>OLLX01000029.1_pt1 | contig 52002 bp, 47 predicted proteins | sample 1604651 | NCBI WGS metagenome assembly OLLX01 (sample SAMEA104055725, study PRJEB20765) | soil metagenome | biome: Arctic tundra; feature: Polygonal ground; material: soil | place: USA | collected 2011-09 | depth 0-0.5 m
GCCGCCGCTTCGGCGTCCGGGTTCGCCGTGCGCGAACGGGAGGCCCGTCAGTACTCACCGGCGACATCTCCGGGCTACCGTGGTCACTTGGTGCGGTGGTGCTGACTCGACAGCTGTTGTCGTAGCTGTCAGCGCGCTGGCGTTCACCGTCATAGTCACCATCCTGCCTGAGGAGTCGACGTGAATGACGTCCCGTTCGGCTTCGGCAAGTCCGGCGGTTCCGCCGACGACGACGAAAACCCTCCCAACTCCGGCGGCCCGGGTGGCTTTGGCGACCTTGGCGGCTTCGGTTTCGGCCCCGGCGCGGGTGACATCAGCGGCGCGCTGCACCGGTTCGCTGATCTGCTCTCCTGGCAAGGCGGTCCGGTCAACTGGGACCTCGCCAAAGACGTCGCCCGGCAGGCCGCAGCCGGCGATGACCCTTCGATAAGCAGCGCCGATCGAGCCATCGTCGACGACGCGATGCGGCTCGCGGAGCTGTGGCTCGACGCGTCCACCGGCTTCCCCGCCGCCACCTCACGGGCAAGCACCTGGAGTCGGGCGGAATGGATCGAGGCGACTCTGCCAGCCTGGGCGACACTAGTGGAGCCAGTCGCGACGAAGGTCGTCGAAGGCTTCGGTGGTGGCCTCACAGGTGGCGGCCTGGCGGGCGGCGGTCTCGCGGGTGGTGGAGCTGGCCCGCTCGGCGCGCTCGGTGGATTGCTTGGACTACCGAGCGACGATTCCGACGCCGAAATGCCAGAGCAGTTCCAACAGATGGCCCAACCGTTCTTGTCGATGCTGCGCCAGATGGGCGGCGTCATGTTCGGCAGCCAGGTCGGCCAGGCACTCGGCACGCTGGCGCGTGAAGTTACCTCCTCGACCGACGTCGGCCTCCCGCTAGCCGGAATCGGTCACGCGGCTCTGGTCCCCGCCGGTATCGCCGCTTTCGGCGAAGGTCTCGGCGTCCCGATCGAAGAAGTACGGCTCTTCGTCGCGCTACGCGAAGCCGCACACCACCGGTTGTTCGCGGCCGTACCGTGGCTGCGCGGCCGATTGCTCGCCGCGATAGAGGACTATGCGCGCGGCATCACCGTTGACACGTCCGCGATGCAAGAGGCGCTGGGCTCCATCGATCCGAGCGACCCTGAGGCCCTTCAGTCCGCGCTCGCCGGCGGTTTGTTCGAGCCACAAACCACACCAGGTCAGCAGGCAACGTTGGCCCGGCTGGAGACGCTGCTCGCGCTCGTCGAAGGCTGGGTCGACGCTATCGTCGCGGACGCCGCTCGAGACCGGCTTTCGGCCGCTGACGCGCTTCGCGAAACCGTCCGGCGCAGACGAGCACTTGGCGGCCCGGCCGAACAGACCTTCGCCACCCTAGTCGGGCTCGAGCTTCGACCGCGACGGATGCGTGAGGCCGCCCAGCTGTGGCAACTGCTGCGCCACGAGCGTGGCAGTGACGGCCGCGACGCGCTCTGGGGTCACCCCGACCTGTTACCGACAACCGACGACCTTGACGATCCGCAGGCCTTCGTCGATCACCGCGATGCCGAGTTCGACGTCGGTTCACTCGACGTCGAAGGTGACGGCTCCGGTAGCGAAAGTGAAGATGGCGGCAGTGACGTGCCCTAGAACAGCAGCTCACCCACGTCATCCAGATCGGAATCAGCCTCGGCTTCGCCTGGCGGGCGCTGGTTTGCCGTCACACCGAGCAGGTAGCCACGGGCTCGCTCAGCCTGTGGGTAACGGTCGACCCAGGCATGGAACGCCGACCCATGGCCGGGAACCAGCAGGTGCGCCAACTCATGCACGAGCACGTAGTCGATCACCCAGGACGGCATCTCGCGTAGCCGGGCAGACAGCCTGATGGATTTCTCCGCTGGCGTGCATGATCCCCATCGGGAGTTCTGGTTCGTGACCCAACGCACGCTAGCCGGCACCGCTCGCCCGTCGAGGTAGCGCCGCGATAACTCCCCGGCGCGCGCGGCCAGATCATCATCACCACGAATCGCGCGGCCGCCGCGCCGACGCTCCTGGTCGGCCAATCGCTTGAGCAACACAGCGACCCACTCACGCTCGTCAGCTCGTGACATCCGGGCCGGCAAGAGCACGATCGTGCGGTCACCTTCGCGATAGGCGGACACGGTACGACGTCGCCGAGTGCTGCGGCGCACCTCAACGATCGGTTCCGCAGTAACGGAAGAGGGGAGGGCTGCGGTCACAGTGGCACGCTACCCCGACGTCAACGCCCGGAAGATCCCGTGGACCTGTTTGTGCCCAACTTTTCGTCGTCCACAGGCCGGGCTTGGCGAATCCTGCGGCTACAGCGAGGAATTCAACGTCTCAGCCATTGTTATCCCCAGGGTTATACACTGCCACCCACAGGAACAAGCCGCTCTATCCCCACCATCTCCACAAGCCTGTCCACAGGCGAGATTGCCTTCTCGTTGACCCACGACGCGGCACCTCATACGGTCATCGCGGTAGAAGCCTCTGACCGGGTGTCGTTCGCAAGGGGAAGGCAAGCGGCCTGACCGGTCAGGGGCTTCACCGTCCATCAGAGCCACGCCAATAAAGGTCCGTTAGGGACGCTTCGGCGCGCATGCACGGCTGGCGCCTCGCTCTGACGTAGGGTGGCGAGCGGTTTGGCTCACCTGCGAAGGTAGGCTGCACGCTCCCAGACCCACGGGCGATATTCCGGCGACATCGCGAGCAGCGGCGTCTCGGCACCGACCGTTCACCACCAGCGACCAAGGAGGACCGCGTGTCCGAGACTGAGACTTACAGCGGCGAGGCTTACTGCGTGAAGTGCAAGGAGAAGCGCGCGTTCGACGGCGAGGTCGTCGTCAACGCCAAGGGCACCAAGATGGCCAAGGGCAAGTGCTCCGTATGTGGCACAACCCTCAACCGCATTCTTGGCAAGGCCTGACGAACTCGCCTCCCGGCCGCATCACAACCGGGAACATCTCATGCAGCTTTAGCTGCTTGAGATAGACGACGACAGCGCCGTCCACAGCTCATCCGCGCGAGAACTCCGCGCTCTGATGACTGTGGACGGCGCTTTTGTGTGCCGGTTCAGCTGACACGCTGCTTGGATCGCCCGAACGGGAGGTCCCATGCGACCGGTAATGAAACCCGCGTTACGCCAGGTCTGGCGTGACGCCACGACGCTACAGATCGGGCTCGACCCCGAGCGCGCGCTGGTGATGAGCGGCGTCAGTGCCTCAACCGCTCATCTGATCGCCTCGCTCGACGGCACCCACGATGTCGACTCCTGGCGCGCCAACGCCGTCCGGCTCGGCTTCGACCACGCGGCTGCTGATCACCTGTTGACCGTGCTCGACGGCGCTCACGTCCTCGACGACGCCGCGACAGACACTGGCCCGTTGGCCACGTTGCCGCTGGCCGAGCGCGAACGGTTAGGCCCTGATCTGGCGTCGGCCTCACTGGTTTACGACAAGCATGACGCCGGCTTGTCCACGATCGGCCACCGGCAAGCTGCCGCTGTCACCGTGATCGGCGGCGGAAGAGTCGGCGCCGCTACCGCGACGTTGCTGGCCGCTGCCGGCGTCGGACGCGTCGTCGTCGATGACCCAGCTCGATCTGGCCCAGGTGATTGCGTGCCGGGTGGCATCAGCCCAGACGATGTCGGATCGAGCCGAGGCCTTGCCGCCCATGCGGCAATCAACCGCGCGAGCACGAGTACGCGTACCGACTCACTCGATACCGGCTCGCCCAATCTCGTCGTGATCGCACCCACCGGAGCGGTAGATACTGCACATCTCGATGATCTCACCCGCGCCGGCACACCCCATCTGCTCGCGACAATCCGTGAAACCACCGGCATCGTGGGCCCCTTCGTGATGCCGGGCGCGTCGGCCTGCAGGCGTTGTCTCGACCTGCACCGACGCGATCGCGACCCGGGCTGGCCGATCATCGCCGCCCAACTGGCAACCGACTCTCGGCGCAATCGACCGGCGTCCTGCGATGTCGTGCTGGCCAGCCAAGTCGCCTCCATCTGTGCCGCGCAGGCACTGAGTTACCTCGATGGCAACAATCCGGCGACCTGGAACGCAACCCTGGAAGTACGACTTCCCGACTGGCGAGTCAGACGCCGGAGCTGGCGACCACATCCCAGTTGCGGATGTCATTGGCCAAGTACCGACCCAGAAGCACCCGCGCCGGGGACAATTAGGCCGACAATGGAACGGTGAATGAGATACCGCGCCGCACAGTCGTCCGGACGGCCCGGTTGGCGTCATTGCCGATCGGCGTCGCGGGGCGAGCGACTCTCGGCCTCGGTAAGCGACTGACTGGGCAATCCGCCGAGTCTGTGGTTACCGATTTCCAGCAACGCACAGCTGAACAGCTCTTCCGCGTACTCGGCGAGCTCAAAGGTGGTGCCATGAAGCTCGGCCAGGCACTGTCGGTATTCGAAGCCGCGATGCCGGAAGAACTCGCGGCGCCATACCGTGAGGCACTGACCAGGCTGCAAGAAGACGCCCCGCCACTTCCTGGCGATACCGTTCGAAAGGTACTGGCCAGCCAACTCGGCCCGAACTGGCGCGACCTGTTCGCCGAGTTCGATGACGTACCTGCCGCGGCGGCCTCGATCGGTCAGGTACATCGAGCAATCTGGGCCGATGGGCGACCAGTCGCGGTAAAAGTGCAATACCCAGGCGCCGGCAAAGCACTGCACTCCGATTTGAACCAGCTGGGCCGGATGGCCCGATTGTTCGGCATACTCTCGCCCGGGCTCGAGATCAGACCGCTGCTTCAAGAGCTGCGCGAACGTGTGGCCGAAGAACTCGACTACCGGCTCGAAGCGCAATCCCAGCATGCCTTCGCGGTTGCGTATGCCGATGATCCAGACATCGTCGTGCCAGACGTCTTAGCCGGAGCCGATCGGGTCGTGGTGTCGGAATGGGTCGAGGGAACGCCGCTTGCGCACATCTTGCGTTCCGGCACCCGCGAACAGCGAGATCGCACCGGCGTCTTGCTCGTGCGCTTCTTGTTTTCAGGACCAGCCAAGGTCGGCTTACTGCACGCCGATCCGCATCCGGGTAACTACCGAGTTCTTCCCGATGGCCGGCTGGCCGTGCTCGACTTCGGTGCGGTCAATCGCCTCCCTGACGGGTTTCCGCCGGCGATCGGGCGGCTACTCGCGCTCGCCCTCAGTGGCGACAGAGCCGCCGTCCTCGATGGCTTGCGCGCCGAAGGGTTCGTGAATCCCGGCCATGAAGTCGACCCCGACGAGCTGATGGCCTATCTCAATCCGTTCCTGGATCCGGCGCGCGAAGAGACATTCCACTTCTCCCGGGGCTGGCTGCGCGAACAGGCGGTGCGAATCGGAGATCCCCGGACGCCGTTGGGTGCGCTTGGTCGCCAGCTGAATCTGCCGCCGTCTTATCTGCTGATCCATCGTGTCTGGCTTGGCAGCATCGGGGTACTCAGCCAGCTCGACGCGCGCGGCCATTTTCGAGCTGAGATGAGACGGTGGCTTCCCGGGCTAGCACCGAAAGACTGACGGCATCCCCACGACCTACGACAGCCAGATACGGTACGTCGCGAAATAGGTGACCATACCGATCAGGAATCGAGAAGCGCGGACCCCTAAGCCGCGGCTAGCGTGCCAGCCATGGAGACACGATGAGCAAGGCCCCAAGGACGGGCACACAGTCGCCCGCGCCGCATATTGCCGACAGCCACGATCTGATTCGGGTGCGTGGCGCGCGCGTGAACAACCTCAAGGACATCAGCGTCGAGATCCCGAAGCGCCGACTGACGGTGTTCACCGGCGTCTCCGGCTCAGGCAAGAGCTCGCTGGTGTTCGGCACGATCGCCGCTGATTCGCAGCGGCTGATCAACGAGACCTATAGCGCCTTCCTGCAGGGCTTCATGCCGACGCTGGCGCGGCCCGAGGTCGACGTGCTCGACGGGCTGACAACGGCGATCACCGTCGGCCAGGAGCGAATCGGCGGAGACGTCCGCTCAACGGTTGGCACCGCCACCGACGCCAACGCGATGCTGCGCATCCTCTTCAGCCGACTCGGCAAGCCACACATCGGCTCTCCGCAGGCGTTCTCCTTCAACGTCGCCTCCATCAGTGGCGCCGGCGCGGTCACCATCGAACGCGGCGGGCACACGACGAAGGAAAGGCGGAGCTTCGCCATCTTGGGCGGTATGTGCGCCCGGTGCGAAGGCCGAGGCTCGATCTCCGACTTCGACCTCACCGCGCTGTACGACGACAGCCTGTCGCTCACCGAAGGTGCGCTCACCATCCCCGGCTACAGCATGGACGGCTGGTTCGGGCGGATCTTCAGCGGCTGCGGCTTCTTCGATCCAGGCAAGCCGATCCGCAAATTCACCAAGAAAGAACTGCATGACCTGCTCTACAAAGAGCCAACCAAGATCAAAGTTGACGGCATCAACCTGACCTATGAGGGCTTGATCCCGAAAATTCAGAAGTCGATGCTGTCCAAGGACGTTGATTCGCTGCAGCCGCACATCCGCGCCTTCGTGGAGCGGGCGATTACCTTCACCATCTGTCCCGACTGCGAGGGCACCCGACTCAGCCAGGCGGCTCGGTCATCGAAAATCAACGGGATCAACATCGCCGACGCCTGCGCAATGCAGATCAGCGAACTCGCCGTGTGGGTGCGCGGCCTAGCCGAACCGACGGTGGCACCGTTGCTGACTGCGCTAAGGGAGACCCTCGACTCGTTCGTCGAGATCGGGCTTGGCTACCTCAGCCTCGAGCGTCCATCCGGCACGCTCTCGGGCGGCGAGGCGCAGCGCGTCAAGATGATCCGGCACCTCGGGTCTTCGCTCACCGATGTCACCTACATCTTCGACGAGCCGACGATCGGGTTGCACCCCCATGACATCGCGCGAATGAACGACTTGCTGCTGCGACTGCGAGACAAGGGCAACACCGTGCTGGTCGTGGAACACAAGCCGGAGACGATCGTCATCGCTGACCATGTCGTTGACCTCGGCCCCGGCGCCGGCACGGCGGGCGGCACCGTCTGCTTCGAAGGCAACATCGAGGATCTGCGGTCCAGTGGCACCATCACCGGCCGCCACTTCGACGACCGGGCCGCCCTCAAAGAGACGGTGCGGACACCTTCGGGAGTGCTGGAGATCCGCGGCGCCAGCACCCACAACCTGCGCGACATCGATGTCGACATCCCCCTCGGCGTGCTCGTCGTGGTCACCGGTGTGGCCGGGTCGGGAAAGAGCTCATTGATGCACGGCTCCGTCTCGGGCCGGGACGGAGTGGTGTCGGTCGATCAGGCAGCGATCAAAGGCTCCCGACGGAGCAACCCGGCGACATACACGGGACTACTCGATCCGATCCGTACCGCGTTCGCGAAGGCCAACGGCGTGAAGCCGGCGCTATTCAGCGCCAACTCCGACGGCGCCTGCCCGACCTGCAACGGTGCCGGCGTTATCTACACCGACCTTGCGATAATGGCTGGCGTCGCAACCCTCTGCGAGGAATGCGAAGGGAAACGCTTCCAGGCCGAGGTGCTGGAGTACACGTTCGGCGGCAAGGACATCAGCCAGGTGCTCGCCATGTCGGTCATCGAGGCCGAGGAGTTCTTCGGCACCGGTGACGCGAAAACGCCAGCCGCGCACAAGATCCTCGACCGGCTCGCTGACGTCGGGCTCGGCTACCTCAGCCTCGGTCAGCCGCTCACGACACTGTCTGGCGGCGAGCGGCAGCGGCTCAAGCTGGCCATCCAGATGGCAGAGAAAGGCGGCATATACGTCCTCGACGAGCCGACCACCGGCCTGCACCTCGCCGACGTCGAGCAGTTGCTCGGCCTCCTCGACCGGCTCGTTGACTCCGGCAAGTCGGTCATCGTTATCGAGCACCACCAGGCGGTCATGGCACACGCCGATTGGATCATCGACCTCGGCCCCGGTGCCGGCCACGACGGCGGTCGGATCGTCTTTCAGGGCACACCAGCCGACCTCGTCACCGCCCGTTCCACTCTCACCGGCGAGCACCTCGCCGCCTACGTCGGCACCTGATCGAGTTCTCGCGAAGACCTGAGACAACGAACACGACAGCGAAGGAGGCCCGTTGGTGGGACCAGTTCGTTGAAGAACCGGTCCCACCAACGATGTGCCTGCCACGAACAATGTGACTGCCACGACCGAGCCGCGACACCGCACCCGGCGAACTTTCTACCGAACAACCGCAATCAATAGCCGGCGGATCCGTAGCGAAACCAGGTACTCCTGGCGAGAAGGGCGAGTGCGCTGAACTCGGATCCGCTCAGCGCGCGCTGCCAGCCTGGCCAGGTGAAATGCGTCGGCGTCACGCTGATATTGCGCTATGACCGCTTTGGCGTGGGCATCATTACCCATAATCATCGGGTCACGCTCCTATCTCGTCTCCTTGCATTGGCCGGCGGATTGACCGACGGCCTGATACCCGACTGACCCCCATGGGCGATCAAGCCGCGATCTCCTTACGTGGTCGGCCACGTGGACGCTTGCGGGCGACTACTGCGCCTTGCACGAACAGTTCGGCCCCCCAGACCCCCCAGGGCTCCTGGCGTTCCAGCGCCGCCGTCAAGCAGGCCAGACGCACCGGACAATCGGTGCACATCGCCTTCGCCGCCTCTACCTCGTCCGGAGAATCGGCGAAGAATAGTTCCGGGTCGACCTGCAAACACGGAACTTCCATAGACCGTCGCAGCGCTTGAGCAAGCACAGAATCGAACGGGCCGGTGAACAACTGCGTCACCCCCTAGTGACGTCGTCGGTACGGGTGGCCCGGGCACGAAGCCCGGGTAGTGCGGGTGATGCGATCAATATCGAGTGTGAAAAAGGCTGCTGGGCAACAAAAAAGCCGCAGATCCCGGTGAGGGTTCCGCGGCTCGAATGCGCCAGTCTGGGTAGGTACTCAGACTGGAACACCTCGTCGGACGGTTCCCTCGACGCCGTAATCAACGTCCTTGGCTGCGTTGGCGACCCCGAAAATGCGGGTGCGCTTCGTCGCGGCCAGCTCTGCTGCCGGCGTCTCCATCAGTGCGCGCTTGCTCGTTGCTGGCTTCGCCACGTGCATCACATGGACGCCGAGCGGTGCGGTGCCATGCCATGCGGCAGGCGCGTCAACGCCAGACTGCATGCCCGTACCGACAAAACCGTTAGCAGCGAGATCAGATGCCTCAAGACGGCCGAAACCGTGGCCAGCAAGCGAAAACCCGCGCTGACGCGCTACGGATGTGGACATGCCAACCGGATTCATGAAGCCACCGGATTCGTCAAGCCACAATTGAGACCGGAGTTCACGAGGCCAGCATTCACAGGGCCAGCGTTAACAGGGCCAGCGTTGACAAGGCCAGCGACGGCAAGCTCGAAGCGACGATTAGCTGTCGCATAGTTCTTGGTTATCGTGCGCATTCGGCTCACCACCTTCCGGTCTCGGGCCTCGACCTCTCGGTCGACGCCATAACGTTCACGGCCAAAACTCGGGTCAAGCTCAGAAGTTCGTCTGATTCAGTTCATCAGGCCCAGTTCGTCGAGCTCTGGGAGCTCGTCAAGCTGAGTTTTCATCCCTGCGGCCAGACACGATTGGGTCGAACATCGCGTACAACCACGATGGCAGGGTAGAGGCTGCATCGATCCTCGCGCAACGTATTTATTAGCATCCAGTTTTCGCACCCGGTTTACGCAGCTCCCTGACACAGCCGCAGCACGTCGTCCGCATACGACGCGAGTTTGGCCGCCCCGACGCCACCGATCATCGCGAGTTGTTCGCGGGTGGCGGGCGACACTTCGGCGATTCGGGTCAACGTCGCGTCGGTAAAAACACAGTAGGCAGGCTGTTTTAGCTCCTTGGCACGCTCACTTCGCCACTCGCGTAGCCGCTGGAACAATTCTTCGTCGACATTGCCCGGACAGTCGACACAGCGGCCCAACTTGCGCTCGGCGCCACTGGCCAACACCTTCTGACAGACCCGACACCGCGCGGTGCCGGCGCGCGCGCTACGAGTTGCCCTGGCACCGGCGTTCGAACCAGACCCGGTGGCGGAGCCAGCACCTGACCCGATGGTCGCGTCGCGAAGTACCTCAAGGAAACGGCTCGGGCTACGAACCGCTCGCCCACCTGGCGCTCTGGCCGCGGACCACGACAACGCAAGAACGCGACGCGCTCGGGTGACACCGACGTAGAGCAACCGACGTTCTTCGTCGACTTGAGCCGGCGTCTCGGCATAGATGATCGGCAAAGTGCCGTCGACCAGACCGACGAGAAAGACGGCGTCCCATTCCAGGCCCTTGGCCGAATGCAGCGACGCGAGCGTCACACCGGCCACCACTGGCGCATGCTGCAGGCTGGCCCGCTCTTCCAAGTCCGCGACGAACCCCGCGAGCAGTCCGACCGTGGCGTCAGGAATGTCTCCGGTTTCGTCGGCTAGGCCCTGATGCTCCTCGGCCAATCTCACCAGTGCGGCCAATGATTCCCACCGCTCGCGCGCCACTCCCGCGCTTGCCGGCGGCTGGGGGCTGAAGCCCACCGACACCAGCACCTCACGCACCAGCTCCGCCAACGGCACGCCCACATCAGGCGCGGACCTGGCCGCACCTCGCAGCAAGAACAGCGCCTCACGAACTTCGGGACGCTCGAAGAAACGCTCACCACCGCGCAATACATACGGGACGCCGATCTCGGCAAGCGCCTGCTCGTAGGCCTCCGATTGCGCGTTGATGCGAAACAGCACCGCGATCTCGTTGGCGGGTGTGCCGTCAGCAACGAGCTTCGCCACCAAGCCGGCCACCGCAGTCGCTTCCGCTACTTCGTCGTCGTAACCGGTGATCGTCGGTTTCGGCCCGTCTGGCCGGCCGGCAATCAACCGCCCACCCGATAGCCGGTTTGCCACCGCGACCACCTGCGGTGTCGAACGATAGTCACGCACTAGCTCCACGACGGTCGCGCGCGGATAGCGAGCGGCAAAGCCGGTCAGCAGCGCGGGGCTCGCACCGGCGAATGAGTAGATCGTCTGTTGCGGGTCACCGACCACACAGATGTCGTCTCGCCCACCCAGCCATGCCTCCAGAAGTCGCTGCTGCGCCGGGTTAACGTCCTGGTATTCGTCGACCACGAAATAGCGGTAGCGATGACGAATCTCGGCCGCGATCTCCGGCTCAGTCTCGATCAAGGCGGTGGTGTGCAGCAGCAGATCCTCGAAGTCGAGGACGTTCTTGCGCGTCTTGAGATCTTCGTAGCCGGCGTAGATCGCGGTGATATCGGCCGGCGGCCGCGGCGCGATGCGATGGGTGAGCGCGATCGAAGCGGCGTAGTCGTCTGGCGGGCGCTGCAGCGCTTTCATCCATTCGATCTCGGATGCGACGTCACGCATATCGGACGACGAAAGTCCGAGCCGCAGCCTGCTGGCAGCCTCGGCAATAAGCGGCACCTTCGACTTCACCAGGCTAGGGAGTTCACCACCTATCGCCCGTGGCCAGAAATACTGCAATTGCCGCAAAGCGGCGGAGTGGAAGGTGCGGGCCTGCACAGCGGGCACGCCGAGCTGACGCAACCGGCCACGCATCTCCCCCGCCGCTCGCGAGGTAAAAGTGACCGCGAGCACATGCCCAGACTCAACCTCCCCCGACTGCACGGCGTAAGCGATCCGGTGCGTAATCGCCCGAGTCTTGCCTGTTCCAGCGCCCGCGAGAATACAGACCGGGCCTCTGACCGCCAGCGCCGCGGCACGTTGTTCTGGATCGAGATTGTCGAGCAACCGCCGCGAACCCGCGTCGATATCGTTGAGCGATCCGTCCTCTTTGTTCGACTGCTCCCCACCTTCCTGCTTTTTATAGGGCTGCATTGCGTCCGGCTGCACTGTCACGCCGTCCATCTTCGCAGGCTCCTCCGACAGTTACTTTCGCGTAAGTGCTTTCGCGTTGAGCCTCTTCACCCGAACCCACCGGCGAGCTTGTCTCACCCGTCCGGAAGAATTTCCCATCACACCAGCGTTAGAAACAGCGCGATGAGACACCCAAGGGAGCGCGACTGATGACCGAGCCGTACACGCCGACCGTCGAACCGGGCAGCGTCGTCATGTACACAACGACATGGTGTGGCTACTGCAAGAACCTTAAGCGTCAGATGCAGACGGCCGGAATCTCGTTTTCCGAAGTCAATATCGAAGAGACGCCAGGTTCAGCGGACTTCATTATGGCCATCAACGGCGGCAACCAGACCGTGCCGACCTTGCTATTCGCCAATGGTGATGCCCTCACCAACCCCACACTGACGCAGGTCAAGAACAAACTCGCAACGAGCTAACCCAGCACGCGCTGAACCAGCGGGTACTGAACGATCTGCGTCACACCACCGGCTGAACGTACTCTTTCGGTTGAATGAACTCGACCGGTTGGGCCAGCTCCTCCCACAGGTAGGCGACCGCCTCCGCTCCTTTCAGTAGCAGCGGCACGACGGCGTGCTCGTTCGGCGCGTGAATCTGATCGGTCGGCAAACCGATGCCAAGGAACACCAACGGCGTCGCCAAAATATCGGCCAGGTCGGCCTCCGGACCAGAACCGCCCTCGCGCATGTAGAGCACCTCCGTGTCGAAGGCACGTTCAAGCGCGCGGGTCACAGCCCGCAATCCAGCGGAGTCGAGCGGCACCACGCATGGCCGCACACCGGGACCTTCAAAATGCACGGACGCGGTGATACCCGGCGGGGTATGTGCCTCGACAAAGTCGCGAATCGCAGCTTGCACCTTCACCGGATCTTGGTGGGCGACCAGCCGAAACGAGATTTTGGCGTGCGCGTCGGTCGGCACGATGGTCTTATGACCGGGGCCGGTGTAGCCGCCCCAAAATCCGTTCAGTTCAGCGGTCGGACGCGCCCAAACCCGTTCAAGCGTGGAGAAACCGGCCTCGCCGGAGGCAGCACGGCTCGCCGCCGTTTGCAGCCACTGCGCTTCGTCGAACGGCAGCTTGGCGAACAACTCACGTTCACGAGCCGACAAGGCCACCACATCGTCATAGAACCCGCCGAGAGTGATCCGACCGTTCTCATCGTGCAGCGCCGCGAGCAACCTAGCCAACGCGGTCAGCGGATTAGGCACCGCGCCGCCGAAACTGCCCGAATGCAGGTCAACGTCAGGGCCATGGAAATCGATCTGGCAGTCGGTGAGGCCACGCATGCCGGTACAAATCGAGGGAGTCTCCGGACCCCAAATACCAGAATCGCTGACGACGATGAGATCAGCCGCCAGTCGATCTCTGTTCGCCCGGAGTAAATCGGGAAAGTTCGGCGAGCCCGATTCTTCTTCGCCCTCGACCAGCATCTTGAGGTTGACCGCCGGCGCGCTACGACCAGTAGCCGCGAGGTGAGCTCGAAGGCCGTAGAGGTGGAACAGCATCTGGCCTTTGTCGTCCGCGACACCGCGAGCCCGCAGCACGTCGCCGTCGAGTGTCGGCTCGAAAGGCGGGGTAGTCCACAACTCCAGCGGATCGACCGGCTGCACATCGTGATGGCCATACACCAACACGGTCGGCGCTAGCGGATCACCCGAAGGCCACTCGGCAAACACCGCTGGAGCGCCATCTGGGCCACCGGCTGGCCAGATCTCCACGGTCGGGAATCCCGTCGCCCGCGCCTGCTCAGCGAACCAAGCCGCCGATGTGCGCACGTCGTCGCGGTATCGCGGCTCGGCCCAGACGGATGGGATACGTAACCAGGCGATCAGATCGTTGACATAGTCGTCGCGGTGATCGGCAACCCAGGATCGGACCTTGCCCGAATAAACGCTGCCCTTATAACCGCTGCCCGCATATTCGCCGCTCATGTTTCCACCCTATTCCGGCGATTCAGTGGCATTCGAGTTCTCCCGCAGCAAGTCCGCGATGCCATCGCGATCGAGCAATTCCGGCGGTGACGTAGTGATCGACTCGCGGAGATAGAAGAAACTCGCCCGCACTCGCGCCGGGTCGACACCAGCAAGATCAGCCCACGCCAACCGGTAGGCAGCCAGCTGGATGGCTGCGGCGCGCGCATCGTTACCAACCGGACGCCGACCGGTCTTCCAGTCGACCACGACGAATCCGCCATCGGGTTCGCGGTAGACGGCGTCCATCCGGCCACGAATGAGGCGACCGTCGATCACCAGCTGGAACGCGACCTCGATCTCGACCGGATCGCGGTCAGCCCATTCGCTGGCCAGAAACGCCTGCTGCAGCTCGACAAGATCGTCGTCGGGTGCCGGATCGTTGTCAGCCGAACCCGGAAGTTCATCGACGTCGAGCAGCCGTGGGGAACCAAATCGCTGTTCGAGCCAGGCGTGGAATGCAGTGCCACGACGGGCCGTCGGAGCTGGCGGCATCGGCATCGGACGACGCAGCTGCCCGGCCAGTTCATCCCGATCGCGGCGCAATGTGACGAGTTGACTAACCGACAGCTGACCGGGCAGTTCCACCTCGATCCTGGCGCGTTGCTCACGGGCGGCTCGCTCGCGCAGCAACACACTTACATCGGATTCCCAAACGGCCGCCGCGGCGGCGACAGCGGGTTCGAGTGGCTCGGATTCCGCTGTCATGGCCGCATTGACCAGATCGGCGGCGGCTTGTAGCTGGTCACGCCGTTCACCGAGCGGGTCCAGCGGCCATGCTCGCGACGCCGGACCGCCGGCCAACAGCGGATTGGTGGCGCCGCCTTCAGGTGGTTGCGTCCAAAGCACCAGCTGGCCGGCGGCTTCGCACACCGCCTTGACCTCACCCAGGAACGGACTGTCGCCGCGCGGCCGCATCGCGGCGTCCCAACGGAAACCGCTGACGATCAACTCGTGCCGAGCCCGGGTAAATGCGACATAGGCGAGCCGACGTTCTTCCCGAGTCAGATGCTCGCGGGTCTGCTCGATGAATCCCTCGATCACCGCTTTGGCCTCGTCTTGATCGGCGCACCGACCAAACTCGGCCGCTGGCAGACTGTCTCGATCACCTCGCAGCGGCCAGGGCAGCTGGCCACGCGCAACCAACCAGCCTTTGCCGTCACGCGCACGCACACCGGGAAACAGCTCGGCCGCTAAACCCGGCACACAGACGACATCCCATTCGAGCCCTTTCGCCGCATGCACGGTCAGAATCTGGACTCGCTCACGACTGACTTCGATACCCAGACCTGACTCAGGAACAGCAGGCGCCACGTCGTTGTCATCGCCGCGCTCAAGAGCCCGTTCCTGACCGACAGCAGCGTCGAGGTAGGCGAGAAAGGCAACCAGATTGAACTGCTCGCCAGTGTCAGCGAAATCGGCGGCGACCTCGATCAGCCGGTCGAGGTTGGCCCGGCTAGCTGGCGCTGTACCGCCACGGGCTAACACTTCGACGTCCAGGCCCATCGTGCGGATCACATCGGCAACCAGATCGGGCAGCGGCTGGCGCGCTCTGGCCCGCAGGGCGCGCAACTCACCCGACAACCGCCGCAGCCGAACATGCCCGCGATCAGAGAGCCAGCCGGGCGGCGGTAGCTCGTCGAGCGCGTCAATGATGCTCCGCTCGTCGACCTCGTCCGGCTCACGATCGACCCCGCGCTCGCCCACCATCCGGCGCGCCCACCGGCCGAGCGCCGCGAGATCGCGCGGGCCGATTCGCCAGCGCGCGCCGGTGAGCAGCCGCATCAGCGCGTCGCCTCGCGCGGGGTCAGCGATGACAGCCAGGGTAGCCACCACATCAACGACCTCGGGCTCGAGCAACAGGCCACCGACACCGAGGATTTCGACCGGAACCCCTCGCTCGCGCAGCGCCGATTCGATCCGCGGCACCAGCTTCCAGGCCCTGACCAGGACGGCGACACTGCGCGGCGTCTCGGCGAATGGCTGCCCGCGATCGGCGTGCCAGATCGCGGCTATTTGATCGGCGGTCGCGGCCGCTTCGTCCGCGACCGTCTCATAAAGCGCGCACGAAACCACCCCCTCGGGGGCGTCATCCCTGGCGACCAAGTCGGGGGTCGAGACCGGACCGCCGCGCAACTGTGCCGCGACAACGTTGGCCACGGCCAACACCTGACGCGCGTTACGAAAACTCGTGCCAAGCGTGAAGACGTCGGCCGGCTTACCGTCGGCGCTGGGAAAATGTCGCGGGAAAGCGGCCAAGGTGCCCTGGCTAGCACCACGCCAGCCGTAGATAGCCTGCGACGGGTCACCGACTGCGGTGAGTAGATGTCCAGCCGCATCGAGGCCGCCGAACAAGCCACGCAAGAAGACCAGCTGGGCGTGGCTGGTGTCTTGGTACTCGTCCAGCAACACAGCGCGATAGGTGGCCCGTTCGCCGACACCGACAACGTCGAAGCCGTCGGCAAGGCGGGCTGCCAAAGCCATCTGGTCGGAGAAATCGAGCACTTCGCGCTGCCGCTTCTCGCGGCTGAACTCCTCGACCAGCGGTAGCAGCTGGTAGCGCGCACCAAGCGCGTCGACCACCGCGATGATCTCCGCGTACAGCGCGTTGCGAGTCTTTTGAGTAGGACTCTTGGGCAGCGCCATCAATAGTTCGCTGAGTTCGGCACAAACGACCCGCACCTGGTCGGCGTCGACACCGTGCTGAGCCATCCCGTCGGCCAACGCGAGCACCTCGGTCACCACGGTGCTCGGAGCTACCCGCACCAGCTCCATGTCGCCGTCGTACCGGTCGACCACGCGCGCGGCATACTGCCAGGCCAAAGTTGGAGTGATCAGCTGCTGACCAGGCTCAAGCCCCAGCCGAAGGGCGTGATCGGCAACGATCCGACCGGCATAAGCGTCGTAGGTCGAGACGGTCGGCTCACCCGCGCGGATCAGCTCGGCATCGACAACACCACGCGCGGCCAACTGCCCGAGCCGGCGCCGAATGCGAGTAGCCAGCTCAGAGGCCGCCTTGCGAGTGAAGGTCAAGCCCAGCACCTGCTCGGGCCGGACGAACCCGTTCGCGACCAGCCAGACGACGCGGCCGGCCATCGTCTCGGTTTTGCCCGAACCCGCGCCGGCCACGACCAGGCATGGCCGAGCCGGTGCCTCGATGACCGCAGCCTGTTCGGCGGTCGGCGGCGGACGATCGAGTGCCGACGCGAGATCGTAGGCACTGATCAACGGCCGTGATGGCGGCAGGTCCGGCAGCTCGGCTGAATCAGTCAACGTTTCGGCATCCGCCATTACGAGGTCACCTGCCGACCCTCATCACGCAGCGGACACGACGAACGCACCGGGCATCGCATGCACAGCGAGTTGTCGATCGAGTGGAACACCGCACCGGCCATACCGTCGGCGCAGCGTTCGACCAACTCCAGCGCCCAGCTCGGATTCTCGGCAGTTCGCAATGCCGGCTGCTTGTCGACTCGCTCAGATTGCCGACTAGTACCCAGCTGAATGAGTTCGGCACCACCCGATTCGCGAGACCCAAGATCATCGAATGCACCCTGCTCGACGGCCAGCTGATAAGCGCCCAGCTGGGCATGAGTCGGTAACTCGCTCAACGCGGGTGGGGTCCGACCGGTCTTCAGATCGACGACGACGAGGCGGCCTTCGTCATCACGCTCGAGCCGGTCGACCTTGCCGGTCAAGATCGCTCGCCCGATCTCGATCTGGAAAGCCCGCTCCACACCTACCAACGCTCGTGAATTGCTACGCAACCAGGAATTCAACTTGCGGACCATCTCAGCCGCGCGCTCGCGTTGCCTGTCGGCAAACCAGCCTGACCCGAGGTCAACTTTGGCGATCGCGCCGGCGAATCGTTCGAAGAGCTGCTCGGAATCCAACTCCTCGACAGCTGCCTGCTCCGCGAGTGAATGCACCACCATGCCAATGTTCTGCGCCGACGAATCTGGCGACGTGCCGCCGGCCGCCTCCAGCATCCAGCGCAGCCCGCAGCGTTCGAACGCCTCGACCCTGGACGGCGAAACTCGCACCGGCTCATCAGGCCCGGCCAGCTGACCGTCATCGGTCAGTGGAGGCAAGCCATACCAATCGTCGGGATGGGCACCTCGCACACCCGCGGACGCCAACCGGGCGAGTTGTACCGCCGCCCCTCGTCGCCGCACCTCAAAATTTTGCCCGACCGGGCATCGCTCATCGAGAAGGGCCGTGCGCAGATCGGCCACTACGGCGGCCAAATCAAGGCCTCGCGGCACCCGCGAAAGCGGTCGCTGATCGACCTCGGTAGCCGCGACATCGTCGAGGAATCTCGACGGTTGCTCGTCGTCGCCACGCACTGCCGTCACGATGAGCAGCTGCCGTGCCCGGGTGATCGCGACGTAGAACAACCGCCGCTCTTCGGCCAGCCGGGCAGCATTGGCCAGCGGGACGTCGATCGACGCCGTCTGATGCCCACCAAGCAACTCGACCAACCGCTCGGCGCCGAGGAACGATCCTCGGGCCCGAAGATCGGGCCAACGACCTTCTTGGACGCCGGCCACCACCACGACGTCCCATTCGAGGCCCTTGGAAGCATGCGCGGTGAGCAGCCGGACGCCGTCAACCGCCGGGGCGCGTGCCGCCAACGAGTCACCGGAGATTTGTTGGCCGAGTACCTGATCGAGAAAGACGTCCGGGCCGGCCTTCGGCAACCGGTCGGTGAATCTGGCGGCCAACTCGAAGAGACCGACGACCGCGTCAAGATCACGATCGGCACGCGCCGCTGAAGCGCCACGACCCAACGCCGCGCCGCGCAATCGATCGGCCAAACCGGTCGCGCGCCAGACATCCCACAGCAGCGTCTCCGCTGTCGCCCCAGGTGCCGAGGCCGCTTCTCGGGCTAACGCGATCAGCCGCGCGACCCGTAGCGCTCGACCGGCCACCCGTGGCTCGAAGGCAGCCAGCTCGGCCGGATCATCAAGCGCCCGCGCGAGCAGGGTGGCCGACGAACGACCACCACCGGTGAGGATTTCGAGCCGGCGCAGCTCCTGCCGCAGCCGACGAATGGCCAACGAATCGCAGTCACCAAGCGGACCGGAAAGCAGGTCGAGCGCGACCGCCGGACCTTCGTCGTCGTCCAATGTGACCCGGCCGACACTGATCTCTAGCATCTTCAACAGAGCCCGGTTGATCGCGACCTCGACGAGCGCTTCGTCGGCACCTGCCTCGGCTACCGGAACGCCCGCAGCCGAGAGTGTTCGCCGCAACGGCTGCAACTCCTCCGACGTCCGCACCAAGACGGCCATCCGTGACCACGCGACGCCGTCGATCAGATGGGCAGATCGCAAGCGGTGGGACACATAGGCGGCTTCTGCCACAGCCGCGCCGAAAACGTGGACTTCGGCCTGCCCAGCCGATCCCGCGCCTGCCACCAGCGAACGCTGGGCACCGGCGCCACCCAACCGCGCGGCCACCCGCCGAGAAGCCGCCAGCAACTGCTCGCCGGCCCGGCGACTCACCCGCAGCGACATGACGGCGGCTTCTGAACCGTCGGGTGCCCGAAATCGCTCCGGGAAACGTCGGATGGCTTCGGGATCGGTGCCGCGAAAACCGTAGATCGACTGGTCAGGGTCGCCGACGGCGAGCAGATCACGCGCGCCGCAGAGAAGCCGCAACAACTGCTCCTGAGCCGGATCGGTGTCTTGGTACTCGTCAACCACGACAAAGCGGTGTTCATCACGAACCCGCGCGAGCATCGCCGAATCGGCTTTCAGCAACGCGGCAGCGGCTCGGATCAGCTCCGCCGGGTCGTACGACGCCGCCTCCCGCAACACCGAAACCTGCTCGTACTGTTTGGCGAAACGACCGGCGGCGATCCAGTCGTCACGCTCGTGTTCACGGCCGAGCGCGACGAGATCGGCCGGCGAAAGGCCACGCTCGACCGATCGCTGCAACAGATCGCGTAACTCCTGCGCGAAGCCTCGGGTGAGCAATGCCGGACGCAGCCGAGCCGGCCAAGACGCGGCTCCAGCGTCAACGTCTCCGCGCAATAACTCTCGGACGACGACGTCTTGTTCTGGGCCAGACAGCAGTCTCGGCGCCGGATCGCCGCGCCGGGCAGCTTCGCCGCGCAGCAGGCCGAACGCATACGAATGGAAGGTACGAGCGATGGGTTGACGGGCGGTGCGACCAAGACGGGCTGTGATCCGCTCTCGCAGCTCCGCCGCCGCCCGCCGACTGAACGTGAGAACAAGCACCTGATCGGCGGTGAGTTGACCACGAACCACCCGATCGACGACGGCCTCCACGATCGTCGTCGTCTTGCCGGTGCCTGGCCCGGCGAGCAGCAGCAACGGGCCACCACGATGCGCCACGGCGGCACGCTGCTCGACATCGAGGTCAGGCAACGTAGGGGCAAGCAGCCCAGAGCACACCAGCCGAGGGCGTGACGGGAAGTCTGAAACGCTGCTCACCATCACAGCCGGCATTCCACCACGAGCCGACGACACTTCGCACTCAGCTCGCGGATTTGCCGTCCCAACGCGCGGTGCGCATATCGACCCTGTCACCACGCATCGGCGTCCGCTCGCCTCGCAGCAGACGCAACGATTCGCCGTCGTGACACAACGCGGGCGTGCCGTCGGCGCGAACCACCCGGTACCAAGGAACCGGGCCACCCCACAACGACATCACCCGACCGACCTGGCGAGGACCACCCTCACCGAGGTAGTCGGCGATATCGCCATAGGCCATCACTCGTCCGGGCGGGATCTTCTCGACCACATCGAGCACCCGTTGGGCGAACGCCGGCGGCACCGCCGCGTCATGGTCGTCTACCGAAGACACGGAAGGGACGGGGTCAGTACACCGGAAGCGACGGCTCGACCTGGTGGACCCAACTGACCACGCCACCACCGACGTGCACCGCGTCCGCGAAACCGGCACCCTTGGCCAGGGCAAGCACTTCGGCCGACCTGATACCGGTCTTGCAGTAGAAGACCAGTCGCTTGTCTTGCGGCAGCGTCGCTAGCGCCGATCCGTTCAAGAACTCACCCTTGGGGATGAGTGTCGAACCCGGAATCGCGACGATCTCGAACTCTGCGGGCTCACGGACGTCGATGAGGAAAATGTTCTCCCCACGGTCGATCCATTCCTTGAGCTCACTCGGCACGATGGTCGAGCCTTGCACCGCCTCCAACGCTTCTTCGGAGACCGTGCCACAGAAGCTCTCGTAGTCGATAAGTTCGGTAATCGTCGGCGTCTTACCGCAGATCGCGCACTCCGGATCCTTACGGATCTTCACCGTGCGGTAGGTCATCTCCAGGGCGTCGTAGATCATCAGCCGCCCGATCAACGAATCACCGATGCCGGTCAGCAGCTTGATCGCCTCGGTGGCCTGGATCGAGCCGATCGACGCGCACAGGACACCGAGCACGCCACCTTCGGCGCATGACGGCACCATGCCCGGCGGCGGCGGCTCGGGGTAAAGGCAGCGGTAGCAAGGGCCTTGCGCTGACCAGAACACCGACGCCTGGCCGTCGAAACGGTAGATCGAACCCCAGATATACGGCTTGTTCATCAGCACGCAGGCATCATTGACGAGATACCGGGTGGCGAAGTTGTCAGTACCGTCGACGATCAAGTCGTATTGGCCGAAGATCTCGAACACGTTGTCGTTTTCGAGCCGTTCTTCGTGCACGACGACATTGACGAGTGGGTTGATCTCACGAATCGAGTTGCGAGCCGACTCAGCCTTCGAGTGTCCGATATCGCTTTGCCCGTGAATGATCTGACGTTGCAGGTTCGATTCATCGACGATGTCGAAATCGATGACACCAAGGGTGCCGACACCCGCCGCAGCCAGATACATGAGTACCGGCGATCCGAGACCACCGGCGCCGATCGCCAGCACCCGAGAGTTCTTCAACCGCTTCTGCCCAGACATCGCGACGTCCGGGATGATCAAATGCCGCGAATAGCGACGTACCTCTTCAACGGTGAGACTCTCGGCGGGTTCGACGAGGGGAGCTAACGACACGAGAACTCCTGCGATGCGGATTGTGCGGACCTATGACAACCAGTCAACCGTCCCATGACCGGGGTTGATTCCCGTCGGTGGGGCAACCGCGTTGCCAGCGGATTGTCGGGCCGTCAAGTCTATGGTCGAGCCAAAGCTCAGAACACGACGACTGATCGGAGCACTTCGCCGCGATGCATCTTCTCGAACGCGGCTTCGACATCGTCCAGGCCGATCGTCTCTGATACGAAAGCATCGAGATCAAGCCGGCCCTGTAGGTAGAGGTCGACGAGCATCGGAAAATCCCGAGACGGCAGGCAATCGCCGTACCACGAAGACTTGAGCGAACCACCGCGACCGAAAACGTCGAGGAGCGGCAAGTCGATCCGCATATCGGGCCGAGGGACACCGACAAGCACGACTGTGCCGGCAAGATCTCGAGCGTTGAAAGCTTGTTCGTACGTCGCCGGAGAACCGACCGCGTCAATCACAACGTCGGCCCCGAAGCCGCCGGTCAACGCTCGGATCGCCTCGACCGGGTCATTCTCCTGGGCATTGACGACGTGCGTCGCGCCGATTTTCCGCGCCCAGGTGAGCTTTCGGTCGTCGACGTCGACACCGATAATCGTGCGGGCACCGGCAAGTCGTGCGCCAGCGATCGCGGCGTCTCCGACCCCTCCGCATCCGATGACGGCCACCGTGTCACCACGCGAAACACCGCCGGTATTGATCGCGGCACCAAGACCAGCCATCACGCCGCAGCCGAGCAGGCCAACCGCCGCGGGTGTTGCCCGCGCGTCAACTTTGGTGCACTGGCCGGCATGCACCAGCGTCTTCTCAGCAAACGCGCCGATGCCAAGCGCCGCTGACAAGACCGTGCCATCGGTCAGCGTCATTCGCTGAGCAGCATTGTGTGTACTGAAGCAGTACTGCGGACGACCCCGCACGCAAGAACGGCAGGTACCGCAGACCGCCCGCCAGTTCAGGATCACGAAATCGCCGACCATCAGGTCAGTAACGCCAGCACCGATCGACGAGACGACACCAGCGGCTTCGTGGCCAAGCAGGAAAGGGAAATCGTCGTTGATCCCCCCCTCGCGATAGTGCAGGTCGGTATGACAGACCCCGCACGCTCCGACGTCGACCAGCGCTTCGAAGGGCCCTGGCTCGGGAACGAGAATCGTCGTCAACTCGACAGGCGCCCCCTTGGCCCGCGCGATCACACCACGAACTTCGTGAACGTCAGCCGCCATACCCGCGATCCTAGGCATAGCTGAGCCCCAGCAGAAGTAGTGGATCTTGCCAGCCGGAAGCAATGGCGGCCTGGACGCGGTCTACCGCGACGAGAACGCCACGGCTTCGTAGCTGGCACCGGGGACCGGGGAGCCGGTTAGCCGACCATGTATTCGACGCGACGGTTCAATGCGTCGAGGGTGGCCCGGATGACGGCCTGCCGGACGTCATCGCGGACATCTGCCGCGCCGGTCAACTTCTCGCTGCCAGCGCTACTCACCATGGTGAGGGCGACGAGCACAGCCCGATCACGCCCGACCGGAGTCAACTCGACCATGTCGAGCTCGAAGCGCGCCCTACCGTCGAGGAGTTCCTCGACAGCTCTCAATGTGGCTGTCGAGACCGCGCGTTGCACGCCTGTCTGAGTGGCCGTGCCCTCGGACTGACCGTGAGCTGATCGTTCACCGAAGGTAAGTGTCACTTCGACGGCAACCTGTAGGCCGGACGAGATCAGGTACATCCGCCGAATCGACGGCCGAAAGCGGTCCGCGCTAGCGGCGCTCGGTTCGATGTGTGGATCTTCGGCATCAGCCTGCATGTCTTCGACCAGCTGCACCCGGTCAGCATCCACGCCGAGCCCGAACTGCTCGCGCAACAATCGACCGACAGCGCTGGCCACTTCAACTTCATCGACACCGGGAGCAAGCCCGAGCCGGAGCAGCCCTAAGCCACCGCCATCGTCGGTCTCAACCTCGGCGTCGGCAACGCCGGGAACATCACGCAACGCCGCGACAATGTCGCGATGATCGCTGGTGCTCACGGCAAACTCCGATGTCAAGGGCGGCGAAATCGAGTCAGACCGACCGAATCGATCGTGTTCCGCTCTCTAGCCTCTGGTCGGCTCACCGGGCCGCGCGCTTGAGCAATTCAGGCCGAACGGCGCGTCGCTGCCTTTCTGGCCGGCGTCGATGCGGTCGCTTTCCGAGCCTTCCCCGCCGGGGCCGAATCCACCTCGGCGGCCGCCGTCTTGGTGCGATTGGCGACGTCAATGCTGGCCTGGAGAGCGGCGACCAAATCGACGACCTTGCCCCCCGAGCCATCTTCCGAGACGTCCGGCGCCGGCATGACATCTCGGCCTTCGATCCTTGCCTCGATCAGCGAATCCAGAGCCGCGCGATATTGGTCGGAGTACTGCGACGGGTCGAAATCCCCCGAAAGCGACTCGATCAATGAATGGGCCATCGCGAGTTCTTGCGGGCGCACCTCAACCGTCTCGCCAAGAAACCCGAAGTCTGGGGTACGCACTTCGTCGGGCCACAACATCGTTTCGAGGGTGACGACACCCTCTCGAACTCGCAGCGCCGCTAATGCCTCTCGACGACGCAACGCGACTTTGACGATGGCGACCCGACCAGACTCCTGTAGCGCGTCGCGCAGCAACACATAAGCCTTGGTGGCCTTAGCTTCCGGTTCGAGGTAATACGACTTCGCGAAGATGATGGGGTCAACCTGCTCCAGCGGCACGAACGACAACACGTCGATCTCGCGACTGCTCGTCAGCGGCAACTCGGCGAGATCCTCGTCGGTGAGCACCACCATGTCGCCGTCCGGCAGCTCATAGCCCTTGGCGATATCGGCGTAAGGAACCTCCTCGCCGTCGATCGAGCAGATCCGCTTGTACTTCACCCGGCCACCGTCAGCGCGATGCACCTGGTGGAAAGCGACGTCTTTTTCTTCCGTGGCGGAGTACAACTTGACCGGGATATTCACCAGGCCGAACGAGATCGAGCCCTTCCAGATGCTGCGCATGAGCCTTCCTTCGTCCGGGGAGTACATCGAAGTGACCGCAACCGCGAATTCGAACCGCCACACCATCCAGGTCGAAGATCACTCAATCGTGATCTCCAATCTAGACAAAGTCTTATACCCGGAGTCAGGGTTTACGAAAGGTCAGCTGCTCGACTACTACGCGCGCGTCGCGCCAGTGCTGCTGCCGCACCTGCGTGGTCGGCCACTCACCCGCAAGCGTTACCCGAACGGCGTCGATGGCGCGTCGTTCTTCGAGAAGAACGCGCCCCGAGGCACCCCGACGTGGGTGCGGACCGCGACGCTGCCCGTGCCCGGCAGCACCAAAGACCGCGAAACCATCGACTACGTCATCGCCGACGACCTCGCCACCTTGATGTGGCTCGCCAACCTCGCGGCACTCGAACTGCACGTGCCGCAATGGCGGGTCGGACCTGACGGAGCCGTATTGGACGTCGACCTGCTCGTCTTTGACCTCGATCCTGGCGAACCCGCGAGCATCGTCGAGTGTTGCCAGGTTGCTCTGTTGATAAAAGAAATCCTGGACGACGCCGGGCTGCCCTGCTACCCGAAGACAAGCGGCTCGAAAGGCCTCCAGCTCTACGTGCCACTACCGCTGACACCGGCCGAACACACTCGCGCCTACGCCAAATCGACGGCCAAGGAAGTAACCCGCCAGCGGCCCGAGCTGGTGTTGTCGGAGATGACTCGGGCACTGCGGCCCGGCAAGGTCCTCATCGACTGGAGCCAGAACAACGCGGCCAAAACCACGATCGCGCCCTATTCGCTGCGCGCCAGACCCACCCCGACGGTCTCGACCCCCATCACATGGGACGAGGTTGCGCAGTGTCGACGTCCGGAAGAATTGCGTTTCGAGGCTGGCCAGGTGCTCGATCGGGTAGCCCGTGACGGCGACCTACTGGCCGATCTGGTCGATCTGCCGGCCGCCGAGCGCAGCAAGCTGCCTGAGGTCGAGGAGCCGAGAGTCACCAGGCGTGCCACGAAGAAACCCTGATCTATTCGACCGGGCGAGATGACATTCACTCGACGACGAACGGGTGGTCACCGCCGACCAGGACAAGTACCGCTAACCTCGGCTCAACACAACAAACTTCGGCACAAACACGTCGATGCACATGCAAGCGAGACCCGGAGGCTGATCGTGGAAGTCAAGATCGGTGTGCAGTATTCGGCGCGCGAACTGGTGCTCGACAGCGGGCAAGGCCCCGATGAGGTTGAGCAGCAGGTGACTGCGGCGCTTGGCCTCGGCAAAGGCGGCTTGCTCGTGCTCAGCGACGATCGCGGCCGCAAGATCCTGGTGCCCGTAGAGAAGCTGGCGTACGTAGAAATCGGCGAAGCCAACGAGCGACGAGTCGGTTTCGGAGCTTTATAGCGCGGCTACGCCGACAAACCCCGCACCCCGGTTGACGCCTCCGCCGCGCAAAAGCGCGCGGCTACGCCGACAAACCGAGAGCGGCCATTCTGGCCATGTGCGCGTCAGTGATGCGATTGAAGATCCTGGTCAGCTCACCAAAGTCGGCCCCGGTGCCAGGGATGCCGCCGACCAACAAGGTGACCAACGCTTCGCGGTCGGCGCAGACGGCTTGCGCCTGAGCCAACGCCTCACCGACGATTCGACGTCCCCACAGTGCGAGCCGGCCGGCGATCCGTGGATGGTCCACCATCGATTGGCGCACCCGCTCTACCGCGAACTCCGCGTGGCCGGTGTCGGCGAGCACCTCAAGCACGATGGCCCTAGTTTTGACGTCGAGCAGTCGTGCGACTTCGCGGTAGAAGTCGGCCGCAATCCCGTCACCGACATAGGCCTTGACCAGGCTCTCGGCCCAATCACTCGGCGCGGTCTTCGCGTGAAACGCTTCAAGCGGGACGACGAACGGCGACATCGCCTGTTCGGCCCCTATCCCCAAGCCGAGCAGGTGCCGCTCAAGCAGCTCGTAATGCGCGAACTCGGCGGTTGCTAGCCGCGCAAGCGCGGCCTTGTCTTCCAGGGTCGGCGCCATCCTGGCGTCATAAGCCAGGCGTTCGAACGCGATCAACTCGGCGTACGCGAGCACGCCAAGGAGATCCGCGACCGCCGCGCGGTAGGTCGGATCCGCCGAGAAGTCGGCCACGGCGGAGCTATCGAATGGGGTACCGGCGTCCTCGCTCACGTCTGGCAGCGTAGACGTCCGCGTAGAAACGCGCGCCGACCGGCTAGACTCGCGATCACCTGGGGTGTATCCCCCGGAGGTCCAAGCCGCGCAGGATCATGGCCGCGCAGGATTACGCCGCCTGCGCGTCGAGCCGTCCGACCGCGACGTCACCCGCAGTTGAGAGGTTTCGTCCTGACCACGTTCGCCGAACTCGGCATCGCCCCCGAGACAGCCGGGGCGCTAGAGGCCGTCGGCATCATCACCCCGTTCCCGGTCCAAGCGCTCGCGATTCCGCTGGCCCTGACCGGAACCGACCTGATCGGTCAAGCCCGCACCGGCACCGGCAAGACGTTGGCTTTCGGGGCTCCGCTCTTGCAGCGCATTACCTTCGTCGACGATCACCGTCCGCACGCGCTGATCGTCGTCCCCACCCGTGAGCTGGCGATTCAGGTTGCCGCTGACCTCGTCGTCGCCGGCAAAGGTCTCGGCGCGCGAGTGATGGCCGTCTACGGCGGCCGTTCGTACGAACCTCAGGTCGAGGCCCTCCAGAAGGGCATCGACGTCGTCGCTGGCACACCTGGCCGGCTACTCGACCTTGCCCGTCAAGGTCACCTCGATCTCTCCCATATCGAAGTGCTTGTCCTGGACGAGGCCGACGAAATGCTCGACCTGGGCTTCTTGCCCGACGTCGAGCGGATCCTCGCCCTGACGCCGACCAGCCGGCAGACGATGATGTTCTCCGCGACGATGCCGAACGAGGTCATCGCGCTGTCACGGCGTTATCTCAAGCAGCCGACCCGTGTGCGGGCCGAAGAGCCCGACGAAGGCCGCACCGTTCCCGAGACCGCGCAGCACATCTTTCGGGCCCACTCGATGGACAAGCCCGAGATCGTGGCACGCATCTTGCAGGCCAACGGCCGTGGGCTAGCGATGGTTTTCTGCCAGACCAAGCGCCAATGCGACCGACTCTCGGCCGACCTCGTCGAGCGTGGTTTCGCGGCTGCGGCCGTACACGGCGACCTCGGTCAGGGCCAACGCGAGCAGGCACTGCGGGCGTTTCGCGCCGGCAAGATCGACGTGTTGGTGGCTACCGATGTGGCCGCCCGCGGTATCGACGTCGAGGGCGTTACCCATGTCGTGAACTACTCCTGCCCGGACGACGAAAAGACCTACCTGCACCGGATTGGCCGCACCGGGCGTGCCGGCGCCTCGGGCGTCGCTATCACGCTGGTCGACTGGGACGATCTCACTCGCTGGAAGTCGATCAACACGATCCTCGACCTGCCGTTCCCCGATCCGCCGGAGACCTATTCGACGTCCGATGCCCTCTACGACGAATTGGGTATCGACCGTGCGGTTCGAGGCGCGCTCCCGCGTGCCAATCGCACCCGCGTCGGCCTCGGCGCCGAGGTGCTGGAAGATCTCGGCGGCAGGCCACCGGGTGGCCGCGACGGACGTGATGGGCGCCGGGGTCGTGATGGCGGCCGAGAAAGTGGCGGCAGGGAAGGCGCCCGCGAGGGCGGTCGGAGCGGTTCTAGCAGCCGTGCGGATTCTCCCGCTGGCGCAGGCTCACAAGGCGGCACCCGACGACGCGCTTCGGGCGCTACAACTGGTTCAGCCGCCGGTGGCGAAAGTCCGGCCAGTGGCCCAGATGCGGGCATCGCTCGGGCGCCGCGGGCGCGTCGTCGCACCCGCGCGGCAGCCACCTCAACCGACGGCTCGACATCGATTTCTGGTTCGGTAGAACCTGGCTCAATACCGGTCAGCTCAAGCACGGCCACCGAAGGTTCCGCTCACCCTGAGGATTCGACGACACCTCGGCCAAGACGGCGTCGTTCGCGTGGCAGTCGTGGCGGCGGTGCTCGCCCGGGAGTCGACACGGCCACCACGACAGGCGGTTCACCCGAGAGCGCTGCCGAACCGGAATAGCCCGACGTTCAAGACCGCACCTTTCTCGGTCGACCTAATAAGGAGCCGAGGAGGATCTGTTGGTATTGCGCATGGCGGCCGGGCACCGAACCGGTGAAAACATCGACGATCTACAGCAGTGGCTGCGCGAGCTGGCGAACTGCCCGCAGGTCAACAAGACCGTGGTCGCGAGCTGTCGAAACGACCGGCATGTCGACGACCCCGCCACTTGGTTCTACGTCGAGGCCGACCCGCGCAATGCCATCGCTCGACGACGATGCCTGAGCTGTGGCGACGCCCACCACGTGCTCGACTCCGCCGATCACTGGACGGCGCCACGAATGTGGGGCTGCCAATCGTGCGGTCAATCGATCGCCGAAGTCGCGGCCGGCGTCCATCTCGAAGGTGACAACGATGACGTGACCTGGGTTGTTCTCGGCGCGCGGTGCGTCGATTGCGGCACCCTCAGCGGGCTCACCGACTTCTCGATTACCCCGCGAACTTTCGACGCCATTGCCGATTCCCTTTGACCCGCGCCCGAGTGGTTATCTCGCTGCGGTGACGTCAGCTGAGAATGCCGATGGCGTTCTCCCACGGTGTCACCAATAACCCGTAGGTAACTTCGTCCAACAGATCATGCATAACGACCGCCTGCAGGCAGCCACTGATCGCGTTCCAGACACCGCGAGCGACCAGCCTGGCGTCGATGCCACTGGAGCGAAGCATTCGCACCGCCTGGAACTGCGCCGCAGCGGCCGGACGTAATCGACCGGACAGATACGCAGCCCAAGCGGCGGAATGCATTCGACGCCCCCAGTCAGATTCGGACGCCGAAGCGCCCTCGGCAAGCTGAGTAGCTTCGATAGCCGTGAGGGCAGGAATCCGGTCGAGCACCCGACGCAGCTCCGCGTCGTAGGGGCCGAAGTCTCCCGGAATCGCGGGCAGCGCACGGGTCGCGAAAATCCACGGCCGGCCGAGCAGGCTACGCACCTCGTCGCTCAGCCGGCGGCCACCGTAGGCGGCCGCGACCGCATCACAAGCCATCGCGACGACGTGGGCCGGCGACTCGTCGAGAATGTCGAGCCTGAGTAGGCCAAGGAGATCGTCGAGGCCCCCGAAGCAGGCGGTGGCGAGTGCGGCCATCGCTGGTTCGAGCTGGCGACGTCCGATAGGTGTGGCCTGAGCCGCTTCATCGACAAGCGCCCGAAACGCCGACAGCGCGTCATCGAGTCGGGCGGGTGGGGTGAGCGCCGAAACCTCGAGCCATGCCTCGGCTCGCCGCACATCGACATCGATCACAGGGTTGAACAAGCTCAGATCGTAGACACCGGAAGGAGATTGAACGGTCAGTGCTTCCAACAGCACGGTGGCCACGGCAGCGCCGGTTGGTAGCCGCGCAAGATCGAAGCCGATAGTCGGCGCGTTGACCAACGAATACACACGAGCCTCCGGGCTCTCGGATGGAACTGCTCGATCGTCTCACCGGAAGAGCCATCGCGAAACCCGCCGACTGGGCGAAATCACATCGCTAATCTCGATGACGAGCTGACGATTCTCCCGGGCTCTCGATGTCGGCAAGACCCGCCCATGAACGCCGAGCCGGCGCGGCCGACTGACCTTGGGGGCAGTGCGCCCGCAGATCGCACCATCCGCAGTGCTGGCCTGGCATGGGATCGAAGACCGCACTATCGGGCCCAGACTCCTCAAACACCGCGTGCGCGGCCTGCGCCTCAGCCGCGATCTCTTCGGCTCGCCCTAGCTGTCGGGCCAACGATTCGTCGGTGTGCTGCCAGCTAAGAACTTCGTCGCTAGGGAGATGATGCAGCTCGACTCGGCGGCAAGGTCGGCGCATAGTGCTCGACGCCGCAACCGCGTACAAAGCCAGCGCCAGTGACCCGCGCGCGTCGTCGGTGCTTAGCGGGCGGCGTCCGGTCTTGTAATCGACGACCACGAGTTCACCGTCACGGTCATCGAGCCGATCGAGCCGGCCACTGAGTGCGAGCCGGTTCGTGCGAGCGGCCAACGTGCGTTCAACCCCGACAGGCTCATCAGCCGGATCTAGCCGATCGACGTACCGCTCGACCATCGTGCGAGCTCGCTCACGCCAGGTCGCCGCTTGCGCGTCGTCACGAAAGCCATCGGAAGACCAGCCCTCGTCGAGCAACGCACCGGCTCGCTCGGTGGTGCGTCGCCGAAGCGGCAGTCGCCACCAGGCCGCGAGGGTCGCGTGCACAGCGGCGCCAAGACTGTTGTGCGCCCAGGGCAACCCGGACGTCGGCCGTGGACGATCGAGATAGGTCATTCGGTATCGGCGTGGACAGTCAGTCCAGCTATTCAGCCGTGAGGGAGTGCAGGCGAAGAGCCTGGGCGGCATGCCATCCAGACCGAGTTGTTCATCTTGTCTGGTGGTCACGGTCTGTCTGATTGTCACCGTCTGTCTGGTTGTCACGGTGGCCATCATGCCGCCGACCACCGACAGTTCGAGTCATGGCCCTTCGTCCAGCGATCACTTCGCCCCAGCAGCTACAGCGGGTCGATCGTGTCAGCGTCTCGGCGTGGCCGGTGATCGCGTGCCATCGCTTGAACCTCGGCAAGGCGCCGTACCCGACCTTGCGGTCCGCCAGCGACGACTCGCCTGCTGATCTGATCCAGCGGCAACTCGGCGTCCGCGCCGGCCGCGATAATCACGAAGTTGCCGTGCCTACGCCCACGGACCACCGCCGGCTCGTAGATGACCGCGACCTCGGCAAAGACCTCGAGAACCGTGGCCAACTCCGAGCCGATCTGGCGAAGCGGCGTGTTGTCCGCGACATTGGCCAGGTAAATGCCGGTCGGACGCAGCGCGGTCGCGACCAGCTCGGTGAACTCGACCGTGCGCAGGTGCGCCGGCACGAGGGCGTCCGCGAAAGTGTCGCGCACCACCACATCGCACGACGCCGGCCGCAAAGTCGAGACCATGGTCCGGGCGTCTTCGATGCGGATCCGAGGTCGAGACCGTTTGGGCAGCGGCAGCTGTTCACGCACCAGCTCGATCAGCGCCTGATCGATTTCGGCCACCAGCTGGTTTGATCCCGGTCGGGTTGCCGACACATACCGGGCCAGCGTTACACCGGCTCCGCCGAGATGGACGACGGACAACGGCGCCTTTTCTGGCACCAGGCAGTCGAGCACATCGCCGAACCAGCGCATGTATTCAAAAGCCAGCACGGTCGGATCATCAAGGTCGACATAAGAACTCTCGACGCCGTCCAACAATAGATTCCATGCGTTCGGCCGCGAGGGATCGCGGACCAAGGTCGCCACCCCGGTATCGACGTCGTAATGCTGGCCGACAAATCGACGTCCGCCACCGAATGAGGTAACCGAAGGAGATCGTGAATCCCCTTGTTTATCAGGGGGTTCGAACTTAGTGCGCGACAATGAAAGCCCGCACTCCATCGGCACCGAGTTGCACCGCGATAGCCGAGAGCAAAAGGCCAGCTATTCGAGTAACCAACGTGACGCCACTACGACCGATCAGTTTCAAGATGAAACTGGAGAAACGCAAGGTCAACCACAACACCAGATGGACGGCCACAATCGCCAGCGCCAATGCCAACGCGCGCGGCTCGTGATGGACATTCTTGGAGAAGACAATCGTCGCCGCGATAGCACCTGGGCCTGCCAATAAAGGAGTCCCGAGCGGAACCATCGCGACGTTCACGTCATCGGTCGACTTCGGTTCGGTGCTTCGGCCGGTCAATAACTCGAGCGCGACGAGCAACAGCAACAGCCCCCCAGCTACTTGCAAGGCAGGCAATGTGACGTTCAGATATTCCAAGACCCGCTGGCCGAACAACGCGAAGACGACGATCACACTGAAGGCAACAAGTACCGCGAGATCGGCGCTGCGCCGTCGGGCTCGTCGACTATATGAGCCCGTCAACGACAAGAAAATCGGTACCGATCCTGGCGGATCCATAATAACAAGCAGCGTGACAAAAACCTCGCCGAAGAATCGGGCGTCGAACCATGAGCTCATGACATTGCCGTCTCGATCACACTAGCGCCACTCGCTCGCGCGATGAGCTTGTCATAAACCGCCGGGTCGGTGGTATTCGCGCCAATCTCGATTGCTTTCACGAAACCGTGGTAATCGCTGGACCCAGTACCAAGTAGCCCGAGTTCAGCGGCCAACACCCGAAGGCGCTGCCTAGTTGGCTCGTCGTGATCGGGATGGTCAATCTCGATACCATCGAGACCTTCGGCCGCGAAGGCGGCAATCTGCGCTTCGTTGACGATCGCCCCCCTGGTCGCCGCGAAGGGATGCGCGAGCACACTAACGCCGCCAGCTGCGGCGACTAGCTGGATAGCCCGAGACGCGACGAGTGAGTACTTCTCTACGTATGCCCGACCGCCGCTGCCGATCCAGTCGGGAACGAAGGCTGCGGATACTTCCGGAATAACGCCGGCGTCGACCATCGCCCGGGCGACGTGCGGACGACCAACCGCAGCGTCGCCGGCGATCTCGGCAACCTGGTCCCAAGAAATCGGCACTCCCAATTCGATTAACTTCTCGACCATCGCGCGGGCCCGGCGCACTCGGTCAGTACGCAGCGCGTCAAGTTCGCGGGCAAGCTCAACATGGGTCGGGTCGAACAGATATCCCAGCAAATGAAGGGAAATTCCATCGAGAACACACGAGATTTCGGCACCTGGCACCATGGTCAACCGCTGCCCGGACGCCGCCAGCGCATGTACTGCCTCGGTTGCTTCACCATGACCCGCGACGGTGTCGTGATCGGTCAGCGCAATGACATCGAGGCCGGCCGCCACCGCGACAGCGATGAGCCCCGCCGGTGAATCCGTGCCGTCGGATGCCGCGCTGTGCACATGGAGGTCGATCCGCACGCCGTCTGCCGCCATTCTTCGCCCCGGTTCGCCTGCGCCGGCAGGATTCTGGCTCAGGCTATCCGTGCAGGTGATGCAGGTGGGATGTCCGTGTGCAGCTATCCGCTTGAGTAAGTATTAGTGCGGACGGGGCCTATCCGCGCGGACGGCTGATAGTTGAGCCAATCGAGGCATCAAAGCGCCATGAGGGACGTCGAAGGTCGGGGCACTTTCGGCGACGTCGGCCAACCCGAGATCTTCGAGCAGCAGCAACCCCGCAGCCGCCGGCCACAAAATCGCCCAGATCCAGGCTCCCTTTGCCTCACCAACGAAGACGGCACACTCTGGGCCGGCGTCAATGTTCCACATCGCGGTGGGGTGCCCCCCGGCGTCCACCTTGGCGTGTGGCGCGCCGTCGTCGAAGCCGGCACCAGGATCCGGCCCGGCCAACCCAGCTAACCTCGCCCCAAGTCCGAGCCCGGGGCCTTCGGCGACCAGCACCATGTCGGCGGCGCCACCAAGGGGTGCTGGACCCGAACAGCCGACCAAGGTTGCTAACGCGCCCGTCCGCTCGTCACCGGCATGCGCATACCCGGTGACCAACCAGCCGAGCGGCAATGGCCACGGAATCCACACCGGTACCCGCGCTTTCGACCTCAACAGGTCCAGTGAATCCGGCGCCGGGCGCCCAATCGGCTGCAACGGCGCTACCGGACCGTGCTCGTCGCACCTCCAAGCACTGTTCCACAGACCCGGCGCATGCACCGGACCGTCACAGCGTGTGCACGTAAGCTCACCCTTCATATAACGAAGGTGTCCCCTCCGAGGGCACTCCGTCAAGACCTACACCGCGAGCCGGCGGTTAAGCTACCCGAATGGCGGAGGTTGCCGCAGTCGGCGCGATCGCCATCCACGATGGCGCGCTGCTGTTGATCAGGCGCGGTCGGCCACCTGGTGTTGGCTTGTGGTCGTTGCCTGGCGGTCGAGTCGAACCCGGCGAATCCGAACGCGAAGCGGTGGCGCGCGAAGTCGCCGAAGAGACCAGCCTCGTCGTTGACGTCGGAGAATTGATCGGCGAAGTACTGCGTCCGGGTATTGGCGATGTCGTCTATCGCATCCGCGACTTCGCCGTCTCAATCATTTCGGGATCTCCGGTCGCCGGAGATGACGCGGCTGACGTCGCGTGGGTCGCCCTTGATGAACTCGCCCAGTGGCCCCTGACCGAAGGATTGCTCGACGCGCTCACTCACTGGAACGTCGTCACAGCCAACACGAAGCGACCTCAGGCAGACAAACAGGTCACCGACTCCTAAGGTGATCACCGAGCAGAGGTAACGCCTCGGCCGACGATTCTCGATCGGTCGCGACCATGTCGTCGATCGAGAGTCGACGACATGGGTTCCGAGGCGGCCATGGGGACAGTTCAACTGGGGGTACGCATGAGTGACATTCAGGAGTCGGCGACGGGTTCGACGATTCGTATTTTCCTGGTTGACGACCACGAAGTGGTTCGTCGCGGGGTTCGCGATCTCCTGGAGAGCGAGCCCGACCTGACCGTAGTCGGCGAAGCATCGTCGGCGGCGGAAGCCATCGAGCTTGTCCCGAAGTTCCAGCCGGACGTTGCCGTGCTCGACGTGCGATTACCAGACGGCGACGGTGTGGCGGTTTGTCGTGACCTTCGCTCGATGTTGCCGGCGCTGGCCTGCCTGATATTGACGTCGTACGCGGATGAGGAAGCACTATTCGACGCCATCATGGCGGGTGCGTCAGGTTACGTGCTCAAGCAAATCCGCGGCGCCGATCTCATCAACGCGATTAGAACCGTGGCCGGCGGACATTCGATGCTCGACCCCAATACCACCGCGCACGTGATGGAACGGCTGCGTACCGGTTCTCAGTCTGATAACCCGCTGGCGACGCTGACCGAGCAAGAACGCCGGATTCTCGACCTCATCGGCGAAGGCATGACGAACCGACAAATCGGTGAACGACTATTCCTGGCTGAGAAAACAGTCAAGAACTACGTTTCTAGTGTGCTCGCGAAACTCGGTATGCAACGACGGACGCAGGCGGCCATATTGGCCAGTCAAATCCGAGAACGTTCACCGCGAGTGCGTTAACTCAGACGTTGAGTGGCCCTCGCAATTGAGGCGCGAATGCCTGCCGTCGTCCCATTCCTGCGGCTAATATCGCACTCGGTCACAAGAACATCACGGTAAGCAACGGCCTGGACGTGGCTTTATCTTTGCGATTCACTTTCATTTTGCGATTCAACGTACACGGCGGCCTGTGATCGACTATTTTGTGAGGCGCTCGGCAGGCAACGGTCAGGTCGCGATGTCGGCTCCTATAGTGCTGGCACCTCCCGTCTATGCTTGTGTCGATATTGGTGTCCGGTAGCGAGAGGGACAGGCGTAATGCGGTATTCGGTTCGGTTCGGAATCAGTGCCAGCGCGCGACGTCGGCACCGGACGGCAGCCAGCGTAGGCGCGGTCACGCTGGTGATTAGCGCCATTACATTCGCGGCACCCATGAGCGGTACAGCATCGGCCGTGACAGTAGCTAGCTGGTCGACTACTGATGCGCTATCGGTGGGCCGATACAACGCGGCGACGGCTCTGCTTTCCGGCGGAAATGCACTCTCGGACGGTGACGTACTGGTGGCCGGCGGCCAAGATTCCGCCGAAAATCCACTTGCCTCCGCCGAGCTCTATAACTCCGCCACCAACTCCTGGTCAAGCGCCGGCACGATGACCACCGCACGCTACGACGCGACCGCGACCCCGCTGAATGACGGAGACGTACTGGTAGCCGGCGGCCAAGATTCCACCGGAAAGCCACTTGCCTCCGCCGAGCTCTATAACTCCGCCACCAATTCCTGGTCAAGCGCCGGCGCGATGACCGACGCACGAGAATTCGCCACCGCCACCCTGCTCAAGAGCGGTGACGTACTGGTAGCCGGCGGCCAAGGTTCCACCCGCTACCCACTTGCCTCCGCCGAGCTCTATGACTCCACCACCAACTCCTGGTCAAGCGCTGGCGCGATGACTGACGCCCGGGAGTTGGCTACCGCAACCTTGCTGATCGGCGGTGACGTACTCGTCGCGGCTGGTCAGGGCACCTCGAATTTCCTTGCCTCCGCTGAGCTGTATGACTCAAACAACAACTCCTGGTCGACCACTGGTTCGCTGGCCCAATCCAGTTTCGGCGCTAGCGCGGCCTTGCTATCCAACGGCGATGTGCTGGTAGCCGGCGGCCAAGGCGCCCCGAGTTCCACCCTTGCGTCGGCTGAGCTGTACAACCCGACCAACGGCTCCTGGTCGACTACCGGCTCAATGACCGATGAACGGGAATCAGCTGCCTCGGCTGTGCTGCCAGATGGCAAGGTCTTGATGGCCGGCGGGTTCAACTACAAGGTCCCCGGTGGCGGTGACCAAGCCAGCGCGGAGTTGTACGACCCGACCTCCGGCCAGTGGACAGCTACTGGCTCACTCGCCGAGGGCCGCGACTTCACCACGGCCACACCACTGGCTAACGGTGAGATTCTGGTGGCTGGTGGCCTGAGCAGCACCGGAGCCGCCTTGGCCGAGAGCGAGTTGTACGACGCGGCTAACCCAACAATCCCGGAAGTCGCGACGACCTTGGCGGTCAGTGCGCCAGCGTCGGTCACCACCGGGGTAGCGACAGCAGTGACGGTCACCGTGAAAGACCAATTCGGCCTCACCGATTCGACCTATGCCGGGACGGTCGCGTTCAGCTCCTCTGATCCGAGCGCGGTGTTGCCGGCAAACGCGACCCTGACCAACGGCACCGGCACTTTCTCGGTGACATTGACGACGGCAGGCACCCAGACGGTAACTGCGACTGACACGGTGACCAGCACGATTACCGGAACCTCGAACAGCGTCACCGTGTCCAGTGGCAGCACAACCGGTACCGGCGGTGGAACTGGGGGCGGTGGAACCGGGGGCGGCGGTACTGGTGGCGGTGGCGGAACAACTAGCGGTGGTGGCGGTGGCGGAACTAGTGACAGCACCGGCGGCGGGACAATCGTCGGTAGCACCGCCGGAACTGCCAGTGGCACGGTTACGGCCGGAGGGTCATTTTCTTCTGAGCCCGCCGGTACAGCGCCATCTGCGGCTAACCCGCTAGTGGTGTCGATCACGAGCCCCGTCGCGGGCCCGGTGACCATCACTCCCACCACGACAGCAACCAGCTTCAGTGGCTACCAAACCCTCAACATTGGCGCCGTGATTACGGCGCCCGATGCCAGCCCCACAGCGCCTCTGCGGCTGACATTCCGGCTCTACCTCGGCAATCTGCCGGCCGGCTCGTATCCGAGCGATGTGACCGTGTTCCGTGACGGCGTCGCCGTCGGCAGTTGCTCAGGTGCGAAAACGGCCAACCCCGACCCGTGCCTGAGTGCTTCGTCGATCTCGGGTGGGGTCGAAACGTTCACGGTGCTTTCGTCGCACGCGAGCAGCTGGCAGTTGCAGGTCGCGGATGTCGGCCGACTTGCTGGAAGCACCCGGTACGCGACGGCGGTCGCCGCATCGCAAGCGCAGTTCCCGAACGGCAATGCCGGCGCGGTCGTTCTCGCGGGGGGCAACGACTACCCCGACGCGCTCGTCGGGACCCCGCTGGCCATCGCCAAGAACGCGCCGTTGCTGTTGACGTCGGGCACCAGCGTGCAGGCGGCAACGAAGACAGAGATCCAGCGTGTACTGCCAGCCGGCGGCACCGTGTACGTCCTCGGTGGCACGAGATCCATTCCGGCGAGTGTGGCCACCGAGCTAACAAGCTTGGGTTATCAGGTCACTCGCTACGGGGGCGTTAATCATTACGCGACCGCCGTCTTGGTCGCGAACGCGCTCGGTAATCCGAGCACCGTGCTGCTGGCGACCGGCACCGACTATCCGGACGCGCTCGCGGCCGGTGTCGCCGCCGCGAAGGTCGGCGGGGTGGTGCTATTCACCAACTCGTCGAAGATGAACGCGACCACTGGCAGTTATCTCACCGCGCACGCAAAGACCGTGTACGCAATTGGTGGACCAGCCGGTGTTGCTGACCCGAAGGCGACGTTGATAGCCGGGGCCGACCGTTACAGCACCGCGGTCGCCGTCGCGCAAAAGTTCTTCCCGAATGCGACCACCATTGGTATCGCGACTGGCGAGAACTTCCCCGACGCCCTGTCGGGCGGGGTACTGGTGGCGCGCGCGGGAGCGCCCATGCTGCTAGCTCCGGTCAATAGCGTTCCGACAACTGTCAGCAGCTACCTGGCCGGTATTCAGTCACATATCACCGCGATCCATCTATTCGGCGGTACTTCAGCACTCAATACCGTGGTGCAAACACAACTCACCGCTGGTTTCTAGCACTAACCAAAACCCAGTATTCGAGGCGATTCTGCCCGGAAGTTCACATCCGAACTTCCGGGCAGAATGTAGTTACACCTGGAGCCTCATGAGTAAGTTGGAAAAGCCAGTCTCGAAATCAGAAACTTCCGACGTCCGTATTTCATCACCGCCCAACCGATCGACTATGCCGGGGTGGTATCCGGATTTGCTTGCATCGGTTACTACGCGAGTCGAGGGTGGCCAGCGCCGCGCAGTCGCTGCAGTCAACCAAGAGTTGGTCGCCACCTACTGGGCCATCGGCCGCGACATCCTCGACCGGCAAGATGACGAAGGTTGGGGCACAAGAGTCATTGACAGGCTCTGTCGACCTGAAAAAGCACTTCCCTAACGCCACTGGCTTCTCTCCACGCAATCTGAAATACATGCGAGCCTTCGCGGATGCATGGCCCGATCCGACACTTGTGCAAGAGCCACTTGCACAAGTGTCCTGGTACCACTACCTAGCGCTAATCGAGAAACTCGATGACGTCAGTGCCCGGCTCTGGTACGCGGCAGCGACCGTCGAATACGGCTGGAGCCGAAGCGTCCTCCTTCACCACATCGAGACCGGATTTCGCGAACGCTCCGGCAAAGCGATCACCAACTTCACCGCTACATTGCCTCCAGCCGACTCGGATCAGGCTCAGCAGGCCACCCGCGACCCCTACTTGTTCGACTTCTTCGGCAACGCCGAAATCCGGCGCGAGCGTGACTTGGAACAACAACTCGTCCTCCATGTCGAGAAGTTCCTCATCGAACTCGGCCAAGGTTTCGCCTTTGTTGGGCAGCAGGTCCACCTTGAGGTCGGTGACCAAGACTTCTACGCGGACTTGCTCTTCTACCAGCTGAGGCTGCGCTGCTAGGTCGTCATCGAGCTGAAGGCCGTGGCGTTCGAACCCGGATTCCTCGGCCAACTAGGCGTTTATATGGCTGCCGTCGACGACGTGCTCGCACACCCGGACGACAAGCCAACCATCGGGTTGCTGCTATGCAAATCCAAGAACAACGTCGTCGCCGAATACGCCCTGCGTGGCTATAGCGCGCCGATCGGGGTAGCCGAGTGGACAACCGCGATCACAACAAGTCTCCCCGCTGAGCTCGCGCCCAGCCTGCCGAGTATTGAAGAACTTGAAGCCGAACTGGCTGGCCCCGAAGAGGGGCTCACATGAGCCCACCCGTCAAAATCGCGTGTCGCGAGGCGACACGTAGCCGAGGTCACCAGCCGGAGGAGCGCCAGATACCCCGACGGCGATAACCTCCGCTCATGAGCGGGCCGCCGACCAGGGTTTTCGTCGCGCGCCTCGCCGGCCTTGTCGTGTTCGATCCGAACGGCGACCAGGTCGGCCGGGTGCGTGATGTTGTCGTGCTGCTGCGACCCGGTAGCCAACAACCACGGGTCCTCGGCCTGGTAGTTGAAGTGCCACCACGACGTTCGATCTTCATCCCGATTACCAGGGTTACTGGTATCGATGCCGGCGCGGTGATGACGACCGGCATCGTCAGTCTGCGTCGATTCTCTAGTCGTGAGGCCGAGACTCTGGTAATCGGGGAACTCCTCGACCGCCAGGTCACCTTGAACGAGACCGGCGAAACCGTCACGGTCTCCGACGTCGCAATGGAGCAAACCCGCAACCGTGACTGGCTGTTGACCAAAGTCGCGGTACGTCCCGGGGGCGGCCGGGTTCGTCGGCGTGCCCACGTTCATACGGTCGATTGGGACGCCGTCACCGGACTGTCGCTGCTCGAACACGAGCAGGGTGCCGCGAACTTGCTGGCCGCTTTTGACCAGCTCCGCCCGGCCGACCTCGCCAGCGTGATCCACGACCTTTCGGAGAAGCGCCGAGCTGAGGTCGCGGCGGCACTGGACGACGAGCGACTGGCCGACGTCCTCGAAGAATTGTCCGAAGAAGAGCAGGTCGAGATCCTCGCCACCCTCGAAGGCGAGCGCGCCGCCGACGTCCTCGAAGCGATGGGCCCGGACGACGCCGCCGACCTGCTGGCCGAGTTGCCGCAGGAAGAAGCCGAACGACTGCTCGCGCTAATGGACCCGGAAGAGGCCGGGCCGGTTCGGCGGTTGCTCAGTTACTCCGAAGACACCGCGGGCGGTCTGATGACGTCGGAGCCGGTGATCTTGTCGCCCAATGCCACCGTCGCCGAGGCGCTCGCGCACGTGCGCAACCCCGATCTTTCGCCAGCGACCGCGAGCCAGGTTTACGTCTGCCGGCCACCGACCGACACCCCGACCGGGCGTTACCTCGGCGTCGCGCACCTGCAACGCCTATTGCGCGAGCCACCAGCCACCCTGATCAGCGCGGTGATCGACACCGATATCGCGCCACTGCGCCCCGATGTGCCACTGCACAAGATCACCAGCTACCTGGCCACCTACAACCTGGTCGCGGTTCCGATCGTCGACGAGAACGACCGGCTACTCGGCGCGGTCGTCGTCGACGACGTGCTCGACCATTTGCTGCCCGAAGGCTGGCGCGACGCCGACCCCACTGACGTCACCAACCCAGACGATTCGGCTGACCCTGTCGACCCCGCGCCCGTGACTGGCAATCGACCTCCAAGGCAGACCCGTGGCCCGGCATAAAGCAGCCGTGCGTGCCCGGCTCGACCAGCCGAAGGCCGCCCGCCGGATGCAGCTGCGCCCCGACTACGACCCGGAAGCGTTCGGCAAGCTGTCCGAGCAATTCGCGCGTTTCATGGGGACGGCGAAGTTCATCATCGCCATGTCGGTCTTCATCGCGGCCTGGGTCATCTACAACCTGGTGGCGCCCACCAACTTCCGATTCGACGAGTGGGGCAACAAGTTCACCCTGCTGACGTTGATCTTGTCGCTGCAGGCGTCGTATGCGGCGCCGCTGATCCTGCTCGCGCAGAACCGGCAGGCCGACCGCGACCGCGTGCAGTTCGAAGAAGACCGCTCGCGCAACGAGCGCAACATCGCCGACACCGAATATCTCGCCCGCGAAGTCGCGTCACTACGCATCGGCCTTGGCGAAGTGGCCACCCGAGACTTCATTCGGAGCGAGCTCCAACGCCTGCTGGAAGAACTAGACGATCGCCGCGAAGCCGACGACGCGGCAAGCGACGTCCAGTAACGCCGCCAAATCCGAGCCCCGAAACATGAACTGGCTCAGATGTCGACGATGGTGTTCTTGCCGATTACCACGACGCCATTGTCAGAGACGGTGAAGCGCTCACGGTCACGCTCAAGATCCACCCCAATTTTGGCGCCGTCCGGAATCACCACGTTCTTGTCGATGATCGTGTTGCGGATGATCGCGTCACGGCCAACTCGGACGTTTTCGAGCAGCACGCTTCCGTCAATGGTCGCTCGCAGGTCGATGTGCACGTTCGGCGACAGCACCGATCGGACGACGGACGAACCGGCCACGATCACCCCGCTCGACACCATCGAATCGACGACGCGGGTGGATTCGTGCACGAGCTTGGCGGGGGGCAACGGCCGGTGGTTGGTGTAGATCGGCCAGTCGGCGTTGTACAGATTGAAGATCGGATGCACCGAAACGAGATCCATATGGGACTCGTAATAGGCGTCGAGGCTCCCGACGTCGCGCCAGTAGGCGTGGTCGCGCTCGGTCGCGCCGACCACCTTGTTCTCGTTGAAGTCGTAGACCTCCGCATCACCCCGGTCGACGAACATCGGAATGATGTTGGCACCCATATCGTGCAACGACCGCTCGTCGGCCGCGTCGCGACTGAGGGCATCGAGCAACGCGTCGGTGCTGAAGCAGTAGTTACCCATCGAGGCGAAGACTTCGTCGGGTGAGTCCGATAACCCGAGCCCCTCCAGGTCGGTCGGCTTCTCCAGGAACGCCTCGATCCGCCGCCCCGCGTCTGGCCCGGTACGCGCGGTCTTGATCACCCCGAACGCTGATGCGTCTTTGCGCGGGATTCTGATGCCAGCCACCGTCGCCGATACCCCAGACGCGATGTGCTGATCGAGCATCTGGCGTGGGTCCATCCGGTAGATGTGGTCGGCGCCGAACACCAGGATGTAGTCGGGATTTTCGTCGTACACGAGGTTGAGGCTCTGGTAGATCGCATCGGCTGAACCAGCGAACCAGCGCGGGCCGACCCGTTGCTGGGCCGGCACCGTGGTGACGTAATTGCCCAACAGCGTCGACATCCGCCATGTCGTGGTGATGTGCCGGTCAAGGCTGTGGTTCTTGTACTGCGTCAGCACGACGATCTTGAGAAAGCCCCCGTTGACCAGATTCGACAAGACGAAATCGATCAAGCGGTAGATGCCCCCGAAGGGCACCGCCGGCTTGGCCCGATGAGCCGTCAGTGGTAGCAAGCGCGTGCCCTGACCACCCGCGAGCACAATGCCGAGCACACGCCGTCCGTTGGCCATGACCGGAACCTACCTGCTCGCCGCCGCGGGCGAAACGCGAGGAGGCACAGACGCGTCCGAAGTCGCTGTAAAGGCGGCCAGTAAGGTTTGCCATCATGCGAGTCGCGCTGCTTACCCGCGAATACCCTCCCGACGTCTACGGCGGCGCTGGAGTGCACGTCGAATACCTGGCCCGCGAACTGCGCCGGCTGGTCGACGTCGACGTGCACTGCTTCGGCTCACCGCGCGCGGAGCCAGGCGTCATCGCCCATCAGCCTGATCCACGGCTCGTAGAAATCGGCGCGAATCCCGCGCTGCTGACGATGTCGACCGATCTGGCCATCGCCGCCGCGGTCTCCGGCGCCGATCTGGTGCACTCACACACCTGGTATGCCAACTTCGCCGGCCACCTGACCAAGTTGATGCGCAATGTGCCGCATGTAGTGACCACCCACTCACTCGAGCCACTGCGACCGTGGAAGGCGGAGCAACTCGGCGGCGGCTACGCGCTTTCGTCGTTCGGCGAGCGCACCGCCATCGAAGGGGCAGATGCTGTCGTCGCCGTCTCGGCAGGCATGGCCACCGACGTCCTCCGTTGCTACCCGTCCGTCGATCCAAGCCGTCTGCACGTGGTGCACAACGGCATCGACACCGACGAATACAAGCCGACACCGGCCGGGGAGATCCTGCGCAAACACGGGATCGATCCCGACCGGCCGATGGTGGTCTTCGTCGGCCGCATCACCCGGCAAAAGGGGTTGCCCTACCTGCTGCGCGCGGCGCACCACTTCGATGCCGATGTGCAGCTTGTCTTGTTGGCCAGTTCAGCCGACACCCCCGACATCCTGGCCGAGGTCGCGGCCGGCATCGAACTGCTCAAAACCGAACGTGACGGCGTTTTCTGGATCTCACAGATGGTTCCCAAAGCCGACCTGATCGAGTTGTTCACGGCAGCCACCGTCTTTGTCTGCCCATCTATCTACGAACCAATGGGCATCGTCAACCTTGAAGCGATGGCCTGCGAAACGGCCGTCGTCGCCACCGCCACCGGTGGCATCCCCGAGGTGGTCGCCGATGGCCAGACCGGCCTCTTGGTACCGATCGATGCCGATCCGACCGACCCCTACGGCGCGCCCAAAGATCCCCGCGCCTTCGCCGCTGCTTTCGCGGACGCCATCAACACGCTGGTCCGCGATCCTTCGCTCACCAGAAAGCTCGGCGTGGCTGGACGCTCTCGCGCAGTCGAACACTTCAGCTGGACGGCGATCGCCGAGCGCACTCGCGACCTATACACCTCGCTGCTTTAGGCATTGGCACTACGGGTTCTGAACCGGCGCAAACCGGGTCACCTTGATTGCGCCGTTCGGGTCAAACCGCTGCCGCCAGCGGCCAAACGTCGGCCGAATGGTCAAGAGCGGCGTCGTCCGTTTCGATGATGGTGAGGTACCGCGAAAGGCCGAGGCCGGAGTCGATGCCGAGCCCGCCGCCCCCGTTCACTCGGAAGGATCCGTGACGAGCCGTGGCAACGTCCCGCTCCACCATCGACAGCCTGACCGATTGGCTGCTGCTCCAGATCGCCGAAGACGAGATGAAGGCACGGACGGCGGGCAGCACCTCCTGGCGGTGGCGAGTGCTGGACACTCCCAGCCAGCGCGACGCCTTGGTCCGCCCCGACGGCACAGTCTGCGCCGACTCCTGGGGCGCTGACCGGCAGGAGACCGGCTTTCGTGGCGCCGAGGCGAAGATGTTCGTCGAACGGTTCAACCCCGAGCGGGTGCTTTTCGAGTGTGAGGCGAAACGACGGATGCTGTCGCGCCTGCAGAACTTGGCCAAAGCCTGGTGGACGACAACCCGGTCAGCCGACGAAGCCCGCACGGTGATGCGCGAGATGGCCATGGTTTACGCGAACCGACCCGGCTACCGCGACGAATGGCGCCCCGCGCTCAACATGCGATCCCTCACTGCGGTCTCCTCAGTCTGAGCGGGTCGGTCCTCAACGGGTCAGCCTGAGTTCGTCGGACCTTTACTCGCGTCGCGCCTTAACCCAGGTCGGATCTAAGCCGAGTAGTAAGCCGAGTCCTCTCGGATGACGTAGTCCTCGATGCGGCTCGTACTTCATGCGATCGAACGCCACCGCGCATCTGGGTGCTGGACCCTCAGCCGTTCGCGACCGAGAACAATTGGGAGCCAAGGAGAATTCGCATGTCTATCCCATTGCGATCCGAGCACCCCACTGAGCCTGTCGGCGAGCCAGACGAGTTCCCACCAGACTCAGCGGCTGGCTTCACGCCCCGCGCGAGCTCCGAGCCTCCACTCGGCACGCATGCCAAGTTGCCCGCAGGCGTACCGGTTGAGCGACGCCGGCGCATCGGCGACCTCCTCGTTGCCCACGGCAGGCTGACCGAAACCCAACTACACGAGGCACTCGCCCTGCAGCAACTCGGCGTCGGAGCAGCCCGCCGCCGGCTCGGGCAGATCGTCGTCCAGCAGGGCTATCTGACCGAAGGCCAACTGGCCGAGGCACTCGCCGAGCTCCTCGGACTCGACCTGCTCGACCTCGACGCGGTCACCGTCGACCCAGAGATTGGCCGGCTGCTGTCGCGGCAAATCGCCGAACGCAACCGACTCGTCGTCGTCAGCCGGATCGACAACGGCCTGCTGGTGGCTACCTCAGACCCGACCAACGTGGTCGCCTTGGACGACGTCCGGATTTACACCGGCGCGCACGCGATCACCGTCGCGGTGGCTGCCGAATCGCAGATCCACCGGCAGCTCGCGAAAATATGGGCCGCCGACAAAAACGACGGAGACCAGCTCTCGACGATGGTCGATGACGTCGCGCAGCACAAAGCCGGCGACATCCGTGGCGAACACGAGACCGGGCTCGACCTCGAATATGACGTTGACCAGGCCCCGACCGTGCGACTGGTCAACGGCATCTTGGCTGACGCGGTTCGAGCAGGCGCCAGCGACATCCACATCGAACCGCAGGCTGAGTCGCTGCGGGTTCGCTATCGCGTAGACGGCCTCCTGCGCGACGTGACGCGGATAGCCCGGTCAGCAGCTCCCTCGTTGATCAGCCGAGTCAAGATAATTTCAGGGCTCGACATCGCCGAGCGACGGGTACCCCAAGACGGGCGAGCCCGCTTGATCGCCGACACAGTCGCTGTCGACGCTCGGGTCAGCACGCTTCCCAGCGTCCATGGCGAAAAGGTCGTTATCCGGCTCCTGGCCGGTGGTGACAGCGTGGCTGCGCTGGCGAAAGTCGGACTCGACGAGCAGCAGCTCGACACACTGCTCACCGCATCACTTGCGCCGCAAGGCTTGATCCTCATTACCGGTCCGACCGGTTCAGGTAAGACGAACACGTTGTATTCGGTGTTGTCCCAGGTCGCGACACCAGAGAAGAACGTGGTGACACTCGAAGACCCGGTCGAAATCCAACTAGCCGGCATCACCCAGGTACAGATCAACGAACGAGCCGGGCTGGGTTTCAGCAAAGGCCTTCGCTCCGTACTGCGGCAAGACCCTGACGTCGTGCTTGTCGGTGAGGTTCGCGACGCCGAAACGGCCGAACTCGCGCTGCAAGCATCGCTGACCGGACACCTCGTGCTGACCACGTTGCACACCAACGACGCGGTCTCCGCATTGACCCGACTCGTCGACATGGGCATCGAGCCGTTCTTGGTCGCCTCGTCATTGTCGATGGTGGTAGCGCAACGATTGGTTCGCCGTCCATGCCCGGCCTGCGCGGCGGCATATATGCCGAGCCCTCGGGTACTCACCGTCCTCGGTCTTACCGAACACGACCTGGACGACGCGACCCCGCTCCGTGGCCGCGGTTGCGGCGATTGCGGCGGCACCGGCTATCGCGGTCGGACCGGCATCTTCGAAGTACTGCCCATCACAGCCGGAGTTCGCGCCATCTTGCTTCGGACGCCGAACGAGGCAGCGCTCGCCGCCGCCGCTCGAGCCGCGAACATGATCACCTTGCGCGCGGCCGGGTTGGCCAAAGCGCGACGTGGCGAGACAACCTTCGAGGAAGTGCTGCGGGTCACCCAGGTCGACCTGGCCGGCGGTCGTAAATGTTCCTCCTGTGATCGCGCCGTCGGTGATGACATGGTGGCCTGCCCTTGGTGTGCCACCACCATCGACCAGGGTCACTGCACCGGCTGCGCCCGGCCGCTGGATCCCGGTTGGAAGATCTGCCCGTGGTGTCGCGCTGATGCCGCCATCACCGAGAAAACGGTCTTAGCCGTCTCAACGAAGGCGACCAGGCTGCCACGCGTTTTGATCGTCTCGGCCGATCCGGCGCTGCGCGCATTCGCCGCTGGCGTGGGCGGCGCACTCGATGCCACGATCGCCAGCGACGCCGGCAGCGCACTGGCCTCAGTGTGGGAAACCGACTACGACGGCGTCATCGTTGACGAACAGTTGCCCGACCTCGGCGGAGTAGAACTACTGCGGCTGCTGCGTAACGAACCCCACACCGCCGCGCTGCCGTTGATGTTGTTGGTCGCTGACGACAGTTCACTCTCCCCTGGTGAAGCACAGATCGCCGGAGCGGACGAGGTCGTCGCTTTACACACCGACCAGGCAACGCTGACGCAACAGGCTCTCGCGCTCGCGCACCGAAGCCCGTATCTGGCCGACTAGCGCTACGGGCACTGCGTCTTCCATGAGTGACTGGGTATTCGCCCGGCACCGCGTGTCCAGCCAGGCAGCAGCGTTTGTTCGCGGCTGGCCAGCCAGCGACATGTTCTGCCGGACAGTTGTAGGGAGGGTGGCCTCGGCCACCCTCCCTACAACTGTCCGTCCCCTACAACTTCTTTGTCGAGCACTGTTTCTTTATCGAGCACCGTTTCTTTTGTCGAGCGCCCTGACTTAGATCTTGTTGAAGTCCTTGGAGTAGGCGTAGCCGGCACTCTTGTCGTAGGCATCGACTTCCCAGAAAGAAAGAAGCTGGACGCCATTAGTGGCGGCGAAGGTCTCCAGGGTGACGGCGTTGGCTTGACTGAAGGTTTCCTTGTCGTCGTTCTTCCCAGCGATCGGGGTCAAGCCGAGCATGTGCCAAGCTGCCGCAGAGGTGATTCCGAATACCGATTCGAGTTGGGTATGGGTGGCGTTGGCTGCCGCTTCGGCATCGGTGAGGGGGTTCTGGTTGTTGCCGAAGTCCATCGTCATGATGTTGACGGCGTTGACCTTCACGCCCTTGCTCTTCGCGTCTTTGAGCAGGCTCAACGAATCAGCTTCCAGACCGGTCGGGTCGACTGGCAGCGTGTAGTCGACGGTGACCGCGGAGTTGGCTTTCTGTAGCGCGGCGAGCGCTAGGTCACGGCGAGCGTTTGACGCCGTGTCGTCGAGTGGGGTGCCTTCGAGGTCGAAATCCAACCTGGTCGCGTTAGTGGTGGTGACCACGTTGGCGTACGCGGTCTCCAGACTGGTCGCCGAGGTGCACGTTTGGGCGAGCTCGCCACCAGATTCACCACCGAAAGAGATGATCACATTGCCGCCGGCGGCCTGCAGCGTGCTGATCTGGGAGTTAAACGCTCCTACCGCGTCGTTGTTGTCTTCCCATTCCGGAGTGCAACCAGACTTGGGAATCAAGAACGCCAATGTGTAGTACTTGTCACCCGATGCCTTCATGTCAGCGGCCATGTCAACCGCGCTGGCGGCGTCGACCTCCAGGTAGGGAGCCGAAAGCTGGCTCGGGTAACTGGATGCGGCTATCGCCACACTTCCGGTGTTGAGCAGCAAGCTTGCCGGCAACAACACTGCCGCGCCACACAACACTGACAAGTGAGATGTCTTACGCATGTCAACCTCCAAGGGCAGAAAGTGCAGTTGTCGGCTCGACCCGCGAGGGGCAACCGCTCACGCTCTCTTACTGCCTTGATGATGGAGGAGCTGGGGCACGGCCGCAGTGAAACGGGGGCCGTATCAACCGACCAGCGGCGCCACAGGTCATACGGGTGCAATAACTGCCGCTCAACGGCTTATCTCGATGTCAAGATCCGCACCGGAAACCGCAATAACAAGTCTCAGTCGGCTAGCCGCGCGAGTAAATTTCCCAAATCGCGTAGCTCTTCCGGCGAGAAAGCCGCCACAAAGTGGCGCTCGATACCAGGCAGGTGCACGCCGGTGGCAGCCCGAAGTCGGTCGATGCCGAGGTCTGTGATGACGGCGTACATTCCACGCGCGTCGTCCTCGCACGGTACCCGGGTTACCAGGCCATGGCGTTCGAGTCGATCGACCAGCCTGGTCAACCCGCTGCGCGATAGCAGCACGCGTTCGGCGAGTTCGGTCATCCGCAGTCTGCGAGCGTCCGCCTCAGCCAGCTGCACCAAGACGTCGTAAGAGGCCAGCGGCAGTTCACCCGATGTCACGAGTTCGCCCTCAAGAGCCCGAATTATCTTGGCATGCGAGCGCAGGAAAGCCCGCCAGACATCGAGTTCATCCGAGCTCGGACGACCAGCCGAAGAGACGGCGGGTGTGGCCGTAGCGGCCAACGCATCGGCCTGCTCAGGCTGTTCACTCACGTCACGCATCGTAGAGCCTGGGCAATCACTGAGAAAACGCCAGCCGTCGGCCGCGTACCATCGACCCGTGACCGACCCGATCGATTCCGCTCCGCCCGCCGCGCTCCCCGCCGCGTTGCCTGTCGCCGACATCATCGCTTCGGCGGTCGCTGGCGCGCCCCGCGCTGATGATCTGATGGCTGCTCTCGCGACCGTCAACGACCCCGACATCCGGCGTCCGATCACCGAACTCGGCATGGTCAAGTCGATCGAAATCGCCGACGACGGCAACGTGCGAGTGTCGATTCTGCTAACCGTGCCCGGATGTCCGCTCAAAGAACGGATCACCAATGAGGTGACCGCGGCCGTGCGATCGGTCGCCGGAGTGACTGGGGTCGACGTCCAACTCGGCTTTATGACCGACGAACAGCGCGCGGCACTGAAGGTGCACCTGAAAGGTCCGGGGTCAGGCAAGCCCGAGAAGCCAATCCAGTTCAACGACCCGTCTTCACTCACCAGAGTGCTGGCAATCGCCTCTGGCAAAGGCGGTGTCGGCAAGTCTTCGGTGACAGTGAATCTGGCCGCGTCGATGGCCGCTCGTGGCCTCTCGGTCGGCCTGCTCGACGCCGATGTCTACGGGCATTCGGTGCCGCGATTGCTCGGAGTGACCGGTCGGCCGACGCAGGTGGCCGGCATGATCATGCCGCCGACCGCTCATGACATCCGGGTGATCTCGATCGGCATGTTCATCGAGGGCAATACGCCGGTCGCTTGGCGCGGGGTCATGCTGCACCGGGCGCTCAATCAGTTTCTTGCCGACGTCTACTGGGGCGATCTCGACGTCTTGCTGATCGACCTACCGCCGGGAACCGGCGATATGGCGATCTCGCTCGCGCAATTCGTGCCTACCGCCGAGCTTGTCATCGTGACCACTCCGCAGCAGGCGGCCGCCGAGGTCGCCGAGCGAGCCGGTTCGATCTCCACCCAGACCCATCAGCGGGTTGCCGGAGTTATCGAGAACATGTCGTGGCTGCCGTGCCCGCACTGCGGCGATCGGGTCGAGGTGTTCGGCTCCGGTGGGGGCTTAGCCGTGACGACGGCACTTTCTCACATCCTCGGCACCGAGGTGCCGCTGCTCGGCCAGATTCCACTCGATCCCGCGCTGGTTACTGCCGGTGACGCCGGCATCCCCTTCGTCCAGGCCCAACCCGATTCACTCGCCGCACTGGAGTTGGCCGCTATCGCGGAGAAGCTCGTCGTCCGGGAACGCGGCCTACTCGGCCGACCGCTGGGCTTACAACCCGCCTGACCAGCCAGCGAACCCCTCAGTGGAAGGGATCGAACCAGGAGCCGATCCGATCGATGCCGCGGTGGGCGTGAGTCATCATGCCGCCGGTAGGTGGCGGCCCGTGCGGCAATGCCGCGACAACGGCGTTGACCACCTCTGGCGCGGCATCGGCGACCAAGGTGTAAACCATGCCGCCGCCGTCCCAGACCATTCGGGTCGACACCATGTCGCTCTCATAGACCAGGTGACCATCGACTTCCGCCGCGCGCCAACCAGCGACACTGGACGGGTCGAGCCGACCGCGCTGCTCAAACAAAGAGGCCGTCGAGACGCCATCGGAATATGCCAGCTGGACGACGTCGTCATCGCCGTCACGATCGGAGTCTGGCGCCCGACCTCTGCGCGCGTCATAAAGGCTGAGGCTGTCGAGTTGGCTCGGTAGCTGCCAACCCTGGCCGCGCAATTGGGCCAGCCCGGCGGGAGTCATCACCTCGGCCCAGCCAGTCGGTAGCACGGGCGCCGAACTACTGGGGGAAAGCGAATTGGTCGCGGTCGCCGGGCCGGTCGCGGTCGCCGGGCCGGTCGCGGTCGCCGGGCCGGTCGCGGTCGCCGGGCCGGT
>OLLX01000056.1_pt1 | contig 51704 bp, 36 predicted proteins | sample 1604651 | NCBI WGS metagenome assembly OLLX01 (sample SAMEA104055725, study PRJEB20765) | soil metagenome | biome: Arctic tundra; feature: Polygonal ground; material: soil | place: USA | collected 2011-09 | depth 0-0.5 m
AATCCCGATCCCGACCACCAGAACCAGACGACGTTCAAAACCAGCGACAACAAGTACTTGGGTGCGGCCCACGTGCCGTTCTACGTGCTGGGCGACGACTGCTGGGATCGCAAGACCCCGTGCCCGCACTTCTTCTACAAGGAGCACAACATCGCGGGCCGGCAGTTCGCGCTGGTCTTCTACAAGACCAAGGTCATTGGCGCGATCTTTGGCGATACGCAGACCGGGAATAACCAGACCACCTCGAGCAACGACTCCCGTGAATTGGGCGAGGCGTCTGTGGAGGCGGCCCACCTGCTCGGCATCGCCGACAGTGGCACCACCGGTGGTGTTAACAACGGCGTGACCGTAGTGATCTTCTCTGGCCCGTCCTGGGTCGTAAATGGCACCAACTCGACCCTGAACGGCAATGCCCAGGCCATGGTCACCAAGGCACTCAACACCATCGGCTAAGTGTGAGTCTCTAGCCCCTGCAAGGATCCAAAATAGACGCGATCACCCCCATATTCGCCATCGGCGGTATGGGGGTGATCGCGTTTAAGTCGCCCTCACGGACGAGGGGTGAGACACCGTGTTTGCCATCGGCTGTACTGATTGCTGAGCTATTCGAGCGGACGGCGGCCGAGAGTAGTAGGCGTGCGGCCGAGTAGCCAGGCCCCGGCTGCGGCTACCACGGACAGGCCGAGGATCAGGACGGCCAGGTCAGGGTAGGGGGGGTGATTGAGGTAGCTGATGTGGTGCCAGTGCCAAGCGGTCAAGGCCAGGTACGCCGTGGACGTGCCGAGGATTCCGCCCAGCAGTGCGAGCGCTCCAGCCGACGTCGCGTTCAGCGTGCGCCGCGTCGCGCCGCTCGCGCCGGTTGCGGTGAGTGTGCGCAGATCTCCCGCAGTCTCGCCGCGGATCAGCCCGACGGTCATGGCCAGTACACCGAGGGCCACGAGTAGTCCGGTCAATGTCGAGTAGTCGCGCACCTTCTGCAGGGAGTCGTTTGGACCGGTCCGGTTCTCGACGGTGATCCCGACGGCGGCGGCGCGCTGGCGGGCATCGGTAATCTGCGCCGAGGTAATCGGGTGCGGAGACTGAACCAGCCAGCCAACCGGTTCAGCGGTGTACCTGCCGGCGGTCATCGCCTTCGCGGTGATCAGCGTGTTGGGTGCCGAGGTGTAGTTCGGCAGCAACGCAGAGACCTGCGCCGTGACGGGCTGGAAGTCTCCCTTGAATCCGCTGCCGAGTTCGACTCCACTCAGGTTGCGCCGCGAGCTGAGGATGTCGCCGCTCGAAGCGATATCCCCGGCCGAGATCCGGTAGAAGTTGAGCACAGCGGGGGTCGCCAGGTAGAGGGTCGCGACTTGGGTCCAGCCTTGCACTTGCCCATGCACAGTGATCGGGTGGACGAGGCTCGTCTGGCTGGCCTGGGGTGGAACTCCTGCCGGTATAGGCGTGTTCAGGTCGACGGCAACGTCCAACTCGACAACGGTGTTGCCCCCCAGTGCCCGCGCGATCGCGTCGGCGGTCGATCGCGCGCTGGTGACCACTGTCGGATTCGGCACCGCAGGTGTCGTCGTGCCTCCTCCGGCCGGCGCGACATTGAGCCCCGGGCCGTCGCCGCCCTGTTGGTTGGGGTTGGCGAGCCAGACGATGAGCTGGTTGGCCGGCAGGTTTCCACCGGTGAGGGTGTGGTCGTGGGCCTGTTGTGCGGCTGCGGTCACCGCGATGGTGGCGGCGATTCCGATGGCCAGGCTGGCCGCAGCCAATGCGGCACCGGAGCGGGCCTGGTAGCGGGCCAGATCGCGTAGCGCTAAGCGCACGGCAACTGGAGCGCGGCCGGCAAAGGTCGCCAGTGCCTGGATGCCGAGTGGGGCCAGCAACAGCATCCCGGCCGTGATGGCCAGGATGCCGCCAACGATCAGCACCGGATGCACCGCGTGGGCCAGGATCAGCGCCACGAACCCCGCCGCCGCGAGCACCGTGCCGAGTAAGGCGAAGCGGTGCGCCGGCTGTGGTGGAGCTGGGCGACCGGATAGCGCCTCGACGATCGGACGCCTGGCGACAGCGCGGGCCGGCCACCACGACGCGGCGAGCGCGCTCAGGATTGCCAGAATCACGCTGGCGATCACGGCCCACCAGGGCAGCGCGAACGGGTCATAACGGTGCCCGACGACCTGCTCGAACGCCGGGGTCAACGCGAACCACGCGGCCAGCCCGAGCACCGCGCCAGATACTGCGCCCACAAGGCCGACCGCTACTCCGTTGGCCAGCATGACCCGCCGAACTTGCCGGTCGGTGGCGCCGATCGCGGCAATCATGCCGAGCGCGCGCGACCTCCGATGCGCCATCACGGTGAATCCGGCCACCGAGAGTAGCCCCACGAAGACGAACCCGATCGTCGCCAGCAGCAAGACCGCGAGCGCCTGAATGCGCTGCTGCTGTGCCGAAGTCGTCCCCGAAGTCGAAATTCCCTGGACCTTCCCGGCCTGCGGATGAAAGTTGACCGCCTGCGCACCGCTGGCGTCGAAGAGCAGCGTCAGGCTGGACGGCGAGTTGATCTGACCGGGAGCAACCAATCCGAACGCGTCTTCTAGGTTCTTGGGGTTTTCGACGATGCCGACGACTCGTAGCGGCTGCCCGTCGACCGACCAGCTCGACCCGACCGTCAGGCTGAACGTCGTCGCGACGGCCGCAGTCACCGCAGCCTGTCCGGCGCCGACCGGGTAGCTGCCCGAGACCAGGCGCAGTAGCGGCTTGCTGAACGTCCCGTGCGGATCCTGAGCACGCAGGTCCACCGGCGTGATCGACCCCGGCACCGGTACGTTCTCGTGGGCGATTGCTTCAGCCTTACCAAAGTGCTGCCGCGCGGCAGCTAAGTCCGCGGCGACGCCGTTCGCCCCGGGATCGGCGATATCGAGCTGTGCATTGGCGGTGCCGGACACGCTTTGGTCGTTGCCCGAGACGTTGACGACGAGCCCGAGGCCGACAGTGGTGCATGCGACTGCGACGACCAGCAGCGCGAGGATCAGTAGTTGCTGCCGCCATTCGCGGCGAAGTAGCCGCCAGGCCCAGCGACGGATCGCGCGGCGAGCCGGTGCTCCGCCACGTTTGGGCACCGGCGCGGTGGCCGGAGGCGGTGGTGCAAGCATGGCGCTCATTGCGCCGCGTCCGCTTCTAACAGCGATTCCGGTCCCTTCGCCTGGGCGGTTTGATCGACAATCCGCCCGTCGCGAAGGAATATCACCCGGTCAGCCCAGGAGGCCAACTGGGCGTCGTGGGTGACGACAACGCCAGCTACGCCGGCCTGGCAGGTCTCGCGGACCAGCCGCATCACCGCCTCGCCGTTGACCGAGTCGAGAGCCCCGGACGGTTCATCGGCCAGCAGCAGATGCCGCTCGCCGACCACCGCGCGGGCAATGGCTACGCGCTGCCGTTCGCCGCCGGAGAGCTCGTCGGGGAACCGATCCGCGCGCTCGACCAACCCGAGTCGGTCGAGCGTGGCAAGCGCCGCTGCTCGGGCTGTTCGTATCGCTACTCCGTCTAGCTCCAGTGGTAGCGACACATTCTCGGCCGCAGTCAGGCCTGCGAGCAGGTTGAAGTCTTGGAAGACGTAGCCGATTGCGCGCCGCCGCAGCGCCGCCCGCTCGCTGCGGGAAAGGCGCGACAGGGGTAGCCCGCCGACGGTTACCTCTCCGCCGGAGGGCTCTTCCAGGCTGCCGGCGATGGTGAGCAGCGTGCTCTTGCCGGAGCCACTCGGCCCCATCACGGCGACAAGCTCACCGGGCTCGACAGTCAAATCCACCTCGCGCAAGGCATGAACCCGTGTGGCGCCGGTGCCGTACACCTTGCTGACTTGAGTGAGCTGCAGCGCGCTCATCGGACTACCTCCGCTTTGTGCCCTAGGGGCATTTCGGGCTGGACGGATTCCAGCGACGATGGGGCCGTGGATGGCAGGGCCGTACCGGCGCGGCGGAATCGTGCGTCGGCGGCGTCAAGCCAGCGGACCACCGAGTCGAGGCGGAACAGTTCAGCGTCTACGACCAAGGCCAGGTTGACCTCGCCTGAGGCGGAGTCGCGCTTGACCCGGGTCCATTCCTGCATAAGTTCGACGACGTGGCGCCGGTGCGTCTGGATCACCTCGTGCACGTCCACACCAGGAACACGGCTCGCGACCAGCACTTTGATGACGAGCTCGTCGCGGGGCGGAGAGCTGAGGTCGGGCGGCGTTCGCAGCCAGGTGTCCAGCTCCGCGCCGCCATTAGTGGTGAGACGGAACGACTTCTGCGGTCCGACCTCTTCCTCTCCATCGGATTCGATCAGGCCGTCGCGCTCGAGTCGCTGCAGCGTGGTGTAAACCTGACCGACGTTCAGTGGCCACACCTCTCCGGTGTGCTCCTCGAACTCGTGCCGCAACTGCAGCCCGTACTTCGGCCCTTCGCTCAACAACGCCAACAACGCGTGCCTGACACTCATCTACCTCAGCCCCTCGGTTGGCCTCGCTATACCCGGTATATATACCAGGTATACTGCGGTCAAGCAACAGCTCGTTGGACGTCGAGGAACAAGCGGCGGCCAGGCTACCGATCGTGCGTTACCGTACCCGCATGCCGCCTTCCGCCAAGGACAGTCGGCAGAGCACGCGAAGAGTGAGCGCGGCTGGCAGATATCCCGCAGACAACGTGACTAAGGCAACTTCTGCATCGGTGAGCGAGGTGCTCGCTGGATCAGCGGCGGTCGCCGTCGGATCGTCGTTCGTGGCGTCGAGTCTGCTGGTCAACTACCCAATGCTGGGTGGTCAAGCGCTTCGTTACGCCGGCGCGGTGGTCGCGCTGCTTCTCGTCGCCCGAGTTCGGCGGCTGTCGCTGCCGGCGCCGACGCGGCGGGAGTGGTGGCGACTCTTTCTGCTCGCGGCGGTCGGGCTGTCTGGCTTCAACCTCGCGGTGTTAGCGGCGCTGAAAACCTCGCAGCCGGCGGTGGTTGGCGCCGTTGTGGGCTGCGTACCTGTTGTGCTCGTTGTGGTCGGGCCACTGAGCCGGCGGCACCGACCGAAGCCGCGAATCCTTGCCGCCGCCGTGGTGGTAGTCGTCGGCGCCGTTCTTGTCCAGGGTTTTGGCTACACAGATACCCGTGGACTCCTGTACGCGGTCGGTGCACTGATCGCGGAGACCGCGTTCTCATTGCTAGCCGTTCCGCTGCTGCCACGACTTGGCTATCTGCCGGTGTCGCTGTATTCCACAGCGCTGGCCGCAGCGCAGCTAGCTTTGCTCGGGCTCATCGTGGACGGGCGCGGCGTCGTGCGAATGCCCACCGATCGGGAAGCGCTAGCTCTTGCCTACCTGGCCTTGGTCGTGACCGCCGCAGCGTTCCTTTGTTGGTATGCAGCTCTCAGCCGCCTTGGCGCGGAGCGCGCCGGGCCATTCGCGGCTCTTATTCCAGTCTCTGCTGCGTTGTTGGCCCCGCTCGTTGGTACTGGCGTCCTTACCTGGCAGCAGGTGTTCGGCTCGGCCATTGTCGGGCTCGGCGTGTTGGCAGGCCTTCGGGCCTGAACGCTGATCGAAGTGGGAGGTAGGGGGCGAGGTTGGAGCCAGCTTTGGTGCGCGGACGGGTCTGAATCGGGGTTACGCGCGCGGGCGTATGGAGCGGTTGCGGAGCCGGTCGCGGGCTAGTTCTTGCACAGCCGCGTCTGTCGCCAGGAAATGTGATCGCTCGAGCACATGCCGGGCCGTGGCCAACGTGCGTTCGATCACGTCGATCGCCAATGCGCCGGAAAACTCCGCGTACAGCCCGGTCGCGGCAGCTGAAGGTGCCTCGCCGTCCGCTAGGTCAGGTTGAGGGATTTCGATGAACGTGTCGATACCGTCGCCGGAGCGGAGTCGAGGACTTCGGCGGACCGCCACGGCCGGTACCAGCGAAAGCTTTGGGGCAACCCCGACGGGATGCGGCACACCGGACGACGTGGTTGTTGTCACGATGCCCTCCAGATAGCTAAGCGTGATCACGAGGTTGCGGAGCGTGGCGGTCACTGTATACCCAGTGCGGGCTAATTCATGCGGGGAACGCCACTCGAAGTGAGATTTCTTCGAGTGGCGTTCCCCGCAAGCTCACCAGCGGTACCAGCGGGAGCCCTCGCCGGACCGCAGGCCAAAGCCCACGATCCAGGCCAGCGCGAATATCACCGCGACAATCCAGAGAGCATGAATAGCGAAGCCGAGACCGCCGAAAATTAAAGCGATAAGCAATACCGCAAGAATGAGACCCATGGTGTCCTCCCTGGACATGATCGGAGTATCGAGAATGTACATTGATTGTGTAGTTCGGAATGCCGACTGGCATAGGGAATAGCTACTGAACGGCCAACTCGAAAGGCACCGGATATTGGCTGGCCTAAGGAAACTCGCCTACTGTTTAGTAGACGTCGTGCCGTTCGACGATGCTGTCTCGCGTTGTCGGGTCATCTGACCTCACCGTGTGTTGTTCCACCACGCTGGTACGACGGCGAGGAGTAAAGATGGTCATAGTGAGAACCAAATCGAGCACTCCAGCGATCATCAGGATTACCCCGACCGCTTGGATGGAAACGCCACTCACAGTGGTGTGCACCGCGAAAGTCAAAATGGCGCCGACCGCAATGAGGAATATCCCCACGCCGATGCCCATGGAAGCCTCCAAAGACGAGGCCGGATTTCCCGGCCGGGTTGAATGTGTCGCAGGAGGCATACCCCATGATCTTCGGCTCGAAACGGCTCCCAGATAACTCTCAGATACGGGTGAAAGATCTGAGGTAGCGGAACACGAAGGCGTTGGCAATAGGTACGTGGTAGCTCATTTCGCATTCGATGTCGCGAACGTTCAGCTACTCACGGCTCAAACTTGTATCCAAGGCCGCGTACGGTAACCAAATGCCGGGGTCGGGCCGGATCTTCCTCGATTCGGCTACGTAGCCGCTTTACATGCACATCGAGGGTTTTCGTGTCGCCGACGTAGTCGCTGCCCCAGAGCCGGTCGATCAGCTGATTGCGGGTAAGCACCCGGCCGGCATTGCGGAGCAGCATCTCCAGCAACTCGAACTCACGCAGCGGCAGGGTGACCGACGTACCTCGGACAGTGACGATGTGTCGGTCGGGGTCGAGCCGAACCGGGCCCGCCTCAACGGTTCCCGACACGATCGTCTCTACCGTGTCGCTGCGACGTCGCAGCACAGCTCGAATCCGAGCGACGAGTTCTCGCGCGGAAAACGGTTTGGTCACGTAGTCGTCAGCGCCGAGTTCGAGCCCCACCACCTTGTCGACTTCGCTGTCACGGGCGGTCAACATGATGACCGGGACGTCGCTTTGTTCGCGCAGTCGTCGACAGACTTCGGTTCCGGATAAGCCGGGAAGCATCAGGTCGAGCAGTACGAGGTCGGCGCCGTGGCGCTCGAATTCTTCGAGGCCGGCGGGTCCGGTCGCGGCGACCCGGACATCGAAGCCTTCGCGGGTGAGCATGTACGCCAGGGTCTCCGAGAACGATTCTTCGTCCTCGATGACGAGCAGGTTTGTCACAGCTCGGGGCCTTTCTCGTCGGCTGGGGTCGTCGGGTTGGAACTAGCCGGGACCTGTGGTTCAGGCAAGTGCAGGGTGAAGGTCGAGCCGACGCTCGGTGAACTCCACAAGGTCACCCGGCCGCCGTGGTTGATGGCGATTTGTTTGACGATCGCAAGCCCGAGGCCGGTGCCTCCGGTCGCTCGCGACCTGGCCGTGTCCACCCGGTAGAACCGTTCGAACACTCGCACTTGGTCTGATTTGGCTATGCCGGCACCTTCGTCGCTGATCGCGATCTCGATCTCGGTCTGGCCGTCTTCAGCGTGTCGCCGGGCGCCGATTCCTACCCGCCCACCTCGGGAGGAGTACGCGACGGCGTTCTCGATCAGGTTGGTCAGCGCGGTAGCTAGTTGCCGGCGATCGCCCAAGATCTCGAGATGGTCGGATGCGCCGATGTCGAGGGTGATGCCCCCGGCCTCGGCACGGACCTGGAGTGGATCGGCAGCGTCGGCGATGACATCACTGACTCGTACCGCTTGCATCGAAGGCAGTGGTTCACCGCCTTGCAAGCGCGAAAGATCGAGGAGTTCTTGGACGAGCCGCGACATCCGGTTCGCTTCGTGCAGCATGCGGTCGGTGAAGTGCTTCGTCGCGACCGGGTCGTCAGCCGCGTCGCGCAATGCTTCCGCGAGCAGCAGCATGGCACCCACTGGTGTCTTGAGTTCGTGTGAGACATTCGCGATGAAGTCGCGACGCACTGCCTCGACTCGGCGAGCCTCTTGCAGGTCGCTCAGTAGCAAAACGACCTGCGCGGTGCCAGGTACTGGCGCCGCGACGACGTGCACCGCGCGAGACGAGCCACCCCACGGCAGCTCGACGTCCTGGGTCTTGCGCTGGCCTGTTCTCCTCGCTTCGCGGGCGATCCGGGAGAGCGTTCGCGAGGTCAGTTCGCCGTCCCAGACGATGCGAAGGCTAAGAGCCGCCTCGTTGGCTAGCACGACATCGTCGTCGTCTAGCAGGATCGCGCCAGTCTCCAATGCGGCAGCTACCGTGGCGAGTACAGCCGCGGGTGGCGAGGGGCCATCTGGCCTCGAAGAGGAAAACCGCACAAGCCGCATGGTAGGCACCTGTGCGTAAGGCGCCAAACCGTTCCACCTGGTTAGCCCACTGTTCACCTTGAGTTTGGTAAGCAGTCGCCTCGGCGCCGCACTCCGGCCATTCCGATCGGTCAATCTGCGAGAAGTCGAACCGAATCCGGCGCGACAGCACCAAACGTGAACGACAGCACCGAACGTGAACCGTACGAACTTTGAACGGTACTGAAACTGAACCGCACCCGAACTGAGGGGAGTGGGCGTGCGAGACGCCTATCACGACGAACTAGACGCGATCACCGATCAACTCGTCGATATGACCAGATTGGTCGGCAGGGCGATTTCCCTGGCGACCGAGGCTTTGTTGTCGAGCGACCTCACCATCGCCGAAAGCGTGATCGACGGTGACCACGCTGTTGACGGGTTGCGAGAGAACGTCGAGCGCCGGACGGTCGACCTGATCGCCCGGCAGCAGCCAGTCGCCGGCGACCTGCGGGCGCTGACAACCGGCCTGCGGATCACCTCAGACCTCGAGCGATCTGGTGACCTCGCTGTCCATGTGGCGAAACTGGCTCGGCGGAAGTTTCCCGCCTGCGCGGTTCCTCAAGAGCTGCAGGGCACGATTCGCCAGATGGGCGACGTCGCCGGCGAGATCGTCGGCAAGGCCGGTGACGTGGTTGCTAGTCGTGATGCCGCTCGGGCTGCCGAGCTTGATTCCGACGACGACGTTATGGACGACCTGCATAAGAAACTGCTCTTGACCATGCTCGCGTCGGATTGGGAATACGGCGTGGACACGGCTATTGATCTGGCGCTGGCTGGTCGGTATTACGAGCGTTTTGCCGATCACGCGGTGTCCGTTGCTAAGCAGGTTGTCTATTTAGTGACCGGCGAGAGCGTTTTGCGCATTTAAGCACGACCGCTCGGTGGATGTTAACCGCTTGTTTACCTTGCGGCTCGAATCCGTCCACTTACCGAGCCTAATTTTATCGTCGAGCCGTGGTCAATGAACCCGGCCCATCCGAAACCTGGAGGAGTTACCTCGTGAGGACTTCAAGCACCGCCGCCGTCACGCTGGCAGCCACTGTGCTGCTAGGCGTTGGTGTCGCGGCGTGTGGCACTAACAACAACAAAACGGCCTCGCCAGCGACTTCGCCGGCAACGAGTACGCCAACCACGGCAACATCCGCGCCGGCTTCGCCGATGTCCAGCTCGCCATCAGGTATGGCATCGAGCCCGGTTGCCTCGGCGCCGGCCTGCGGGACTGGCAGCCTCAGTGCGCAAGGTTCGACTTTCCAAGCGAATATGGAAACGCAGTGGAGTAAGGACTTCGGCACCCAGTGCTCCGGCGCGCAGGTGGACTACCAGGCCACGGGTTCGGGCGCTGGTATCACGGCTATCGGCAACGGCACCGCTGACTTCGCCGGCTCCGACGTGACGATGACGGCGGCTCAGCAAACCGCGGCGAATACCGCGTGCGGAAGCACCGCGATCACTGTTCCCGTTACGGCTGGCGGTGTCGCCATCGTCTACAACCTCAAGGGCGTCACGAATCTCCAGCTGTCGGCAGCGACCATTGCCGGGATCTTCAGCGGCAAGATTGTCAAGTGGAGTGACCCGGCGATCGCCGCCGACAATGCCGGTGTCACATTGCCGTCGACACCGATCAGTGTCTTTTATCGCAACGACGCTTCCGGTACGACGCAGGTCTTTACTGGCTTCCTTAAGGCCGTCGCGGGTAGTTCCTGGACCCTCGGTAGCAGCAAGACGATCTCCTTCTTCTCGGCTGCGCAAGGCGCGAAGGGTTCCGCGGGAGTTGCGGCCGGCGTCAGTCAGACCTCGGGCGGTATTACCTATGACGAAGAGTCCTACGCCAAGGGTCAGCAACTTCCGGTGGCATCGGTCAAGGGTTCGGGCAGCAGTTTCAGCCTGCCGACTACGGCCACCGTGTCGCAGTCGATCGCGGATGGCTTTGCCGTCACCGGTACGGGTAACGACCTCGCTGGGGCACTCGACTTCGCCAAGATGACCGGATACCCGATCTCCACGGTGTCGTACGCGATTGCCTGTACTGCCTATAAGAACGCGGCCAAGGGTTCGTTGGTCAAGTCTTACCTGTACTACGCGGTGACCAAGGGCCAGGACGCCGCTGATGGCCTCGGATTCGCGTCGCTGCCGAGCAGTTTGATCACCAAAGACGAAGCCAGTATCTCGGCGATCTCGTGACTCAAGGCACGCCCACGATCGGCAAGCCTGCCGTCGTGTCAGGGACGCCCCGGAGGGCTCGACGATTCGAGCTCTTCCGGGGCATCACCCTGGCCGCCGCTCTCGTTGTGCTGGCTATCTTGGGCGCAATCGCGATCTTCTTGATCGTCAAAGCCATACCGTCATTGTCGAAGGACCAGAAGAACTTCTTCACGACGAAGGTATGGAATCCGGACTCAGCGCCGCCGCTCTTCGGTATCGCGGTGCTGGCATTCGGGACGATCTTGTCGAGCATTATCGCGCTTATCGTGGCCGTGCCCGTTGCTCTCGGTGTAGCTATTTTTATCGTCGAATACGCGCCTCGACGGATTGCCAAGTGGCTCGGCTATCTGACCGACATGTTGGCCACCATTCCGTCGGTGATTTACGGCCTATGGGGGCTGTATTTCCTGGTGCCGCGGTTGCAGGGGTTCCAACATTGGCTGGCAACCTGGTTCGGTTGGATTCCGATTTTCAACGACCCGAACGACCGGACCTCGGTCGCCAGTCGGTCGATCTTCGTCGCTTCGCTTGTGCTAGCGATCATGATTCTTCCGGTCATCGCGGCTATCTCGCGTGAAGTACTACGCCAAGTCGACCCTGGGCTTCGCGAGGCCGCGTTGGCGTTGGGGGCAACCCGTTGGGAGCTTGTCCGAACAGCGTTGCTGCCGCCAAGCCGACCGGGCATTATTGGTGCGAGCATGCTGGGTCTAGGTCGCGCGCTTGGCGAAACGATTGCCATCGCGCTGATCCTTGGCACGAGCTTTACGGTGAGCGTCAAAATCTTGCAGCCCGGAGGCAATACCATCGCCGCGAATATCGCGACCTACTTTGGTGAGGCTGGCGCGACCGGCCGGTCCGCGTTGATTGCCAGTGGGCTGGTGCTTTTCGTGATGACATTGCTGGTGAACAGCGTTGCCCGCACGGTGATCTATCGAGCGTCTCTACGGCAGGGGACGGCGTCCTGATGACCGCGACTACGCCGACCTTCTCGGCGCCGCCGACAACCACCTGGACGATTCGCGGACGACGCGCGATTGTCGATCGCATCGCGACCGCGGCAATGTATAGCGCCTTTCTGATCGCGATCATTCCCCTCGCTTTGGTGATCTGGTATACCGTCGGCCGAGGTCTGGGACGGTTCAGCTACCAGTTCCTGACCCATTCGATGGCTGGCGTTGGTCCTCTAGATTCCAACGGCGGTATCTACCACGCGATTGTCGGCACGGTTGAACAGGTTGGTATCGCGGCGCTTATTTCCGTGCCGCTCGGGTTGCTCGTCGCGATTTATCTGAACGAGTATGGCCGCAAGGGGATTATGCCGACGCTCACTCGGCTCCTGGTCGATGTGATGACCGGCATTCCCTCGATTGTGGCTGGTCTGTTCGTGCTGGCTTTCTGGGTGCTGGGTTTGCATCGGGGTTTTTCTGGGCTGGCCGGTTCGATGGCGTTAGCCATTTTGATGTTGCCGGTCGTGACGCGATCGTCTGAAGAAATGCTTCGGCTGGTGCCGAACTCGCTACGCGAAGCCGCGTACGCACTCGGTATACCGAAGTGGCGGGTCATTCTTTCGATCATCGTGCCGACGGCTCGTACCGGCATTACTACCGGAGTTATGTTGGCGATCGCTCGTGTCACCGGTGAGACCGCCCCGCTGCTGATGACGGTGTTCGGCAGTCAGTTCATCAATGTGAATCCGTTGCACGGTTCGCAGGAGTCATTGCCGCTCTACATTTTCAGTCAAGCTGGATCGGCCTTCAAGGTCGATATCAATCGTGCCTGGGCTGCCGCGATGACTCTGATCTTGATCGTCGTTTTGCTTTATGTGGTCGCCCGTTTACTCACGCGTCGCGACCCACTCAACCGGAGGTGAACCGCTCCATGGCTAAGCGGGTCGAAGCGCTTGAGCTCTCGTGTTTCTACGGCGCCCACAAGGCGGTCGAGAATGTCACGATGACGATCGAACCCAAGATGGTCACGGCATTGATCGGGCCTTCGGGCTGCGGCAAGTCGACCTTCCTGCGCAGCCTCAACCGGTTGCACGAGGTCGTGCCTGGTGGTCGTATCACGGGCCAGGTGTTACTTGACGATCAAGACATCTACGCGTCTTCTGTCGATCCGGTCGCGCTGCGTCGCACGGTCGGCATGGTTTTCCAGCGACCTAATCCGTTCCCCACGATGTCGATTTTCGACAATGTGGCTGCCGGTTTGAAACTGGGCGGTTCTAAGAACAAAGACCTGGCGGACGTCGTCGAGCGCGCGCTTACTGGCGCGCATTTATGGAATGAAGTCAAAGACCGGTTGAAGAAGCCAGCATTGGCACTTTCTGGCGGGCAACAGCAGCGGCTCTGTATCGCGCGGGCGATTGCTGTTGAGCCCGAGGTGTTATTGATGGACGAGCCGTGTTCGGCGCTTGATCCGATATCGACCCTGGCGATCGAAGACCTGATCTCCGAACTCAAGGATCGCTACACGATCGTCATCGTCACCCACAATATGCAGCAAGCCAGCCGGGTCAGTGAGATGACTGGTTTCTTTACGCTGGCTGGCGCTGGCAAGCCGGGTGTGCTCGTCGAGTTCGACGCGACCGGCAAAATCTTCTCGTCTCCAGGCGACAAGCGCACCGAGGACTACATCACTGGGCGGGTCGGCTAAGTCAAGGAATAGCTGCCGCTGGCGGATCGGCTAAGTCAGGGTCAGCCGGCGGGGTAATCCGAACTCCGCGACGACCGCGTCTGACAATACCGGCCAGGCTTGCGCTGCCCAAGTGCCAAATGGCTCACCTGACAGTGCAACGCAGGCAAGGCGAAGCTCTGGGTCGACCCAGATAAAGCTGCCCGACCGGCCGAAGTGCCCGAAGGTTCCGGCGGAATTAGTTCGGCCGGTCCAGTGCGGATCCTTGCTGTCGCGCAGCTCAAATCCCAGCCCCCAGTTGTTGGGGTTGCAGCGACCGAAGCCGGGCAGTACGCCGTCCAGGCCGGGAAAAGCGAGCGAGGTCGCGACCGTGAGCGTTTCCAACGAGAGCAATGCGGGTGCGAGCAATTCCCGGGCGAAGAGCAGGAGATCTGTCGTCGATCCGATTCCACCGGCTGAGGGGCTGCCATCGATCGAAGCGGTCGCCATGGCGAGCGGAGCGAAGATCGCTTGGTGTGCGTAATCGGCGAAGCTAGCTCCGCTTCGCTGTGCCACCAGCTCACCGAGCTGGTCGAAGCCGCTATTGGAGTAGATGCGCCGGCGGCCAGGTCGTGAGACCGGGGTGTCTCCTTCGAAAGGCAACCCGGACGCATGCGCCAGTAGGTGGCGCACCGTCGAATCGGGCGGGCCGTACGGTTCGTCGAGGTCGACGCTGCCTGCCTCCGCGAGCTGGAGGATGGCGTAAGCGGTGACCAGTTTGGTCACCGACGCCCACGGATGCACGGTGCTGAGGTTGCCGGCGTCCGCGATCGTGTCGTGTGCGTCGGTTACCGCGGCGGCAGCTTGTGGCGCGGGCCACCCGGCGAGTTGATCGAAGGCTGTCACAGCGCGAGCCTATGGTGCGAATGAGCCGATCAAACGAAGCCACCATGGGGAATGACAGAAGTGTGATTCGCCCGTACGATAGCCAGAGCCGATCGGGCTAGGGGGCCGATCGGGTGGGGGGCCGGATTGGATGTGAACTGGATCGGCTGGGGCCGATACGAGTTCGAGTTTGCTGAAGATGGATCGCCCGCAACGGAGGACTGCTGATGGAAGCCGTGCGCTTGCTCTCGGTCGATGACCGACCGACCGACGCCGATGCTGTCGCACCGGCTAACTTGGCTGGCTTGTCTGAACGGGACACGAAGATCCTCGAATTCGAACGACAGTGGTGGAAGTACGCGGGAGCCAAAGAGCAGGCAATGCGCGAGAAGTTCGATATGTCGGCTACTCGTTATTACCAAGCGTTGAACGCGCTTATTGACACTCCGCAGGCTCTTGCTGCCGACCCGATGTTGGTAAAGCGACTGCGCCGGTTGCGCGCAACGAGGCAGCGAGCACGTTCGGCGCGTCGACTCGGCATCGAACTCTAAATTCAATAGGCCGCTAGCCTTTGCCTCTATCAGGCGACACTGCCCGGGTCGTATTGATAGCTTGTGCCGATGAGGATGAACGCGGCACTGCGGCGCCCGCGCGGCGCGCATCGAGCCGAATCGCACACTGGTCGTAATGTCGCCCTTTCGACGATTATCGTGTTGATCGGCGCCTTGGGTGCGGTGGTATTCCATCTTGCTGTTAGCGGGTCCACGGACAAGAGCCGGACGAATGCCAGTGAGGGCAATCTTCTCCCTAGCCCATCGCTGGGCGCGGCGCTAGGTTCGTTTGGTGGGTTCTCATCACCCGTCGTGCCGATATCTTCGGGTCCGAACTCATCGGGTTCCGATATCGCTGGGCCGGATGAGTCTGGGTCGGTAGCTTCGTCGCCTCTAGCTGAATCGTCACTGGCCGTACAACCGGCATCCCTGCCGCCGGTTGTCGTGGGAGCGCAGGTTGCGGCCACCACTTCTCCAACGGCCAGTGGATCGCCAACTCCATCCGTGCCGGCCATTTTCCCCGGACTCGAGGTGCGCAACGGCACGCGGTCCGTCGGGGCCGCCGCAGTCGCCGCGCAGATGTTTAAGGCGGCGGGCTGGAAGGTTCTCGACACCGCCGACAATCAAGCTGGCGTCGTGCCGAAAACCATCGTCTACTACCCCGACGGTGCGCAGATTGCCGCCATTCAATTCGCCGACCGGTTTGTCAAGATTGACCAGATCGTGGAGCAACAATCCCTGGCCGTCGGTTCTCCGATCACCGTGGTTCTTGGCACCGACTGGACGAGCTGACGCCGCACCGGTGAAGCAATCGACATCGGTAAGGTCCGGCTGGTGACCCTGCCGCAATCGCGTACGCCCGTCGGTCAACTCGGTTGGCAGGCCCTGCTTGAGTCGCCGGCCACGGCGTTGCTCGTGCTCGACTTCGACGGCACGCTGGCGCCTATCGTCGCCGACCCCGAGCTGGCTCGGCCGCATCCTGACACTGACATTCCGCTGCGCCAGCTGGTGAAAACGCTCGGCACGGTGGCGATTTTGACCGGCCGCCCGGCGGAGATGGCCGCCCGGTTACTGTCCGCCGATACCGATCCAGCACTGTCTGGCTTGGTCGTGCTGGGTCAGTACGGGTTCGAGTGGTGGAGCGCGGGCGCTGGTCTCGTCACCGAGGTGGACGTCGCGAGCCGCGCCGCAGTGGCCGCCGTCCGGCAGGTGCTGCCTGAGTTGCTCGCGAGCTTGGGGGCGCCCGAGGGTGTCACGGTCGAAGACAAAGAGATCGCGCTCGCGGTGCATGTACGGCGCACGGTCGATCCGGCACGAACTCTGACCCTCCTGCGCGCTCCGTTGGTCGAGCTGGCTGCCCGATATGGTCTACGACTGGAACCGGGTCGGATGGTCCTCGAACTAAGGCCGCCAGGCGTCGACAAGGGGCGCGCGCTTGAACGGCTCGCGGTTGAGCGAGGGTCGAGTGTCGTCGTCTACGCGGGTGATGATCTAGGAGATCTGGCCGCATTCGATGCGGTCGACCGGTTGCGAGCTCGCGGCATTCCCGGAGTGCTCATTTGTAGTGGTTCGAGCGAGGTCACCGAGTTAGCCGACCGAGCTGACGTCGTCGTCGATGGCGTTGGGGGGATCGGTGCGCTCCTCGCGGTGATGGTGACCGCAGTGCGTTCGGCGGTGGTTAGGTAACTGTCAGCACAAGAATGGCGGCTACCGGTACGCTGGTGGCACAACTTCATAGCTAGCTCATCAAGAGGGGCAGAGGGAACGGCCCGGTGAAGCCCCGGCAACCTTTTCGAACCGTTCGCGGGTCGCGTATGCGATCGCAGTCGCGAGGCCGAATTGAAACAGGTGCCAACTCCGTCCTGCGGGTGGTCCGCGGGGAAGATGAGGAGAGAGGCCTCGCTCGTGTCTACGTCATCCATCAATACCGCCCATGCTCCTAGCTTGGGTTCAGCTGTCTCGCTGTCGTGTCGCGAGTGCGGTCAGACTTATCCGATCAGTCCGCGTTATGTCTGCGAAATGTGCTTCGGGCCTCTTGAGGTGGCCTACGACTACGCCGGTGTGACGCGCGAATCGATCGAAGCCGGTCCGCACAACATTTGGCGTTACAAGCAGTTGTTGCCGGTGCCTTCGAACGTCGCACAGACGCCGAACCTCGAACCTGGCATGACCAAGCTGGTGCGCGCCGACAACTTGGCCCGCGCGCTCGGCATGCGGCGATTGTGGGTCAAGGACGACAGCGGAAATCCGACGCATTCTTTCAAAGACCGTGTCGTTGCGGTGGCGCTCGCGGCGGCTCGCGAGTTCGGTTTCTCGGTGCTTGCTTGCCCATCGACCGGCAACCTGGCCAACGCGGTGGCCGCAGCGGCGGCGCGGGCCGGTATTCGTTCGGTGGTGTTCATTCCGGCTGATCTTGAGAAGCAGAAGATCGTTACCACTGCCGTTTACGGTGGCACGCTCGTCGCAGTCGAGGGCAACTACGACGACGTCAACCGGCTGGCTTCAGAGATTGCCGGTGAAGAAGAAGAGTGGGCATTCGTCAATGTGAACGTGCGGCCCTACTACGCGGAAGGTTCCAAGACGCTCGGCTACGAGGTCGCTGAACAGCTCGGCTGGCGGCTGCCCGAGCAGATCGTGGTGCCGATCGCGTCAGGCTCGCAGCTGACCAAGATTGACAAAGCATTCACCGAATTCGGCAAACTCGGATTGGTCGACGCCACCCAGTACCGGGTCTTCGGAGCCCAAGCCGAGGGTTGTTCACCGGTCTCGCGCGCCTTCAAAGCCGGGTACGACGTCGTCCAGCCGGTGCGACCAGACACCATCGCCAAGTCACTCGCGATCGGAAACCCGGCTGATGGGCCCTACGTTCTCGATGTTTGTCGGCGTACCAACGGTGCGGTCGAAGACGTCACCGATGAAGAGATCGTCAGCGCTATCAGATTGCTGGCCGAGACCGAAGGCATCTTCGGTGAGACCGCCGGTGGTGTCACTGTCGGCGTCTTGCGCAAACTCTTGGCTGCCGGTCTGCTCGACCCCGACGCTGAGACGGTCATCTTCAATACCGGCGACGGTCTGAAGACGTTGGACGCCGTGGCGCCCGCTGTCTCGCCGTCCGTCACGATCGCGCCGTCCGTCGCGGCGTTTCGTACCTTCCTGGACGACGCCGGGCTCGGGTAAGGGCTGGGCTTTCCGGTGCTGCTCGCGGATGAGCGCCTCGAACTCTTCGGGTAGCTAAGCAACGGTTGCACTCGCTGGGCCTGAGTGCTAAACATGGATTAGCACTCCAGGCCCGAGAGTGACAACATTGGGTCGTCAAGCAAGACACTGCTGGGTCGTTTGAGGTCTCGTTGGTCGGCGGATATGACGTCGGTCAAGGTGGCCAGCCGTCGCGGGCATCGAACCCGGTTCATAGCCATGTCCCAGATCCCCGCACATGGGAGGACCCCCAAAATGTCGAAGATCATTGCGTTCGACGAGGAAGCGCGCCGCGCCCTCGAGCGCGGTATGAACCAGCTCGCCGACGCCGTGAAGGTGACGCTTGGCCCGCGTGGCCGCAACGTCGTGCTGGAGAAGAAGTGGGGCGCACCCACGATCACCAACGACGGTGTCTCCATCGCCAAGGAGATCGACCTCGAAGACCCGTACGAGAAGATCGGCGCCGAGCTCGTCAAGGAAGTCGCCAAGAAGACCGACGACGTCGCCGGTGACGGCACCACCACCGCGACCGTGCTTGCCCAGGCGTTGGTCAAGGAAGGCCTACGTAACGTGGCCGCTGGCGCCAACCCGATGGCCCTGAAGCGCGGCATCGAAGCAGCGGTCGAGCGTGTCTCTGCAGCGCTGCTCGAGCTCGCCAAGGACGTCGAGACTCGCGAGCAGATCGCGTCGACAGCGTCGATCTCGGCTGCTGACACCGCGATCGGCGAGATGATCGCCGAAGCGATGGACAAGGTCGGCAAGGAAGGCGTCATCACCGTCGAAGAGAGCAACACCTTCGGTCTCGAGCTTGAGCTCACCGAGGGTATGCGCTTCGACAAGGGTTACATCTCGCCGTACTTCGCGACCGACACCGAGCGGATGGAGTCGGTTCTCGACGATCCGTACATCCTCGTGGTCAACAGCAAGATCAGCTCGGTAAAAGACCTGCTCCCGCTACTGGAGAAGGTCATGCAGAGCGGCAAGCCGCTCGCGATCATCGCCGAAGACGTCGAGGGCGAGGCACTTGCCACCCTGGTCGTCAACAAGATCCGTGGCACCTTCCGCTCGGTCGCCGTCAAGGCGCCAGGCTTTGGTGACCGTCGCAAGGCGATGCTCGGCGACATCTCGATCCTGACCGGTGGTCAGGTCATCAGTGAAGAAGTGGGCCTCAAGCTCGACACCGCTGGTCTTGAACTCCTCGGCCGGGCCCGCAAGGTGACCGTCACCAAGGACGAGACGACCATCGTCGAAGGCGCTGGCGACCCCGAGCAGATCGCTGGTCGGGTCAACCAGATTCGTGCCGAGATCGAGAAGTCCGACTCCGACTACGACCGCGAGAAGTTGCAGGAGCGCCTGGCCAAGCTGGCTGGCGGCGTCGCGGTTATCAAGGCGGGCGCGGCTACCGAGGTCGAGCTCAAGGAGCGCAAGCACCGGATCGAAGACGCTGTGCGTAACGCGAAGGCAGCCGTTGAAGAAGGCATCGTCGCCGGTGGCGGCGTTGCGCTGCTGCAGGCTGGTCGCACCGCGTTCGAGAAGCTCGACCTTGAAGGTGACGAGGCCACCGGTGCTCGCATCGTCGAGATCGCGCTTGAGGCGCCGTTGAAGCAGATCGCGATCAACGCTGGCCTCGAAGGCGGCGTCGTGGTTGAGAAGGTACGCAATCTCGAGCCAGGCTGGGGCCTGAACGCGGCCACCGGCGAGTACGTCGACCTGATCAAGGCCGGCATCATCGACCCGGCGAAGGTCACCCGGTCGGCATTGCAGAACGCGGCGTCTATCGCGGCGTTGTTCCTCACCACCGAGGCCGTCGTGGCCGACAAGCCCGAGAAGGCTGGTGCCGCCGCTGGCGGTGGCGGCGGCATGCCGGGTGGCGGTGACATGGACTTCTGAGCCAGGCTCAGTTGTCTTCGGGCCCAAGTAATTGGGCTCACGCGAATGATGAACGAGGGTGGCACTGGGAAACCGGTGCCACCCTCGTTGTTTGTTTCGGCCGAGATTCTCCGGCCGATACTTTCGGCGGATGTATAGAGCGCGCCAGTCATTCTTCGTGGACTCGAATTTTCCTCATCAGCAGTGTTGTGCCGATATCGAGGTGATGGTAGAGATAATCGGCGATCTGGCGTATCTACATCCGGTATTCCACAGGGTTTCTTTTCCGATAAGTACGCTGCCATTCTTGCTATCTAGGTGCTGGTGATGTGCATGCCATGTGCCTTGGCGAGCGCGCGGCCAGGTGCGTTGTGAGGCAGGTTAGGCCAGGCTAGGCCGCAGCCGTTTGACGCGCGGATCCGTGATGCGGAATCATCGAGCCATGGCGAAACGTGTTTGCGTGGTGGGGAACAGCGGTTCAGGCAAGACGCGTATGGCGCGGCTGATCGCCGCACGGCTCGACCTGCCTTACCTTGAACTCGATGCGCTCAATCATCGGCCGGGTTGGCAGGAAGCCCCGCTGGAGGAGTTCAGAGATGAGGTGCGACGCGTCGCCACTGAGTATCAGGAGTCTCACGGCGGTTGGGTCGTCGATGGCAACTACCGGAGTCGAGTCGCTGACCTGCTGGCCGATGCTGACACCTACGTGTGGCTTGATTACCCGCGCCGTGTCGTTATGTTCCGGGTGGTTCGTCGGACCCTCGGAAGGGTCGCGCTGCGTCGTCAGCTCTGGAACGGAAATCGGGAGAGTTGGCGGTTTATCGTCAATTGGAATCCGGAGACCAACATCATCATGTGGTCGTGGACTCAGCATTCCGCCTGCCGTCTTCAGTACGAGACTGCGGCCGCGCAAGGTGATAAACGGGCGTGGGTCCGATTGCGTAACCCGAAAGAAGCGGAGGCATGGTTGGCTGCGCTGACAAGCGCCCAATGAATTAATGTGGCACCTCCGCAGGTCGATGTCGACCGGCGAAGGTGCCGCGTTCACTGCGATTGATTAACAGACAATCGAAGTCTGGGCAGACCCGAGCGCCTTGGCTTAGGAGTTGTCGGCTTCCCAGGTAAGTGTGATTCCACAGGTCAAGTTTTGCGCGGAGCTGTTGTTCTGAATGGTCCATGTCACCCGGTACGACTTGGTACCGCCGGCGCTAGTGGGTGCCCAGGAGCTGAGTCCGGTCGCGAAGTTTGTATTGGCTGCCGCGAAGCTCGCGATGGTGCCGGTCAGCAGGTTGGTGCCAAGGGTGAATCCGGTGCAACTCTCACCTGCTCCACCGGTGGCACCAGTTCCTTCGTCGATAACAAAAGTGACGTAGGTGCCAAGGCCGCCGGTCAATGAGGTGGCATAGAGCCGCACTCCGGCGGTGTTCAAGGTGCCGGAATATGTGACATTGAGGCAGGTCGTTCCGGTCGACCCAGGCTTAACATTAGAAGAGCTGAACAAGAACGAACCCGAGGAGTCGTTAGTTAACACGACCGTACCGGCACTGAGGCTGTTCGGACCGTTCGTTGTTGTGGTAGAGAATGCCGCGTATGACGTTTTCCAGACAATACCGGCACCAGCTACCCAGCCAATGACGATAGCCAGCACGAGTACGACTCGGCTAGTTCGCTTGCTCGGCGTGTGCAAGGAATGCCCAATCTGAACAGGGACCACGAAAAGGTGGCTAGACGAGTACATTGTCGGCGGTGCTGAGGCCGACTTAAGTGCACGCTTGGTATTCCTTCGCGGGAGCCTGAGTCATTTGGGTCAATTGGTTGGGGTCAGTTGTTGAGTAGCTCAGGCAGTTTCAGCCACAGGAGTGTCACCAGCCAGCACAACTCGGTTCCGCCCTTGAAGTTTGGCTTCATAAAGTGCGGAGTCGGCGGCTCGGATCAGGCGCTCGCCGTCGATAGCTCCACCGCGCATAGTTGCGACGCCGAAGCTGGCCGTCACTGCCGGTTGGGTGGATGCTTCCTCGACAGCGGCGCGAAGCCGTTCGGCTGCCACAGCAGCGTCGTCGAGTTCGATTCCGGGTAGCAAGATCCCGAACTCTTCACCGCCGTAACGAGCGACAAGCTCACCCGCGCGACTGACTCGGGCCAGCGTCTGACTGATCTCGCGTAGCGCGTCGTCGCCAGCTTGGTGCCCGTACTCGTCGTTCAAGCGCTTGAAGTGATCGATGTCAACCAAGATGAGAGACAACGGAGAGCCTTCGCGCTTGGCCCGACTGATCTCGTGTTCTAGGGCACTGTCGAAAGCGCGGCGGTTCGCGACACCGGTAAGGCCGTCTGTCGCGGCTTGGGCTTTCACCTGAAGAAGCAGTCGCGTATTGGTAAGAGCGAGAGCCGCGTGGGAGACGAACTGCTCGACGATGGACACCGCGCGTCGTTCGACCCGCGCGCTAGTCTTCGCGCCGTACTCCGCGATCAAGACACCTACCGGTTGAGCGTCCAGGTGCATCGGGAAGATCAATACGTTTGTCGCAGCTGGCAGTACCGTCGTCAGCCACGGGTCACGCTCGGGCAAGAGGTGGGTAAATCGCAACGTTTCCCTGGACGCGAGCGCCGTCCCGATGGTGGCGTCTTGGGCTGGGTCTCCGGCGAGTGCTTCCTTGGCCGAGATACCTTTCATCGCCAGCGGCCGCAAAATGTCGTCATCGAACGCCACGAAGACGACGCGCGAGATAGTGAGCAGGTCTGCGGTGGCTAGTACTAGCGCTTCGCCGACGGTCTCAGGCCGTTGGGCGGCTTCCAGTGTTAACGAGAGACTGGCAAGTTCTTGAAGGTCGAGGTTGCGGTGGCGCAACTCACGTTCGTTGACCGACGCCAAGGTCGCGGTGGTGATCGTGACGACCCAAATAACGCTGATGAGGGCGACCGCGTCGTTTGAGCTGACGTGAGCGGTGCCAAGTGGAGCGGTTTTCAGTAATAACTCGTACGTGACGCCGATCAGAAGCGAGTGCCAGAGCGTGAGTTTGAGGCCGGTACGGAACGAGCCGAGCAGCGTGGTGGCGATCACGTGCACGACGACCAGATATTGCAGCGGTGAGGAAAATCGGGTGGCGCCGTACGTGACGACAGCGAGGTAGACGCCGTCGAGGAGGAGCATGCCACCCCACAGAGCCACAAAATTGGTGCGGCGAACCCTCTCCAGCGCAAGTGAAGGCAGGGTGATCACGAGGTAGCTGGCCGACCACACCAGCGTCGAGGTCATTCCTGACGTGGATGTGTTCCAGCGATAGCCGATGACGATGGCCACGATCAGCACACGTAGTGCCTGCAGGTAACGAACCCGATCACGAAGCGGCACGAGCCCCGCATCGTGGATGGTTTCGTTGGTCGTCGTCACGGAGTTACCTCGGGCGGCTGATCAAACGACAGGTAGGCGGCGACGAGCGGGGCGTTTGCCAGTTTTGGATCGCGTCCGTCGATGCGTTGGTGCACGACTAAGAAGAGCAGCAGGACTATCAAGAACGACAAGCCGAATGTTGTACCGCGAGCCACCGGCGCGGCTACTTGGGCGACCGTCTGCGCGACGAGATTGGCGAATCGTCCAAGATCGTTAAAGGCCCGGCCAATTCCGGTCGCTTGGCTGGGTGGATTGCCGCCGGGGAAGAGCGGGACGGTCGTCGACGCACCGGGTTTGTTCGGCCGTTTGGAGGGCGTCGGGTTCGGCGACGGCGACGTACTCGCGCTGGACAGGCTCGATGACCCCGTTGGCTGTGGGGAGCTGGGAGCGAGGGTTGGCGTTCCGGATGTACCGGCGGACGGCGGCGTGGTGGATCCCGACTGGGTTGCTGTCGGTCTTGCGGTTGGTGGGCCAGTTGGAGGCCCGATTATTGGCGACGTCGACTCTGACGGAGACTCTGAGGGAGAGTCTGTTGGAGACGGAGAGTCCGACGGAGACGGAGAGTCCGACGGAGACGGGGACACCGATGGTGAGGCGGACGTCGGGGGTGCGGGGGCGGGCGAAGTGGGCGGTGCGGCGGTCGAGTTGCCGACCCACGTGAAGGACGCGCTGGCCGTCGTACCTTGCGCGGAGTTGTCATTGAGCACCGTTGTGCTGAACCGGTAGGACAAGGATCCATTCCCGGTCGGAAGTGGCTCGGTGAGCGCTGTTGCCGGGGATCCGTGCGTGATTCCGAAGTCTGCCAGCGTGCCGCTGTAGAGGTGTTGAGTGCTAACAAAGCCACTGCAGCTGCCGTAGGTAGCGCCTGTACCTACGTCGATACTGATGTCCATATAATTTGCGAGACCGGTGCCAGATACTGCGGCGAAGAGGCCGATGGTGTCTCCCGCGCTCGCTCCCTGATAGGTAATCTGTAGGCATCCGGGAGCCTGCGTTCCAGGCCCGATTTCGGTGCCGGTGAGCACTGGTCCCGTCGCGTCGTTGTCCAGAAGTAGTGTGCCGGCAGCTAGTGCGCCGGTGGCCAAAACCACGTTCGACAACAACGCCACCACGACGGCCACAGCTGTGACTGCCGCGCTAGCTCGCCATGACGACCTTCGAGGCACGGTGAGTACCTTTCTGGTCTCGCATGGACAATTACTCCCGCTGTTATTTCTCATCGGCTGCCCACTGGGGCGCTTGAGACTTCGTTGGAATGAACTACACGCACATCCTTCTTGTCGGCGGGCGTACAGGGTGCGGTATCTACTGCTTTTTCACCCATTTTCTTCTGATCTCTCCGGATATAGGGTGGGAAATGTCGCTGATACTCGCGCGCTACTGACCCGTAGCATCGACTAGAGACCGAGGTGGGCCGTGGGTGTCGGCTCAGTACCCGGCTCTGTTGGCGCGCCGTTTTCCGGGTTGTCGTCCGGGTCGTCGCTCGGGTCGCCGTTGGGTGAAGCATCGGGCGGGGCCGCGCCTGATCAGCCCGCGTCCGATCGGTTCGCGTTGCCGACCATTTCGCTGCCCAAAGGCGGCGGCGCCGTCCGGGGTGTCGACGAGAAACTGACCGTCGGCCTCGCGACTGGTTCGGCTGGGTTGACCGCGCCGATCCCGACGACTCCTGGCCGGGCCGGGTTCGGGCCGGCGTTGGCTCTGCGGTACGACTCGGGGGCCGGTGCTGGCGCGTTCGGGTTGGGTTGGCGGGTTGGCGTCGCCGCTATTACCCGCAAGACTTCCCTCGGCCTGCCCCAGTACCAAGACGACGTGGCTTCTGACGTCTTCGTGCTGTCAGAAGCCGAAGACCTGGTGCCGGCACTGGTCGAGCAGGGTGGCGCTTGGGTCGATGACCAGGGGGTCGATCCGACGGGAACGTACACCGTGTTTCGGTATCGGCCGCGAGTAGAAGCCGGCTTCGCGCGGGTTGAACGCTGGCAAAACATCGCCACCGGCGATGTGCACTGGCGTGTCGTCTCCGGTGACAACGTCACCAGGCTTTTCGGTCTGGACGCCGCGAGCCGGATTGCGGACCCGGCGGACCCGACCCGTATTTTCAGCTGGCTTCTCGACCTGAGTTATGACGACCGTGGTAACGCCATCTCGTATGAGTACAAGCCCGAGGATGGCGCGGGTATGCCAGCGGCGGTGTATGAGGTCGGTCGCGTCGTCACCGCTAATCGTTATCTCAAGCGCATTTATTATGGGAATACCGTGCCTTATCTGCCAGGCTCAACAAGTGGGCAGTCTGGCTCGGATGTTCTGTCTGGCTCGTCAGGCGACTTGCCGACCGAATGGCGGTTCGAGGTCGTCTTCGACTACGGCGAGCACGATATGGCGAATCCGACTCCGGTAGAGACGACCAGTTGGCCGTGTCGGGTGGACGCGTTCTCCAGCTATCGCTCACGATTCGAGGTGAGAACGCAGCGCCTTTGTCGTCGCATCCTGATGTTCCACCATTTCCCCGACGAGTTGGGTGTGGCGGATCTCCTCGTCCATTCGACCGACCTCACGTATTCGACCGATGCTGCCGGTGACGCGAGCTTGCCGATTAGTTCGCTGCTCACATCAGTAACCCAGAACGGGTATATCCGGCTGAGTGGCGGCGGATACAGCAGTAAGCAGTTACCGCCACTGGAGTTCGGCTATTCGCCGGTGGCTTTGCATGACGTCGTCCGTGACGCTGATTCGGACACTCTCGCGAATTTACCCACTGGCGGATCGGGCCAGCGTTGGCAATGGACCGACCTTGATGGTGAGGGGATTCGCGGTGTTCTCACTGAAGACGATGGCGCGTGGTTCTACAAGAGAAACGTCAGTGCCTACTCGCCTGACGGGAGTCCGCCGCGTCCACGTTTCGAGCCGATGCAAGCGATCGCGCGTAAGCCGGCTGGCCCCGGAGCTGGTAGCTCGCCGCAGTTGATTGACTTGCATGGCGACGGGCATTTGTGCGCGGTCGACTTCGCGCCGCCCACGCCGGGGTATTTCGAGCGTGACGATTCTGGTGGCTGGCTTCCTTTCACCGCTTTTCCGACCACGGCGGCGATCGACTGGGCCAGCCCGAATGTTCGAGCGATTGATCTAGACGGCGATGGTCTCGCCGATGTGTTGCTCACTGAGGACGACGCTTTTACCTGGTTTCCCTGGCTAGCTCACGATGGTTTCGGCCCGCCTGTGCGGGTTGTGACAACCAGAGACGAGGTGGCCGGTCCGGCGCTGGTATTCGCCGAGGGTGACTCGTCGATTTTCTTGGCGGATATGAGTGGTGACGGGCTGACCGATCTGGTGCGGATCCGGAACGGCGAGGTTTGTTACTGGCCGAATATCGGCTACGGCCACTTCGGCGCGAAGGTCATCATGGACGCCGCTCCGTGGTTTGATCAGCCTGATCTGTTTAGCGCCGGGCGAATTCAGCTTGCCGATATCGATGGATCAGGCACGGCCGACCTGATTTATTCGTCGGGTAGTGGAGTCAGGATTTGGTTCAATCAATCGGGCAACAGCTTTACCGCGCCGTCACTACTTTCAGCCTTTCCCGATGTGGACGATGTCGCCACGATCGTCGTGATGGACTTGCTCGGCTCTGGCACGGCTTGTCTTACTTGGTCGAGTTCGTTGCCGGCGGCTAATGGCCGGCAACTGCGCTACATCGATCTGATGGGGGGAATCAAGCCGCATCTGCTTACCAGCGTGACCAATAATGTTGGCGTCGAGACCACCTTGACCTACTCGACGTCCACGAGTTTTTATCTCCAGGACCGGCTGGCTGGGCGGCCTTGGGTAACCCGACTGGCGTTTCCGGTGCACGTCGTGAGCCAACAAGAGGTTCTCGACCAGGTCAGTGGCACTCGGCTCGTGAGTACTTACAGCTACCACCACGGACTATTCGACAGTGTCGAACGTGAGTTTCGCGGCTTCGGCATGGTCGAGCAGTCTGACGCCGAATCGGTATCGGCGGCGTCTGGTACCGGGTCATTCACGCAACCGCCAACCGGTTCGGAATTCGACCTGCCGCCGGTGCGTACCCGTTCGTGGTTCCATACCGGTGCCTACGTCGGAGGCGCCGATATTGCCGAGGTTTTGGCGACCGAGTATTACGCCGGTGACGCGGCTGCGGTGCCGCTTGCTGGCACCCTATTCGAGGGCGACAGTACTGTTGAAGAGCTGCGTGAGGCGTGCCGGGCGTTGCGAGGTAGACCCTTGCGCACCGAGATATACGCCGACGACGGTTCGGCGCAGGCCGCTATTCCCTACTCTGTCGCGGATTATCGCTACCGGGTGAGTTTGCTGCAGCCGCCCCAGGGCGTTAGTTACGGCAGCGTCTATGCCTCCGAGCTGGAGTCGCGCACATTTCATTATGAGCGAAACTCCGCCGATCCGCGGGTCGGTCACGAGTTCACTCTGGAACGTGACCAGTTCGGTGCGGTGACGAAGTCGGCGAGTGTGGGTTATCGGCGACGGCTCACTGGCGCGGTTGCCGAGCAGGCGGTCACTCTGGCGGTCTACGCCGAACATGACGTTGTGAATCTCATCGCTACCGAGGATTGTTACCGGGTTGGGGTTCCGGCTGAGACCCGTACTTTTGAATTAACTGGTCTCGGCGCACCTGATGATGGTTCGCCCTTCGACCCACAAACCCTGCTCACGCAAGCTGTTTCCGCTGCCACGATACCGTTCGAGAGTGTGCCGGATACGTCGTCGATACAGAAGCGATTGATTAGTCGTACCCGAGTGATCTATCGCGCTGATGACCTTAGTGCGCCACTGTCGTTGGGTCAGGTCGACTCACTCGCGATCGTCGATCGAAGTTACACACTGATAATGACGCCAGGGTTGGCGAATCAGGTGTATTCCGCGAAAACCTCGACCGCGTCGAGTGTTGCTCTCGCTGAGGGCGGCTTCGTTGATCTGGATGCTGATGGTTGTTGGTGGGCGCCTTCGCCTTCGGTATTTTATTCACCGAACCCGAGCGCGCCCGACGTAACATTTGCCCAGCAGCATTTCTACCTACCGCAAGGGCACGTCGATCCGTTCGGCGGCATCGCGACAGTGCAGTGGGCCAACGACCTGGTCGTCGCGAGTACGACCGATCCGGTGGGTAATACAGCGACGGCGTCCGTCAATTACCGGGTTGTGCAGCCATGGTTGATGACCGACCCTAACGCCAATCGCAGTGGGGTTCGCTATGACGAACTCGGCATGGTCATCGCGAGTGCGCTGATGGGTAAGGCGTTGCCCGACGGCAGCGACGAAGGTGACCACCTCGATCTCAGCACGGCCGAAGCTTCGGCCACCGACGATCCGACCAGCACTCTCGACTACAACCTCGACAGTTATCGCGCCTGGGCAAGCAATCCCGCGCACGACCCGCTTCATCCGACGCCGATCTGGGTGCACAGTCGTACCCGGGTACGCCACAAAGATCCGACCACACCGTGGCTGGAGACCTTTACTTATAGCGACGGTATGGGTCGGGTCGCACTAACCAAGGCTAAAGCCGAACCAGGCGACGCGCCGGTTATCGCGACGGATGGCACCGTGACCTTCGCGCCAACCACGAATCGCTGGGTTGGTTCAGGCAAAGTCATCTATGACAATAAGGCTCACCCCATCAAGGCCTATGAGCCTTTCTTCGACAGCAACTCCGATTACACCGTCGAGCAAGCCCTTGTTGAGTGGGGCGTTACGGCGATTACCCGTTACGATTCGCTTGGCCGCGTCATCCGGGTCGACAAGCCTGATGGCACCTTCACGAGTGTCGACTTCGGGCCGTGGCGCCAACTTGCCTATGACGAGAATGACAACGTGTTGGCCAGTGCCTGGTATTCGGCACGGTCGGCCGGTGGGCTCGGAGTCGACCAGCAAGATGCCGCGACGAAGGCCGCAGCGGATACGAACACTCCATTGGTCTCAGATTTCGATCCGCTCGGACGGGTATTCCACACGATCGCCGATGGCGTGGGTGGAAAGTTCGAGACTTACCGGCTGCTTGATATCGGCGGACATGTTTTATCGACTATCGACGCGCTTGACCGCGCGGTTTTGACCAGTGTGTACGACGTCGGTGGCGCCGTCATTGCGACGGACAGCATCGATGCGGGCCAGCGGTGGATGCTCTCCAATGTCGGTGGTCAGCAAATGCGGGTCTGGGACAGTCGCGGCCAGCTCGTCCGCAATACCTATGACGCCGCTCGCCGGTTGCTCGACGTTTTCGTGACACCCGAAGCGGCGACCGAAGTATTGGCCGAATCGATGAGCTACGGCGAAAGTCAGCTCGACGCGGTCGCGAACAATCTGCGCGGCGCAAGCTACCAGCAGCGTGATGGCGCCGGCTTGGCGACCAGTCTCCGACGTGATTTCAAGGGCAACGTTCTCGATATCAGTAGGCAATTGTTGGCCCACGTTGATACCGCTATTGACTGGTCGACGGCGATGCCGATGGCCGTGGATGTGTTTACGACGTCCACAACCTACGACGCGCTGAACCGAGTCGTGACGACGACGACGCCCGATGGCAGTGTCACCGCGCCGGTATTCAACGAACGTTCGTTACTAGCCGGTATGACGCTGAGTTTGGCGGGCGGCGCCGCGGCCGATTATGTCGAGTCAGTGGTCTATGACCCGAAAGGGCAACGGCAGTCAATCAGCTACGGCAATAGCGCGGTGACGACGTACAGTTATGAGCCGGAAACTTTCCGGCTGGCTCGATTGATCACGAGTCGGAGCAGCGGTGGCAGTCCGGTCCAGGACCTCAGCTATACCTACGATCCTGTCGGCAATGTCACCCGCATCGAAGACGCCGCCCAGTCGACGATATTTTTCGCCAACCAGTTGGTCGCACCGATAAGCGACTACACCTACGACGTCGTCAACCGGCTAATTTCGGCGAGCGGTCGCGAGCACATTGGCCAGACGACTGCCACGCCCACCAGTTGGGATGACAGCACGCATCGAGTGGTGCCGCTGCCTACTGACCCGCAGGCGATGCGCAACTACACCGAGTCGTACGCCTACGATCTCGTCGGCAATATCACCGCCGTCACTCATAATGCCGTCGGCGGCAGTTGGACACGCACGTACTCCTACGATCCGGCTACGCCGCCGGTGAATAACCGGCTTGTCGCGACCCAGGTCGGCGCCTCGACCGAGTCGTACAGCTACGACGCGAACGGCAACATGACCTCGATGCCGCAGCTGAGTCTGATGGCCTGGGATTTCATGGACCTATTGGAGACAACGGCCCAACGGGTCGTTAATATAGGGACGCCGGAAACCACCTGGTACCGCTACGACGTCTCGGGGCAGCGAGTCCGGAAAGCAACACTGAATGCGGGCGGCGTGTTGGCGCACGAACGCATTTATCTCGGCGGTTACGAGATCTATCGCGAATACTCGAGTACGGGCGCGGTGACACTCGAGCGGCAGACAGTTCTGCTGCCCGACGTGGCTAAACACCTTGCCATTATCGAGACCACCACGGTGGGCAGCTCGAAACCGGCCGCACCCACCATCCGGTATCAGTTCGCCAACCACCTTGATTCGGCCTGTGTCGAACTCGACGAGAACGCCGCGGTAATTAGCTACGAGGAGTACTACCCTTACGGGGCTACCTCATTCCAGGCTGGGCGTTCGGCGGCGGAGGTGGGTCTCAAACGTTACCGGTTCACCGCGAAAGAACGCGATGACGAAAGTGGGCTGGATTATCACGGCGCTCGGTATTACGCGCCCTGGCTTGGCCGTTGGACAAGTGCTGACCCGGCTGGGCTCGTCGATGGGCCTGACCTTTATGCCTATGTGCGCGGAAATCCGATCCGCTTCACCGATCCCGCTGGCAAGGCCGGGGACGATTCGAGCGACATCCCCTTTTATAAGAAGGCGTTGATAGTGGCGAAAGTCGGCTTCACCATGGCAGTGGGGCAGACTCCTGAGCATTTCGGCCAGGGCGTGGTCGATAAAGTAAAATCTCTCACGGTTGATCCGGTGATGGTGATTTATGGTCCCGGCGGGATGATTAACAAGGCCGCCGACAAAATGGTCGATCGTATGCAGGGGATACAACATCCTGATGACTATTACGTCAGTAAAGAAGAACATGACAATCAATTGAAGGCCATTGTTGCGGTGGGTGGCGGATTATTTCCTGGAATCGGCGAGACTACGCTCGCGATACCAGGACCAAAGTTAGTGACCCCAGAGGGCGTTGTCGTCACCACGACTGCCCCTGTCGTCGTACCGGCAGTGGTTTCTCAGGCACCCGCGCTCTTGATGAGCGCTGGAAGCGGCGCCAAGTCCGGGACGGGGTCCTCGGGCGCCCCCAAAGAGCCAGGCGCATGGACCAATGACGCGACGGCCGGGCAAAATATGAATGCGGAACAGGCCAAATACCAAAAGCAGATAACCAAAAAAGCGGCGGACAAAACCTACCACGTCAAAGGTCGATCTTTCGATGGCTACGAGCCTGGCCGGAACGGTGCGCCAGGAAAGCTCGTCGAGGCGAAACATCTAGGCGACGAAGGGCGATTCGCCAAGGCATACGAGAACATGAAGAAAGGCAATTACGGTGATATCGAGAACCTCATAGATCGGGCCGAGAAGATATTAGATCAGGCCAAGGAGCAAGTGAAGGCGGCGTCGGGTACCGGCGCGCAAGTCGAGTGGCGAGTGTCGGGGCAGCATGCGACAGAGGCATTGCAGACGCTGTTTGATCACGAGCCAGCGGTGAGAGGGAAAATCACTGTGACGCATGTGCCGCTCGTAAAATAGCTCGTCGAAGTCCGGGCGCAATCCCGGTGCTAGATCACGAAGGCCGGCCGAAAACCCGGTGCTAGTTCATCGATTCGAGTGCGCTGAGCTTGAGATGGGGAGCGATAGTGGCGATGTCCGGAGACACTGCGGATGGTTCGGTGGTCGACAATCGGGCGACCACCTATGTGGTGACGGGGACGGTGAGCAGTCCCGACAGTGCCTCGGTTGGCGGGTTGGCATTACAGCTGGTCGATAAAAACGTCGGCGCCGCCGATGATGTGGTGGCACGTGGGGAGACGCTGCCGACTGGCGGGTTCACGCTAACGGCCGAGATCAGCGCCGAGCAGCTGAGGCAACGGCGAAAGACTCAAGCCGATCTCCAGGTGTTGGTGCTCGACGGTGATGCCACGTTGGCGAGTTCCATCGTTCGCTGGAACGCAAGCCCGACGGAGGAGCTCGACGTCTCACTACCCACTGGGTTGAGCACGTTGCCAAGTGAGTACGAGACGCTAACCGCTGCCATCAGCCAGCATTACGGTGGTGCGTTGGGTGAGTTGCAAGAAGGCGCAGCGCGTCAAGACATCACCTATCTGGCAAACAAAACCGGGTGGGATGCGCGTGCGATCGCGATGAACGTGCAGGCCGCGCAGCTGAGCCAGCAACCACTTCCGCCTGCTCCGGCGGCCGGCGGGACACCCAACGCGGAAGCCAGTAACGGATCGGTTGTCGCACCTGGATTAACACCCGGTGACGTGTCAACGGCGGTGGATCCCGCTTTTTACTACGCGTTGCTGCGGGCCGGGCTGCCGATGGATCCGGTTGCGTTACACCAGACGCCGCTATCCCACGTCAGCGCGGTCTGGGATCAAGCGACGACCCAAGGCGTCATCCCTCGTGCGTTGGCGGCGCAGACCGGCGCGGCTCTTCAGCATTTCCAGGCAATTGCGGCCGGTGCGGTGCTGACAGCCGCCCCTAGCGTTGGTCCTTCGACGATGAGTGACTTACTCACCACCGTTTTTGGCGACGACAATGTCCGCAAGCAGCAATTCGCCAACCTCTATGTTGGCAATGGTGCGGATTCGAAAGCCCTGTGGAATCAGGTGGAGCAGACTTTCGGCTCCGAGACCTCAGCTGCCTTGCAACTCGACGGCCAGCTCGGCTACCTGACGTTGAACAATGCGCCGTTGATTGCCGCGCTGCACGACGCACAGCGTCAGCAGCCGATTGCGGCGCCGTCCGATTTGGCTGCCCACGGTTACTACGATGCCGCCGCGTGGAGCTCGCTGCTAGCGAATGTCGATCCGCCGGCCCAGGTGCCCGGTGATACTCCGGTGGATCAAAAAGCAGCTTATGCGGAGCTTCTCGCTGCGCAGGTGCGGCTTAGCTTTCCGACCGGCAGCGTCGCCGGCATGATCAGTACCGGCGCGCTTCAGCTCGGCAACAATGATGTTCAACCGGCGGTCGCGGAATTTCTTACCGAACACCAGTCGACGTTCGATATCGGTGCCGAACCGATTGCTCGCTACCTTGCTCGCACTGGCACTACTGCAACGAGTGCCGTTGTCGAGCAAGTTACCCGGGTGCAGCGGGTCTATCAGATCACCCCCAACTCCCAAGCGATGACCGCGCTGATCAGCCAGAATCTCGACTCCGCCTACGCAGTTACTCGTTTTGGTCAGGGTGCGTTTGTGCGTGAGTTCGCAGAGTCGCTCGGCGGTGCGGACGTTGCACTGAGCACCTATACCCAGGCGCGGATGGTGCATGCCTCTGTGCTGAGCGTGACTTTGTCATATCTTTCCGCGAAGACCGCGCCCACGCTGGGATCGGGAGTGCTCGGCACGCTCGTCAATCCACTCAGTGGCTGGGCCGAGCTTGAGCAGAGTAGTCAACAAAGTGGCACGGCTCCGGTGTTCGCGCAGGCAACACTCGACGATCTATTTGGGCAGCTCGATTACTGCAGTTGTGACGATTGCCAATCCATTCTCGGGCCCGCCGCATATCTGGTCGACCTTTTGCACTACATCGATTGCTCGCCTACCGCGTCGTACTCCAATCCGCAGGATGTGCTGCTCACGCGGCGCCCCGATATCGGCGCCTTACCGTTGACCTGTGACAACACCAACGTCGCGCTGCCTTACCTCGACCTGGTCAACGAGACGCTGGAGTACTACGTCGGCCAGGGATTGACGATTGCCGGTTATCCGGGGCACAACACCGATGGAACGGTCTCTTCCGCCGAACTCAACGCCAGCCCGCAAAACGACGACGACACCACCGCGCAAAGCGCCTATGCGACTCTTAAAACGGCGTGGTTCCCGGGGCCGTTGCCCTTCCATCGAGAACTCGAATTGCTTCGCCAGCACGTGGGGCGATTGCAGCTGACCTTGGCAGATCTGATGCGTGTTCTGCGTGTCGATGAGACATTGCAGAGCCCGCCACCGGCTGACCCGAATTCCTATGGGTGGTGCGACATTCTTGCCGAGCGACTCGGCTTCTCTCGGCTCGAGTATCGGTTGTTGACCGATAGCACATTGACATTGCAGCAGATCTACGGCTATACGTCTGGTACCGATGTGGTCGCGAAAATGTCTGTGCTGCAAGAGTTTTCTCGGCGTACCGGAGTCTCTTATGCCGATGTGGTCAGCATTTTGCAGACCGTATTCGTGAATCCTGACAGCGTGCTCATCCCGTTACTTCTCGATCTGGCTGTCTCGCCGGAGACGTTGCAGCAACTTCAGACCAACGCCATTACCGCGACGCAATTCGCGTCACTGCTGCCGGCTGGGCTTGATCCCACTCGCTATGGCCCGAGCAGTGAAACCTTGGAAGACGTCGCGGCTTGGGTGATTGCCAACTACGCGCGGATCATGGGTCTGATCGTTATCGACGTCAACGGCGCGGCGTCGGATACGACGATGATGCAGCTGCAGTACCTGAATCCGGACACGAGCGCGAATGCTTTGCAGCCGATTGACTTCGTCCGGCTGGCGCGGTTTATCAGGTTGTGGCAGAAACTCGGACTGACCATTCAACAGACTGATGACCTGATCACCGCGCTATTCGCTTCGACTGATCCCTCTACGGATACGGATCTACAGAAGCTCGACAGCGGTATGTTGACGATGCTTCCTCGTGCCGGTCTGGTGTACGAGGTGATGGATCTGCTCGGGCTGGACGCCAGTGACGATCTGGACAGCATCCTGCCTTGCTGGGGAGTGATCGGCACCGCCGGCCCGGATTCGTTGTATGCGCGGATGTTTCTTAATCCAACGGTGCTATCGACCTCGAACGTATTCGCGCCAGCCCAGGATGGCAGCATTCTGCAGACTCTGCCGGCCCCGCTACTGCTCGACCACGCAAGCGAGTTGTGTGCAGCGCTCAATCTCACCCAGGGTGAATTCGATCTCATCACCGGTACGAGTGGTGCCCCCTTGGTTGGACTCGGCTTGCACTACGACGCAAGCACGCCACTCACCACGTCGACCATCACCGAGATCTATCGCCGGGCCTGGCTCGCGCGCACATTACAGCTCAGTGTGCTCGAGTTGCTAAGCCTGAGTGCGCTCACCGGCATCGACCCATTCGCTCTACCAGTACTCGATAATTCGAGCCCGGTAACGGTACCGATGCTCGATTTCGTGAAACTGGTACAGGCGCTCTCGACAGCCAATCTGGCACCGGTGCAGGCGCTATACCTGCTGTGGAACGTCGACCTCAGTGGCGTGTCCGCTCCTGATCCCAGCGTCATTACCGCGCTCGCCGCAACGTTGCGGACGGCGTTTGGTGCTGTCGACAGCCAGTTCGCCGTCACAGCCGAGGCTAGTTTAGACAGCGCGAAAAGCCTGATGGCGCTGGTACTTGGTGCTACCGCGACCAACTTATTCTTCGGTCTACTCACTCAGACGTTCACGACGTCGGTGCCCTTCGGCTATGACCAATCAACGCTGCCTGAGGCAGTGCTTGCGGCTGGTGGCGGCCAACTCAGCTACGACGACCTGGCTAAGCAACTCACAGTGGTCGGCTATCTCGGCGCTGATGCACTCGCCGCTTTGCTTACGGCGGCGACCGGTGACGGCGCGCTAATCGCGGGTATTACCGCATTGGCTGCCGCTAATGCCGCGGCCGTGAACGCATTCTTTGCCACCTACGACGATCCGGGCCTTGGCCTGCAGATTCTGTTCACTGCCTACACCAGTTCACCCGACCCGACTGTCAAAGGCAGTGTGTCTACGCTTCTCGACACCCTCATCCCCGTTCTCGGGCAGCGCCGCAAGCAGCAGCAGGCATTGGCCGCCGTCACTGCGGTAGCCGGTTGCGATCCGAGCTTCGCACCGGCACTGCTCGATGACAGCCGACTAATATGCGCGGCACAGAACTCTGCTTCACCAGGCGTCGATGACTTGGTGACCGCCGGGCTTGGCGGCTTGTCCGTCAGCTACTTCTACGGCAACGACCCGACGAACCCGAGCGGCCCGGATTTGTCGCTACCACTGGTTTCCAACCTGATCTACGGCCCGACGAATCCGCTACGCCCGTCGGCTGATTCCGGTTCGGCGGCTTTCGCGGCGTCCTGGTCGGGATATCTCAGCGCACCCCAGAGCGGCGACATCAACATTCATATCGCGGTCGATCCTGGCGTGGTGCTGGAGGTTTCGATCGGGGGCGAGCCGGTTATCGGCGCACTCGACCCGTCCAACGTCTGGGGGAATACCGCGGCGATCGAACTCACCGCCGGTACGCCGACAAAATTCAGCATTACCGCCAAGAATTTGACGAGTACGTTCGCGCTGACTTGGCAAAGTTTGGGGACAGGCTGGCAGCCGATTCCGGCGTCCGCGCTCTTCGGCGACGCGGCGATCAACGATCTGAATGCGACCTACCTGCGCTTCCTTAAGGCGACCTCACTGGCGAGTGACCTGTCGTTGACCGCGGTCGAACTGAGTTATTTGGCGACGTCCCCTCAACTCACTGTCGGTGGCCACGGTTGGCTTTCTGGGCTGGCAGTTACTGCTCCGGCTAGCGCCGCCGATTTCGGCGACCTGACTCGACTGCTCAGGGCATTGCTGACCTTCACCACCCTGAAAGCACGCTTCGCGCCTACCGATACGCGATTCTTGGACGCGATCAGCGCGGTGACCGGGGCAGCTGATACGACCAAGCTGCAAGCACTGACCGGCTGGGATGCTACGTCGATTGCCGTGGTGACGGCACGACTATTTGGCGGCGTGACTCTCCCTGCCATCGCCGACATAGTGTCAGCATTGGGCAGGCTGGCGGAGACCTTCGACGTCATCGGCGGATGTGGCGTAACGGCGAGCACGTTGATCGCGGCGACAACTAATGACCCGGCCGAAGCCACTGTGCAGGCATTGCAGGCCGCGTTGCGATCGAGGTTGGCCGAATCTGACTGGCTCGCCGCGGTCATGCCGATCAATAACGCACTGCGGGAAATGCAGCGAGACGCGTTGGTTGCCTACATCCTGGTGCAGGTTGGCGACGCGATCCTGGCCGAACTCGGCGTACAGGCAACCGTCAATCGAGTGGCGACCGCGGACGATTTGTTCAACTACTTCCTGATGGACGTCGAAATGCAGCCGTGCATGGAGTCGTCGCGGATTCTGCACGCGCTCTCAGCCGTGCAGCTGTTTATCGAGCGATGCCTGCGTAATCTGGAGCCGCTGGTCAATCCCGGCGATATTGAGGCTGACGAATGGCCATGGCGCAAGCGCTACCGGGTCTGGCAGGCCAACCGCGAAGTATTCCTGTGGCCGGAGAACTGGCTTGACCCGAGCTTGCGAGACGATCAGTCATCGATCTTCAAGACCACGATGAGTCAGCTGTTGCAGAGCGACATCACCGACGACACCGCAGCAAGTGCTTATCTGGACTATCTTTCCAATCTCGAACAAGTGGCCAAACTCGAAACGTGTGGCCTTTACCACCAACCTGCTGACGGCACCAACGACGAGATTACCCACGCCATCAGTCGTAGCGCGGGGGCCCATCGCAAGCATTACTACCGCAACTATTCGGGCGGCTCATGGACGCCGTGGCAGGAAATCAAACTCCAGATCGAAGACCACCCAGTGGTGCCCTATGTGTGGAACGGCCGCCTGATGCTTTTCTGGCTGCAACTTCATCAGCGCCCGGGGATCACGCCGAGCAACATTGGTGGAGCACTTCCGCAAGACAACACCAAGCAGTTGGCTGATGCGCACATGAAAGATATCTCTGGTCAGCTTTCCGGGGGAGTGAAAACCATGACAGCGTCCCAGCTTGGCGCGGTCTTGTGTTTCAGCGAGTATTACAACGGTGCCTGGCAACCGATCAAGACCTCCGACATCAAGACGCCGCTTGATCTGGACGACGGCACATCCGGTCAACCTTTCGATCGCACCACACTCGTATTGCGGGCGTGGAGCGCCACTGATTCCTCCGACGATTCTCTTTATCTCCAGGTCACTACCCGAGATCAACCGCCAGTATCTGGATGGCTCTATTCCTGGATTGGTGATGACTGGCGGACTGGTGGGGGTTTCGTTCTGCATAACACGCACTCTGCCCCGCTGCGCTGGACAGATGTGAAGCCGCAGGCGGTGCAGGTCCCGTCTCAACCCAGACAGATCACTACTCCTGCCGGCGCATCAGGGTGGGGCGCGACCCTTCAAGCTCAATACGGCACCAGCGCGTATGGAAGTTTGGGGGCAGCACTCGGATTCGATTTCCTGGGGTCGACTCCGTTCGACATCCTTACCGGCAAATATCCGCAGACCGTTCGGCCGTCACAGCCGGGTGTCGATAGCCAGTGGCAGATGCCTTTCTTCTTCGAAGACTCACGCAATGCTTTCTACGTCACGACGTCGACCAGGCTCGTCACGTTTGGCGGCTATCGTGGTTACGGATTGGTAGCCGGATCGGGCTCGGCCGCATTCTCATCGCGGGTGAAGATTCCGAATATTGTGGTGGCCAAGGGTCCAGTCCAACCTGGTGACCCGATCGATTTCACGAGAATTCTCGGTGATCCCGATACTGCCCAGAACGCTTTCGCCGATTCGGCCGGAATGCACGCGGTGATTGGCAGCGGCGCCACGCTGATGTTCCAAGGGCGTGAAATTGGCGCTACCGGCAGCACGGTTCCTATCGCTGTTACGGGTGGTAACGCGCCGATTGTCATTGACGGCGGTACTGCGCAGCTGACGAATGAGCACGATATCGCGGCCTCCGACGAAGGGAAAGCATAATGGCGCTGTATACCCCAGGGGCCAGCAGCTACCACGAGTACGAGGATCAGCTGGCAGTGCTTCGGCAGTCATGGGTCAGCTGGCAGGTGACCGAATACGACTACGACTTCGAGAACTTTTTCCACCCGCTGGTCGGCTCCCTGATCAAGCAGCTGAATACGGCGTCGGGCGACCCGATCGAGGCAATGCTTGATCCCACCTATCTGGCGGGTCTCAGCACGGACTTCTTCACCGGCGATTACGTGCCAGCGGCTAGCGCGACAGTGAATCTCGCTTATTATCCCAAAGCCATCGACCTCGACCACCAGTTGCCTTATGCCAACTACAACTGGGAGTTGCTGTACCACATCCCGGTGGCTATCGCCGTACACCTGACCCAGAATCAACGGTTCGCTGAAGCCCAAAAGTGGTTTCACTACGTATTCGATCCGACGTCGAAAGACACCAGTGTGCCGGCGCCGGCACGCTTCTGGAAGTTCCTTTATTTCAGGCAGAACTCGGCGTCCCTCGATCTTGCCGAGCTGCTTACCTTGCTCAGTACGCCATCAGCGGAGCTGCCGCCCAGCTCCAGCGCGGCGCCGAGCGACATTCTGGCCAGCTACGACGCCAGTGTGACGAGCCCATTCATGCCATTCGCCGTCGCGCGGCCACGGCCGGTCGCGTTTCAGTACTACGTGGTGATGGCTTATCTCGACAACTTGATTGCCTGGGGCGACAGCCTTTTCTCGCAGATGACACAGGAGACCGTCAACGAGGCCACCTTGTGTTACGTGCTGGCGGCCAACCTGCTCGGGCCGCGGCCACAGCAGGTTCCGCAGATCGGTAGCACCGGCGCGAAGTGTTTCAATGACCTTAAGTCGTCGCTCAGCGAGATGAGCGACGCGCTTGTCGCGCTGGAAACCCAGTTTCCGTTCAACATCACTACCTCGTCATCGTCGGCCGCGCCGGGTTCGACGGGGGCGCTGTTTGGCATCGGCAGCTCGCTTTACTTCTGCGTGCCAGCGAATACGAAACTCCTCGGCTATTGGGACACCGTCGAAGACAGATTGGCGAAGATCCGCAACTGCGAGAACATCCATGGCCAAGTGCAGTTGATGCCGTTGTTCGATCCACCAATCGACCCCGGCATGCTCGTCGCCGCGACTGCGGCTGGCCTCGACCTTTCCAGTGTTGTCAGTGGCCTTAATCAACCGGTGAGTCCGATCCGGGCACCGTTATTGATTCAAAAGGCACTCGAGCTGTGCGGCGAAGTAAAGGCTCTCGGCACCAACTTGCTGTCGGCAATCGAAAAGGGTGACGCCGAACACCTCGCAAAGATGCGGCAGAATAACGAGATCGCCCTGCAGCAGATGAACCAAGATCTCCGTTACCTACAGTGGCAACAAGCGCAGGCAGCTACTGAGGCGCTGCTGCGTAGCCGAGCCACGGCTCTTGAGCGTTACACGTTCTACCTCAGATTGCTCGGGCAGGCGCCCGACGCTAATGCCGCGCCGCTGACCTTCACTATCGACCACACACAGGAACTGACCGTCGACACTTTCGACAGTATTTACCAGGATCTCGTCACCAAATATGACCTGACTATCAACCCGCTTCCTTATCCGACTCTGCAACTTGCTCAGAGCAGCTCGCCGGCTACCCAGTCTGGCGCGTCGGGTCCGGGTCAGCTGTATCTGAACAGCAATGAAGACGACGAACTCAACTCCCATATGCCAGCGGCACGCGATTACCGACTGGCAGCTTCGGTGACTGACGCCGTCGCCGCATCGCTCGTCGTTATTCCCGATCTCGATGTCGATCTGCACTACTGGGGTTTGGGTGCTCATTCGCGAGTATTCGGCGGTGTCATGCTTTCCGGGGCGGCGAAGATTGGCGCCGATATTCTGCGGACGAAGTCTGGATGGGAACAAGACCAGGGCTCGATGTCGGCCCGCACTGCCGGCTATCAACGACGCGCCGACGAATGGCTACTGCAAGCGAACCTCGCAGCTCGTGAACTCAGCCAACTCGGGCGGCAACTGATTGCCTCGTTGATTGCCGAACAGGCTGCCTGCCAGGAATACAAGACCGTACAAACGCAGGTTGGTCAGAGCCAGGACGTGCTCACCTTTTTGCAGAACAAGTTCAGCAGTGAAGACCTTTACGGTTGGATGCAGGGGCAACTCTCCAATCTTTACCACCAGTACTACAGCTTCGCGCTCGATACAGCCCGTAAGGCTGAGGCCACCATGAAATGGGAGCTGATGCGGCCGGAGCTGGATGCGACCACCTACATTCAGCCTAATTATTGGGACGGCGGCCATCAGGGCTTGCTTACTGGCGAGAGTCTTTATCTCGATATCAAGCGGATGGAACTCGACTACCACAATTACAACCTCAGAGAACTCGAACTCACTCGGCACATTTCGTTGCGTCAACTAGACCCGGTCGCGTTGCTCAGTTTGAAAGCAACTGGCTCCTGCACGATTTCTATCCCCGAGTGGTTACTCGATCGCGACTGCCCCGGCCACTACATGAGACGGATCAAGACGGTTGCCGTCTCGATCCCCTCTGTTGTCGGCCCCTATACAACAGTGAATTGCACCCTGAGCTTGCAAAACAGCTCGGTGCGCATTGACTCCACTGCTGGTAGTAGTTACCCGCGAAACACCGCTAATGACGATAGTCGGTTCGTCGATTACTACGGCACACTGCAAACCGTTGTTACCAGTGGCGCGATGGTCGACAGTGGCTTGTTCGAAACCAACCTGCGTGATGAACGATTTCTGCCCTTCGAAGGTTCAGGTGTTATCAGCACCTGGACGCTAGGGCTACCGCCCATACCCAGCTTCGACTACGGCACCATTACTGACGTCATTTTGCACATTCGCTACACGGCCCGAGACGGTGGGCAGGCGCTCGCTACGGCTGCGCTCAAGGAAATCACCAAGCAGTTACCGCCGGCTGGTGGCAGTGGCCAGCCACAGTCGCAGTTGCCGCTGCTACTCAGCCTCCGTCACGATTTTCCGTCTCAGTGGTACGCCTTCACTACCGGCACTGGAGATTTCACCGCCGAACTCACCATGGACTATTTCCCTTATCTTGTTCAGGGGGCAGCCCTGACGTTTGCCAGCACGATGATCGTCTATACCACCGTCGGCGATAAGCTCGAACAAACCTCGCTGCCGATACCGCCGAATCTTTCTCCTGCCACCCTCAAGGCGGCTGGCAGTTGCGCATTGACGATTCCGGCCAGCGCGCTCACTGATCACACCGGCGATTACTACGTCGTCCTCAATTACACCGCGAAGCTCTGACACGCCGGAAATTCTGACCTGAGGGGTGAGTGGGTATCGGTAAAGATTTCAGTGGCGGGTGAGCGCGGTGTAGGCGGCCGCGATGAGATCGGCGCATCCGTCGAGTGAAAGCGCGGTGCTGTCGATCTGTAGGTGAAAGAAACTCGGGTCGTCGATGTCGACGCAGTAGAGCCGCCGTACGTAATGTGCGCGAGCATGGTCGACTTCGGGTAGTCGTTGCCGAGCCGTGTGCGTATCGATGTTCTCGACGACGGCAGCTTGGGCTATGCGAGCCTCCACAGGCCCGAAAAGGCGCACCCGCAACACCTTCGGTTCGTCGCGGAACGCGGCCGCGCCGGCTCGGCCAAGAATGACCGCTCCATTCGTAAAAGCCGACCTCATGATGGCTTCGGCTTGCTCGCGAAACAGTGCCGCGTCATCGAGTGGCGGGACGGCGTCTGGTGGCGCCGCGTCAGTTCCCGCGCCGAGAACGCCGCCTGCCAGCGGCGCGAGCATGGCAAGAAAGCGGTCGCTCAGCGAGCGCTTGATCGCGCCACCTTCGGCTTCTTGGACCGACACATGCAATCGCGCCGCGATATCGGAACTAATCGCGCGGTCTAAATAGGGCAAGTTAAGTCGCTTCGCGACTGCGGGTGCTACCACGCTGCCGCCGGCACCGTAGCTGGCCGAGATCGTGACGCCAGGCATTTAGTGCATTCCCCCTGGCGTAAGTGAGACGGCGTCGTCGTCGATGTCATTCTCGGTAGTAGCTGGCCGGCTACCCGCCGCCGAGGGCTCGCTATTGCTGCTACGCAACTTAACCTGCTTGATGAACAACGCGGCAATGATACTGAGAATCGATACCGGTACGGCGACGAGGAACAGCCTGTCGATGGCATGGGCATAAGCCTGCACGATGCCTTCGTGTAGAGCGGGATTAGTGTGCTTGAGCGCCTTGAGTGCCTCTGGGCTTTGCACAAGTTGAGCCACTTTGTCGCCGCCTCCGGCCAGCGCGGCCGGTGGTAAGTAGTGCGGGAACTCATAGAGGATTCTCGCCGTCAGTACCGCGCCAAGAGCGGATGCTCCGATCGCGCCACCCATCGAGCGAAAGAATGTTACTGACGACGTCGCGACCCCCATTTGTTTCATGGGTACCGCGTTTTGCACGATCAGTGTGAGCACCTGCATAAAGAGGCCAAGGCCGGCGCCGAAAATCAAGATATCCAGGCTCACGACGACGAGCGGCGTATGTGCGCTGATGCGGGTGAGAAGTATCAGGCCGGTAGTCACCAGAATGGTGCCAACGAGTGGGAACCAGCGGTAGTTGCCAGTTCGAGAGATGTAGAGGCCCGAGCCAATGCTCATCACCAACAGGCCGATCAGCAGTGGCAGCAACAAAAGCCCTGACTCGGTTGCTGAGACGCCGTCCACCAGTTGGAGGTATTGCGGCAAGAAAGCCAGCGCGCCGAACATGGCGATGCCACTGATGAACGAGACGATGTTGGCCACCGTGAAGATCTGCATCCGGAACAGTTCAAGCGGCAGGATCGGCTCGCGGGCTAGGCGTTCGCGGATCACGAAGCCGACGAGAAGTACCGCGCCAAGCCCGAACAGGCCGATGATTTGCCAGGAACTCCACGGGTAATCGGTGCCACCAGACTGAGTTGCCAGCAAGATGGCTGACACGCCCGCGACGAGCAGCAGCGCTCCCCACCAGTCGATGTTGACCTGACGCTTGCGTATCGGTAGCCGCAGTACCCGGTTCGTGACGATCAGCGCGAGAATGCCGAGCGGCAAGTTTGATGTAGAAAATGTAACGCCAGCTGAGGCTGTCGACGGCGAATCCGCCGGCCAATGGCCCGATGACACTGGAGAGACCGAAAACCGCACCGAAATAGCCCTGATAACGCCCACGCTGGCGGGGTGGAATCACATCGCCGATAATTGCGAAGACGAGCGAAATCAGACCGCCACCGCCGATGCCTTGCAGGCCGCGGAAGCCGATCAGTTCATACATATTCTGCGAGGCGCCACACAGTACGCTGCCAGCCAGGAATACCACGATGGCCAGCTGGAATACCCGCTTGCGACCGTAGAGATCGCCGGCTTTCCCCCATAACGGCGTCGATGCTGTGCTGGCGAGCAGATACGCGGTAATGACCCATGACAGGAGATCGCTGCGATGGAAGTCGCCGACGATTGTTGGTAATGCCGTCGACACGATTGTTTGGTCGAGCGCGGCCAAGAACATCCCGAGCATTAAGCCGGACATGATGACGAGGATTTGTCGGTGGGTGAAGCCACCCTCTTCGGGCGGGCTTGTCGGCGAGATCGTGGAGGCACTCATATGCGGCTCTCTTTGTTCGGTAGCGAACAGGTTGGTCCAGGCAGGGCGGCTAAGCCGGTCAGCAGGCGATCGAGCAAAGTCAAGAGATGGTGACGTTCGTCGTCGGGCCAATCAAGAAATACGTCGCGCAGCATTGTTGCTCGGCGTCCGCGCACCAACGACAGGCTCTCGCGACCTTGAGTGGTCAGACTGATGCGGCATGCGCGACCATCGTCGCCGTCGGGTCTGCGGGTAACTAACCCGAGCTGTTGGAGTTGATGTAGTTGTCGACTGACCGTCGATAGGTCGAGTTCGACGGCGGTGGCGAGGTCTGATGGGCGAACATCATCGTGCTCTTCGAGGCTCATAAGTAGCGGCATGCTGGCTTTGTCGAGGCTGGTACCGGTGCCGCCGAGATGCCGCAGGCTCGGCAGGTAAATCCGCTTACCAAGCAGCCGAAACGCGAGTTCGAGCCGAGCTGCCAACTCCAAGCTGTCTGACGGAATCTCCACGTCTGACCGAAACTCCACGGTAGAAGGAGGGGTCGCGTTCTTCAGTTCTGACACGGACGCCGCCTTTCTGCCGGTTGCTTGCGGCAAGCAAGTAGATGCTGACATGTCGTTCGCCGGCCGCGCAAGTTTGGTCGATCGTGACCTTGCCCGCGGCGGGTAGTCGGCAACCGGTGAAAACCGACAAAAATTCAGTAGAAACCATTGGACACCGAGATTGTGATGCTGGCTGAATGAAGATCGTGTCGGATACAGCTCCCGAATTCGAGGTGTTACTCATCGGTGGTCGCTCGGGTAGCGGCAAAACATCGGTGGGCTATGAAGTTTCTGATCAGCTACAGGCGGCGGGTGTTTCGCATTGCCTGATCGACGGCGACAATCTCAGCGGCGCCTACCCCAAGGCTGTCGATGATCCGCACGGCACCAGGTTGACCGAGGCCAATCTTGCGGCCCTGTGGCGAAATTACGTCGCGATCGGGCACCGACGGCTCGTCTATGTCAACACGGTGAGCGTTCTCGAGCACGAGATGATCGTCCGCTCGATGGGCGGCTCGGCTCGGGTCACCTCGGTGCTGTTGACCGCGAGCGACGACACCGTGCGCGAACGGCTGACCCGTCGGGAGATCGGTGGAGCACTGCAACTTCACCTCGAACGCAGCTCGGCCATGGCAACTCACCTCGATAGCGAAGTCCTCGTGGGAGTCGTCCGGGTTGCCACTGACGGGCGCAGCGTCAACGAAATCGCGGCGGACGTCGTCGAAGCAACCAACTGGACCTAAATCGCCGGTCTACGGGAGCGTGGCGTAAACCCGAGAGATGGCCGCGACGACGTCGCCGGAAAACGATGTGAAAGGCGTGCTGGCTATGGTTTGTTTCAGGCCACGGCCGGTGTGTGTCCAGGTGCCAACCACCTGCCCGTCGCTAACAATTGTCGGCCGAAATACGCCGTTGCCACCGGGCACGATGCGGTTGGCGAACTCGGCCGGGAGCATCGCGCTTCGGTCGGCGTAGCCCAACATGAACTCGTCGAATCCAGGAAGTAAGAAGACTCCACGGGCAGCGGCACGACAGCCATCGAGTAGCTCGGGAGTCAGCGGGTCCATGAAATATTCGACGCCGCCCACCTCGACGCCGCCCACCTCGATGCGGACAAGATCTGGTCGGGCCAGTTCGATTCCAGTTCGGACGTCGGCCATGACCAGGTTTGCCCACCGGGCGAAGTCTTTGGCGGTCGCCGGGCCATGACTGCTGAAGTAGCGCCGGGCCAGTTCTCCGAGTGCCTCCTCGCGCCCGAGCCGCCGGGGGTGTGGGATCCAGTCGTCGACGAGCACGATCAGCTGTTCGCCGTCCTGTACTGGGCCGAAACATACGACGCCGGTCTGCGCGAGATACCAGAGCAGGTGGTAGCCGCGTTGGCCGGTGGTGGACACCCCGTTTCGCTCCCAGCTAGCGATCAGATCGGCGCGCCGCAGCTGCCCGGCCTCGGTCAGGGCTGTGACGGCGAGTTGTCTGGCCTGGTCAAGCAGAGCCGCGTCAATGCCGAGCTGGGCTTGGCGACCGGGAGCGCTGGCGAGGATCCGCCCGGACAGCAGATCGAGCATCCAGCCCAAATCTTCGGCCGCGACCACGTGCAAGGTGCCGCGCATCGGCCACGACCGGACGACGTCACCGGCGTCTAGCGCGGCTTCGACGTCGCGGATACTGCCAGCGTTGGTGCGTAGCGCGACCGAGGTGAGGGCGCCTTTGTAGTCCTGTGCCTGCATGGCCGTCATCGCTCGAACCGCGTCGGTCGCGGTGCTCCAGCCGGCGCCGGCGATGTGGTGCGCCGCGAGTCGGAGCAGCGCGATCTCGTCCGCCCTTGTCCTGGCTGGCACTGCTGCCGCACGGGCCATACCGGCTAGCTCCCTCTTCTTAGACGACATGTGGGATGACGTTTGGACAACGCGTGGACGGCGTGTGGACGACGCTTTGTGGACGCCCACTAGTGTCATCCACGGGTTAGCCAGGACGGGGCGTAAGCTGGGGCACACTCTGCGAGCCGGGGGCTGTCCAGCCTCTGCATTCCTCGGCCCGTCCGCTCTCAAGACGGGTTAACGATCATGGCGACTATGACAACCAATCGCCGCGAACGGCCAGCCAGCGACTACGGGTCGTTGATGGCAGAGGTGCAACGCTCGCGTTTGTTGGAGCGATCCGCTGTCAGGTATATCCCTCGCATGCTCATCATGGCCGCCATGGTCGCGGCCGGTGTCGGGGCGTTCGTCTGGCTCGGTCAATCATGGTGGCAGTTGGCCGTCGCGGCCTATCTTGCCGTCGTCTTCGCTCAGCTCGGGTTCCTCGGTCACGACGCCGGGCATCAGCAGGTTTTTCGCAGCAGGCGCTGGAACGACCGGCTCGGTTTGTTGCTATCAAACTTGGGGGTCGGGCTCAGCTACGGATGGTGGGTTGATAAACACAACCGGCACCATCGCCATCCCAATGACGTCGGACGAGACCCAGACGTAGCCCGCAACGTCCTTGCCTGGAACGAAGAGCAGGCCAGAAGTCAGCGCGGGCCACTGCGGTTTATCGCCAGGCATCAAGGGGCGTTCTTCTTCCCCTTGTTGCTGATGGAGGCCTGGAATCTGCACGTAGGAAGTGTTCGGGTGCTGATCACCAAACCCCGTGAGCGAATCGTCGAGATCGTGCTTTTCTCGATGCATGTGGCGGGATGTTTGACGCTGCTGCTGCTCGTTTTATCGCCACTGCGGGCACTGGCTTTCGTCGCCGTTCAGCAGTCACTCTTAGGGCTCTATCTGGGGTGTAGTTTCGCGCCTAACCATAAGGGCATGCAGATGGTCGACGAGGGAGCCGATCTCGATTTCCTTCGCCGCCAGGTGCTGACCTCGCGCAATGTGTCCGGCGGCCGCGTATTCGCGGTGATATTCGGCGGGCTGAATTATCAGATCGAGCACCACCTGTTTCCGAGTATGCCCAGCCGGAATCTTCGCCGCTGCCAGCCGATCGTCAAGAAATTTTGCGAGGGGCGTGGGGTGACCTACTGCGAAACGAGTCTGTTCGCTTCCTATGCACGAGCGCTGAGCTACCTCAACAGTGTCCGGCCCGCCGCGCGGCGGGTTCGCACCGACGCTGGCTAGCTGCATCGGCCGCCTAGCTGCGTCCGGCCGTTTTGGCCGCGCTTCGTCGTTTGCTTTTCCGAAGCTTTGGCGTCGTCGCCTCGGTAGACCGCGTCGAGAACGCCGTAGCTTCCACTGATGGTCCGCGACGGCCCGATCCGCTTAGCCGTGGGCGCCGGCTTCGTGTTCGGCATGGGTAGCCGGCTCGAGTTGAAAGGTGGAATGTTCGACGTCGAAATGGCCGGCCAAGCAACTTTGTAAATGGTCGAGAATGCGCGGCGCGTGCCCGTCATTGAAGCAAGAATCGTCTACCACGATATGCGCCGACAATGCCGGCAGGTCGGAAGTAACGACCCAGGCATGCAGGTCGTGTACTCCCGTCACGTGCTCGGCTTCCAAGATATGCGCTCGCACGTCGTCGAGGTTGACGCCCTCGGGGGCAGCCTCAAGGAGGATCCGTCCGCTGTCTTTGAGGAGCTTCGCGGCGGTACGCAACATCAGCGCGACGACGATGAGAGACGCGATCGGGTCGGCTCGGCGAAAGCCGGTGCTCACGATGACTACGCCAGCGATCAAAGTGGCGACGAAAGCGAAGAGGTCGACCAGGATGTGCTGGAAAGCGCCTTCGACGTTCAGGCTCGACCGATTCGCTCCGGCTAATACCAAAGTTGCGACCAGGTTGATGACGATGCCGATACTGGCGACGACAAGTAACGCTCGGCCAGCCACCGCGGGCGGATTGATCAGCCGGGTTATCGCCTCGTAGCTGACCAATGCGCTGACGACCAATAAGGTGACGCCATTCACGGCGGCGGAGAGAATCTCGCTCCGCTTGAAACCGTAGGTCCACGAGCCGCCGGCCGGCCGTGTCGCTAAACGGATCGCCCAAATTGAGGCGGCAATCGCACTGACATCGGTCAGCATGTGTCCGGCGTCCGCCAATAATGCCACCGAACCCGAGATCAGCGCGACGACGACTTCGAACACCATAAAACTTGAGATGAGCGCGAGTGCGATCCACAGTCGGCGAGAATCCGCGCCAGCTCCGAAACCATGAGTGTGCCCAGGGGACGTGTGCCCAGAGGACGTGTGCCCGCCGGAATTGTGGCCGTGAGAGTCGTGCTGGCGGCTCATCAACGTGGGGACCGGTGATTCATGTGGCCAGCTTAATCGGCTTGGGGCCAACGCATGCCGCGTATCCCGTTGCTCTTACGGCAGACTTCTCACGACCGGCTGGCCGACACGGCATGATCGATCCGAGGAGGTGAAAGCGATGGGTGAACGTCGAGGTACCTTGCGGATCTATCTCGGCGCGGCGCCGGGTGCCGGCAAGACGTTTGCCATGCTCGGTGAGGCCCATCGGCGGGCCGAACGGGGTACCGACATCGTGGTGGGATTCGTCGAGACTCACGGTCGCGCGCATACCGCCGAGATGATCGGTGGGCTTGAGGTAATCTCGCGTCGGAAGGTTACCTACCGGGGCGCTGAGTTCGAAGAGATGGACCTCGACGCTATTTTGCTGCGGAATCCGCAGGTCGTTTTGATCGACGAGTTAGCTCATACGAATATCCCCGGGTCACGCAATGCCAAGCGCTGGCAGGACGTCGAAGAGTTGCTGGCCGCTGGCATTACGGTGGTATCGACTGTCAATATTCAGCATCTAGAGTCGCTGAATGACGTCGTGCGGAAGATTACCGGCGTGCCACAACAGGAGACGATCCCCGATGGGATTGTCCGTTCAGCTGAGCAAGTTGACGTCATCGATATTTCACCGGAAGCATTGCGTCGGCGGATGGCGCACGGCAACATTTACGGCCCCGACAAGATTGACGCGGCGTTAGGGCATTACTTCCGGATCGGTAACCTGACGGCGCTACGCGAACTCGCTTTATTGTGGGTTGCCGACAAAGTAGATGACGCGCTTCAACATTACCGGCACGAGCATCATATTGCCGAGACGTGGGAAACGCGCGAGCGAGTATTGGTAGCGATTACTGGCGGTCTTGAAGGCGAAACGCTTATCCGTCGGGCAGCCCGTATCGCTACTCGCGGTGGTGCGGAGCTGCTCGCCGTCCATGTTGCCCGCTCTGATGGTTTGTCGGAGGCGAGCCCGGCCGCTTTGGCCGAGCATCGACGGCTCGTTGAATCACTGGGTGGTACCTACCACCAAGTGCTCGGAGAAAATGTGCCAGCCACGCTGATGGCATTCGCGCATGCCGAGAATGTCACTCAACTCGTTCTCGGCGCCTCTCGTCGTTCTCGACTCGGCGTCATCATGACCGGGTCTGGTACCGGTGCGAGAACGATGCGCCTGTCTGGCGATATCGATGTCCACATTGTGATGCACGAACAAGCTGGACGACGCCCTGGCGCGCTGGAAATTCCGCGCGGGCTCACTCTTCGTCGGCGCTTGCTTGGCGGCGCGTTGGTGGCCGTGCTACTGCCGCTACTTACCGTCGTGCTGACCCTGACGAGAAATGACCTGAATCTCCCGAGTGACCTGCTCAGCTATTTGATTGTCGTGGTCACGGCGGCTCTGGTTGGTGGTGTTTATCCGGCGCTCGCGAGCGCGCTGGTGTCGAGCGTATTAGTGAATTACTATTTCACGCCGCCGCTGCATACATTGACAGTTGCCGATAGCGACAACATTTTGGCACTGTTCGCCTTCGCTATTGTCGCTGTGATGGTCAGCGCGGTGGTGGAGATTGCGGCTCGCCGGACGATCCAAGCTGCCCGTTCGTCTGCGGAATCGGAGACTTTGGCTGTGCTGGCGGCCAGTGTTTTGCGCGGAGAGGCAGCTGTTCCCGCGTTGCTCGAACGCGTTCGGGAAACATTTCGGCTTAGCTTCGTCGCGCTTCAACAGCGAGACGAAACGGCTGTGGGTCAAGCAGTTTGGACGACGGTCGCCTCGGTGGGCGGTCAACTAGTGACTGATTCTGCGGGCGGTACTGATGAAATCACCGTGCCGGTGGGTGATCGGTTTGCTTTGGTGGCATCGGGCCGCCCGCTTGCCGCCACTGATCTTCGGATCTTGGGTGCTTTTGCCGCCCAAGCCGTGACTGCGCTCGAACAGCAGCGACTAAGCGAAGCGGCGGCGGCGGCCAAG
>OLLX01000138.1_pt1 | contig 47544 bp, 61 predicted proteins | sample 1604651 | NCBI WGS metagenome assembly OLLX01 (sample SAMEA104055725, study PRJEB20765) | soil metagenome | biome: Arctic tundra; feature: Polygonal ground; material: soil | place: USA | collected 2011-09 | depth 0-0.5 m
GGTCGGCCAGCGCCGCCGCGCGCCACCAGGTGGCCGTCGTCTCCGGCGCACCGAGCTGCGCCTGCGCGACCCCGACGTACAGCAGCCCCTTCGCCACGTGACGTGGCGCCCGAGCCAGTTCAGCCTGCTCAACCGCCTGCGCCGCAGCCGCGCGCGCGGCCTCCGGATCATCGGCCAGCAATGCGATTTCGGCCCGCAGCCAGTCGAGTCGCACCCGTTGCCGCCACCAGTCGCGATGGCTCTGCGTCAACGTGGCAGCGACCCCAAACTCCGTTCGAGCGACAGCCAACTCCCCTAACCCGACGGCATCAGAGGCCAATCCAAGTCGGCAGTCGAATACCGCTTCATCCAGGCCAGGTACTGCTTTCACGGCTGCCAACCCAAGTGCGTCGAACTCCCAGGCCACCGCGTGCCGGCCTAACTGTCGATGCACACTCGCCACGGTGGCCGCCGCGAGCGCACCGAACAGTCGTAACTCCGGCGCCGGCGATTCACCCGACGCAACCGCGCGCACCGGTTTCATCACCCCGTCGAGCAGCTTCAGCGCGGCACCGAAACGACCACTCGCCGCCAGCGCGACGCCGAGCAACCAACCAGCTGCCGTCGCTTCGGCAACCTGACCCTTGGCCGTCGCCAGCGCGACAGCTTCTTCCAATGCCGGGACGCCGGCTGCCGGCGGTCCATGAAACGCCGCCCGCTCGCCTTTCGCTAGCAAGCCGGTGAGCGCGTCGCGCGGTACGGCAGCAGTGGTCTCGCCGTCCATCTGGTGACTCCCCTCGACGCGATCGTGACCTACTCAGCCGCCAACACCCTGAGCTTAGGTTCGACTACCCTCGGCGCGGGGGAAATGCGCCAACATCCCCCGTTTCCGTGGGCTCTTGGAAGCATTGGCGTTCTGGACTCGGTCTACCGCGTCGATTCCGCCATTGCTTCCAAGAAGCAGCGGCACAGCAAGCGTCTCACCAGTGTGGGGTCGCAAGATCAGCCGCTACCTTCATCCCATGCGCAGCAGGAGCGATAGACGGGTGTGGTGGCTCCTTGCCTTCATCATTTCGGCAGTGCTGACCGTTGCCACCTTGACGCACCGCCCAGCAGACAGGCTCGTCGATCTCTCGGTCTACGTCGGAGCCGCGCACGCCATAGTGCATGGCCATAGCGTGTATTCGTTTCACTCGCTTCGAGGTGCGCCATTTACCTACCCGCCGGTGAGCGGGATCTTCTTCGTGCCACTGGCTTTCATCCCGCTATTTCTATTACAACTCGTGTGGACCTTGGCAACGATCGTGGTGGTTGGCGCGATATCGATAATTGCCATCCGGGAAATCCGCCGTTATCGATCGACGCCAACGTGGCTGCTTGCGCTGGCATTCACCATTATTTTGGTGTCGAAGCCGGTTCTGAGTAATCTCCGCTTCGGCCAGGTCAGTATCGGCCTCGGATTAATGGTGCTTGTCGACGTCCTCGTCTTAGAAAAGAAGCCGCAGCAAGGCCTTCTCACCGGTCTCGCGGCGGCCATCAAACTCACTCCATTGATTTTTATTCTGTACTTTGTCTGCACTGGCAGGCGAAAGTCGGCATGGTTAGCGATCACGTCATTCGCGGTGTGCACCGGCATCGGCTGGCTGGTACTTCCCCATGATTCGTGGGTTTTCTGGACGAAGGACGCATGGACGCCGTCACGAATTCCTGTGTTGGCCGAAGGTGGAAATCAGTCGATCAATGGGATTCTGCTGCGTGCCGGTGCCAGCGGTCATCTGCGTATCGCACTATGGATCATCGCGAGTTTGGTCATCGCTATTGTCGGTCTGTGGCGGGCACGAAAAGCAGACCTAGCCGGTCAACCCCTACTCGCGGCGTGCATCGTCGGCTGTGTTGGCCTGCTGACATCGCCGGTCTCCTGGACACACCACGGCATTTGGCTGGTACTTGCCGCTGGTGGAATTTTCGTCGGCTGCAGACAAGTCAATGGCCCTGGACAGGTCAATGTCGGCCGCGGGCAGGTCAATCGAACCGAACGAATGAACTGGGTGCTACGCGCCGGAATCCTTCTCATCGTGATCGTTGGCTTAGCACCACTTGCGCACCTTGGCGTCGGCGGAAAGTGGATTGCCGTCAACTGTCGCGCGCTGCTTTCCTTCGCGATCGCCTGCGTACTGCCTATCGCGACGGTTTCCGGCTCGGTCGCTGCGCCCGAAGCTTTGAAGCATTGGCGATCTGGACTCGGTCTACCGCTTTGATTCCGCCATTGCTTCCAAGGTGCTGGGCCACACCCGGCTGGGCAACACCCAGCCCGATCACCCCCGGCCAATAGCGCCATCCATGCCTATCGAAAGAAAAAGATCCGGTGGGGACGAATCCCCACCGGATCTTTACCTACGGGTTAGACCCGCATTCGCTTACTCAGTGGCCGTGACCGTGGCCGTGGCCACCAGCTGCCGGAGCCGCTTCTTCTTCGGGCTTCTCGACGACCAATGTCTCGGTGGTCAACAACAGACCAGCGATAGACGCCGCGTTCGTCAATGCCGAACGCGTCACCTTGACCGGGTCGATGACACCATCGGCGATGAGGTCGACATATTCCCCACTAGCTGCGTTCAGGCCATGACCTGCAGGCAGGTCACGCACCTTGGCAACCACGACATAGCCTTCTAGGCCAGCGTTTTCGGCGATCCACCGCAGTGGCTCGTCGAGTGCCTTACGCACGATGCTGGCGCCGATCGCTTCGTCGCCGGTGAGCCCGAGCTTGCCGAGATCGTCCAACGCGGTCGCGGCGTGAACCAGCGCGGAACCGCCGCCTGCCACGATGCCTTCGTCGACCGCCGCGCGGGTGGCCGAGATGGCGTCTTCGAGACGGTGCTTCTTCTCTTTGAGCTCGACCTCGGTGGCCGCGCCGACGCGAATGACACAGACGCCGCCGGCCAGCTTGGCCAACCGCTCCTGCAGCTTCTCGCGGTCCCAGTCGGAGTCTGTCGACTCGATCTCGGCCTTGATCTGCTTGATCCGGCCAGAGACCGCGTCTTTTTCGCCGCCACCATCGACGAACGTGGTGTCGTCCTTGGTGATGGTGACCCGCCGGGCGGTGCCGAGCACGTCGAGACCGACCTGGTCGAGCTTGAGGCCGACGTCCGCCGTGACGACCTGAGCACCGGTCAAAATCGCGATGTCTTCGAGCATCGCCTTGCGACGGTCACCGAAGCCGGGCGCCTTGACGGCAACCGACGTGAAGGTGCCACGGATCTTGTTCACGACCAGGGTCGACAGTGCTTCACCGTCGACGTCTTCGGCCACGATGAACAACTGCTTGCCGGCCTGAATAACTTTCTCCAGCAACGGCAGCAGGTCAGAAACCGAGGAGATTTTGCCGGCGTGGATGAGGATTGCCGGGTTCTCGAGCACGGCTTCCATGCGCTCGGTGTCAGTGACGAAGTAGGGCGAGATATAGCCCTTGTCGAACTGCAGGCCCTCGGTGAACTCCAGTTCGAGGCCCATCGTGTTCGCTTCTTCGACGGTGATGACGCCGTCTTTGCCGACCTTGTCGAACGCGTCGGCGATCAGGTTGCCGACGGCGCGGTCTTGCGCGGAGATCGCCGCAACATGCGCGACTTCTTCCTTGCCGGAAACCTCGCGCGCGGTGTCGATCAGGCGATCGTTGACTGCCTTGACGGCAGCCTCGATGCCCTTCTTCAGCGCCATCGGGCTGGCGCCGGCCACCACGTTGCGCAGACCGAAGTGCACCATCGCCTGGGCGAGCACGGTGGCTGTGGTGGTGCCGTCACCGGCAACATCGTTGGTCTTGGTGGCGACTTCTTTGGCCAGCTGGGCGCCAAGGTTCTCGTAGCGGTTTTCGAGCTCGACCTCGCGGGCGATGGTGACGCCGTCGTTAGTGATCGTGGGGGCGCCCCACTTCTTGTCGATAACCACGTTGCGGCCCTTGGGGCCAAGAGTTACCTTGACCAGGTTCGCCAGCGCGTCGACGCCGCGTTCGAGCGAGCGGCGCGCGTCTTCGTCATATTGCAGGATCTTGGGCATTGCGGAGAATTCCTCTCAGCGGTCATTCACAAGTCGTACGTGACCAACGTCGCCCCGGCGCCGAACTGGCACCGGGGCGACGTCATACGCGTGTAGAGCGTGCTTACTTCTCGATCACCGCGAGCACGTCGCGAGCGGAGAGCACCAGGTACTCTTCGCCGGCGTACTTCACTTCGGTGCCGCCGTACTTGCTGTAGAGAACGCGGTCGCCCTCTTTGACGTCGAGCGGAACGCGCTGACCGTCCTCGAATCGGCCTGGGCCGATCGCGAGCACGATGCCTTCTTGAGGCTTCTCTTTGGCGGTGTCAGGGATCACGAGGCCGGACGCCGTGGTGGTCTCGGCCTCAACGGCCTGGACAACGATGCGGTCCTCGAGCGGCCGGATGGAAACCCGGGCAGTGGTGGCGGTCGTCACGGGTGACTCCCCCTCCTTCATCGGATCGGTTGGGATCGGCAGTGGGAGCTGCCCGTCACGGCCGGTCTGCCGTCGCGGGGATCAGACCGGTGTCGCGCCGAGCGGCTCTGTCAAGGCTGGCACACTCGACAAGAGAGTGCCAGGTACGTCAGTCGAAGACTATGCCGCGGTTAGCACTCCGTCAATCCGAGTGCCAGTCTCGACTGGTCAATGAAACTGATCAATGAAAAGGCGGTGACCAAGCGGGTGGACCAGGAGAGCTTCGCCGCGCTGCTGACTCCGGACGGTCGCGCCGCCGTAACCGCCGCCGTTACCGCGCTGGACGCCGGCGCCGACCCGATCGGCCTTTCGACCAGACTGCGTCGCGACTTCGAGCTATCACCCTCGATCTGCGCGAGCGCTATCACCCAGGCCACTCTGCGCCGGCGCGGCCGCGCGAAATTCGGGCCGGACGCCGAAACTATGTGGTTCACCCCGAACGGCTTGGAACAGTCGACCAGGTCTCGCGTCGCTGCCCACCGGGCGGCCAGGTTCGCGCAATTGCTGACAAATCCCGCGCGGATCGCCGACCTGTGTTGCGGCATCGGCGCCGATATGACCGCCCTCGCCCGCACCGGCGCGCACGTAGTCGGAGTCGAGCTTGATCCACTGACCGCAGCCGTCGCATCAGCCAACGCCGCCACCTCTACGGTCGTGTGCCCCACCGTCGTCTGCGGTGACGTCGAAGACTTCGACCTCACTGGCTTCGACGCGGCTTTTATCGACCCATCGCGACGGGGCAACGGTCGGCGCACTTTCGATGTCCGCGCCTATTCACCGGGGTGGGGATTCGTTACGGGGCTTTTAGCCAGCCTGCCCTCGGCGGCCAAACTGGCCCCCGGCATTCCGCACGAACTCGCGCCACCCGATACCGAGATCGAGTGGGTTTCCGATACGGGGGAACTCAAAGAGGCGGTGTTGTGGTCGCCCGCGCTTGCCAGCAAAGGAATTCGACGTCGAGCTACCCTGCTGCCCTCGGGCGCGACGCTGGTCGCGGAAACCGCCGACAATGTGACGGCGTCAACAACCCCAATACCGACCTCGGCACCGAGGCGATATCTCTACGAACCTGACCCGGCGATCGTGCGATCCCACCTGATCGGAACATTGGCACCGCTCTTGGATGCCGCTCTGCTCGATAAGACCACCGCCTACCTCACCGGCGATCTGCTCGTCCGCACCCCGTTCGCGCGGGCGTTCGAGATCAGTGACGTGCTGCCGTTCTCGCTGAAGCGACTTCGCGATCTGCTGCGGCAACGGTCAATCGGAGCCGTCACCATCATGAAAAGAGGTTCAGCCGTCGACGTCGAGCAGCTGCGTCGCGACCTCAAGCTGTCCGGCGATGGTCACCTGGTGGTGATCCTCGCCCTGATCGGCGGCAAGCACCAGGTAGTGCTCGCTCAACCCGCGTAATGCGGATCGGCCGTTGTAGGGACCGACCCTGTACGGATCGACGGGCAAGCCAACCGGCCAGCGCCGGGCCAACAGCGACGAACTAGTGACTGACTTGCGTTGCCGTCTCGACCTGGGTGAATTCCCACGCATCGGGCGCTCGGGCGCTAAATCGTTCCGCACCAAGATCAAACCAGTCGTAACCAACGAGAAGGGCTTCGTCGTCGAGCCATCGGGTAACGACGACAACACGATTGTCGACGTCCGAGCGGTAAACTTCTCCGCCGGAAAACCCGTCTGTGGTCAGAAACTGAGGCCAGACCTCGTCGCGTACCCACTGACAGAACTCGTCGAGCAGCCCGTCGCGGAGTCGGGTTTCCCACATCCGCGCGATCATCGAAGCACCATGGTTAAAGGCATCGACGAATCCGCCGGAAAGTTTATACCGGACGCCGGTAAACCAGCCTCGACCATCCGAGCCCCGAGCGCCGCGACCATCGCCCCGTTGTCGGTGCACAAACCCGGCCGCGGCACCCGTAAGCGGATACCGGCCGCGTCGCAACGCTCTTGCGCTAGCGCGCGCAGCCGTGAATTAGCCGCCACCCCGCCACCGATCAGCAAATGATCGACGCCGTGCTCCTTGCAGGCAGCCACTGCTTTCAACGTCAGGACGTCGACAACGGCCTCCTGGAATGAGGCGGCCACGTCGGCAACCGGCACCGGCTCGCCTGCTCTCTCCCGCGCTTCGATCCATCTCGCGACGGCGGTCTTGAGGCCGGAGAACGAGAAATCGAACATGCCGCCGCCGACTTTGCTCCGCGGAAAGGCAACAAACACCGGATTACCGTCGTGAGCCACTCTGTCGATCTCCGGGCCTCCCGGAAACGGCAACCCCAATACCCGCGCCACTTTGTCGAACGCCTCACCGGCCGCATCGTCGACAGTCGCGCCGAGCGGGACGATATCGCGGGTAATATCCGGCACCAAGATCAATGACGAATGGCCGCCCGAAACCAAGAGCGCAATGCACGGTTCAGGCAGTGGGCCATGTTCGAGAGTGTCGACGGCGACATGGGCCGCGAGGTGATTCACGCCGTACAAAGGCTTTCCGAGCGATAGTGCGTACGCTTTCGCGGCCGCCACGCCGACAAGCAGCGCGCCGACTAACCCTGGGCCAGCGGTCACCGCCAGCGCGTCGACGTCCGATAACCGCACACCGGCAACATCGAGCGCGCGCCGCACTGCCGGCACCATCGCCTCCAGATGCGCGCGGCTCGCCACCTCCGGAACTACCCCACCGAACCGGGCATGTTCTTCAACACTGGACGCAATGGTGTTTGCCAGCAGGGTGTTTCCGCGCACGAGCCCGATACCGGTTTCGTCGCACGAGGTTTCGATGCCGAGCACCAGCGCGTCGTCGCTCATTGTCCTGACCACAGCGACACGTCGACACCCTTCAGATTCAGCACCATAAGAATCGCATCTGTATCGCTCGGTTGGTAATAACCTTTGCGAACTCCGACTTGTTCGAAGCCGAATCTCTCGTAGAGACCGAGCGCCAACTCGTTATCGGCCCGCACTTCGAGACCGACCATAGGTTCGTTGCGCCGCTTAGCTTCCTCGATCAACTCAGCGAGCATCCGCGCGCCCAATCCGAGCTTTTGCCGGTCACGACGTACCGCGAGGGTCTGCACGAAAGATTCTTCTGGGTAAGCGCAGAGTCCTGCGTACCCAATAATCTCGGATTCATCATGGGCGACCAGATAATGCCGGGTATCGGTCTCCGACAACTCCGACCAGAACATCGCGATACTCCAGGATTCGTCGCCGAAAAGATCGCGTTCGATATCCATCACGCCGTCGACGTCCCACCAGCGCATCGGTCGTAGGGTGATTGCTCCCAGGGCTGCCATATTCACGACACCGTCATCATTGTGATTGTCACCGTGATCGTCATTGTGGCGATACCGCCTTACGCGCGACCGGTTCCACCGCATCTGGACGTCGCAAATACAACGGGTCTGGCGGCAGGAATTCGGCACTCTCGTTCGCCACAATCGCGGCCAACATACCGGCGCTGGGCAACTCTGGAGGCTGCGCGGAAGCGAAAGATTCCTTGTATAGCAAGGCTCCGGCACCGAAAGCTGGGCCAGTCCAACCAATATCGGTGGCCTTGCCGACGAATGGGCCGTCAGTGCGGCGTCCCGTCGCGTCATAGAGCGCCCAGTAGACCTCGCGTCGACGCGCGTCTGTCGCCACCAGGTACGGCTCGCCGGAACCCAAATCAGCTGCCCCCGAAGAAACCGCAGCCGCGAGAATGTCGAGACTGCATACGCCCACCACCGGAATACCCAGTGCGTCAAACATGGCACGCGCGGTCATCAGCCCGACCCGTAGTCCGGTAAACGGCCCTGGGCCGACGCCGACCGCAAGCTTCGACAGCTGCGACACCGAACAACCAGCGTCCGCGCATACCAATGCGATGCCGGGCGCGAGTAACTCACCGTGGCGGCGAGCATCAACGACCGTGTGTTCGGCAAGCACGCGTATGCCATCGTGCACGGCAACAGTGACCGCGGGCGAGGCCGTATCGAAAGCCAGGATCAGCACAACGTCCGAGCTTAACCGTACCTAGCGGGTTGGCTACACGGCCATCGGCCAGCCAGAATCAGGAATTAACTGAACGACAATCACCTTGACCTTGACGAATCGAAACCAGCCATGGGGTGAATCCCTCAGCGCCTTGAGCATCAAAATCCGGTCACCGGCGACGGTAGAGTGTGGCCCGTGAATCGGCCACCAAGAAGCGCGGGTGCGCCGGAAGAGCCTTCACCCAGCGACCCACCTCTATCTAGCGACCAGCCAGCGAATCCCGAGCCGGAAACCTCGTCGGCTACCCACCCCGGCGATGCGGCCAGCAACAGTCGGGCACATTTTCGCGCACGCGGCATCCCCGTCGCGGTGTTCTTTTTCTATTTCATCGCCATCTCTGTGTGGTCTATCGCTACGCCGATCTGGGGCGCGCCGGATGAGATCGCGCATGTGCTGCGGGCTTACTCAGTCGCGCACGGACAGATCTACGTCCGACCGGTGGCAGCCAGCAATGGCACCGGCGGTTTTGTCAACGTGCCCGAAAACCTTCATCAGAGCGCGAACACCGCTCGTTGCTTCGCATTCCGACCAGCCAAATCAGCGGCGTGCGTCCAGGATCCTGGTTCGAACTCGACGATTGTCACAGTTGGGTCGTCGGCCGCGCGGTACAACCCTGCCTACTACGTTGCGGTCGGTCTGCCGAGCCTAGTGTTGGGCGAACGTCATATCGTCTTCGCTTTTCGCTTGGTGAGCGCCGCCCTGTCGGCCTGGATGCTCGCCTGGGCACTGACGTCGGCCTCGCTCGCGAGGCGACCGCGAGCGGCCATGGCGGCGGTTCTGCTGGCCGGAACTCCGATGGCCCTGTTCCTCGGCAGCGTGGTCAATCCGAACGGTTTGGAGATCACAGCGGGCTGCTCGCTGTGGGTCAATCTTCTCCTTTTCGCCCGAGGCGATAATGCCCAAGCGAGAGGCCTACTTCTGCGTCGAGCCGCGATTTCGGCTTCTGTCATGGTGTTGATGCGATCACTTTCGCCCGTGTGGCTCGCCGTGATCGTGGTTCTGGTCCTCATTGCCGCTGCCGGGCCAGGCCTACGAGGTCGTATCGCTCAACGAGACCTGAGCCGATGGGCGGCATTCGTCCTGGCAATAACTGTCGTTTCGGTGATCTGGATCGTTCTTTCCAAGTCACTTCAAGTAAGCCAACTACGAGCGCCGTTGGAGTACACCTTCCGGCAGCGCATTCATCTGGCGCGGGTACGGCAGCTTCACAATGTGGACGAAGAAATAGGCGAGTTCGGTTGGATGGATACCCTTTTACCCCAATGGGCTTACAACCTGTGGGGCACATCCATGGTCGTCGGCGCTGGGCTTGTGTTGTTGCTAGCGCGCTGGCGAGACAAGCTCGCGCTCGTTGTCATCGCGGCCGTGAGTTTCGGTTTGCCTATCCTCATCGAGGCCTACAACTGGAACCAATCCGGCCCGGTATGGCAAGGCCGTTACAGCATGCCGTTGACTCTCGGCCTGATATTGATGGGTGGCCTCGCGGTGTCAGATGCTCGCTGGCTTCCCCCGTTGGCCGAGTGGTTTCTTTCGATTGCCGCGACGCTACTCGCCGCTCTTTCCGTAGGTTTCGCCTTAGCTATCTCGATACACCGGTACGCGTCCGGAACACACACCCCGTTCAGCCTGAACGGACCATGGCAGCCGCCGGGCGGCGGTCTTCTCCTCGAAATAATCGAATGCTGCGTGGTCACTGCCGGCTGCACGCTCGTCCTTGTGTTGGGCCCGAAGCTCCGTCCAGCCAGCCAGCAGTCCACGCTAGTGAGCCCCGATAGTTCACACTAGGCAAAGACCCAATGCTTGTAGGCAAAGAAATTGGCAATCGAATTGATCACGACGGCGACAACCTTGGCCACCAGATAAAACACGCCGACCCAATGCAGCACGCCGACAATGACGACCGTGCTCAGCAGATTCAGCACCATCAACGTGACATAACGAATGAACTGGCGGTGTATCGCGCCGTCACTACTCGCACTAAACGACCATTGCCGATTCACCAAGAACACTGGGCCGGCCGAGCCTGTATAGGCAAGCGCGGTCGCGAGCAGCAAAGGCATGCCGAGACTGCCGTAGAACAACCGCAACAACCCGATATCGAGCGCTACCCCAAGACCGCCGACGACGATAAAGCGAGGGGCGGAGTGACTGGCCAGCCATCGGCGCACGGAAAGGTACGTCGAACGCTGAGCCACCTCGGCTCCCTCAGAGGACATCGTGATCCCGAAACGCGTCAGGAGCAACGGTTCTCGGCATTCCCGACGCGAGAACCGAGTCGCGAATCGCTGAACTCCGCACGATCAAAGCAAGTTTCCGCTCTATCTCTCGGGTCCGCAGATACAGAGCCGTCGTTGTCATCGCGAAGACGATGACCAGCGTGTACAAAATCAGGTCTGTTCCCCTAGTGACACCCAGTGCGGTCGCGAGCCACTGCGGAATGTCGGTGTCGATGATCGAGGCGGCCGCGAACCCGGCTAGCACCAGACCGGCAAGACGCGCGCCCGCGCGAATACCGACCCGATTTCGGTTACGGAAGGCGAAAAGAACAACCGCGATGACCGCGAGCACGAGGATAACTTTGATCAGATGCATCAGCGTCTCCCGCGCAAGAGGTGGTTAAGCCAGACATCGACCGCGATATTGACCGAGTTGATGGAACGTTGGCCTTTGTTCCGGGAATAGTCGGTGTAATCGATCGTTACCGGATGCTCAGCGTAAGACAGCTGGCTTTTCTTGATCTGTTCGAGCAGCTCACTTGCGTGCGCCATGTCAGAAAATGTCAGGTCGATTCGTTCGGCGAAGTTTCGAGTGAAGGCTCGCAAACCGTTATGCGCATCGGTCAATCGCACACCAGAGGTCATCCATTCGAAGATTCTCGCCGCCCGGAGCAGCGACTTACGACCACCGGTAGCTCCGGAGGTGGAACCAAGGAATCTGGAGCCAATCAGGATCTCGTGATCTGCTGATCGCAGCCGATCGACCATGTCGGCCGCATCCTCGGCTCGATGCTGGCCATCAGCGTCGAACGTCACGAAATAACGGGCGTCTCGGTCTAGGAGGGCAAACTCGAGCCCGGTCTGCATCGCGGCTCCGGCGCCGAGGTTGATCGCGTGCCGGACCAGTCGCGCTCCGGCGGCAAGAACCTCGGCATCGGAAGAATCCTCGCTGCCATCATCGACAACAACAACGTTGGGAAAGAATTTACCGAGACCCATCAGGACGCTTCGAACAACCGTCGCCTCATTGAACATGGGGACGATGACCCACACGTCGGCGTTGGTCAGGACTGGATCTGGCATGTCACGCCCAACACTACGACGTCCATCATGGGGTCGGCCTAACTTCCTAGGTTCGGCGCGAACGCCCACGTTTGAAGCACGTCACACTACCAATCCACTGAAGCCCTAGCCGTCTCCGTCAGCCGAAACGGCTCTAGCCGTCTCCGTGAGCCGAAGTGCCAGTCAGCTCGGCAAGATCAATGCCGGCCCAGCGCGGACCCACCCCAACGATTGCGACAACGCGCTCGTCACCTTCGACGGCGATCGTTCGCTCGATCGTGATGACGAGCCGGTCGCTCGCCAAGCCCTCGACGAGACCTTCACCCCACTCGACCAATGTCACCGAATCGGCCAGCGATGTGTCGAGGTCGAGGTCATCGACTTCGAGACTGCCGCCTAATCGGTAAGCATCGACATGCACCAACGCCGGGCCCGAACCCAACGTCGGATGCACCCGTGCGATCACGAACGTCGGCGACGTTACCGCGCCACGGACGTCGAGACCAGCACCGATTCCTTGTGCCAGCGTGGTTTTTCCAGCTCCCAGTGTTCCGCTCAACACGACGAGATCGCCAGCGCGAAGAAGCCCGGCAAGTCTCGCACCCAAGTCGACCATCGCATCCGACGTCGAAACGGTAAGCTCGATTGTCACGTCAATCCTCCAGAAAAGCTTGCCAGGTAGGCAAGATCTTCTTTCAGCGCGGCCCGCGGCATGCCGTTCGGCCCGAATCGAATCGCCGCCGACGGATGATACGTGGCCAGCACCCGACGCGCGGACACCTCACGGACGACGCCACGCAGCACGCCAATCTTCGACCCTGGACCGAAAAACCACTCCACCGCGGTGCCACCCATCGCGCAAATAATCGCCGGATCAATCAGCTCGATCTGCTCTTCGAGCCATCCTCGGCAGCGACTCACCTCGGCTCGGGCAGGCTTGCGATTGGACGGCGGCCGACACTTCAAGACGTTGGCCACCGCGACGTCCGAACGCGGTAATCCCACCTCGGCTAGCAATAGATCGAGCAGCTGCCCAGCCTTGCCGACAAAGGGAAATCCGGTTTCGTCTTCGTTCGCGCCGGGTGCTTCTCCGACCAACAATACCGATGCCCCTGCCGCCGGACGCACCCCAACAACAACATTCGTGCGCGTCGCGACAAGCTCAGGACACGCGACACAGCAACGAATTCTGGCCGCCAACGAATCCCAGGCGGTCTGCGCGGAGACTGTCATCCGACGAAAACCCTCGGCACCCGGATACCAATACGGGTAACCACTTCGTAGGAGATCGTGCCAAGCGCGTCGGCCCAATCTTGGGCGGTTGGCTCTCCGTCATCACCGGGGCCGAACACGATGACGTCGTCGCCCTCGCGCACATCGGCGTCAATATCGCCGAGATCGACGACGAACTGATCCATACACACCGTCCCTGCTATCGGACGCCGCCATGTCGAATTACCGGAACGCACTAATACTTCCGCGGTATTCGCGGCCGCGCACGGAATACCGTCCGCGTAGCCGAGTGGCACCAGACCAAGCGTGGTGGCATTCGCCGTCCGGTACCGGTGATTATAGGAAACACCAGTATCCGCAGGCACTTTCTTCGTCAAGGCAAGACGGGCCCGCAGCGTCATTGCTGGCCGTAACCCGAAAGATTCCGCACTGCCAATCACCGGCGCGGGCGTCAATCCATAGACCGCGATACCGGGCCGCACCAGATCGAAATGCGTCGCCGGTAAACACAACGTGCTACCCGAGTTGGCTAAATGCCGCACCTCCGGCTCGACGCCGGCCTGCTCGGCAAACCGGAGCCCCTCGGTGAAAACGGCAATCTGCGCCGCTGTCGTCGGGTGCATCGGGTCATCACCATGCACCAAATGCGACCACACACCGACGACCCGCACCGACCCCTCGGCTTGGGCTTTCAGCCCGGCTTCGATCAGATCCGGCCAATCGGCAGCGGTAGCTCCCGCGCGTGACAAACCGGTGTCAATCTTCAGATGCACCCGGGCAACCCGACCCGCCGCCGTCGCCGCCTGCGCGATCTCGGCTACCGCCCACGGCGCGGACGCCGACAGGTCGACATCGGCCGCCACCGCGGCGACCAGCGGCTCACCCGGTGCCATCAACCAGCACAAGATCGGCACATCAAGACCAGCCACCCGCAGGGCCAACGCTTCTTCGATGAACGCGACACCCAGCCAGCTCGCGCCACCCTCAACGGCGGCTTTCGCGCTACCGACCAGCCCGTGGCCGTAAGCATCAGCCTTGACGACGGCCATCAGCTGCGCCGAACCCGCGATCGACCGAAGCCGCTCGACGTTCGATCGGATCGCCGCCCGATCGATAACAGCCGCAGCCCGAAGCGATGGCGGCATGGCGTCGGAATTCACGGTGCCCAGTCTGCCATCTGAGGCATCGGCACCCAGCGCGGGAATCGCGGAATCAGAGCTGTCGAATCGCCGCCGGCAGTGCTATCAGCACATCCTCGGCCACGATCGGGGCTTGCCTCGACGCTGGTGTCGATTCCGAGCCTGATCCGCCGGACGCGATTCTGGCCGCCGAGCCATGCAGATAAGCAGCACACGACGCGGCGTCCAAGGCCGACAACCCGCCGGCCAACAACGCGCCGATGACGCCCGACAAGACGTCGCCGCTACCAGCGGTCGCCAACCAGGCAGTGCCCGTCGAGTTCACTCGTACCAAACCGGCCGGCGTCGCCACCACCGTCGTCGACCCTTTGAGCAATACCGTCGCGCCAAGCACGGACGCCGCTTCTCGGGCGAATGCGAGTCGTCGGGCTTCGATGTCGGCGCGTTCTGATGGGTCGAGGCCGAGCACGCGGGCGAGTTCGCCAGCATGCGGCGTCAGAATCGTCGGTGCCCGCCGGCCATCGAGCAGCGAGCGATGTTGGCCCAACAACGTCAACGCGTCCGCATCGACAACGACCGGCACATCGGCCCGCAACACCTGTGCCAGCAACGACAGAGCAGCCGCGTCGGTGCCGATGCCCGGGCCGACCACCCAGGCTTGCACCCTGCCGACGTCCAAAACCGGGCCGACATCCAAAACTCCGCCGCCCAAAACCCGGCCACCGTCCAAAACCCTGCCACCGGACGACTCCAGCACGGTCACCACCGCTTCGGGCCAGCGGGCTCGCACCAGTTCGGCGGGATGCGCCACCGAGGCGAATCGCACCATGCCGGCGCCTGCCTTCAGCGCTCCCCCGGTGGCCAGCACCGCCGCGCCGGTGTAGGTCGTGCTGCCGGCAACGATGCCGAGCACCCCGCGCCGATACTTGTCCGATTCCGCCGACGCCTGTGGCAACAGGGCCGCGACGTCTACACCCTGCACCGAAGTGATCGACGCCGTAGGCAAAAACGGCGCCAGCCCGATGTCGACCAGCTCCACCGCGCCGGCATACGCCGCACCCGGGTCGACGAGCAGTCCGGGCTTCCAAGCACCGAAGGTAATCGTCGCGTCGGCCCGAACAGCCGCGCCGACAACCTCGCCGGTCTGGGCATCCACTCCGCTCGGCACGTCGACCGCGACCACCATCGCGGCCGCCGGTATCAACGCGAGGACGGACGCTGCCGCGTCGCGCAACTCGCCTCGACCACCGATGCCCACGATGCCGTCGAGCACCAGGTCAGCGCGGGCCAGATCCTCGATCGACCCGATCCGACCACCACCGCGACGCAAGGCGGCCAATCCGGCCGCATGCGCGGAGGAGCCGATCAGGACTGCCGATACCGAGGCTCCTCGACTCGCGAGCCGCGCGCCGGCGAACAGCGCGTCTCCGCCGTTGTCGCCACTACCGACGAGCAGCACGACCCGACTGCCGTAGACACGTCCGAGCAACTGCCCGCAGCTAGCGGCCAGGCCAGCGGCGGCACGGTCCATCAGCGCACCTGCTGGCAACCTCGCCCTCAGCGCGGATTCGGCGGCCCGGATCGCGGCCAAACTATGTGCGCTTCTCAACGATCAGCCCTCATACCGTCATCGTTCCGCACCCGCCAGCAACCCAACCGCCAGCAACCGAACCATCGTGGGCACGAGCCAAGCTACTTAACCGAGCCGGGCACGAACCACAGCGGCGAGTCGGTGCGCAATAACCTCGGCGTGGTCATGATCAGGTGCCTCGACCATGACACGCACCAACGGCTCAGTGCCACTGGGGCGAAGCAGCACCCGCCCGGTCTGACCAAGTTCGGCTCGAGCCAGCGCAACCGCCGCTTCGAGTTCGGCGTCAGAATCCGCGCGGATCTTGTCGACACCGGCGACGTTGACCAAAACCTGTGGCAGCCGCGTCATCACCGACGCGAGATCGGTCAACGTTCTGCCGGTCTGTGCCATCCGACCCAGCAACTGAAGCGCGGTAATGATGCCGTCACCAGTAGTAGAAAGCTCGGAAACGATGACGTGCCCGCTCTGCTCACCACCGAGGCCGAAGCCACCGGCTTTCATCGCCTCAAGCACGTAACGGTCACCGACCGCCGTCTCGACTACAGAAATAGCGGCCGCCCGCATGCCGATCCGAAACCCGAGATTAGACATGATGGTCGCGACGACCGTGTCATAGGGAAGTCGACCGGCGTCGCGTAACGCGACCGCGAGGATGGCCAGAATCTGGTCGCCATCGATGATTTCACCAGCGGCGTCGACCGCGAGACACCGATCAGCATCACCGTCGTGCGCGATTCCGACGTCCGCCCCGAGTTCAAGCACCGCCTTTTGCAACGGCCCCAGATGCGTCGAGCCAATGCCCTCGTTGATGTTCAGGCCGTCGGGTTCGCAACCGATCGAGCTCACCCGCGCCCCCGCAGCGGTCAACGCGGCGGGGGCGGCCGAATAAGCAGCCCCATGCGCACAATCGACGACGACGTGTAGTCCATCGAGCCGGTGTGGTGCGGTCGACAGAACATGGTCGACGTAACGCTTCGTGGCATCGGGAACATCGTGCACACGCCCGACCGCCGCACCGGTGGGGCGCTGCCAGTCTTCGAGCAGTCTGGCCTCGATGGCATTCTCTAGCTGATCGGCCAACTTCCGACCGGCCCGATCGATGAACTTGATGCCGTTGTCAGGCATCGGATTGTGGCTCGCCGACAGCATCACGCCCAGGTCAGCGCCAAGATCGACAGTCAGTCGAGCGACCGCAGGCGTGGGCAGCACGCCCAAGCGCAACACGTCGACACCGGCACTGGCCAACCCGGCCACCACTGCCGCTTCGAGGAACTCACCCGATGCGCGCGGATCTCGACCCACAACGGCGAGCGGGCGATGCCCTTCGAACGCCCCGATATCGGCAAGGACGTGCGCGGCGGCAACCGAGAGTTCGAGCGCAAGCTCGGCGGTCAACTGCTTGTTCGCGACACCCCGGACCCCGTCGGTTCCGAAAAGCCGAGCATGCGGACGCACATCTCGGCCAGCCGGCAGTTTCGACGTCGTACGAAACGATGTCGACGGCCAGGGACCGTCGACATCGCGCGCCGATTCCTCCGGCGCCGATCCCGCGAACTCGCGGTCGGCCACTACCGCTTGGAGTACTGCGGAGCCTTGCGGGCCTTCTTTAGGCCGTACTTCTTACGCTCAATGACGCGCGCGTCACGAGTGAGGTAGCCGGCCTTCTTCAACGTCGGACGGTTTTCGGCGTCGATGATGAGCAGCGCCCGGGCGATCCCGAGGCGCAGCGCGCCAGCCTGGCCGCTGATGCCACCACCGGTGATGCGGGCGACGATGTCGAACTGCTCGATGCCGTCGAAGAGCGCCAGCGGGCTCTTCACCAACTGCTGGTGCACCTTGTTCGGGAAATAGCTCTCGATGGTGCGGCCGTTGATCTTGAACTGACCGGTGCCCGGAACCAGGCGCACTCGGGCGACCGCTTCTTTGCGGCGTCCGGTCGCGTTGCCCGAACCGCTAGCGGAACGACGACGGACGGCGACCGTCTCACTGGTGTAGGACGACGGCGCGCTTGCCTCGACATCGTCGCCGATCACCGCACCATCGACATCGCCGACGACCTCATCGGCCGGAGCGGTCAGGGTATCTGCCACGGAACTCCTCAACTCGTTTCGTATCGTGGCGGGCATCCGGCGCGCATCGCTTGCGTCATCGTCGGGCCGACCGGTATAGCGGGTGGGGTCTCACGGAAACCAGACGGTGTTACTGCGCCACCTGGGTAATCTCGAACGGCACCGGCGCCTGAGCCTGATGCGGGTGCTCTGGGCCGGCGTAGACCTTGAGCTTTTTGATCATCGCGCGGCCAAGCGTGGTGTGCGGCAGCATGCCACGGACGGCCTTCTCGACCGCGCGGTCAGGCCGTTCGGCCAACAATTCACGGTAGGGCTTGGCTGTCAGACCACCCGGGAAGCCGGAGTGACGGTAAGCGAACTTCTGATCGCGCTTCTTGCCGGTCAACGCGACCTTGCCGGCATTGATCACGATGACGAAGTCGCCAGTGTCGACGTGAGGCGCGAAGGTCGGCTTGTGCTTACCACGCAACAACACCGCTACCTGGGTAGCAAGCCGGCCTAGGACGACGTCATTGGCGTCGATCACATGCCATTGACGCTGGACGTCGACAGCCTTCGGGGAGAACGTGCGCACAGGATAAGCCTTCGCGGTCGGAACTTTCGGGGTCACTGACACAACGGCCTCGAAGACTACCCGGCTCACGCGCGGCCGGTCAAAGCGGCCACGCAAACGGCTGCTCACAGTACCGGTCAGGCGCCTATTCAAAGTGCTCAACAAGCCACCAAAGAGGCCGGCAAATAAGCCCCTGATTGGATACCTAGTGGCGTCTGAGCCTCGTCGTTGACAGGCTAGCCTGATGCGGTCGTCACGGTACGGACAGTTCTTCGGCACCCCAGGGGTAGCCAGACTGTTCGGCACCACCTTGGTTGGCCGACTGCCGGTCGGCATGCTCTCGCTAGCGCTCGTCTTGCGCCTTACCCAAGGTGGTCGCGGCTACGCCGTCGCCGGGGTCGTCACCGGCGCTTACACGCTCGCTAACGGCATCTCTAGCCCAGTGCTTTCCCGGATCGTCGACCGCTACGGCCAGACCGTGGTGCTTTTACCGACCGCGCTGGCGATGTTGGTGGCCTGCGCTATCGACGCGACGATCTCGACGTCCGCACCGATGTGGGCACTCCTGCTCGGCTCCGCCGCGATCGGACTCGCCATGCCACCACTGGCGATGGCCTCTCGCACCATGTGGCCAGCCCTGTTAGCCGATCCGAACATCCTCGAAGCGGCCTACCTGACCGACGCGACATCTCAGGAGCTGGTCTTTATCGTGGGCCCGTTGCTCGTGGTCAGCATCGATGCCGTGGTCGGCGCGGGAGCGGCAATCTTCGCCGCTGGGATACTGGCGTGCGTGGGCACGTTGGGGTTCGCTACCAGCCACAGTTCGCGCGGCTGGCGTTCCCAAGCCCAGCACGGACGCCGTGGGCACGCGCTTGCTTCTCCTGGAATTCGCGTGTTGGCGTTCACCATGTTCGCCGTCGTCGGCGGGTTCGCGGCAGTCGAAGTAGCGATCGTGGCGGCGGCGCGAAGCGCTGGTCACGGTGGCTTCTCCGGAATCCTGCTCGCCGCCTGGAGCATCGGTAGTTTTCTCGGCGGTCTGCTCTATGGCACCCGCCGCTGGCCAGGGTCGCCATCGAGCCGAATAGTGGTGCTGCTCGCGGCTACCGCCGTGCTGACCGGCGTCCTCACACCTGTCCATCAGCTCGTCGTGATCGGCATCGTGATGGCGGTCAGCGGTGTCAATTGCGCGCCCGCACTGTCCGGTATCTACCACTCCGCCCAACAAGTCGCGCTGCCTGGCGTGGTCACCGAGTCCTATGCCTGGATCGGCGTCGGCACTCTCACCGGCAGCGCGGCCGGTACTGCCGCGGCCGGTGTCTTGATCACTCAGCACGGTGCCGGTGCGGGATTCGCGCTGGCCGCTTCAGCGGTCGCGGTGGGCGCCCTCGTCGTCGCGCTCGGACGCCGCGCCCTTACCGCTCCAGATCAGGTCATCCGTCCCGGCACACTCGTCCCATCAGCACATTGAGACACACTGAGGCACGCTGAGATGCCAACCGGACGCCTGCGGGGCGTCGTCGCGATAGCCGGGTTACCCCGGCTACTCGGCTGCGCGCTGCTCGGTGAGTTGCCCAACGGCATGCTCGGCCTGGCGATCGTGCTGCGCATCACCCAGGACGGCGGTTCCTATGCCCGGGCCGGCCTCATCACCGCCGCCAGCGCACTCGCCAGCGGCATCTTCGCGCCACTGTGGTCACGAATCGCCGACCGCCGTGGGCAGGCTGTGGTGTTGGTACCGACCGCGTTCGGGATGGTGGCGGCGACCATCGTCCTTGCCGCACTGCCACCGCGCGGCTCGATCTGGCCACTGCTGCTCGCCGCTGCGGCCACCGGCGTCAGTCAACCTCAGACAGGCGTCTGTGCCCGCACACTGTGGCCGGCCGTCGTCACAGAACCGGCCCTGCTGGAGGCGACCTACAGCATCGAATCAAGCATGACCGAGTTGATCTTCATCATCGGCCCGCTGCTAGTCGTCACGATCAACGCGCCGTTCGGCGCGGCCGCCGCCATCGTCGCGAGCGGGATACTCGCCTGCGTCGGAGCTCTCGGCTTCGCGCTCAGCCCTGCCTCGCGCCGGTTCCGCAACACGGCTCGTCAAGGCGGCAAACAACGAGTGCGGCGAGCCGCATTGCGCTCTTCCGGCGTCCGGGTGCTGGTGCTCTGCGTCTTCGCGATGGTGACCTGCTTCGCCGCGATCGACGTCTCCAGCGTCGCCGCCGCCCGCCACCTGGGTGGCAATGGCGCGGCTGGCATCCTGATCGCGGTCTGGAGCATCGGCAGCCTGGCCGGCGGTTTGGCCTACGGTTCGCGATCATGGCCAGGGGCGTTGTCGACCCGCATCACGGTATTTCTCTGCCTGATCCTGGTGCTGACAGCCGCGCTGATACCGCTCTCGAACCTCTACGCGCTCGGAATCGTGCTGTTCATCGGTGGCGCGAACTACGCGCCCTGCTTTGCCTGCATCAACATCGTCACCCGCCGCAGCGCGCTACCCGGCGCCGTCACCGAGTCCTACGCCTGGATAGGCACTGGCGCACTGACCGGCGCGTCGCTCGGATCGGCGTCAGGCGGGTTCGCGGTAAGCCACCACGGCTTCGGTACCGGCTACCTGGTAGCCACCACCGCAATGGCAGTCGCGCTGGTAGTGATCCTCGTGTTCCGGCGCTCACTACGCGACGGCGAACCCGTCGACCAGCCCCTCGATCAGGCCGTTGACCCAGCCGTCGTTGACTAACCGCGTCAGCTATCGACTCACCGGCCGGACGGCGTCCCAGACCGGCTCAGCTGTCTCGACGACCTGACCGTCCGAACCGAAGATCAGGAACCGCTCGAACGAGCGCGCGAACCAACGATCATGAGTGACTGTCACGACGGTGCCCTCGAAGGCCTCAAGCGCGTCTTCCAACGCCTCCGCACTCGCGACGTCGAGGTTGTCGGTTGGCTCGTCAAGCAACAGTAGGGTGGCACCAGAAATCTCCAGCAGCAGGATCTGGAACCGCGCCTGTTGCCCACCCGACAGCGTTTCGAACGTCTGGTCGGCCTGACCTTCGAGTTCGTAGCGTCGCAGCCGGCTCATCGCCCGCCCTCGATCGTGCGCGTGATCTAGCCAGAGCGTCTCGGCCAACGTTCGCCCGAGCAGTTCTGGATGCTGATGGGTCTGGGCGAACCAGCCGGGCTCGACCCGCGCACCGAGCCGAGCAATACCGGTATGCCGGACGTCGTCGCCGGCCAGCAATCGCAGGAAATGCGACTTCCCCGATCCGTTGCCGCCGAGGACCGCCACCCGCTCGCCGAAGAAGATCTCCAAGTCGAAAGGCTTCATCAGCCCGGTCAGTTCGAGGTTCTCGCAAGTAATCGCACGCACTCCGGTACGCCCACCACGCAACCGCATCGAGAGATTCTGTTCAGACGGGGCGGACGGCGGAAGCTCTTCGGCTTCGAACCGCGCCAACCTGGTCTGCATCGCGTGGTACTTGCTCGCCATCGCCGCAGAATTCTTCGCCTGCTGTTGCAGGGTCTTGACCAGCTCGATCAGCTTGTTGTGTTCCTCGTCCCAGCGCCGGCGCAGCTCGTCATGCCGGGTGTGCCGGTCCTTGCGGGCTTGGTGGTAGCTCGAAAAGCCACCACCGTGGGTCCAGGTGGTTCCACCCTCGATCGTGACAATGCGGGTCGCGGCTTTGTCGAGCAGCTCCCGGTCGTGCGATACCAACAGCACCGACTTCGTCGATTCAGCGAGGCGCTGTTCGAGCCAACGCTTGCCTGGCACGTCGAGATAGTTGTCGGGCTCATCGAGCAGCAGCACTTCGTCACGCCCACGCAGCAACGTCTCCAACACCAACCGCTTCTGCTCACCGCCAGAAAGCGTGCGCACGCCGCGATACTGACAACGGTCGAACGGCAGGCCGAGCGCCTCGGTCGTGCAGATATCCCAGCCGACCTCGGCCTCGTAGCCGCCTGCGTCGCCCCACGCGGTGATCGCGTGCGCGTACGTGAGCTGAGTCGGCTCGTCGTCGGTCTCCATCATCGCCAGTTCGGCCGCCTCCAGTGCTCTACCGGCCTCGCGGACGGCGACACTAGCGACCGAAAGCAGCAGATCGCGCACACTCGAATCGTCAGTGATCGAACCGATGAACTGACGCATCACGCCAAGCCCGCCGCTGCGGCCGATCGCGCCCGCCTGCGGTATCAGGTCACCGGCGATCAGCCGAAGTAGCGTCGTCTTGCCGGTGCCGTTCGCGCCGACCAGTGCGACCTTGGCCCCTTCGCCAACCCGGAAGTTGACGTCGTCGAACAGTACGTGCCCGTTCGGCAATACGTGCCGCAACGCGGCGGCATCCACATGACCCATAGCCGAAGTCTGGCGTATGCCCGTCTCCGCCGACATCGCGTTTCCGCCGACCCGGTTCACGCACACCGGAATTGCCGCTCAGCTACACCGGATCGCCGAGAGTCCGCACCCGACGAGTAGCAGCTGCTCGCCCAGCAAGCTCATCGTCGTCGGGATAACAGATCTCCTCCAGCGTCAATCCGTGCGCGGGCACCACACCTACCCTCGGATCGCGCACGCCAGCTGCCAGCACCGACGCCGGCCAGTCGATAGCTTGCCGCCCATCTCCGGCCGCGAGAACGGCGCCGACGAGCGCGCGCACCATCGAGTGGCAGAAGGCATCTGCCTGCACCCGCGCGATCACCACACCAGCGGCGTCGCGCGACCAGCTCAGGTCGAGCAAGGCACGGACCGTCGTGGCGCCCTCGCGGCGACGGCAGTACGCGGCGAAGTCGTGTTCACCGAGTAGGGCAGCGGACGCCGCCGTCATCGCGTCAACGTCCAGCTGCCAAGGATGGGCGAGTGTGTCGTGCCGCCGAGTCGGTTCGAGCCAGCCGTCGGCAACCCGGTAGGAATAACGGCGCGACATCGCCGAGAATCGCGCGTCGAATCCGGGCGGCGCGATCTCAAACCGGCGGAGCGAGATATCAGCGGGTAGCACCCCGTTCAGCCGCCTGGCCAACCCGGCTGCCGCCGTCGATCGGCCAGCCCTCGCACCTACCCCGCCGTCCGCCCCGATCTCTTCGTGATCATGCAAAGAATCGTCACCGGCACCAGCCTCGGTGACGATTCTTTGCATGATCACGGACCGGAGAGCGGGGATGGACCCTGGGACGTCGACGTGCGCGACCTGGCCACGAGCATGGACGCCGGCATCGGTGCGCCCAGCAACCGTGAGCTGCGGGGGCGGATCGAGTCGCAAGACGACGCCGAGAGCCGACTCCAGCTCGCCCTGAACGGTGCGCTGAGCCGGCTGTTTGGCCCACCCGGCGAAACCAGTACCATCGTAACCGAGATCCAACCGGATACGAACGAGCCCGACACCTCCCTCTCGGGTAGTGCCGGGCTCGTCTGAGAACGTGTCGTTCAGGGTGAGGTCAGCCCTTTTCGTCAGCAGCTGCTTCGGCGGCCTCGTCGGCAATCTCAGCGAACGCCAGGGCTTCGCCAGCCTGCTCAGCTGACGCCGCGTCACCAGCGTCGCCCGCAACCGCTTCGGCGGTCGCCGCAGCTTCGTCAGCCTCAGCTGCCGCGAGTGCGGCACCTTCGACGTCACCTTCTGCTTCGGCATCTTCAGCCCGCTCAGCGGCGGCTTCCGCCGCCGCGACGGCCTTGTCCAGCTTGGCGGCGGGTGCGGCCGACGTCGACGCGGCGCGACGAGTCGCCCCGGTCGCCTCGGCGACAACCTGCTCCGGAAGTGCCTCGACCAGCTCGATCAGCGCCATCGGCGCCGCGTCGCCCTTGCGGGGACCGAGCTTGACGATCCGGGTGTAGCCACCTGGACGGGTGATGAAGCGCGGGCCGATCTCGGTGAACAGCGTGTGCACAACGCTCTTGTCCTTGATCACGGTCATCACTTGACGCCGTGAGTGCAGGTCGCCGCGCTTGGCTTTGCTGATCATGCGCTCGGCCAGCGGGCGAACCCGCTTGGCCTTCGTCACGGTCGTGGTGATCCGGCCATGCTCGAAGAGCGCCGTCGCGAGGTTGGCGAGAATGATGCGCTCGTGCGACGCGCCACCGCCGAGGCGGGTTCCCTTAGTGGGCGTGGGCATGTCCGGGCCTTCCTAGTGCTGGTACGTGACTGGAGCGGAGCTCGGCCGACCGTGAGGCCGACCGATCGTGCTAGGTGACTAGAGCTGCTCGGTCTCGGCGTAACCCTGGTCGTCGAAGTCTTCGTCTTCATCTTCGTCATCGCCGGCGTAGACGACGCTGCTCGGATCGAACCCGGGAGGCGCGTCCTTCAGGTTCAGGCCCATCTCGATGAGCTTGGCCTTTACCTCGTCGATCGACTTGGCGCCGAAGTTACGGATGTCGAGCAGGTCGGCCTCACTACGCGCGACGAGTTCACCAACCGAATGAATGCCCTCGCGCTTGAGGCAGTTGTACGACCGGACTGTCAGGTTGAGGTCTTCGATCGGCAGCGCGAGATCGGCCGCGAGAGCGGCATCTGTCGGGGACGGACCAATGTCGATGCCCTCGGCGTCGACATTCAGCTCGCGAGCTAGACCGAAAAGCTCGACCAGTGTCTTACCAGCACTGGCAACCGCGTCACGCGGGCGCATGCACGGCTTGGTCTCAACATCGACGATCAGCTTGTCGAAGTCGGTGCGCTGCTCAACTCGGGTCGCCTCGACCTTGAAGGTCACTTTCAGCACCGGCGAGTAAATGGAGTCGACCGGGATCCGGCCGATCTCATGGCTCGGCTGCTTGTTGCCGTTTGCCTGCACGTAGCCACGGCCACGCTCGACCGTCAGCTCGATTTCGAGCTTGCCTTTGCCGTTCAGCGTCGCGATCTTGAGTTCGGGGTTGTGCACCTCGACACCAGCCGGCGGCGCGATATCAGCCGCAGTGACGTCGCCAGGACCCTGCTTGCGCAGATACATGACAACCGGCTCGTCGTGCTCGCTGGAGACCACGAGCTCTTTGACGTTCAGGATGATCTCGGTGACGTCTTCTTTGACACCAGGCACGGTAGAGAACTCGTGCAGGACACCCTCGACACGAATGCTGGTAACCGCGGCACCGGGGATCGACGACAACAGGGTGCGGCGCAGGGAGTTGCCGAGCGTGTAACCGAAACCCGGCTCAAGCGGCTCAATGATGAACCGTGACCGGACGTCGTCGACGCCGTCTTCGGTAATGCTGGGGCGCTGTGCGATAAGCACGTGATTCCTCCGTGGTCTCGGGCGACCGCTATTTGACGCCGCGAGTCGTTGGGTTGCCTGCCTGGTATCGGACGCCGACTAAAAGCGGCAGCGTCCGATACCAGTCCGACACTTACTTCGAGTAGAACTCGACGATCAGCTGCTCTTGGACTTGCGTATCGATGACCTGGCGAACTGGCAGTGAATGCACCAGCACCCGCAACTTGCTCGGCATAACTTCTAGCCACGCCGGCGGGGTCCGCGTACCGGCCTCGGCGCGGGCGATCACGAACGGCGTGAGGTCGCGCGACTTCTCCACGACTTCGATGATGTCGTTCTCGCTTACCCGATAGCTCGGAATGTCGACCCGCTTGCCGTTGACCAAGATGTGGCCGTGGCGCACGCGCTGGCGAGCCTCGTCGCGGCTGTGCGCGAACCCAGCCCGGTAGACAACGTTGTCGAGCCGGCTCTCGAGAATCCTCAGCAGGTTCTCGCCGGTACGACCGGTCTTACCACTGGCCTCTTCGTAGTAGCCACGAAACTGCTTCTCGAGGACGCCGTAAATGCGCGCGCACTTCTGCTTCTCGCGCATCTGCAGGAGGTATTCGCTGTCCTTGGTGCGACCGCGACCGTGCTCACCCGGGGGGTAAGGGCGGCTCTCGATCGGGCACTTCGGAGATTCGCACTTGCTGCCCTTGAGGAACAGCTTGGTCTTCTCACGACGGCAACGCTTGCAGTCAGGACCGGTGTACCTAGCCATGGTCAGACCCTCCGACGCGGTGTTGACGAGTTCTGTCGGCTCTTCGCAACCATGCTCAGACCCTCCGGCGCTTGGGAGGACGGCAACCGTTGTGCGGCACCGGGGTGACATCTTGGATCGAACCGACCTCAAGGCCAACGGCCTGCAGCGAACGGATCGCGGTCTCGCGGCCGGAGCCGGGACCCTTCACGAACACGTCGACCTTGCGCATGCCGTGCTCCTGAGCGCGACGCGCCGCTGATTCGGCGGCCATCTGCGCGGCGAACGGCGTCGACTTGCGTGAGCCCTTGAACCCGACGTGCCCGGCACTCGCCCAAGCGATGACAGCACCGCTGGGGTCAGTGATCGAGACGATCGTGTTGTTGAAGGTGCTCTTGATGTGAGCGTGGCCATGAGCCACGTTCTTCTTTTCCTTGCGGCGCACTTTTTTCGCGCCAGCGCCTTGTTGGCGCGTCTTCGGGGGCATCTGCTGCTTACTCCTGGAACGAGAGAGGTCATCGGACCCTGGTCGAATGCTTCAACCGGGCTACTACTTCTTGCCAACCTTCTTCTTACCTGCCACGGCCTTGCGCGGACCCTTGCGGGTACGGGCATTGGTATGCGTGCGTTGGCCGTGCACCGGCATGCCCCGGCGATGCCGGATTCCTTGGTAGCAACCGATCTCGACCTTGCGACGAATATCAGCGGCAACCTCACGACGGAGGTCGCCCTCGATCTTGTAGTTCGCCTCGATCCATTCGCGCAGCTTGAGCAAATCTTCATCCGAGACATCTTTGACGCGGGTATCGGGGCTGACTCCGGTGTTCGCCAGTGTCGCCGCCGCCCGGGTTCGGCCGATGCCGTAGACGTAGGTGAGCGCAACCTCGAGCCGCTTATCGCGGGGGAGGTCAACGCCGACGAGACGTGCCATGCGGGCGGTACTCCTGCCTGTTCGCGGAGGTCATCCGAACCACTTCCCCGTCGCCCAGACGGGGCCCCGGCCTCCGACCGGGGGTTACGACTCTCGTCGCATGCGATTCGCTTACTTCTTGATGCGGTGGTGCCGTGCTGGGAACGCACGCGTAGCCCTGGCTCTTTACATGAGCGCAGTACTTCGCTCGCTAGCGCTTGCTCAGCCCTGACGCTGCTTGTGCCGCAAGTTCTCGCAAATCACCATGACGCGCCCATGGCGACGAATCACCTTGCACTTGTCACAGATCTTCTTAACGCTCGGCTTGACCTTCATCGAATTTCTCCTGAACGACAGAGCGTCAGGAGATCCCGAGACGCCCAAGCTGTTGAACAGCGAACGGTTTACTTGTAGCGGTAGACGATCCGACCGCGCGTGAGGTCGTAGGGACTGAGCTCCACGACCACCCGATCGCCCGGAAGGATCCGGATGTAGTGCATACGCATCTTGCCGCTGATGTGCGCGAGGACCTTGTGGCCGTTCGCGAGCTCGACCCGAAACATTGCGTTCGGGAGCGGTTCGACGACCTGGCCTTCGATCTCGATGGCTCCGTCTTTCTTCGCCATGTCCTCCGCGTTCCGTCAGCAGTGTTGTGAACGTACGGTCAATCGTTTGCACAGCAAGTGGCGCGCGCCATCGCACGCCTGTGGGGTGAACCGCTAGCGAGGCTGCCCCATTAGCGAGATCGACCTACTAGCAAGACAAGACCACAGACTGACAATGACGGCGGGCCGACTGCGGAGTCTACGCCAACAATCGCGCGAATGAGAAACCGGCCAGATCGGACGCCGAACGACTACTCGTGATGGTGATGTGACCGGTGCCGGTCTCTATCTTGTTGCCGGCCTCGCGGCGTGCCCCGTGCGGTGTCGCGTGCCGTGTTCTGATGACCGGAGCCATTGATCGTGCGGGCTAGCGCTCCGGCCCCCAAGACACCGATTGGCCAGATCGGCCAGAAGCCTTCGAGTTGAGCCGCGCTGATGCAAGTCAGCAACCAGATCGTGCTGGTGATGATCGAGACGGTGACCCAGGTTGCCCAGATGGCCTTGAGTTCGCGACGCCGTTGCACAGATCGGTTGTCGACCGGCACCGGAGACCAGGAGCCAGACCCTAGCCGTGGCCCAGTCCGCACACTCTTCCCCTGCTCAGCTGACGGAAAGCCGGCCACCTGAGCGAGATCATGGGCAGGCAGATCAGCCGTAAGTGGAGTCAGGTCACCGAGTGTCTTCGCGGCGTACGCCTGGCCACTGCGTTCGTGGAACTCATCGATCGTCAACCGGCCCTGCGCGAACGCCTCCTGCAGGACACTGACCACTCGCTCACGGTCGGCGTCGGCTGCCCGCATCGACTGCGGAGATGGCTGGGCTGGGTCGTTGGGCACAGTCGCGCCCGCTTAGCCCAGCGCCGGTACGAGGCCAGCCAGCCGAGACACGCCCGCGTCGAGCGCGGTCGTAACGAGCGGGCCATCGGCGGTGATGGCGAATGTGTGCTCGAAATGCGCTGACCAACTGCCGTCGGCGGTGACGACGGTCCATTCGTCGGCGAGCGTACGGGTACGACGTCCGCCCATATTGATCATGGGCTCAACCGCGAGCACCAACCCTGGAGCCAACGTCGGCCCGCGTCCTGGCTTGCCGTAATTGGGCACATGCGGATCCTGGTGCATCTCGGTGCCGATGCCGTGGCCGCCATATTCCTCAACGATGCCGTACTTGCCTTGAGATCTGACGTAACTCTCAACGGCATACCCAATATCGGAAAGCCGGCCGCCAGCGATACCGGCGCTGATCCCCCGCCACATCGACTCTTCGCACACATCAAGCATCTTCTGCGCCTCAGGACTGATCTCTCCAACGCCGACCGTGATAGCCGAATCGCCATGCCAGCCGTCGAGGATCGCGCCGCAGTCGATCGAGACGACGTCACCTTCACACAACACCTTGGTCGCTCGCGGGATGCCGTGCACGATCTCCTCGTTCACCGAGGTGCACAACGTCGCCGGGTAGGCCGGGCTGCCGTAGCCAAGAAAGGATGGAATCGCGCCAGCGTCACGAATCGAACGCTCGGCGGCCTCGTCAAGGTCTTGGGTGGTGATCCCCGGCGCGACCATGTCGCGAAGCACTCCCAACGCATGGCAGACGACGAGACCAGCCTCGCGCATCTTCGCGACTTCGGCAGGCGTCTTCATCTGGATCATCGATCCACCTCTCTTCACTGTTTCCAGTATCGCCGAGGAACACCTTTCGGTGGCGTCCATCGCCAGGGCTGCCTACTCGACAGTGTGCCTACCGTCGCAAGGCTCGGGTTATCGCCGCAAGTGCCTCAGCGCCGCGACCGCTCGCGCGGTGACATCTTCGACCGGGCCAGTGGCATCGATGCCTTCAAGTAACCTGCGGGCGGCGTAATAGCCGACCAGTGGCGCCGTCTGCTCTGCGTAGACGTCAAGCCGGTGCCGCACCGTCTCTTCACGATCATCGTCGCGCTGGAAAAGCTTGCCACCACAGTGATCGCACACTCCGTCGATCGCCGGTGTGTCGAAAAGCAGGTGCCACACGTGAGCGCAGTCCATGCAGGTGCGTCGTCCAGACAGACGTCGCACCACCTCGTCGTCATCGACTACCAGCTCTAAGACGACGTCGAGTGCCGCCTCGGTCTGTTCGAGCGTTCGATCCAACGATTCGGCTTGTATCTCGTTACGCGGATATCCGTCAAGGAGAAAGCCGTCGCGTACGTCGACCTCGACGAGACGCTTTTGCACCATCGCGATGGTGATCTCGTCGGGTACCAGGTCGCCGTCGTCCATATACCGCTTGGCTTCTTTGCCCAACGGTGTTTCTCGGCTGACATGCGCCCGGAAGATGTCCCCCGTCGAGATCTTGGGAACCGACAAATGGGATGCGATGAACTGCGCCTGGGTTCCCTTGCCTGCGCCAGGCGAACCCACCAGAACCAATCGCACTACCGGAGAAAGCCCTCGTAGTTGCGCAGCATCAGCTGGCTCTCGACCTGCTTTACGGTGTCAAGCCCGACGCCGACGATGATCAAAACGGAGGTACCGCCGAAGGGGAACGCCTGCGCGCTTCCAGAGATCGATAGTGCGAACTCGGGAATCACCGCGACGAGCGCGAGGTACATCGCGCCGGGAACCGTGATGCGGGACAGGATGTAACTCAGGTATTCAGCGGTCGGACGGCCAGGACGGATTCCGGGAATGAAACCGCCGTATTTCTTCATGTTGTCGGCAACTTCGTCGGGGTTGAAGGTAATCGCCACGTAGAAGAACGTGAAGAAGACGATCAGGACCGCATACAAGATGAGATACGTCGGATGGAAGCCGGTCGTGCCTGGCGTCAGATAGTTGGTGATGAAGTTGTCGAGGCTCGGGTGGCTGCCGATCTTGGTCAGCAGCGACGGGATGTAGAGCAGCGACGACGCGAAGATGACCGGGATAACACCAGCCTGGTTGACCTTCAACGGAATGTAGGTCGAGGTGCCGCCGTACATTCGACGACCGATCATGCGCTTGGCGTACTGGACCGGGATCCGGCGCTGGGCCTGCTCCACGAACACGATCGCCCCGATGATCGCCATGCCGACCACGATCACCATGATGAAGACGAAGGCGCCCTTGGTCTGGCGGATCGTGTTGAGCTCGCTCGGGAAACGAGCCGCGATCTGGGTGAAAATCATGATCGACATACCGTTGCCGATGCCACGGTCGGTAATGAGTTCACCGAGCCACATGATGATCGCGGTGCCGGCGGTCATCGTCAGCACGATGGTGCTGATCACCCAGATGTTGTCGTGCGGGATCAGCTTGACGCTGCAGTTTCCGCCGAAGATCTGACCCGACCGCGCGAGCGCCACGAAGGCCGACGACTGCAAGACAGCCAGGCCGATCGTGAGATAGCGGGTGTACTGGGTCAGCTTGGCTTGACCGGACTGGCCCTCTTCTTTCAGCCGCTCGAGCCGCGGAATCACCACGACGAGTAGCTGAATGATGATGCTTGAGGTGATGTACGGCATGATCCCGAGCGCCAGGATCGAGAGCTTGAGTAGCGCGCCGCCGCTGAAGAGGTTGATCAGCGTGTAGACGCTGGCACTGCCACCCGCCTCGGCGCCGGCAAGACACGTGTTCACGTTCTTGATCGAAACGCCAGGCGCCGGGATGGCACTGCCTAGCCGGAACAACACGATAATGAACAAGACAAAAAGAAGCTTCTTGCGCAGATCGGGCGTTCGAAACGCCTGAGCAAAGGCGGTAAGCACTGTTCCTCCTGCGCGGGCGCCTGTCTGAGCTGCTGGAGCATGTGCCGTTCACAACGGGTGTGACAGGTGACCCGGCAAACTGCTGGGACGACCGGTGTGGCTCCCTAAAGGCTGGAGCCACCGCGTACAACTTAGGTGACTGTAACAGTCGAAGAGCCAGTGCCCGAGATACCTCGAAAGACTACCCGGACACCGGCTCGTGACTTACAACGCCGTGGTGGTTCCCCCGGCAGCTTCGATCTTCTCTTTTGCCGTACCTGAGAAGCGATGCGCACTCACTCGCACCGCGACCGAGATCTCGCCGGTGCCCAGCACCTTGACGAGTTCGCCCTTGCGGACGGCGCCCTTCGCGACCAGTTCCTCGACGGACACGTCTCCACCCTTGGGGTAGAGCGCAGCCAACTTGTCGAGGTTGACGACCTGGTACTCAGTGCGGAACCGGTTCGTAAAGCCCTTGAGCTTGGGCAGCCGCATGTGCAGCGGCATCTGCCCACCCTCAAAGCCGGCCGGCACTTGGTACCGAGCCTTCGTGCCCTTGGTGCCACGACCGGCAGTCTTGCCCTTGGAGCCCTCGCCTCGACCGACACGCATCTTGGACTTGTGGGCGCCGGGCGCTGGCCGCAGGTGATGCACCTTGAGCTGAGTCGGCGTGCGAGGAGTGCTCTCGCCGCTGTCAGTACTCGTCTTGCTGGTGGTCTTAGTAGCCATCGGTTAGTCGACCTCCTCGACGACGATCAGGTGCGACACCGTCTTGATCATGCCGCGGATCTCGGGACGATCTTCTTTGACGACGGTGTCACGCATGCGCTTGAGACCGAGCGAACGCAACGTGTTGCGCTGGTTGCTGGTGCCGCCGATCTCTGACTTGATCTGGGTGACCTTAAGGCGTGCCATCTCAGGCCCCCACACCAGCGCGGGCGCGCAGCAAAGCCGCCGGCGCAACATCTTCGAGGGGCAGACCACGACGAGCGGCGACTTCTTCGGGCCGAACGAGACCCTTGAGCGCGGCAACGGTGGCGTGCACCACATTGATCGAGTTGTCGGAACCGAGCGACTTGCTGAGCACGTCGTGGATACCGGCACACTCCAACACGGCTCGCACCGGACCGCCGGCGATAACACCGGTACCCGGACTGGCCGGACGCAACAACACGACACCGGCAGCTGCCTCGCCCGTGATCGGGTGCGGAATGGTGCCTTGGATGCGCGGAACCTTGAAGAAGTTCTTCTTCGCCTCTTCAACGCCCTTGGCGATCGCGGCCGGAACTTCCTTGGCTTTGCCATAGCCGACACCGACCGAGCCGTCGCCATCGCCGACGACGACAAGCGCCGTGAAGCTGAAGCGGCGTCCGCCCTTGACGACCTTGGCGACGCGGTTGATCGTCACTACCCGCTCGATGTAGGCGGTCTTTTCAGCCGCGCCATCGGGACGCCGGTTGTCGCGGCGGTCACGCCGCTCGCCACCGCCGGTGCCGCCCGCAGCCGCGCCACCGGCGCCAGCTGGGCCGCGACGCTGAGGTCCTGGCATTAGAGAGTTCCCATCTCGACTGTCGTACGCATGTTGAGGGTGGACTGACTCACAGCGTCAACCCACCTTCACGGGCGCCGTCCGCGATTGCGGCGACACGGCCGTGGTACTGGTAGCCGCCACGGTCAAAGACAACCGGACCGATACCGGCCGCGATTGCCCGCTGCGCGAGCAACTGACCGACCTGCTTGGCTTTCGCTGTCTTGTCGATGCCAGCGGCCCGGATATCGGCTTCCAAGGTGGACGCCGATGCCAGCGTGTGCCCGGTGGTGTCGTCGACGACCTGCGCGAAGACGTGCCGCGCCGACCTGTTGACGACCAACCGTGGCCGAAGTGCCGTACCGGTAACGCGCTTGCGCACCCGGAAGTGCCGACGAGCACGCAGTGCCGCCTTGGTGGAGCCGCGCGCCTTGCGGCGGCTCAACAGGCTTGTTGACCCACGAGCCATGACTATTTACCGGCCTTTCCGACCTTGCGACGCACGTTCTCACCTTGGTACCGCACGCCCTTGCCTTTATAAGGCTCGGGCTTGCGCAGCTTACGGATGTTCGCGGCAACCTCGCCGACCTGCTGCTTGTCGATGCCACGGACGACGAAACGCGTCGGCGCTTGCACCTCGAAGCTGATGCCGTCAGGCGCCACGACTACGACGGGGTGCGAGAAACCGAGCGCGAACTCGAGGTCGGTGCCGCGCGCTTGCACGCGGTAACCGGTGCCGACGATCTCTAGCGTCTTGGCAAAGCCGTCGGTAACACCGACAACCATGTTGGCAACCAGCGTGCGCGATAAACCGTGCCGCTCTTTGCTCACGGTCTCGTCGTTGGGGCGAGTGACGAGAAGCGCGCCATCGTCGCCCTTCTCGATCGCGATGGGCTCGGCGAGGGTGTGACTCAAGGTGCCTTTGGGGCCCTTAACGGTGACCTGACGGTCGGCGATAGCTACATCGACTCCACTAGGTACAGGAATCGGAAGACGTCCGATACGAGACATGGTTTCCTCTCCCTTACCAGACGTAGGCGAGGACTTCGCCGCCGACGCGACGCTTGGCAGCCTGCTTGTCAGTCAACAGGCCCCCTGACGTCGAGATGATCGCGATGCCGAGGCCGCCGAGTACGCGCGGCAGGTTAGTTGCCTTCGCGTAAACCCGCAGACCAGGCTTGCTCACCCGGCGTACACCGGCGATCGAGCGTTCACGATTGGGCCCGTACTTCAACTCAATCACGAGGTTCTTGGCGGTCGCGTGATCGGGAACGTCCTCGACATGCCAGCCGGCAATATAGCCCTGCTCTTTGAGAATGTCGGCGACGTGCGTCTTGATCTGGGAATAGGGCATCGGTACCACATCGTGGTACGCGTGGTTAGCGTTGCGCACGCGTGTGAGCATGTCAGCGATCGGGTCGGTCATCATGATGGCCACTCAGGCCTTTCTCGCCGTGGTTTCCGACTTCCGCCCGCCGCGGGATTCGCGGTGGGTCGAAACACGGACCTTCGACGTGGTCGGGACTACCAGCTGCTCTTGGTGATACCGGGAAGTTCACCCCGATGTGCCATCTCGCGGAAGCAGATCCGGCACAAGCCGAACTTGCGATACACCGAGTGCGAACGTCCGCAGCGAGCGCAACGGGTGTAGCCGCTCACCTTGAACTTCGGCTTAGCGGCCGCCTTGATCTTGAGTGCGTTCTTCGCCATCAGGACTCCTTGAACGGGAAGCCGAGCAGGCGAAGCAACGCGCGCCCCTCGTCGTCCGTCGCCGCGGTCGTGACGACGGTGATGTCCATACCGCGAAAGCGGTCGATTTTGTCTTGGTCGATCTCGTGGAACATGACCTGCTCGGTCAGACCGAACGTGTAGTTGCCATGCCCATCGAACTGCCGGGGAGACAAGCCGCGGAAGTCACGAATCCGAGGCAGCGCCAGCGCGAGGAGCCTGTCGAGGAACTCCCACATCCGGTCGCCGCGCAGCGTCACGTGAGCGCCGATTGCCATGCCTTCACGCAGTTTGAACTGCGCGATCGACTTGGTCGACTTGGTCACCTGCGGCTTTTGGCCGGTGATCGTGGTGAGGTCGCGAACCGCGCCGTCGATCAGCTTGGAGTCACGGGCCGCTTCGCCCACACCCATGTTGACGACGACCTTGGTCAGGCCCGGAACCTGCATGACATTGCCGTAGCCGAACTGCTCTTTCAGCTGGACCGCGATTTCTTCGCGATAACGCTGCTTGAGCCGAGGAGCCACGGGCTTCTCAGTAATGGTCGCGCTCATTAAATGTCCTCACCCGTGCGCTTCGCGTAGCGAACCCGCACGGTCTTCTCACGGCCGTCGCGTTCGACGGTCTCGACCCGGTAACCCACCCGGCTGCCGACCTTCTTGCCGTCGACCTCAACGAGCAGCATCACGTTGCTGACATGGATCGGCGCTTCCTGGGTGATGATGCCGCCAGTCTTAGCGCCACGCGTGGTCGAGGTGACCTTGGTGTGCTTGCGAATGCGATTGACGCCTTCGACAAGCACCCGCTGGGCACTCGGGAATGACTCGATGACCTTGCCAGAAATGCCTTTGTCTTTACCAGCAATCACCTGAACGGTGTCGCCTTTGCGAATCTTCAGACCAGCCATGAGTTAGAGCACCTCCGGAGCCAGCGAGATGATGCGCATGAACTTCTTCTCGCGCAGCTCACGGCCCACTGGGCCGAAGATGCGAGTTCCGCGCGGGTCGCCGCCGTCCTTGATCAAGACAGCGGCGTTCTCGTCGAACTTGATGTAAGAGCCGTCAGGACGACGACGCTCCTTGACGGTACGGACGATGACCGCCTTCACGACATCGCCCTTCTTAACGCCGGCACCGGGCAACGCGTCTTTGACGGTGGCCACGATGACGTCGCCGATTCCCGCGTAGCGCCGCCCGGAGCCACCGAGCACCCGGATGCACAAGATCTCCTTGGCACCCGTGTTGTCGGCGACTCTTAGTCGCGACTCCTGCTGGATCACTGTGACTCCTGATCACTCTGCTGGTCTCGGACGACTTCGTCATCCAGGTCGGTTCTCGAACAACTTCTTGGAGCTGTCGCGCCTATTGAGGCGCGACCACGTTCGGGTACGGCGACTACTTGGCCCGCTCGAGGATCTCAACGACGCGCCACCGCTTGGTAGCAGATAGCGGCCGTGTCTCCATCAGGAGAACCCGGTCACCGATGCCGGCCGAGTTCGCCTCGTCGTGCGCCTTGAGCTTGCTCGTACGCCGCAGCACCTTGCCGTACAACGGGTGCTTGACACGGTCTTCGACAGCGACAACGACGGTCTTCTCCATCTTGTCACTGACGACAAGGCCCTCACGGACCTTGCGGAAGCCACGCTTGTCGGCCGAATCATCGGCGACAACCGGGGTAGCAGTGGTCGTTGTGCTCTCGCTCATACCGCGCCTTCATTGGTGTGGGTAACCGCCGTGATGCCGAGCTCGCGTTCCCGCAGCACGGTGTAAATACGGGCGATGTCCTTGCGGACGGCACCCAATCGACCGTGGCTCTCAAGCTGCCCAGAGGCGTACTGGAAACGCAACTTGAAAAGCTCGTCCTTGTGCTCGTGAAGCCGGGTAACCAGCTCATCGTTCTCGAGCCCACGCAAATCCGCAGACAACTTATTCATCACGCCTCCCCGACCTCGCGCCGCACGAAGCGGCACTTCATCGGCAGCTTGTGCATGGCACGCCGCAACGCCTCACGAGCGATCGGCTCCGGCACACCGGCCAGCTCGAACATCACTCGGCCTGGCTTGACGTTCGCGATCCACCACTCGGGCGAACCCTTACCGGAACCCATCCGGGTCTCGGCTGGCTTCTTGGTCAGCGGGCGGTCGGGATAGATGTTGATCCAGACCTTGCCGCCACGCTTGATATGGCGAGTCATCGCGATACGTGCCGACTCGATCTGTCGGTTCGTCACGTACGCCGGCTCCAAAGCCTGGATGCCGAACTCGCCGAAGGCGATACGGGTGCCACCAGTAGCCGCGCCGGACCGATTCGGCCGGTGCTGCTTACGGTGCTTGACCCTGCGGGGGACGAGCATGAGGTCAGCTCTCCTCTGCGGTGGTTGACGCGGTGTCTGGGGCTGCTACGTCTGGAGCTGTTACAGCCTCAGGCGTCGCGGACGACGTCTCGACCGGCGCCGCTGCTGGCGCCTCGGTGGCGATTGGCGCTGCCGGCGTCAGTGACTCGACCGGAGTTGCCTCAGGCGTGCTCTCAGCAGCGGACACTGGCGCGACACTAGCTGGCGCGACACTGGCCGGCGCGGACGCCACCGGAGCGGCGGTTACTGGCCGTGCGGCTGGACGAGTGCCTCGAGCTGGTCGGCTCGGACGCTGCGGAGTGCGCGGCGGCGGTGCGCCTTCGCCCTGACCCACCAGGACGTCGCCCTTGTAGATCCAGACCTTCACACCGATGCGACCGAACGTCGTCCGGGCCTCATAGAAGCCGTAGTCGATGTCGGCGCGCAGCGTGTGCAGCGGAACGCGGCCTTCACGGTAGAACTCCGTGCGGCTCATCTCGGCGCCACCAAGGCGACCAGAGACCTGCACCCGAATGCCCTTGGCGCCGGACTTCATCGCGCTCTGCATCGACTTACGCATCGCCCGACGGAACGACACCCGCTGGGTGAGCTGCTCGGCGACACCCTGAGCGACAAGCTGCGCGTCGATCTCCGGGTTCTTGACCTCAAGGATGTTCAGCTGAACTTGCTTGCTGGTCAGCTTCTCAAGGTCGCCACGGATGCGGTCGGCTTCAGCACCTCGGCGGCCGATGACGATACCCGGGCGCGCGGTGTGGATGTCGACGCGGACGCGGTCACGGGTGCGCTCGATCTCGACACGTGAGATGCCGGCGCGCTCCATGCCCTTCGTCATCATTCGACGGATGGCGACGTCTTCTTTGACGTAGTCCCGGTAGAGCTTGTCGGCGTACCAACGGCTCTTGAACTCGGTGGTGATGCCGAGTCGGAACCCGTGCGGGTTGACCTTCTGGCCCACTAGCGGGTCCCTCCCTCTTCAGTGGTGGACGGCCCGGATGGTGTGGCCGACTGATCCGCGGCGTCGTCAGTCGACGCCGCCGTGATGTCGCTTGCCGACTCGGTCGCGGCAGCTTTTGCCGCCGCCTTCTTCTTGGCCGGCTTCGAAGGAACCTCGACTCCGGCGCTGCTGTCATGCGCGTCAGTCGCCTCGAGAGCGTCGGTGTCGGCTGCCTTGGCCTTAGCGGCCTTCTCAGCCTTCTTGCCCGATGTCTTAGCCGGCTCGGCCGCTTCGGCCTTGTCTGCTTTGTCAGCCTTCTTCGCTGCCTTGACCGGCACAACAGGCTCGACAATCCGCGGCAGCACGCTGGTCTTCACCCGACGAGGCACCGACTTCTTGGTGGCAAGCGTCTCGGCTTCGGCCGCCCACGACTCGACAGCGATCGTGATGTGGCTGGTGCGCTTACGGATCCGGTAGGCGCGCCCTTGCGCACGCGGCCGGAACCGCTTCATCGTCGGACCTTCGTCGACGTACGCCTCAGAAACCACGAGGTCTTCGACGTCCAGCCGCTCGTTGCGCGCCGCAGCGGTGAACTTCGCGTTGGCAACAGCACTCTCGAGCACCTTGTACACCGACTCACTAGCCGACTGCGGCGCGAAGCGCAGCACAGCCAGCGCTTCGTCAGCAGGCAACCCGCGAACCAGGTCAACCACCCGGCGTGCCTTCATCGGCGTCACGGTGGAGTAGCGGAGCTTGGCGTGCGCACGCACCACGGGCCCACCGAGGGTCGACGTGCTACCGATCGGGCTAGCCACGACGTGCCCTCCGATCGTCCTTGACGTGACCGCGGAATGTCCGGGTCGGCGCGAACTCGCCAAGCTTGTGCCCAACCATCGACTCGGTGACGAACACCGGGACGTGCTTGCGGCCGTCGTGCACCGCGATGGTGTGGCCAAGCATGTCGGGCACGACCATCGAGCGTCGGGACCACGTCTTGATGACGTTCTTGGTGCCCTTCTCGTTTTGAACGTCCACCTTCTTCTGGAGGTGGTCGTCGACGAAGGGCCCCTTCTTCAGGCTGCGCGGCATCGCGTGGAGCTCCTAGCGCTTCTTGTTGGACTTGCGACGACGGACGATCATGGCGTCGCTCGCCTTGCGGGTGCGACGCGTGCGGCCCTCTGGCTTACCCCACGGGCTAACAGGGTGACGACCACCAGAAGTCTTACCCTCGCCACCACCGAGCGGGTGGTCGACAGGGTTCATGGCCACACCTCGGACGGTCGGGCGCTTGCCCTTCCAGCGCATGCGGCCGGCCTTGCCCCAGTTGATGTTGGACTGCTCGGCGTTGCCGACCTCACCGATAGTGGCGCGGCAACGAGCGTCAACGTTGCGAATCTCCCCCGAAGGCATCCGCAGCTGGGCGTACGGACCGTCTTTGGCGACCAGCTGCACGCTTGTGCCGGCCGACCTGGCGATCTTGGCACCGCCACCGGGCCGTAGCTCGATGGCGTGAATGACAGTACCGACCGGGATGTTCCGCAGCGGCAAGTTGTTACCTGGCTTGATGTCACTGCCAGGACCAGACTCGATGGTGTCACCTTGGGACAACTTGGCCGGCGCCACGATGTAGCGCTTCTCGCCATCGGCGTAGTGCAGCAGCGCGATCCGGGCGGTGCGGTTGGGGTCGTACTCAATGTGCGCGACCCTGGCTGGCACGCCGTCTTTGTCGTTACGACGGAAGTCGATGAGCCGGTAGGCACGCTTGTGACCGCCACCTTGGTGGCGAACGGTAACCCGACCGTGGACGTTACGGCCGCCCTTGGAGTGCAGCGGACGCACCAGCGACTTCTCCGGCTCACTTCGAGTGATCTCGACGAAGTCGGCGACGCTGGAGCCACGACGACCGGGAGTCGTCGGCTTGTACTTACGGATGCCCATCGCTTTGTTTCCTTCAGCTCATCAGATCAGGCGTGACCCGGGTCAAAAGACCGGATCGCCGCTGCGTCGGATTACTTCGACGTGGACCGGTCATGAGACCGGGCCGCCGAAGATGTCGATGCGGTCGCCGGACACCAGCGTGACGATCGCGCGCTTGGTGTCCTTGCGCTTGCCGTAACCAAACTTGGTGCGCTTGCGCTTGCCTTGGCGGTTGAGGGTGTTGACGTCGGTGACCTTGACGCCGAACACCTGCTCGACCGCAATCTTGATTTGGGTCTTGTTCGCATCGGGATCGACGAGAAAGGTGTACTTATTCTCGTCAAGCAGCCCGTAGCTCTTCTCCGAAATCACCGGAGCGAACAGCACATCGCGCGGGTTAGTGATCACTTCGCGACCTCTTTCACAACCGCGACGCCGGTACTACGCGCCACGAACGAGTGGAGCGCGGTCTCGGTGAAGATCACGTCATTGGAAACGAGCACGTCGTAGGTGTTCAGCTGGTCTTCGACCAGGATGTGCACGTTGTCGACGTTGCGCAGGCTCTTACGCGCGATCTCGTCGCCGCGCTGCAGCACGATGAGCAGCTTGCCCCGCTGAGGCACAGCGGTCTCGATCGTGGTGATCGCGGACTTGGTCGACGGGACGTCGCCAAAGCCTTCGATCACGTGCACACGACTGCCACGGGCCCGGTCAGATAACGCACCGCGAAGCGCGGCAACAATCATCTTTTTGGGTGTGCGTTGGGCGTAGTCACGAGGATTCGGACCATGCGCGACGCCACCACCAGCGAACTGAGGCGCCCGGATCGAACCCTGACGGGCCCGGCCGGTGCCCTTCTGCCGGTACGGCTTACGGCCACCACCGGAGACTTCACCACGGGTCTTGGCGTCATGAGTACCTTGACGAGCCGCAGCCAGCTGAGCCACCACAACCTGGTGAATCAACGGCACGTTGACCTGGACGTCAAAAATCTCGTCGGGCAACTCCACCTGACGGGAGGTACCAGTCACGGTTACCGCGGTCACTGCGCGCCTCCAGCTGAGCCGGCGACAACAGGGCCACCCTTGATTGCGGTACGAACGAAGACCAGGCCGCCCTTGGGGCCAGGAACGGCGCCTCTGACGAGCAGCAGGTTCGCCTCGGTGTCGATGGCGTGCAGCAACAGGTTCTGGGTGGTGGTACGAACGCCACCCATCCGACCTGCCATCCGCATGCCCTTGAACACCCGGCTCGGAGTAGCACAGGCGCCGATGGATCCAGGCGAGCGGTGCTTGCGCTGGGTACCGTGCGAACTCGAAAGGCCCTTAAAGTTGTGACGCTTCATGACACCGGCGAAACCCTTGCCCTTGCTGGTGCCAGTGACGTCGATCTTCTGGCCAGCCGCGAAGACTTCGACCGTGATCTCCTGGCCGAGCTGGTACTCCGAGGCGTCAGTGGTGCGTAGCTCTACGAGATAGCGACGCGGCGGCACACCCGCCTTGCGGAAGTGACCTGTCTCAGGCTTGTTCACCCTGCGCGGGTCAACCGCGCCATAGGCGATTTGGACGGCGGAGTAGCCGTCAGCGTCTGGCGTGCGCACTTGCGTCACGACACACGGGCCTGCTTGAACCACGGTGACCGGAACAATCCGGCCAGCGTCGTCGAAGACCTGTGTCATGCCGAGCTTCTCGCCCAGCACACCCTTGATCTGTTTTGACATGTCGAGTGCGTCCTCTTACAGCTTGATTTCGATGTCGACACCGGCGGGAAGGTCGAGCCGCATGAGCGAGTCGACGGTCTTCGGGGTCGGGTCGAGAATGTCGATGAGCCGCTTGTGAGTGCGCATCTCGAAGTGCTCGCGGCTGTCTTTGTACTTGTGGGGCGAACGAATTACGCAGTAGACGTTTCTCTCGGTCGGCAGCGGCACTGGGCCCGCGACCTGCGCACCTGTGCGGGTCACCGTCTCGACGATCTTGCGCGCCGAACTATCGATGACCTCGTGGTCGTAGGCCTTCAGCCGAATGCGGATCTTTTGTCCCGCCATGATGTTCCCTGTCTCTTCGTACTGCTGCCCTGACGACCGTGCTTTGCCGCGACCGTACTTACCCAAACGCCGTGACCTTGCCCGTGTTGGCTAGGTCTTCAGCCGTGCTTAGCGTGCCTCGGCGGCCGGAGGGCAAGCCTCCGACCGCCGATCACACAACTACTTAAGGATCTTGACGACGCTACCGGCGCCCACTGTGCGGCCACCTTCGCGGATAGCGAAGCGCAGGCCCTCTTCCATGGCGATCGGCTGGATCAGCGAAACCGTCATCGGGGTGTTGTCACCAGGCATGACCATCTCGGTGCCCTCGGGGAGGGTCGCGATGCCGGTCACGTCAGTGGTGCGGAAGTAGAACTGCGGGCGGTAGTTATTGAAGAACGGCGTGTGCCGGCCGCCTTCGTCCTTCGAGAGCACGTAGACGTTGGCCTCGAACTCGGTGTGCGGGGTGATGGAACCTGGCTTACACAGAACCTGACCGCGCTGGACTTCTTCGCGCTTGGTGCCACGAAGCAGCACACCGACGTTGTCACCCGCGCGACCCTCATCGAGCAGCTTCCGGAACATCTCGACGCCGGTGACCGTGGTGCTCGAGGTCTTGGGGTGGATACCGACGATCTCGATGGTCTCGCCAACCTTGACGATGCCACGCTCGATACGACCGGTGACAACCGTGCCACGACCGGTGATCGTGAAGACGTCTTCGATCGGCATCAGGAACGGCTTGTCGATCTCGCGCACTGGCTCGGGGATGTTGTCGTCACACGCCTGCATCAGCGTCATGATCGACTCGCCCCACTTGGCGTCGCCCTCAAGCGCCTTAAGCGCTGAGACGCGGACCACCGGAAGGTCATCGCCCGGGAACTCATACGCGCTCAGGAGCTCGCGCACCTCGAGTTCGACGAGCTCAAGGATCTCTTCGTCATCAACGACGTCAGCCTTGTTCAGCGCGACGACGATGTAGGGCACGCCAACCTGGCGAGCCAACAACACGTGCTCCTTGGTCTGCGGCATCGGGCCGTCAGCCGCAGAGACCACCAGGATCGCGCCGTCCATCTGGGCCGCGCCGGTGATCATGTTCTTGATGTAGTCGGCATGCCCAGGGCAGTCGACGTGCGCGTAGTGCCTGTTGTCGGTCTGGTACTCGACATGCGCGATCGAGATTGTGATACCCCGCTGCCGTTCCTCCGGCGCCTTGTCGATTTGATCGAACGGCGTGAAGGGGTTCAGGTCAGGGTGTGCATCGTGCAGAACCTTCGTAATGGCCGCGGTCAACGTCGTCTTGCCATGGTCGATGTGACCAATGGTGCCGATGTTGACGTGCGGCTTGGTCCGCTCGAACTTCGCCTTCGCCACTGCAGTCTCCTTGAGGACGGGATAATGCGCCGTACGACGTGCCGGACAAGTGTCTTGTTAAAACCAACGCGCCACGAGTGAGTTACTCGCCACGAGCCTTCTTGATGATCTCTTCCGCGACGTTCCGAGGAACCTCGGCGTAAGAGTCGAATTGCATGCTGTAACTCGCTCGGCCCTGTGTGCGACCACGAAGGTCACCCACATAACCGAACATCTCCGACAGCGGCACCTGAGCTCGGACGACGCGGCTTCCGGCCACTTCGTCCATCGCCTGGATGATGCCCCGGCGGGAGTTGATGTCGCCGATCACGTCGCCCATGTACTCCTCGGGCGTGCGCACTTCGACAGCCATGATCGGCTCGAGCAAGGCCGGATCAGCCTTACGCGCTGCCTCTTTGAACGCCATCGAGCCAGCGATCTTGAAGGCCAGCTCGGACGAGTCGACGTCGTGGTAAGCGCCGTCTTGCAGGGTAACCACGATATCAACAAGCGGGTAACCCGCCAGCACGCCGAACTGCATGGCGTCCTGACAACCGGCGTCGACCGCAGGAATGTACTCACGCGGGATACGGCCACCGCTGACCTTGTTGACGAACTCGTAGCCACCTTCGCCACCGCTGTCACCCGGCTCGAGGTCGATGATCACGCGTGCGAACTGACCAGAACCACCGGTCTGCTTCTTGTGCGTGTAGTCGACCTTCTCGACCTTGCGGCGAATCGTCTCGCGGTAGGCGACCTGGGGCTTGCCAACGTTGGCCTCGACGTTGAACTCTCGCTTCATCCGGTCAACCAGGATGTCGAGATGCAGCTCGCCCATGCCAGCGATGATGGTCTGGCCGGTCTCTTCGTCGGTATGCACGTGGAAAGTCGGGTCTTCTTCGGCCAGACGCTGGATCGCGACGCCAAGCTTTTCTTGGTCGACTTTCGTCTTCGGCTCGATCGCGACCGAGATGACCGGCATCGGGAAGATCATGCGCTCGAGAATCACCGGCTTGTCAGGGTTACACAAGGTGTCACCCGTGGTGGTGTTCTTCAGACCAGCGACCGCGACGATCGAGCCGGCACCAGCGGAGGCGATGTCTTCCTGCTTGTTCGCATGCATGCGAAGCAGTCGACCGATCCGCTCTTTGCGGTCCTTCGTCGAGTTCAACAGCGCCGCACCCGTGGTGAGCGTGCCTGAATAGATACGCAGGTAGGTGAGCTTGCCGAGGTACTTGTCGCTCATGATCTTGAAGGCGAGCGCGGAGAACGGCTCATCGTCACTGGGAGCGCGGTGAACTTCGACTTCTTCGTCGCCGACCTTGTGACCGATCGTGTCGCCGATATCGAGCGGGCTCGGCAGGTAGTCGGTGATCGCGTCGAGCATGGGCTGAACGCCCTTGTTCTTGAACGCGCTCCCACACAACACCGGATTGAGCTTGCTGGCGATCGTGGCCCGGCGAATACCGGCCTGGACCTGCTCGACCGTCGGCGCGACACCGTCGAGGAACTGCTGCATGAGTTCGTCGTCTTGCTCAGACAGCGTCTCAATAAGTTTGTCGTGCCACTCGCGGGCGGCCTCAGCGTGATCGCTCGGAATCTCAACGACCTCGAAGGTGTCGCCCTTACCTTCGCCTGTCCACTCGATGCCCTGCATCTTGACGAGGTCGATGACACCCTTGAAGTCACCCTCGACGCCCCACGGCAACTGAATAACCAGCGGGACGGCGTTGAGGCGGGTAATCATCATGTCGACGGTGCGATGGAACTCAGCGCCGACACGGTCCATCTTGTTGACGAAACAGATACGCGGAACGTGGTACTTGTCGGCCTGACGCCAGACGGTCTCAGATTGAGGCTCGACGCCGGCAACGGCGTCGAAGACCGCGACCGCGCCGTCGAGTACTCGCAACGAGCGCTCGACCTCGACGGTGAAGTCGACGTGCCCAGGGGTGTCGATGATGTTGATGGTGTGGTCGTTCCACATACAGGTCGTCGCGGCGGACGTAATGGTGATGCCGCGCTCTTGCTCCTGCTCCATCCAGTCCATCGTGGCGGCGCCCTCGTGGACCTCGCCGATCTTGTAGTTGATGCCGGTGTAGAAGAGGATCCGCTCGGTCGTAGTGGTTTTGCCCGCGTCGATGTGAGCCATGATCCCGATGTTCCGGACCTTGGCTAAGTCGGCCATGACGTCAGTTGCCACTTCGTGAGCTGCTTCCTTCTCGATCGTGCCGGATCTGTGCGATGAAATCAGCGCTGGGTGCTCCGCCGATCTATCAGGCGGGTACCCGCGTTTACCAGCGGTAGTGCGCGAAGGCCTTGTTGGAATCGGCCATCTTGTGCGTGTCTTCACGACGCTTCACGCTGGCACCCAGGCCATTGCTCGCGTCGAGCAGCTCGTTCTGCAAACGCTCCGTCATCGTCTTTTCGCGACGACCCTTGGCGTAGCTGACCACCCAGCGCAACGCCAACGTGCTGCTGCGGCCGGCCTTGACCTCGACAGGGACCTGGTAGGTCGCCCCACCGACGCGGCGACTCTTGACCTCAAGCGTGGGCTTGACGTTGTCGAGCGCGCGCTTGAGCGTGACCACCGGGTCGGTGCCGGTCTTCGCGCGACAACCCTCAAGGGCGTCGTAAACGATGCGTTCGGCGAGTGAACGCTTGCCGCTCGTGAGCACCTTGTTCACCAGCGCGGTGACCAGGGGCGAGGCATAGACCGGGTCGATGACGACCGGGCGCTTCGGGGGTGGACCCTTGCGGGGCATCTAGCTCTTCTCCTTCTTCGCGCCGTAGCGGCTACGAGCCTGCTTACGGTTGCGGACACCCTGGGTGTCGAGCGAACCACGAATGATCTTGTAACGGACGCCGGGGAGATCCTTCACGCGACCGCCACGCACGAGCACGATCGAGTGCTCCTGCAGGTTGTGGCCAACGCCCGGGATGTAGGCAGTGACTTCGATGCCGCTGGTCAGCCGGACACGAGCAACCTTACGCAGCGCCGAGTTGGGCTTCTTCGGGGTGGTCGTGTACACGCGAGTGCACACCCCACGCCGCTGGGGAGAGCCTTTCAGCGCAGGGGTCTTGGTCTTGGTGACCTTGTCCTGCCGGCCCTTGCGGACCAACTGCTGGATCGTGGGCATGAGCGCCTTTCAGTATCCGTTGTTTCGTCGTGCCGTTACTCGCGTGCTAACGACCACTTTCTGGTCGACCGTGCCTATCTGTTCCGACCCACGCGGTCGGGTGTGTCGGCCGAGTTCCGGCAGACGCGCCACTCGATCGGCGAACCTGAGATGTGCCCCGATGCGCGGACATTCGCCTGTTGATGACTAGCGTGCCGCGCGAGCGGCCCAGGCAAGCCCAGGCACAAGGGGTCACATTACCGACCTGACCCTCGAAGGTCAAAAGCGGGTCGGATCTGTTCTGGCCAGCGACTGTTCTACGAGCATGAAATGGCGGTCAAACCGGCCCCTGAGCGACCGGTTTGACCCCCATTTACTGTTTATGTCCTACACGAATTCTCCGCTGACCTCGTTTTTCGGCCCGCGTCGAACCGCTAGCGCGGATCGAACCGACCCATTCACGCGGCGGATTCTCTCCTCGCTTCGCAACATGCTCAGCGCGGATCGAACCGACCGTAGTCGTACTCCTCGAGCGGAACAGCCTGCCCCGAACCTGTGGCGAACGGGACATAATCGCCGTCGAACTCGTTGCCGTAGCCACTCATCGAGTACAGCGCGGCCTTGGCTTCTTCGGTGGGCTCGATCCGAACGTTGCGGTATCTCGGTAGACCGGTACCGGCAGGGATCAGCTTGCCGATGATGACGTTCTCCTTGAGCCCAAGCAACGGGTCAGACTTGGCGTGGATCGCCGCGTCTGTGAGCACCCGAGTGGTCTCCTGGAAGGACGCCGCCGACAGCCATGATTCGGTCGCCAGCGAGGCCTTGGTGATACCCATGAGCACAGGTCGAGCGGATGCCGGCACGCCGCCTTCGGCGACGACACGGTGGTTCTCCTCCTCGAAACGAGGACGCTCGACCAACTCACCGGGCAGGAAGTCGGTCTCACCCGACTCCAGGATGTTCACCCGCTTGAGCATCTGCCGCACGATGATCTCGATGTGCTTGTCGTGGATCGGCACACCCTGGCTGCGGTAGACCTCCTGGACCTCCTG
>OLLX01000084.1_pt1 | contig 47303 bp, 51 predicted proteins | sample 1604651 | NCBI WGS metagenome assembly OLLX01 (sample SAMEA104055725, study PRJEB20765) | soil metagenome | biome: Arctic tundra; feature: Polygonal ground; material: soil | place: USA | collected 2011-09 | depth 0-0.5 m
CCCTTCCAGGGGGAGCAATGGGGCTGCGGCGGGCGCGTTCCTGGCAGGTTTCGTGGTTCTTCCTCAGCCCTCGGTGAACCCGGCCCCGAGCGGGTCACCAACCCATGTCACGCGAGACCGCGACCCGCGCGGCGATGGCTGGGCCGCGCCTCTATGGTGGACCGATGGCGTCGGTCAAGCAGATCCAAGTCACCTTCGACTGCGCAGAACCTGAGCGCGTCGCTCGTTTCTGGTGCGAGGTGTTGGGGTACGTCCTACCGCCGCCACCGGAGGGGTTTGCTACTTGGGACGATTTCGATCGCGCGCTGCCGCCTGAGCATCAGGGTTCAGCGTTCGCATGCATTGATCCCTCAGGTGTGGGCCCGCGACTGTTCTTCCAGCGCGTTCCCGAAGGCAAGGTCGTCAAGAATCGGCTGCATCTTGACGTGCGGGTTGGCACGAGGCTCGTGGGTGAGGCGCGCGTGGCCGCGCTTGAGGCCGAATGCGCACGGCTGATCGAGGTCGGCGCGGTACGGGTGCGATTGCTGCGTGCCGATGGTGTCAACGAGTCGTGCCTGGTGATGCGGGACATCGAGGGCAACGAGTTCTGTCTCGACTAAGTGGCCGCGAACGTGAACATGCCGCCGGGCTTCCCGCGCCACAAACGAGCACCCCGCACGAGTAGACGATTTCCACCCCCGGCCATACCAGTCGAAACGTTCGGTCATTCTTGACCTAGGTGTGGCGGCAGGAATTCCGCTGACCCTGCCGGGGGCGCATTCGGCGGAGGTCATTCTGTTGGGTGCGATTCCCGGCGCGGCCGGTCTGCTCGGCCGACAGTGTTGGAGCAAGGGCCGCACGCTGTGGTGCAACGGTAGTGCAGATGGTGGTGTATCAGCAGCGTAATTAGTGCTCACGGGGGCCGGCGGGGCGTTCACCCCCGATGACGGCACCTACCTCGGTCAGCTATTCGAGTCACTCGCCACCTTGTCTGTGCGGGTATTTGCCGGATCGTGCGCGGCCGACGTGTCGCACCTGCGCCTGGACTCTGGGCGCCGCGAGGTCGACGTGAATCTCTAGCTCAGTCCGCTGCTGATCAGTGAGGTCGCTGCGGTCGGCAGGCTCGTCGGCCCTCCCACTGCGGTCACGCTGGTCACGGTGGCGGCGGCGTCGTCCAGGTAGCTTGCTTGGGTTGTATTCAGGCTCGCTGCGGTCGGACTTACCAGCAGTAGTGACCAACCGTTGTGTGCCGCGTAGGCAGCACCGGATAATCCGTCGGGGAAGTTGGTCCCGGTGGCGAGCACGATGCCGGTGGCGAGCGGTGCTACGGCGGCGGCGACAAGGGCGGCGGTCGCGTACCTGTCGGCCCCCACGATTGGCGTTGCGCTCGGGTCGGCGGCAGCTGCCTGGCCGCCGACCGCCGTGGTGATGGGGCTGGTGTGGGCGGTCAGCCAGTCTTGTGTCTCGCCTGGCATCGTCGTGTTGGCGGTCAACAGCACGACACCGGTACTTAAACCGGCAGCGTCAGCGGCTGGCAGCGCGTCCGCGAAGTTCAGGCCGGTGGCTAGGTAGGTGTGGGTCACGGTTTCGGTGGTTTCGATCTTGTCGGCGATCGCGGTCGCGGTGGAGTAGCGGTCTGTGCCGCCGATGCGCATCACCTGGTAGCCGAGTGCCTGCAACGCCGTCACGACGCTGGGGTCGATCGCGTTCACCCCACCGAGGCAGATGACTGTTCCGCCTGGGGTGAGCACGGCGGCGATTGCTGTCTGGGTGGCCGGCGACAGGTTGTCGGACGGCGTCAGCAGCAGCGGGCCCTTCAGTGCGTTCGCCAACGGCGAGCCGGTCAGCCCGTCGGCGTAGAGGTCGTCACGGGCCAGCACGACGACGGCGGCCGAGCCGACGGTCGGGTAAGACGCGGTGGCCAGCATGGCCGCTGTTGTGTCGCGGTCGACGCCGCCGATCTGGTTGAACGTCGCTACCGGGATGACGGGCGGCGTGATGACCGGCGGATGCACGATCGCTGCCGTGACCTGGAACGACTGGGTGACCGTCGGTGCGAAGTTGTAGGTGGGATCGCCGTCCTGGTCGGCTTCGATGGTGCAGGTGCCGACCGAGATCAGCGTCACTACCGAGCCCTGGACCGTGCACACATCCGTCGTGTCACTGGTGTAGGTGACTGCATTGCCCGATGACGCGGTCCCGGACAGGGCCAGGGTCACCGCGCTGATGCTGGTGTCGGCCAGTGCCGGCCAGCTGATCGTCTGCTCGATCTGGTCAATGTTGAACCCCATCAGCGCGGGGGACGCCGAGTCGAAGACTCCGTTGCCTGCCTGGTAGGCGGTGAGGTCGCACTCGCCCACGCTGACGATCGTCAAGACGTTTCCGACGACCGAGCAGACGGTGTCGTCCCCGGTTTCGTACGTCACCGTGAGGCCGGAGTCGGAGGTCGCGGCCAGGGTGATGGGCGCTGTTCCCATGGGGACGTTGCCAAGCTGCGTGAACGTGATGGTCTGGGGGAGGTCGTCACCTGACGGTAAGTCGATCGTGAAAATGTCGGAAGCTGTGGTCGCCGGAGCGTAGGTGGCGTTGCCGGCCTGGTCGGCATCGATTTCACAGCTGCCCGATTGCAGCACGGTGACCACTGAGCCGTTGACCGCGCAGATGTCGGGCGTCGCGCTGGAGAAGGTCACTGGTAGCGATGACGTCGAGGTTGCCGTCACCGTGACCGGCCCGCCGTCCGAGGCGATGTCGGCGGTCTGCGGGAAGGTGATTGTCTGTACTGTCCCCGCGACGCTGGTGTCGGTGCTGAAGATCAGGTCGTAGTTCATCGTCGTCGTTCCAGCCGGTGCGACCGCGCCGGCGGAGCCCCCGTGAGCCTGGGCGATGTCCCAGTCCAGGCCCATTCCGTTGTCGGTGGTGGGCCGGGGGTCGATGCTCAAGCTCGGGGTGTCGGGGAAGTCGAGCCCGTAGTTGCTGAAGCCGTGGGCATTCGGGCAGCCCGAGTCGTTGCCGAACAGGCAGTAGTAGAAGCCCGACCAGTAGCCGGTCCAGGTCGGACCTGCGGTGTAGCGGAACGCCTCGACTAGCGCGTGGTCGGCGCTGATCACGCCGACGACCGGGCCAGTTGATTGATAGAAGCCCGGTCCGGCGTCGTCGCCGCCGAGTAGCGTGTCGATGCCTCGGTAGAGCTTGACCACCTTGGCGTTACCGGCCGGCACGTTGACGACCGCCTGCTCGTGGTAATGGTCACTGGTGCCGTCATAGCTCAACGTCATGTTGACCGAGTAGACCAACGTGGTGGCGGGGTCGGTCCACGTCAAGGTGCTGGTGATCGTGCCGGCCCCGGTGCTGGAGCCGCCGACCGCGGTGATCGAATCCCAGTCCACGGCGTCGGTCATCGCGCCCCCGGGCACGTCATCCAGACCCTGGGGCCCGACGATCGTGGCGCCGACACGCAGGATGATCGCGTTGTTGAGTTCGCCGGTCGTGGTCGGGTCGGGGAATGAGCCGTCGCCGTAGACCTGTCCCACGCCATCGCGTTCGACCTGGATCTGGCCGTTGCCGTAGTACACCGCAAGCCCGTCCAACGTCGTGAGCCCGCCGTCGGAGTTGAGGACCTTCGTCGGGTCGATCTGGCCACCACCGCCGGCGAATGCCGTCACGCTCGGGATCAACGTCGCCGCAGCGACGAGAGCAACGGCGACGCCGGCTCCTGACAGGCGGTTCCGCAATCTCTTGGCGTTCAGCTGCCGACTCTGACCAACCCGCATGATGACTCCCTGGTGGGCCGCCCACGTCGGCGGTACTCAGGAGCATGCCCCGCAATTGGCTATATATTACGATGAATCGGAAAAAAGGGATAAATCTGACAATCAGTTAATCAGCTCGATGTACCTGGGGCTCGCTGCTGACCTTCGAGCAGGCCGCCGCCTCGATGCTGAATTTCCAGGACGGTCTGGATCGCTGCGGTTTTGGTTTGGGCCGTGGAGATTCGTGCGGTCATGAGCGAGGTCGGGTTGATTTGGCCAGGCGTTGCGCGATGGCGTCGACGTCATCGAGGTCGCCGACTGCTACGGCGATGACGAGTTCGTAGGCTCGATCGTTGGTCATGGTGAGCCGAAGCCCGTTTAGGCCGAAGAAAGCCAGGGTTGCGGCAAGAGCGAGGCGTTTGTTGCCATCGACGAGTGGGTGGTTAGGGGCGAGGGAATGCAGCACGGCCGCAGCCTTCGCATGCACGGTTGGGTAGGCGTCGTGGCCATAGGCGCTTGCTCGTGGCCGGGCCGCTGCGGCTTCGAGTAGCCCAAGGTCGCGGACTTGGACTGCGGGTAGCGTCCGGTCGGCGATGTGCAGCAAGTCTTCGACGTCGAGGTAGATCACTGCCCGAGTCGTTGCAGCGCTTCGGCGTATCGCGGCAGTTCCTCATCCAAGACGCGATCAAGCAGGTCCCGCCGACTTGTGCGTTCGATGTAGTCACGTACCGCTTCGCGAGCAACCTCTTGCATCGACCGTCCTTCGTGAGCGGCTCGCAGTCGCAATGCTTCAGTCTCCAGCTCATCGAGTCGCAATGTCATTGCCATGGCCCAATGATACCGCGACTGATACCAGATGAACTGCTGTCACGAGAACGCGCGAACATTTGGCTCCTCTCCGTCATTGGCGTCGTCGTTCACGCTCGTTGGGTACATCCCGATTCGTTCGTAGGTGACGTTGATAGAACGTCGCGGCGCTGCTTCATCTTCTAGGAATTCCACGCCTATCGGCGCGCACTGAGCATTGCCTCGATGCGGGCTAGTCGTGCGTTGATCTCGACGAGTTGTGGATCTGGCTCGCGATCGGTGTCAACAAAGTAGGCCGCGATTGACGCTGTTACCGCACAGAAGACCGCGATGCCGGTCAGCATTAGCGCGACGGCGATACCACGGCCTGCCGTAGTGACTTGGAACTTATCTCCGTAGCCGACGGTCGTCACGGTGACGATGGCCCACCACATCGCGTCGCCGAAGCCATGGATGTTCGACCCGTGGGCATGGGATTCGACGGCGGTCTCGAGTCCGGCCGAGGCGACAATGACGATCAATGCGACGAGCAGGCTGAACTGGAGTCCGCGCCGGGACAGGATCGACCGAGCCTCGCGAATTCCGGTCGTCACGAACCCGATGAGTCTTATGAAGCGAGCGAACCTGATAAGTCGTGCCGCGCGTAGCAGCCGAAGTGGCCGGAGCAAGGGGACGAGGACGACGATCAGGTCGGGAATGTGGGTGCGGATGAAATGGCGACGGTTCGGTGTCAGGTAGAGCTTGACTGTGTATTCGAACGCGAACGCCGCCCAGATGAACCAGTCGAGCCCATCGATCGCCCTCGACGCCGCAGGTCTGAGATGCCAGATGAGCGGCGCAATGAGCAACGGGATCATTACGACGGCAAGGACGAGCAAGGGGACATCGACGGTAGCCGCGAACTTGTCGTACGCCCGCGAGTCGCGGGTACGCCTTGCCATGCTGCTCCTGAAATCGACTGGGCCAGAGGCTATGCCTCACGAGGCTGACTAGCGAGGTGCGGCAAAAGCTCGGCGTGGCGACCTCTGATGGTCTAAGGCTTCGTCGGTCTGGCCTTGAGGGAGTGTCGACGCTGGAGCCTGATCGGGCCTAATGCGGTGTTCTTAGCATTTGTCGCGCTATCGTCGGTGATCTACCTAGCGGGGGAGCACATAATGAGACGTCGGCTTGCTTTGACAATTCTGTCGGCGGGGTTGGTTGTTGCTGGCTGCAACTCGAAAACCACTGCTGCCACACATACATCGACACCGCTGGGTGCCGCGAGGTCTAGCGTCGTAAGCGGTGGCGCGTCGAGTCCGGTTATCCCACCTGCTGCCCCGGCATCGCGGATGCCGTCTGCCTCATCGAGCCCGGTCACTGCGGCGGCTTCTCCTGTTGTCGTGAAGGCGACGGCGTCAACGAAGCCGACGCAATCGGCCAAGGTGGCAGTGGCCACTAAGGCCGCAGCCACTCCTTCGGCAGCCAAGCCGGTACCTACCCTCGCGACTGTCAAACCAGTACCGACCCCTCCGGTTGTTAGGGCAACGCCTACCGCGGTTATTCCTCCTGTCGTTCCTCCGGTAGTCAAGGCCACGCCGACCGCTCCGGCTGTTCGCCCGTTGCTTTGTTCGGCGAGTGTGTCGGATGTGTCCCCGCACCACAACGAAACTACTGACGTTCTGGTAACGACTTCGGCTGGCGCGCAGATCACTGTCACCGCGCTGTACAAGACGAAGTCGACGGTAAAGACGGGAAGCGCGGACGCGACTGGGCACGGTGACGTGCCCTTCGACATCTCGACAGCTACGTATGGATTCACGGTGGACGTCACCGTCAATGTCACTACCGGTGGGCAAAGCGCAACGTGCTCGACGAGCTACACGCCAGCGGCATAGCTGACTCAGCAGGCTTAACGCGTGCTTGTCAGGATGACGGTTTCGCCCGTTGTCCTCTTGGGTCTGCTCGGGCCGTGACCGCAGACTCGGCCTAGCGGACGGGCATCGAGTTGGTCGTCGGTCAGATTGGCTTGGCCGGCAGTCGGGCCGAATAGATCGAGTACCCGTCGATATGACGGGTGAGGGCGGTGGCGATGACCGTTGCCGCGATGATCGGCACCATCAGAGCGAACCCGCCGTGAGTCAGTTCGAGCACGAGCGCCAAACCGGTGATAGGCGCTTGCATAGATGCGCCGATCATCGCGGCCGCGCCTACTAGCGCGTACGCACCGATCGGTGTCCCGGGCCAGATCTGCGACCAGGCAACGCCGAGAAATCCGCCCAATACGGCTCCCGTGCTGAGAGTGGGCGTGAGTAAGCCGCCCGAGGCTCCACTGCTGAGGCACAGGGCAGTCATGATCGGCTTGAGTAACATCAGCGCGAGCAGCAAAGCCGCACTTCCGGAGCCCACGAACGCGTCGTGTGCCATGCCCTGGCCGTTGCCGAACAGCTGCGGGTATTTCAGCCCGATCAGGCCGAGGATCCCGAACGCGATCAGCGAGGCCGGGATCGACTTCAATCCGCTAACGCGGTGGTGAGAAACCCAACCGATGAGGCGAATGTAAACAGCCGCTACTACGGCGATCATTGGGCCCACGACCAGCGACCACACGACGAGCGCCGCGCTCACGCGGTAGTCGGGTATCCCGGGGTAGGTGGCATGGGTCGGAAGGTAGATCCACGCGGTGACCGTCGCGATCCCTGAGCAGGCCAGTGCAGGCAGCATCGTGGGCAACGTAATAGCGCCGCAGAGGATCTCCGCGGTGAAGATCGCCCCAGCCAACGGCACGTTGTACACGGCCGCGAGCCCGGCTCCACCGCCGCAGGCCACGAGCAATTTGCGCTGCGCGGGCGACAACCGGTACTAGCCCGCGAAAACGCTACCCGACGCGCCACCCATCAACTTTGGGGCCGAGCGAGGCACCCATTCCTACGACAACCTCGGAGATGACCGAGGTGCCCAAACTGCGGCGAAACGACAACCGGCCACTGCCGTTCCACAGTGCTTCGTCGATCTCGGACTTCTCGCCTTTGGTGTAGCGGCGCAACAGATACCAGCTGACACCTCCGAAGGCGCCCGCTATCAACAGCGAAACGATGCGCCGGATATCTGCCACGTGCTCGACACCAGTATCGAAAGCGCCGCTGCCGTAGCCAAAAGCGAGATGTTGCACTGAGAAAAGAACAACCATCATCAGGTCACCGAGTAGGCCGCTAGCGACGCCGGTCAAGACGACAGCGACCCAGAAGATCGGCGTCAATGCGGCATCGCCGTCGCCGATGACATTGGGCTGCTCCATCGCGCCGCGCCCGGAAGGCAGTCGCCTCTTCAGTACCGGTTGTGGCACCCGAAGGCGTTCATTGTGCTGCTCAGGCAAGACCATCACACCATCATCTCGGGAGGAACAGTTGGCCGTCGAAGGCCCCACTCGCGGTGCGGGTGCTCGCCGTCAAACCATTGGTTCGCTCATCGGCATCCAGATCCTTGATTCGCTTCGTCGATGTCAACGGTCAGGAGGCTTGTACCTGCTCTAGATCTGCTGCTGGCTGGTCTTGTGTGGAATCTTGGCGGAATCCTGAACCGGCCACGTGCTGGGGTCGAGTCGTTTCCTGGCGGCAGGTGGAGGGAACTATCGGTCGTGTGGCCGGAAGGTGGAGGACGGGGTATGTCGACCCAGCTGGCGACGCCGCTTCATATTATCGAGTCTTACTTCGATATGAAGCTGGATCAGAAGGCCATCAAGCACTTGGGTCGTCTACCTGACGACGCTTGGATTGATTTCGCTAAACAGTACCTGGCAACGATGAATGAGCACTTCGTTACACAGTTCCTCGGAGAGACTGAGGGTGGGCAGGCGCCACTGCGTTTGTACTTCGAGCCACGACTAATGCACAACTGGGATAAAGCACTGAGTCATTTGCGTAGGCCGACCACTCCACTGCTTGGTGTCACCCCCGACCCTAGTCCGGGTGAGATCACTTCTGCCGCCGTATCGGGAATGCTTGAACCGTTAAAGAAGCATCTCCTGATAGCCGACTCGGTTTACATTCGAGACAGCTTTTACTACTGCTTCGATTGGGTCGCCGAAAGCGCTGAAAGGACACGGTGGCGTGCGGACCCAATTCAGGTTCGCAACGTTGAAGCGCATGTGAGCAGGATCAAAGGCTGGCTACCTCTTCTGGTTGAACTCCGAGAACTGATCGAATCGCGAACTCTGGTCTTCATGCCTTATTACATGACGCCATCGTTTCCTTACGCGAGTGATTCTCCCAAGCTCAAAGAGGCCCTACAGAAACTCCGGATACATCCACGAGCCGGCGCGACACCTCCCACGTCGCCGACGATTGACTTCGCGTCTTTTCTTCCTCCGACAAGGTCTGAGTCCGCTAGGCAGAAGGTGCTTTCCCTCGGCGAAACTCAGCCGGGTCGATATTACGTTGACACGACCGAGGTCATCGGTGCGTGGCTCAACTCGAAACTTCTCGGTCTAAATCCGGTCTTTCCTAATCGTGACATGTTCGACTTCGCGGCCGACCTCTACTTTGATGACGACACCAATTCGGTTGAACTCACCAGTGATTTGACCTCATTAGATATCGTACCGTTGGGTAAGAAGAAACCGATGAGCATAAAAGACCTACTGAGTCTTCGGAAGAACGAGGAAGGTTTCGCCGCGGTGCGCGGTGCCGTCGTCGAATGCCAAAAATATCTGGAAGCGGAACTGAAGCCCGGCGCTTCCCCGGAAGCTGCCAGCTTACTTTGTCGCGATCTTTTTGAACAACACCTCACCAGCTATGAAGGCAAGTCCGGGTCAGTTTTGAAGTTCGTTAACGACAAGCCAGTTGCCGGAGCCGTTTTCGCGGCCGCGATCGGCGCTGTGTTGATCCCTACTGCGGTTGTGAACCCGGCAATCGGGGTGATCGCCGCTAGCGTGCTTTCGCCAGGACTCATGCTGCTAGCGAAACGCCGAGTGAATCCGAGAACCCGCGCGATTTCTTCCCTGCAAGCACTCCTTTGAGACTAAAACAAGAATCGTCTTTATTTGCTGATCTGGTGCCGGAAGTCGCGGGAGTATTGCCCGAGGTTGTTCGTGTGGACGACGACGCTGATCGTCATTCTGGTCGCGCCCTTCTTTGGGTCGGGCTGGACCTGGCAGGTGACGTACTGGTTGGTCCCTGGCTTCAGTTCCGAAGCTGAACAGTGGCGTACCGAGCCGAGGTCAGCGCGGACCTGCACCGTCGCGTGGCGAGAGTTCGGAGCCACCCAGATCAGGAAGGTAGCGCGGTAGTGGCCGTGCCGGTTGAGCCTGCGCGAAAGGTGGTCGTTGTTCGCGATGGAGGCGCCCGGTACGACCGCGATGATATTGCTCGCCATTGCCGCTGAAGTCACCGAAGCGGCGCCAACGCTCATCACCGTAGTCTCTGGTCCCGGGACGCCGGTGGCTGCGGACGCCTCGGAGCTCGTCGCCATCGGTCCGAGAGCAAGTACCAACGCCGCCGCTGCGCCAGTAAGCCATGAATAGTCCATATCTGTGACTTTACGACCGATACTGGAGTTGGGCGATGACCCGCTCGATAACTCTGGGGATCGACCGCATGAACAGTGCGCCTCAGGCGCCTGGTGGCGGTGTAGTGGGGCTGAAGGATCTCGGCGACATCGTCCGCGCGTCGCGACTGAGTCAAGGCCTCACCCAACAGGAGGTCGCGAGTCGGGTGGGGGACGCTAGCCGCGATACGGCCGCGCTGAAAAGGTTGAGGGCCATCCCGCTGTCGATCTTGACGCGCTCCTCGATGCCCATCGAGATGGCGAGCGTGTGGGCGGTAAGTACGAGTCCTCGCAAACGTCGATGACTGTGGCTGGGAGTGGTAAGCCGGGACGCATTCCGCCGAGACTGCGCGGGCTTATGCCGGGACGGTCTGCCGGCTGTCTCGTGATCGCCACGGTCGGGTGAGCCTGCGGTACGACGCTGAGTATGTGGCCACTCGCGGCGCAACGCCGCTGTCAGTCGCACTACCGCTCATCCAGGAGCGTCAAGGCGCGGCTTGCGATGTCCGTCGGCGGAAGGGCGCAGCTCGACGAGATCGACGGAACGGCATGGGGTGTCCTCGTGGACGCCATCAGGGTTGATCGAAAACCCTTATCGATCGGGTCGCCGCGCTCGTGGACGCGGCACCTGAAGCAGCCGCGTCCGTGATTGAGGAAGAGGTTGCCGCCGGGTCTTTAGTGGCGAGCGGCGTGAGACTGGTCTGTCATGCCCGCCAGTGAATAGCAGACGTCAGTTACTTTCTATCTGAGACCAGAAGGGAACGTTCCGTTACGCTACGCTGAAAGTAGCATCAAATATAGCGGGATATATTTTGTCGAAGTAGTGTTATCGGCAAAGGCTGCCATTCGCTAATAACACTGCCGGGTGAGAAATCCATATGGTCAAAAGTCGGGCCGAAAGTCTTCGATCGACGGCGGGCACGTAGGGGATTCTTTTGGTAAGACTCTTGACTGTAGTTGTCATGGGCAGGAGACTGCTTCGCAGTTGCCCGTGCGCGAATGCATCTGACTGCTATCTCTACCTGCTTGCTCGACGTAGTTACAGCCGATGTGGCACGGCTCGCGGTTTTTAACGCGAGGGGCGCCACAGTCCGTTCAGCCCTTTGGAGCGCTTCGTGACCGTTGTTCGCAACCCTGCCGCTGTCTTGCGTCGTGGTCGTCGTGGCTTCCGGGCCGTGGCGTTGGCTGTTGGTTTGGCCGCCGCGACCACGATGGCACTGCCGCTGTCAGCCAGCGCTTCTCCCGCGCAGGAAGGCGCTTCTACTGCTATTGGCAGCAGTGTTAAAGCGGCGGCGGCAAGTTCACCGTGGAAATTAACGTGGTCTGATGAGTTCAGCGGGGCGGCTGGCGCCGCGGTCAATTCGGCGAATTGGCAGTTCGATACCGGCGGCAGTGGCTGGGGTAACAATGAACTCGAGTATTACACCAACAGCACTAAGAATGCTTCGCTCGATGGCAGCGGGCATCTGCGGATTATCGCGACCACCAGTGGTGCTTCAGCAAATCAATGTTGGTACGGAACCTGCAAGTACACTTCGGCACGCCTGAATACGGCGGGGAAGATCACTGCCCAGTACGGGCAGCTCGACGCGCGAATCAAGATTCCCTGCGGGACGGGATTGTGGCCCGCGTTTTGGGCGCTCGGCAGTAATATCGGCACGGTAGGGTGGCCGACCTCCGGTGAGATCGACACTATGGAAAATATCGGTAGCGAGCCAGGTGAAGTCCATGGCAGTTTGCATGGACCGAGCGGATATAACACCACCAGCACTTATACGCTGCCGAATAGCGCTCGTTTTTGTGGCGGTTACCACATCTTCCAGGCATTTTGGTATCCCAGCTATATTTCCTTTGCTGTCGACGGGAACATTTACGCTACCGAACAAAAGTCAGCCGCTGGAGCGGGGTGGGTGTTCAATCACCCGTTTTACTTGCTCCTCAACTTGGCCGTAGGTGGTAACTTTCCGGGCAGCCCGACCTCCGCTACTAAATTCCCGGCAACCATGCTCGTCGATTACGTTCGCGTTTATACCCCTACCGGAACAGCTTCCACCATCACTGGTATCGGCAAAAAATGCGTCGATGTCGCTGGGGCTGGTACTGCCGACGGAACTCCGGTGGATTTGTACACCTGCAATGGAACCAGTGCTCAACAGTGGACTATCCAGGCTGACGGGACGATCAGAGCTTTAGGTAAATGCATGGATGTGGTCGGCGGAGGTGTCACTGATGGAACGCAGGTGGATTTGTACACGTGCAATGGCACTGGAGCTCAGCAATGGATCTATTCCACTGCCACGAATACCATCGTCAATGCCCAATCCAACTTCTGTCTCGATGCCACCGGTAAATCTTCGGCTAATGGAACGCGGCTGCAGATCTGGGGCTGTTCCGGTGGAACAAACCAAAGCTGGACGGCGTAAAGCTGGACGGCATAAAGATTGGACGATATAAAGGCGGACGTAAAGATAGAGGCTGGTGTAAGGCCGAGGTCAAAGGCTTGGTGGCGTCCGATATTGATAGCTGTGGTGGGTGGTGAAGGCTAACGACTCGTACAGGGCGAGCGCGGCCTCGTTGTTTGCCAATACTTCGAGATAAACCTGTCGGACGTCGAGCATCCGCGCCCAGGTAAGTAGCGACCGCATCACGGCTCGGGCGAACCCTTGTCTCCGGTACCTTTCCGCGACCTCGATTACGCTGATTCCGACCCAGGCGTCTTCCACGGTGGCTCGGCCAATGGCGATTGTCGGCGCGTCAGGTGCGGTGCCGACGTCCGGTGCGGAAATCTCGGCGAAGGTGGGCCGCGTGCCGCTCATCAGCACCGGGACTGCGGCCGGTCCGTTCTTGCCGCCCCGAAATGCGCGCAGCCATGCCGCCGAGGGAACCTCGGTCAGCGCGATCGGGTGGGGTACCTCGACAGCGTCCCCGGCAGCTCCAGATAGCCGAGCCAGCGCCTGTCGCAACGGCACAGTTTGGACACGGGTTTCAGACGCCGCTGGCCAACCTCTGCGTGCAAGCTCGTCGTCGAGTCGACTGCCGACGATCACCCGGATCTGTGCCGGTAAGTCTCGCTCGGCATACCAGTTCGCTACGAACGCGAGTGCTTCGTCGAGTGGCACGCCAGGCGAACCGAGTGGTCGCACCGAGTTTGCTCTGGCGGTGAAGCCGTTCGCGGCCCGCAACCACCACTGGCCGAGCCACTCGCCGTCGGACCCGACCCAACCGCGCGCGCTCACGCCTTCGAGTAAACGCGCGGCCAGTGGGCTGACGCCGACCCGCTTGGCGGCTAGCACGCTCGTCCAAGGCACCTGGACCATCGAGTCGTCGCGGCGGCGGATGATCAGTGCGTTGGCGTCGATGGCCTCCAGCTCGCCGACGACGTCACCGATATTGACGTCACCGATATCGCCGACAAATCCGGGGCGGCTTACGTCGTCCAGCTGACGGCGCACCATGACGAGGGCGCCGAGGTCGTCGACGCCAAACGCGGCTGGCGCGGCTGGTTCGGACACGCCGAGCACCCCCAAGGATCGACAACTCATGACGTTCGCCGATACTAGGTGGCGTTCTCTTGTCTGTGCTCGCCCCGACGTGCTCGTCCTGTACATGCTCGCGCTCGTACGTGCTCGCGATTATCGGCTGACTCGAACCCCGGTTCGACCGCCATGAGGAGGCTTCCCCGTGACGTATGTGATCGCCCAGCCCTGTGTCGACCTCAAAGATCGTGCCTGCGTTGACGAGTGCCCGGTCGACTGCATCTACGAGGGCGCCCGGATGCTCTACATCCACCCCGATGAGTGCGTCGACTGCGGAGCGTGTGAGCCGGTCTGCCCGGTGGAGGCGATCTTCTACGAGGACGACGTCCCGGAGCCGTGGAAGGAGTACTACAAGGCGAACGTCGAGTTCTTCGACGACCTTGGTTCTCCTGGTGGCGCCGCCAAGTCTGGCGTGATCGACAAAGACCACCCGCTGATCGCCGCGCTGCCGCCGCAAGAACAAGCCGCGCACTGATCCAGGTGCCAAGCCCTACGGGCGGTCGGCGTCCGCTTGATCTGCCCGACTTCCCGTGGGACGCACTGCATTCCTACGCCGCGACCGCCCGTGCGCATGCGGGTGGCATCGTCGATCTCTCCGTCGGCACGCCGGTTGATCCGGTGCCGACGGTAGTCCAGGCAGCGTTGGCGGCAACGACCAATACGCCGGGCTATCCGGCTACCTACGGGACGCCGCTGCTTCGGCAATCCGCATCGGGATGGCTTCGGCGGCGACTGGCCGTCGACATCGATCCGGCTCACGTTTTGCCGGTGCTTGGCGCCAAGGAAGCGGTCGCCTGGCTGCCGACTCTGCTCGGTCTCGGTGCTGGTGATCAGGTCGGCATCCCGGCGCTTGCCTACCCCACCTATGCGGTCGGTGCCCAGCTAGCTGGTGCTACGCCCATCGTTGTCGACAGCACGATCTCGGTCGGGCCGGCCGCGCTGCCGATGCTCTGGGTCAACTCACCCGGCAACCCGACCGGACAGGTATTGCCGGTCACTCATCTGCGCAAGCTGGTCGATTGGTGTCGTGAGCGCGGCACGATTTTGATCAGCGACGAGTGCTACATCGAGTTCGGTTGGGAGGGCGAACCGCCGCGCTCGATCCTGCATCCCGACGTTTGCGGCGGTTCTCACGACGGCCTTATCGCCGTCCATTCGCTGTCGAAGCGATCGAACCTGGCCGGCTACCGGGCCGGATTCTTGGCCGGCGATAGCCGACTGATCGCCGAGCTGCTTGAGGTGCGCAAGCATGCCGGCATGATCGTGCCGGCTCCGGTACAGGCCGCGATGATTGCCGCACTCGACGACGATGCTCATGTCGAGGAGCAGCGCGCTCGCTACCTGGATCGACGCACCTTGCTCAAGCCAGCCCTAGAGTCCGCTGGCTTCACCATTGAACACTCCACCGCTGGCCTCTACCTCTGGGCCAGCCGGTCGGCTAACAGCGCTAGCCGCGATGAAGATTGCTGGCAGATCGTCGGCTGGTTCGCGGAGCGCGGCATTTTGGTGGCGCCCGGTTCGTTCTATGGTGAGGCCGGACGTCGACATGTCCGCATTGCTCTGACGGCGTCCGATGAGCGGGTAACTGAAGCAGCCAACAGGGTTCGGCAATAGGGTCAGGCGGCTGACCGCGCGCTTATCGAAGGATCATCCGCTGCCGAAGAACGAGGTAGGCCGAGCCGTCCTGGAGGGCACGTGTCTGGTTCGCCAGTTCTTGGAGTCGAGGCCACCGGCGTGGGCACGCAGGCTGTCCTAGTCAGAGACGGCGAAGTGCTCAACCGCATCACCGACGGTCCACTGGACGTGCTGCTTGACCCCCATGCGTTCGACCGGCTGGTGAGTCTGATCAAGGAGTCGGGAGCAAGCGCGGTTGGCCTCGGGCTAGCCGGCTTGCAGCGCGCTCGCGACGTCCAGCTGCTAGAAGCGCAGTTGCGTGCCAAAACCGGTGTTGCCGTAACAGTCGCCGACGATGCCGAGGTTGCCCAACTCGGCGCGTTCAACGGTGGCCCTGGCATCGTGGTGATCGCGCACACGGGTTCCAACGCATTCGGTCGCGACGCTGCAGGCCGGGCGGCCCGCGCCGGCGGCATGGGCCACATCGTCGGTGATGAAGGAAGTCACTACTGGATCGCGGCTCGCGCGATTCGGTTGGCGATCGCGTCACGAGACGGTCGTGGCGTTAAGTCAGCGGCCCTGGAGCACGCCGTCACCGGTGCCTATGGCCTCAGCCTCGACGCGCTGATGTGTCAGGTGACCGAGGCGTCAGCTGATTCCAGCTTGATTGCCAGGCTCGCCCGCACCGTCATGAGCCTGCAAGATCCGATCATGCAAGGCGTGCTGGACGAAGCGGCAGCTGACCTGGTGGCGCACGTGCACGCACTGCGTTCACGGCTTGGTGAGTTGCCGGTCGCGATGTACGGCTCGGTGTTCCAACATCCCTACGTCCGGCAACGCTTTATGGCTGCCACTGGAGCTGTCGACGCGGCTGCCACGCCGATCTATGGCGCGGTCCTGCTCGCTACCGCGGGTTTCGGCGCGCGTGACATGGGCTGGTACGACGACTGACCCACCTGCCAACTGACCCACCGACCGAACGGTCCGCCGTTAGTCGCGGCCAATGGCGATGACGACGTGGCCGGCTGGCGCGACGGTCTTAGTCGATCGCCAACCGTCCTTGTCCGGGCGCCACTCCTGGTTACCGAGCACGACGCTCGCGATGCCGTCCGCTGACGCATGCGCGACTGCCCAGGCGGCGACGGTGGTTTCTTGACGCGCGGTGGCCGCGTCGTCACCTGACCCGGTCGAGCCCAACCCGCTGACGGTGATCGTCGTCATCTTCGAGTCGATGTTGGCCACACTTGGCGAGGTGATCGCCAGGTCGTTCCTCAGTCCGGAAGTCGTGGTCTTGACGGCGGCGGCGATGGAGGTCGGTGCCGCCGATGCGGTGACTACGCCCGGCGCGGACGAGACTGCCGGGCTTGACGATGTCGCGACTGAGATCCCTGGGTGCACGAGCCGGCAGGTCAGCTGGTTTGTCGTCGTCCCGGTCAAGGCTGCAGCGAGGGCGGTCGCGCGCGGTGCCCACGAGGCATATGCCTGCGGAAACGCGCTGCGCTGGACGGCTTGCGCGGCGTCCCCGACCGACAGTGTCTGCCAATCGGTCACTTTTACGAGCGCGTCGAAGAATTTTCCGGCGGCATAGATGGGCTGGGTGATCTGGCTGGCCGAACCCCAACCTTCGGAAGGTCGTTGCTGGAAGAGGCCGAGCGAGTCGGCGTCGCCATAGTCGAGATTGCGCAGCTTGGATTCTTGCTGGGCGGTGGCCAGGGCGACAATCACTGCGCGTTCGGGCAGCGCTCGCCGCATCGCGACGTCCGCGATGATTGAGGCATTCAGCAGTTGGTCTGGGTCCATCGCGTAGATGGTGGCAGCCGGCTGGCCGACGACCTGGCAAGAATCCGCGGTGAGTGGATGCCTGGTCAGCTGGTGCCAGCCGTACAACGCGGCTACGCCCAACCCGGCTATCAGAGCGAGCGCGACCGTCGTGGAGATGAGTGCGCGGAGGCCGCGGCGGCGACGGCCACGCGGGTTTCGACGAGCCATCAGCGAATCGCGATCAGTGGCTCGACACCGACGGTGCGCATAGTTCGCACTGCCGACCAAGCCCGGGAATCCAGACGTCGGTAAAGTCTGCGGCCATGGACCAGCCTTTCGTCAGTCCGCTGCCCGCGGAGATCGATGCGCTCTGGGAACGTAGAGCCGAGATCAACCCTAACGACGCCGATGCCCACGACTTGGTGGTGGCGGCGGTCGATGCTTTGGATACCGGCTTGGTCCGGGTCGCTTTCGTCGATCCGGCCAGCGATGAGGTAGTGGTCGACGAGCGGGCCAAGCGCGCGATTCTTCTCTCGTTCAAGGTGTTGGCGATGAAGGAGTCGTCGGCGGGTGATTTCACCTATCACGACCGGATGCCGCTGAAGTCGCAGTTCAACGGCGTCCGCGTGGTGCCGGGCGCGATCGTGCGATGGGGCTCCTACGTCGCTCCCAGTGCGGTGCTGATGCCCAGCTTCGTCAATATCGGCGGTTACGTCGATGAAGGCACCATGGTCGATACTTGGGCCACCGTTGGCTCGTGCGCGCAGGTCGGCAAGAGGGTGCACCTTTCTGGCGGCGTCGGCATCGGTGGGGTGCTCGAACCGCCGAACGCGGTGCCGGTCGTGATCGAGGACGACGCGTTCGTCGGCTCGCGCTCGATGGTCGTCGAAGGCGCCCGGGTGCGTCGTGGAGCGAAGTTGGGTGCTGGCGCGATTCTCACTAGGTCGACCCGAGTCTTCGACGCTGAGAGCGGTGCGGAACTTGCTCGTGGCGAGGCTCCCGCTTGGTCGGTCTGCGTCGGCTCGACCCGGGTGAAGTCTTTTCCTGGCGGCGATTTCGGCATGCCGTGCCTACTCGTGTTGCGGCGGTTGGCCGAGGGCGAGACCCACGACAAGCTCGCTCTGAACGACGTGTTGCGCGACCACGGGATCGCGGAGTAGCGCGGTGGTTGCTGGGCCGCCCGACTTGACGCTCGATCTCACCATGGACGCCGGTTTGCTTACCGCGGCCTTGGTTGACATCGCTTCAGTGAGTGGCGACGAGATTCAGATTGCCGACGCGGTCGAGCGATCCTTGCGGAAGTACGACCATCTCGATGTCGAAAGAGATGGCAACGTGGTGCTCGCGCGCACGAGTCTGGGCCGGGGGCGTCGTGTCGTGCTGGCCGGCCATCTCGACACCGTGCCGATCGCCGAGAACGTTCCGTCGCGCCTCGATGGCAACGTGCTCTTCGGTTGCGGTACCGCCGACATGAAGTCCGGGGTCGCCGTCATGTTGCGGCTAGCGGCGGCGCTCGAGGCGCCGGCGCACGACCTCAGTTTCGTCTTCTACGACTGCGAAGAGATCGAGGCGGCTCGCAACGGCCTCGGTCGGCTGGCGCGTGAACGCCCCGACGTGCTGGCCGGCGATCTCGCGATTTTGCTCGAACCCACTGATGGCGCTGTCGAGGCGGGTTGCCAGGGCACGTTGCGGATCGAGGTCGCGGTAGGAGGCGTCCGAGCGCACAGTGCGCGCTCATGGCTCGGCGTGAACGCGATCCATGCCGCTGGCGAGGTGCTGCGTCGACTAGAGGCGTATCGCCCGCGCAGCGTCGATATTGATGGCTGCGTGTACCGCGAAGGGCTGAACGCAGTCCGGATAGCGGGTGGGGTAGCTGGAAATGTCGTGCCCGACTCTTGCGTGTTGACGGTGAACTTCCGGTTCGCGCCCGACCGCACTGTTGAGACGGCGTTCGCCCATGTTCGCGAGGTGCTCGATGGCTTCGAGCTGACGCTGGTCGATGCCGCCGCCGGGGCGTTGCCAGGCCTAACCGCGCCGGCTGTAGCCGATTTCGTGACGGCGACCGCGACCGTGCCGGTCGCGAAGTACGGCTGGACCGACGTCGCTCGGTTTGCCGAACTCGGGATCCCCGCGCTGAACTTCGGCCCCGGCGACCCGAACGTCGCGCACGCGCGTGACGAACGAGTCGACGTCCGGCAGATTGTCGAGGTCGAGATGGCCCTGCGCCGGTATCTGACGGGCTGACACCTTCGTGTCGGCTGACGCGCACCTGGGCGAGTTCGTTAGCCTGCCCCCATGAGTGAAGCGGACGCACCGAGTCAACATCCCCGCACTCCGCCAGTCGAGAGACGGCGCGGACCGGTCGTGTTACGACGCTCGCAAGTACAGGCGACGACTACCGACCAGCGATTGCTCGACAGTCGCGGACCGTCTGACTGGGTTCATGGTGATCCGTGGCGGGTTCTTCGCATCCAGTCCGAGTTCGTCGAGGGGTTCGGTCTGTTGGCCGAGCTTGGTCCGGCGATCTCGGTCTTCGGTTCAGCTCGGACGCCGCCAGGTGATGCCGATTACGTGGCCGCCGAGAAGCTCGGAGCCGCGCTCGCCCGGGCTGGTTACGCGGTGATCACCGGCGGTGGTCCGGGCATCATGGAGGCGGCGAACAAGGGCACCAGCGAAGCCGGCGGTATTTCGGTCGGGCTCGGTATCGAGTTGCCGTTCGAGCAGAAGCTGAATGACTGGGTCGATGTCGGCGTGCAGTTCCGCTATTTCTTCGCCCGCAAGACGATGTTTGTGAAATACGCCCAAGGGTTTGTGGTTTTTCCCGGCGGTTTCGGAACGCTCGATGAGCTATTCGAGGCACTCACGCTCGTGCAGACTACGAAGGTCACATCGTTTCCGGTGATTCTTTATGACAGCGCGTATTGGAATGGCTTGCTGGAATGGGTGCGCGCCACCATGCTGGCTCGCGGCACGATCTCGGCTAAAGATATCGACCTGATTCAAGTGACCGATGACATTGACAAGATCGTCGATTTCATCGAGGAGGCTGAGGCGAACCGTTATCACTCGAAGGCCAGGTAGTGTCCACTATCTGCGTGTACTGCGCGTCAAGTGAACAGATCGAACCGCGCTATATCGCGCTAGCGGAAGCAGTTGGTACCGAACTCGCGCGGCGTGGGCACACCCTGGTCTCCGGTGGCGGCAGAATTTCCTGCATGGGCGCGGTCGCGGCGGCGGCCCGCCGTGGTGGTGCCTACACAATCGGAGTAATACCGCAGGCGCTTGTCGATCTCGAAGTCGCCGATAATGACGCCGATGAACTTATTGCCACCCGCGATATGCGCGAGCGTAAGCACGAAATGGATACTCGCTCGGATGCTTTCTTGGCATTACCTGGTGGCCTCGGCACTCTTGAAGAAGTCTTCGAGATTTGGGTATCTCGTTCGCTCGGAATGCACGATAAGCCGCTGATCATCCTCGATCCTGACGATGTTTTTGGTCTATTGCGGGCGCAAGTCGATGATCTCGTCATTCGCGGTTTCGCCCGTTCGTCGGTGCGTGATGCCATCACCTGGACGAGCGAGGTGAATGCGGCGTTCGATTTGCTGGAGGCACCGCGGGCATTAATCCGGCCGCTCGCCGGTGAGGTGCTTGAGTCCGAACTGCCTTGAGTCTGAATCTTGAGCGGGATCAGGCCAATCCGCGACGCGAGACCGTCGGCTGACGTGAGCCGCGGATCGAAGCGACCATGTCGAGTAGTTGCCGCGTTTCCCGCACTTGGTGGGCCCGAAATACCCGGCCGCCCTGCCAGGCGGCAATCGCGGTAGCCGCAAGGGTGCCGTTGAGCCGGTCGCCGGTGGCCGCGTCGAGGGTTTCACCGATGAACTTCTTGTTCGACAGTGCCGCCAGCACTGGCCAGCCGGTAGCGACCAACTCATCGAATCGGCGGCTGATCTCCAGCGATTGCCGGGTGTTCTTGCCGAAATCGTGCGCTGGATCGATCAAGATCGATTCGGCCGGCACGCCAAGAGAGACCGCGCGCTCCGCGAGTGTGGTGACGGTCTGGATGACATCGTGGACGACGTCGGCGTACGCAACCCGGTGTGGGTCAGTGCGTGGCGGCAAGCCGCCGGTGTGCGAACACACCAACCCGACGCCCGCCTTCCCGGCGACCATCGCGAGGTCGGGATCGTGGCCGGCCCAGGCATCGTTGAGCAGATCGGCACCCGCTTCGACGACCACCTGGCCAACTTCGGCTCGCCAGGTATCGACGCTGATCACTAGCTCGGGATGGCGTCGACGTACCTGTGCCACTACATCAGCGACCCGCCGGATCTCTTCGACGGTGTCAACGCGCGGACCGGGACCTGCCTTCACTCCACCGATATCGACGATCTCGGCGCCCTGTTCGACCGCCGCGTCAACCGCTGCCATCGCGGCGTCCATCGAGTAGGTCGAGCCTTGATCGAAGAAGGAATCCGGCGTCCGATTCACGATCGCCATCACGATGGCGTGGTCGTCGGCGAACTCGCGGACCCCCAAGCGAAGTGGCATCCGGCAAGCCTCTCGCATCCCTGTCGAAAGTTGACTCGGGGTGCCTGCCGACACCAGGCGCTTGCGCATGGCACGATCAGACGGTGGTCGTCGTAGAAATCCTCCTCATCGCCGTGGTTGTGTTCGGCGTGGCCGCGGTCGCGATGGGTTTTGGTGGGTCGATGACTCACTTCGCGCCCGACTGGCCCGGTCGAACGCTGCCAGCCGAGCGCGCCGTGCATGACGCCGATATCGCGACGACTAAGTTCAGCCTGGCCTTTCGTGGCTACCGCATGGCCGAGGTTGACGTCGCTCTTGATCGGCTGGCCCATGAGATCGCCGGGCGCGACGCCGCCATCGAAAAACTGACCGGCCGAACCTACGAGTGGCCTGAGCCGGTAACGCCTCCGGTCGAGGTGCCATCGTTCGAAAAGGCGCCAGCCCAAACAGCTCCGACGGAGTTCGTACCGGTTGAGTTCGTACCGGTTGAGTTCGCACCAGCTGAGGCACTCCCGGCTGAGGCCATCCCGGTAGAGAGGGCGCCGGTGGATCCGACGTCCGACGATAAACCGCACCCCGAAGCGGGGTAGGTCGCCGCTATGGCCGAACTCACCGTCGCGATTGACGTCGCCGCTCCGGCCGCGCAGACCTGGGCCACGCTGGTCGATTGGCCAAGCCATGGCAGGTGGATGTTGCTGACCTCTGTGGAGCGGGCCGCCGGTGGTGGTGAAGGCTTGGGGGCTCGGATCGTCGGTATCACCGGTGTCGGTCCGTTTACGTTTCGCGACCCGATGACGTTCACCCAATGGCAGCCACCGCCGGCCGAGCCCGCGCGCTGCGTCGTCCGACACGACGGTGTGGTGGTGCGCGGCGCGGGTGCGTTCGAGGTCGAAACCGTCGACGAGTACCGCTGCCGGGTGGTGTGGAGCGAGTGGGTCAGGTTGCCGTTCGGCATCCTCGGCACCATCGCTTGGGTCGTCGTCCGGCCGCTTTCGGCGTTGTTTCTGCGGGCTTCACTGCGGCGTTTCGCCCGCTACGTCGAGTCGGGATCTGTGTGACTGAAATTTTCGCGACCGAGACCTCGATTGCCGAGCTGCGTGCCGCTGGTCTACCTGTGGTCGGCGACGACGGAATTCCCCGCTGCGGTTGGGCATATGGCGGGTCGGAGTACGTCGCCTACCACGACACCGAGTGGGGTCAGCCGGTTCGTGAGGAGGACGCCGTCTTCGAGCGGTTGCTGCTCGAAGGCTTTCAGTCGGGCCTTTCCTGGCTGACCATCTTGCGCAAGCGACCAGCATTTCGAGCTGCCTTCGCTCAGTTTTCGGTCGAGGCAGTGGCCGCGTTTACCGAGAAGGACGTCGAACGGCTCCTCGCTGATACCGGCATCGTGCGTAACCGGGCCAAAATTCTGGCCGCGATCGGCAACGCCCAGGCGGTACTCGAACTCGCCGCTGCGGGGAGCAGCTTGTCTGACCTTATCTGGTCGTTCGCGCCGACGAAGCGACCGCCCGCGCCGGTCACGAACGGGGCCGTTCCGGCGTCTACACCGGAGTCGACCGCGATGGCCAAAGAGCTCAAACTGCGTGGTTTCCGGTTCATTGGGCCGACCACCGCCTATGCCCATATGCAGGCCACCGGGCTGGTCAACGACCACCTTGCGGGGTGCGCGATTCGTGCCCTTTGCCCGACCGCCTGACCGTTTCGGCGGTCTGAACCGACCTCGCGTTTCTTTAAGTTGGTCCTAACGGCGATAATCATGACGAGAGCCCGCGCCGAATCCCGTGCGTGGTGCCTGATCTGGAAGGGGAACACCGGATGGCGGCCATGAAGCCGCGGACGGGCGACGGTCCGCTCGAGGTCACCAAGGAGGGTCGTGGCATCGTCATGCGCGTCCCACTCGAAGGCGGTGGGCGTCTCGTCGTCGAGCTGACCCCCGACGAGGCCACCGCCCTGGGCGAGGCACTCAAGAATGTGGTCGGCTGACCTCAGTCGCCAAACGTAGGCCCCGGCGGTCGTCTTCGCGACGTCAACCGGGGCCGCCGCTTTTGTCTCAGACGGTTCACGGTCTCAGACTGAACCGTCTCAGACCGTGAACCCGGAGGCTCACTCGTGCAGCCCACTCTTGAGTTGACCGATCAGGTGCCAGTTGGCGTCGCCGCGTTGGTCGTGCCAGTCACTCCCGGTACTGCTGGCGATGACGGTGCGGTGCTGGCTGGCCGTGAACGCGATCAGGTCGAGAGTTTCGGCGCTGACCTGGCCACGCTGGACGCCGTCCTGGCGCGAGAGAAGATCAAGGGCAACGCCGGCGACGTCCTGGTGATCCCGACCGGCAAGCGGCTAGTGCTGGTAGCTGGCGTGGGTGAGGCGAGTCCGCGCGATCTGCGCCGGGCTGGCGCGGCGATCGCCCGCCGGATTAAGTCGGTCGCCTCGGTCGGCATCACCCTTGGCCGCCAGGCGAATGGGCCGCAACTGCGAGCCCTCGCGGAAGGTCTACTGCTCGGCGGCTACAGCTTTCGGGTGGGTGCCGAGACCAAGCCGCCGACGCTGGAATCGATCGCGCTCGTGGTCGATCGTCCTGGCGCCGTGGCCGCCGCTTTGCGGCACGGTGTCATCACCGCGACGGCGAGCCGGATCGCTCGTGATCTGGCGAACACGCCGTCCTCGACCAAGACGCCGGCCTGGTTGGCGAAACAGGCGACCACCGCCGCGCGCCGGTCGGGCCTCACTGCTCGGGTGCTTGATGATCGCGAACTGCGTGCCGGCGGGTTCGGCGGCATCGTGGCGGTCGGCATGGGGTCGGTCAATCCGCCTCGATTGATCGAGCTGTCGTATCTGCCGGCGGGTGAGCCGGTGGCCGGGCACGTCGTGCTGATCGGCAAGGGCATCACGTTCGACTCCGGTGGTCTCTCGCTCAAGCCAAACGCCGGCATGATCGCGATGAAAACCGACATGGCCGCCGGTGGCGCGGTGATCGCGGCGATGGCCGCGTTGCGTGATCTCGACGTCCGGGTGCGGGTGACCGGGCTGGTGCCGGCGGCGGAGAACATGCCGTCAGGTTCGGCGCAACGACCAAGCGACGTCATCACCCATTACGGCGGCACCACCGTCGAGGTACTGAATACCGATGCGGAGGGTCGGCTGGTTCTTGCCGACGCGCTCGCCTACGCGGACGCGAAGCTTGACCCGGACGTCATCGTTGATCTCGCGACACTGACCGGCGCGATCAGCTCGGGGCTCGGCAAGCGGCATGCCGGTCTTTTCGCCAATGACGACAAGCTCGCGGCGGCACTGCTTTCGGCCGGCGCGGCCAGTGGCGAGGGCATTTGGCGGATGCCACTCGTTGATGACTACCGCGATTGCCTTGATTCGCCGGTGGCTGATCTCGCGAACGTGAGCCGCGCTGGTTCGGGCAAGGATTACAACGGCGGCGCGATCGTTGCCGCCTTGTTCCTGCGGGAGTTCGTCGGCCGACGCCGTTGGGCGCACCTCGATATCGCCGGTGTCGGCCGGGCCGAGGCTGATGAGCACGAGGTCACCAAGGGCCCGACCGGTTACGGCGTCCGGCTGTTGCTGCACTGGCTCGGTTCGGCCGATCCGTTGCGCGGCTTGCGCTAGAAAACGCTGCTAGTACAGGGAAAACTGACTTCGGCTCTAGGTAAACCGGCAGTGACCAGAAGATGAAGAACAATGCGGCTATTGACAGCACTTGCGTAGAAGTGTCACGCTTTCGACCACGGGCAAAGTTGTGCCCCAAGGTCATCTCTAACGCGTAGTAGACGGGTTTCTTCCGTCTTGTGTCGTTTGTCTGAATGGCGACACGGAGCGACACAGAGCCGCTGGGCGTTACGGAGCGACATCCAGGCAGCCTTGCTGGCCGCTACTCAGCACCAATCCCGATTGCCCCCTATGCGGGTCTTTCGCCGCGCCGAATCTCTTATTGCGGCGGCGTCTTCATGTCGTTGCCCCGCGTCGTTTGTTTTGGCGCGCCCTTGTCCGCTAGCCCGTACCGATCAGCCCCGTACCGATCAGCCCCGTACCGATCAGTCCGTACCGAGAAGTGGCGATAGTCGCCGCCCTTAACGAGAAGGAGTCAGCCATGGATGCTCCGGTCATTGTCGTTGGTGCTGGCCCGTCTGGGCTGGTGCTGGCCGCTGAACTGCGATTGGGTGGCGTCGAGGTCATCGTCGTGGACAAGCTGGAAGCACCCACCGGTGAATCGCGGGGATTGGGTTTTACCGCGCGGACGTTAGAGTTATTTGACCAGCGCGGACTTGTTCCCCGGTTCGGTGATATCGAGACGAGCGCACTCGGCCACTTCGGTGGTATCCCGCTCGATTACAGCATTCTCCCCGGCGCCCATTTCGGTGCGCGTGGCATTCCGCAGGCCCGCACCGAGGCCGTCCTAGGCGAGTGGGCGGCCGAACTCGGTGCTGATATTCGACGAGGTTATGAAGTCGTTGGTTTGACCGACGAAGGTGACCATGTCGACGTCGAGGTGGAAGGACCGCAGGGACGTAGCGTGTTGCGGGCCCGTTACGTCGTCGGTTGTGATGGCGGACGCAGCGTGGTGCGCAAGCTCGCCGGGTTTGATTTTCCTGGCACTGAAGCGACGATGGAAATGTTTCTGGCCGATATCGAAGGCTGCAATCTGCGGGCTCGGCAGATCGGTGAAAAGAAGCCGGGTGGAATGGTGATGTCCGCGCCACTCGGTGACGGTGTCGATCGCATCATCGTGTGTGAGCATGGCACGCCGCCACAGCGTCGCGACGGGGCTCCGGAGTTCTCCGAGGTTGCTGATGCGTGGCAGCGGATCACCGGTGAGGACATTCACGGCGGCACTCCACACTGGATTAGTTCTTTTGGCGACGCGACCCGGCACGCCACCGAATATCGACGTGGGTCGGTGTTTTTGGCTGGTGATGCCGCTCACGTGCACCTGCCGGCAGGTGGCCAAGGGCTGAGCGTGAGTGTGCAGGACACGATGAATCTTGGCTGGAAACTAGCCGCGACGATTCGTGGCTGGGCGCCGCCTGAGCTGCTCGACAGTTACCACAACGAGCGGCACCCGGTCGGCGCCCGATTGCTGATCAATACTCAGGCCCAAGGCCTGCTTTATCTCAGCGGCACGGAAGTCGAGCCGTTGCGAACCGTGTTCGCTGAGTTAATGGCATTCCCGGAGGTCGGTAAACATCTCGCCGGGATGGTTAGCGGTCTGGCTATTACCTATGACGTCGGTCCGGGCGACCATCCACTGCTCGGACGGCGCATCCCGCACCAGGAACTCGTCGGTGAGACCGGCAAAACTACGACGGTTGAACTGCTGCACACCGCTCGCGGCGTCCTGCTTGATTTCGCTGACAGCGCGCGATTACGGGCAGCCGCCGCGGCGTGGTCAGACCGGGTTGATGTCGTCACGTTAACCCCGCACGACCTATCTGACGACAGTCCACTACTCGCGACTGCGGCCGTTCTGGTACGCCCGGACGGTTATGTCGCGTGGGCCGCATACGGCGACGAAGACCCGACGCCGGCATTACTGCGTTGGTTCGGGCAGCCTTCGTCGTCTGCTTCTGTCTAAGTCGATTGCAAGCTGGTCTAGTCGATTCAAGGAGATGTTATGCACAGCACGTTGATTGTGGCGCGGATGCATCCGGATTCGGGCGATGAGGTCGCCCAGATCTTCGGTGAATTCGATGGCACCGAGATGCCTGACCTGATGGGCACTCGACGTCGACAGCTGTTCTCCTATCGAGGCTTGTATTTCCACCTACAGGACTTCGATTCTGACAACGGCGGCGAGTCGATCGAGAAATCGAAGACCGACCCTCGCTTCGTGCGGATTAGTGCTGACCTGAAGCCGTATATCGAGGCTTACGATCCCGCGACCTGGCGTTCACCCGCCGACGCAATGGCGACCCGCTTCTACCACTGGACTTCAACCGAATAACAACCGCTCGTCGAAGGGAGCGAACCGATATGGGACGACGAGTAGCGATAACGGGAATCGGTGTGATCGCGCCCGGTGGTGTCGGTGTCAAGGAGTTTTGGACCCTGCTCAGTAATGGTCAAACGGCGACACGGGGAATTACTTTCTTCGACGCTAGCTCCTTTCGTTCGCGCGTTGCCGGCGAGATCGATTTCGACCCCGAGGCGCACGGGCTTAGCCCGCAAGACGTCAGGCGAATGGATAGGGCCGCGCAATTCGCGGTAGTGACCGCGACGGAGGCATTACTCGACAGCGGCCTGCGAGACACCGAGGTGGATCCAGAACGGACCGGTGTGACAGTTGGCAGCGCGGTTGGTGCCACGATGGCACTCGACCGGGAATACCGCGTGGTTAGCGATGGTGGCCGGCTCGATCTGGTAAACCACAACTACGCGGTGCCGCACCTGTACGACTATTTCGTGCCGAGTTCATTCGCGTCTGAGGTAGCTCGTTCGATTGGCGCCGAAGGCCCGGTAACAATGGTGTCGACCGGCTGCACGTCGGGGTTGGACTCGGTCGGATATGCCGCCGAACTGATCCGTGAGGGCAGTGCCGACGTCATGGTGGCCGGCGCGACCGACGCACCGATCTCACCGATCACCGTTGCCTGCTTCGACGCGATTAAAGCGACGACGCCACGCAACGATGATGCCGAACACGCTTCCCGGCCGTTCGATCGGACCCGCAATGGATTCGTCCTCAGTGAAGGTGCGGCGATGTTCGTCCTTGAGGATCTCGACCGGGCCCGACGTCGCGGAGCGCATATCTACGCCGAGATTGCGGGTTTCGCGACCCGGTGCAATGCCTTTCATATGACCGGCCTGCGAACGGATGGGCGGGAAATGTCCGAGGCGATTCGCACCGCGCTTGATGAAGCCCAGATGAATCCCGACCAGATCGATTACGTCAACGCGCACGGCTCAGGGACGAAGCAAAACGACAGACACGAGACGGCCGCGGTCAAACACAGCCTCGGCGACCACGCCTATCGGACGCCGATGAGTTCGATTAAGTCGATGATCGGTCACTCGTTGGGTGCTATCGGCTCGATCGAAATCGCGGCGTCCATGCTGGCTATTGAGCACAATTTGGTGCCGCCAACGGCGAATCTGTACGAGCCTGATCCCGAGTGCGATCTCGATTATGTTCCGTTGGTAGCTCGGGAACACAAAACTGACGCGGTTCTTACCGTGGGGAGCGGCTTCGGCGGATTTCAAAGCGCCATGGTGTTACGGAGGTCGGCATGAGTGCCGCTACCGCTGTCATTACTGGACTCGGTGTCACCGCGCCGAACGGCCTTGGTGTCGATGATTTCTGGTCAGCAACGTGTGCTGGAACCAGTGCTATCAGTGAGGTTGAGCGGTTCGATGCGTCTGCCTACCCAGCGCGACTTGCCGGTGAGGTGCGCGGTTTCGTCGCGGCCAATCACTTGCCGAGTCGACTAATACCACAGACAGATCGGATGACCCAGCTAGCACTTGTCGCCGCCGATTGGGCATTGAGCGATGCTGGTGTCCTGCCAGATGAATGGCCGGAATTCGATATGGGCGTCGTTACGGCCAGTTCTTCGGGTGGTTTCGAGTTCGGCCAGGAGGAGCTGAAAAACCTGTGGAGTAAGGGCGGTCAATACGTCAGCGCTTATCAGTCCTTCGCCTGGTTTTATGCCGTCAATACGGGTCAGATTTCTATCCGGAACGGGATGCGCGGTTCTGGGACCGTGGTGGTCTCAGGTGAAGCGGGAGGGCTCGACGCGATCGCGCAAGCCTGTCGGCAGATCCGCAAAGGCGCGAGCCTCGTCGTCTCCGGTGGTATGGACGGTTCGATTTGCACCTGGGGTTGGGTTGCCCAGCTCACCAGCGGCCGACTCAGTACGAGTTCCGATAAGAAAGGCGCGTACCTGCCTTTCGATGCGCAGGCAGCCGGGCATGTCCCCGCTGAAGGCGGAGCGCTACTGGTAGTGGAGAGCCCCGATAGCGCACGGGCTCGCGGCGCGAAGGTATACGGCGAGATCGCGGGGTACGCGTCCACCTTCGATCCCTCGCCGGAAAGTGGTCGGGAGCCTGGTCTGCGGCGTTCGATCGAGATTGCGCTAGCTAACGCGGATATGACACCGAGTGATATTGACGTGGTATTCGCGGACGCGGCGGCAATTCCCGAGTTGGACCGTATTGAGGCGGCGGCAATCGGCGCGGTATTCGGCCCTATGGGCGTGCCGGTCACGACACCGAAAGCTATGACGGGCCGGCTCTGCTCAGGTGCCGCCTCGTTGGATTTGGCCGCCGCACTGCTCTCGATCCGTGACGGGATTATCCCGCCGACGGTCAATGTCGAGCCGTGGCCCGATTACCAGCTCGACCTGGCGACCGAACCGCGACGCGGCACTATCGACGCCGCGCTCGTACTTGCCCGTGGATATGGCGGATTCAACTCCGCGATGGTCGTTCGCCGTATCACTGACTGACTTTCTATCTCATAGAGAACGACAGCTCTTGACGAAATGAAAGGACGGACATGAGCAACCACGAAATCACTATCGACGACTTACGGCGCATTCTTCGAGTCGCGGCGGGTCAAGACGAGAGCACCGATCTTGATGGCGACATCCTCGACGTCACGTTTAACGCTCTCGGCTATGACTCGCTGGCACTACTGGAGACGGCTGGTCGGATTGAGCGCGAATGGGGTGGGGGTAGCAAGCTCGACGACGCGACCATCATCGACGCTCAAACGCCACGGGCATTGCTTGCCGCCGTCAACGAACAGCTTGTAGCGGTCTAGCTCCGACGACAGAGGCCCTCACGACAGAGGCCCTCACGGCAGATGCCTTGAGACGAAAGGCCGACGACGGCAGGCTCGGCGACAGAATAAGGAGAAGACATGTCGTTTACTCAGCAGCGAGTCGCGCTGGTTAGTGGCGCTACCAGTGGCATCGGGCTCGCCACCACCAGGACGCTCGCTAAAAGTGGCCACCGCGTTTTCATCTGCGCTCGGTCAACTGAGCAAGTCAGCTTGACCGTCAAAGAACTCCGGGTCGAGGGACTAGACGTCGACGGCGTCGCCTGTGACGTGAGATCCACCAGCGATATCAAGGAATTCGTGGCGGCAGCCGTGGGGCACTTCGGGTCGGTTGACGTGCTCGTCAATAATGCCGGCCGTAGTGGCGGGGGTGTGACGGCAGATATCGAAGACGAGCTCTGGTCGGATGTGATCGAGACGAACCTCAATAGCGTCTTTTATATGACACGCGAGGTGCTGAACGCTGGCGGAATGCGCAACCGGGAGCGCGGCCGAATTATCAACATCGCATCGACGGCCGGCAAGCAAGGTGTCGTGTTAGGGGCCCCGTACTCGGCGTCCAAACATGGAGTTGTCGGCTTTACGAAGGCGCTCGGCAACGAGCTGGCCCCGACCGGTATCACGGTCAATGCGGTGTGTCCTGGTTATGTCGAAACGCCGATGGCGCAACGGGTTCGGCAAGGTTACGCGGCGGCATTCAACACTAGCGAGGACGCGATCCTGGAGAAGTTCACCGCGAAGATTCCGCTGGGCCGTTATTCGACGCCGGAAGAGGTCGCGGGCCTCGTTGGCTACCTAGCTGGCGATACCGCTGCCTCGATCACCGCACAGGCAATCAACGTCTGTGGCGGACTCGGCAACTTCTGAGATCGGCGAAAGGAGAAGGAAATGACGACGCAATCCGGTCATCGCGCGGTTGAACACGAGATCACTATCAATGCTCCCGCCGCCGAGGTCTACCAGCTCATTGCCGAGGTTGAGAACTGGCCGCGCATCTTCCCGCCGACGGTTTATGTCGACCAGGTAGAGCAGTCGGGAAGCGAGGAGCGGATTCGGATCTGGGCGATGGCGAACGGCGAAGCCAAGACCTGGACCTCGCGACGAGTACTTGACCCGGCCGGGTTACGTATTGATTTCAGGCAGGAGATTTCGACTCCGCCGGTGGCCGCGATGGGTGGTGCGTGGCTCATCGAGACGATTTCCGCTAGTGAATGTCGGGTGAAACTACTGCACGACTATCGGGCGGTCGACGATGACGCGGATAGCCTGGCCTGGATCGATAAGGCGGTCGACACGAACAGTCGAGCCGAACTTGGCGCGTTGAAATCCAATGTCGAGCTTGCCCATGACGGTGCTGACGAGCTGCTCTTATCGTTCGCCGACACCGTGCGTATCGACGGATCGGCCAAAGACGTCTACGACTTCCTTAACGAGGCGCAGCTGTGGCAGGAGCGGCTGCCGCACGTCGCTCGGGTCACGCTCCAGGAGACGATGCCAGGTTTGCAAATCCTGGAAATGGATACCCAGACTGCGGACGGCTCGACCCACACCACCAAGTCTGTACGGGTGTGTTTTTCGCACCATCGCATCATCTACAAGCAGACCACGTTACCGGCACTGATGAAACTGCACACCGGTTATTGGCAGCTTGATGAGGATGACGATGGCGTTCGGGCGACATCGCAGCACACCGTGATTGTTAATACAGCCAACATCGAGAAAGTTCTCGGCGTTGATGCTGGCATTGGGCAAGCCCGGGAGTTTATCCGGAATGCGTTGAGCAAGAACAGCCGCGCCACGTTGGAGCTGGCCAAGGAGTACGCCGATGGTAGGAGGTGACGATGGACACCGATGTCGTTATTGTCGGGGCCGGCCCAGTAGGGCTTGCGTTGGCCATCGAACTGGCTCTCGGCGGCGCAATGGTGACGGTGCTCGAGCGGCGGGCTCGACCTAACACCGAATCGCGAGCATCGACCTTGCATGCCCGCACTATGGAGATATTCGACCAACGCGGGCTGCTGGAGTTGCTCGGTTCACCGCCGAGTGATCGAATGGGCCATTTCGGCGGCCTGCCGTTGGACTTGAGCGAAGAGCCCACTCGCTACCCCGGGCAATGGAAAGTCCCGCAGACCCAAGTAGAAGAGGTATTGGGCCAGCGAGCTCGGCAGCTCGGCATTGATATTCGCCGTCGTCATGAGGTTCTCACCGTGCTCGATACCGGTGATTGCGTCATCGTTGAGTTTGCCGGTCCAGCCGGCGCGGGAATGTTAGCCGCAGACTATCTGGTCGGTTGCGATGGCGAAGACAGCGTCGTCCGGCAGGCGGCTGGGTTCGAGATGGAGGGGCAGTCGGCCACGCGGGAGATGTTGCGCGCCGATGTCAGTGGAATTGCGGTGCCGAACCGACGGTTCGAGCGTTTTGCCGGCGGCCTCGCTATTGCCGCTCGCCGCAGTGACGGTATTACTCGGGTTATGGTGCACGAGTTTGGGGCCAAAGTTGATGGGGCCAAAGTCGGTAAGGCTGGGGTTGGCGTTGGTAAGGCGGCAGGGGGTCAGCCCGATTTCTCGGCGGTTGTTGGTGCCTGGCAGCGCGTTGTCGGTGACGACATTAGCGAAGGGTTGCCTATCTGGGTCAACGCGTTCGGCAATGCGAGCCGGCTTGCGACGTCCTATCGCCGGGGTCGGGTATTGCTTGCCGGCGACGCGGCGCACCAACAAATGCCGGTTGGCGGGCAGGCGCTGAATCTCGGCTTGCAGGACGCGTTCAACCTTGGTTGGAAACTTGCCGCGCAGGTAACCGGTACCGCGTCACCCGGGCTGCTGGATTCTTACCACGACGAGCGGCATCTCGTTGGCCAGCAGGTGCTTGACAATATCGCTGCCCAGGCGTTGCTCCTGCTCGGCGGTAGTGAGGTCGAGGCCGTTCGAGAGGTCGTGCGCGAATTACTGCGGTATCAATCTGTGCGGGCCCATCTCGCTAACGCGATCACCGGGCTGGGTATCCGCTATGACATCGGCGGCACCGACGATGAGCCGCTCGTTGGCCGCCGAATGCCTCACATTGAGGTCGATCTTGCCAACGGTTATTCCAGCACTACCGAATTGCTTCGCTCTGGTCGCGGCCTGATAGTGGACCTGTCCGCCAACCAGGCGAGGAAGGCGTGCCTAGAAAGGCTTGCGGGCCAATGCAATAGCCGGGTCGAGGTGGCGTCGCACGTGACGCGTCAGGTCGACCTGAAACAGCTACCGGCAACGGTCGTCATCCGTCCGGACGGGTACGTGGCATGGGTTGGCGACGAGGATTCCGATCCCCGAGCCGCGTTGTGCCGATGGTTTGGCGCGGCTCCTACCGACATAGCGAGCCCAACCGAAATTGCGAGATCGTACGCGGGAGTCGGACGGCACATCAATTGAGCCGTGCGCATCAGGTGTAGCCGCGCATATCTAGCACCGCTTTGCGCATCAAGTAAGGCCATACGTATCAGTACCCAGTCGTGCACATCAGTAATGCAATGAACATCGGGCATAAACGAGGAGAGATCATGACCAATACAGTCAAGGTGGCGACGCCGGCCGAGAAGTCTTCCCACGTTCACCATTGCGATGTCGTGATCCTCGGATCCGGCCTCGCTGGATCGGTGTCCGCATCGATCCTGGCGCGTAATGGCGCCAACGTGGTCTTGGTCGACGCTACGTCTCATCCGCGGTTCGCTATCGGTGAGTCGATGACCCCGCAGCTCGTCGAGTGGCTCCATATTCTCGCTGAGCGCTATGACGTGCCGGAGATCAAGAGTTTGGTGAGTGTCGGTGCCAGTACTCGCGATATTGGCCCGGTCTTTGGTTCGAAAGCACACTTCGGCTTTATGGTGCACCGCCCGGGAGAAGAGCCCGATCCGCGAGAGGCGAATCAGCTGGCCATCCCGAAGATTCTGACTCAGGCTAGCCATCTGTTCCGGCAAGACAGCGACTCCTTCATGTTCCACGTCGCGGTGAAGTACGGCAGCACTATTCGGCAGAATTGGCGAGCCGCCGATATTGAATTCGACGACGACGGAGTGACTGTCACCGGCCAGAACGGCGAAGTATTCCGCGGGCGCTATTTGATCGACGGCAGTGGCTTCAGGTCGCCGATCGCCGACAAGTTCGGCTTACGCGAAACGCCGGCCCGGTTCAAGCATCACTCCCGGTCATTGTTCACGCACTACATCGGCATCAAGCCGTTCGACGACGTGAGTGGGCATCCGAAGGAACTCCAGCCGCCGGTGCGTTGGCACAACGGCACTATGCATCACATTATCGAGCGCGGTTGGTTCTGGATCATTCCGTTCGACAGTTACAAGGACTCTAAGAACCCATTGTGCAGCGTGGGTCTCACCTTTGACGAGCGGGTGTATCCCAAGCCTAAGGACATGACTGCCGAAGAGGAGTTCAACCACTACCTGGACATGTACCCGGCAATCAAGAGGCAGTTCGAGGGCGCGTACAAGGTTCGGGAGTGGGTGTCTACCGACCGGCTGCAGTACTCGTCGTCGCGGACGGTGGGTCATCGCTGGTGCATGATGTCTCACGCCGCTGGCTTCATCGACCCGCTGTTCTCTCGGGGCCTGTCGAATACCTTCGAGGTCGTTGACGCGCTGTCGTGGCGACTGCTCGACGCGTTGAAAGACGATGACTTCTCAGAAGAGCGCTTCGAATATCTCGAAACCCTGCAACATGGTCTGCTGCACTACAACGATGAGTTAGTTAACAGCTCGTTCATCGCTTTCTCCGACTTCAAGCTCTGGAACGCCGTGTTCCGAGTATGGGGTGCATTCATCACTCCTGGTGTGATGCGGTTGACCAGGGCGCGCTTGCTCTACCTGAAGGACCATGACGACCGCCACTTCAAAGAACTCGAGCAGGGGCAACACGCGGGCCTGTGGTGGCCAGAAAGCACGACCTTCCGGCGGCTTCTCGAAGCGACGGCGGAGACCTGCGAGAAGTTCGAGGTTGGCGAGATGGACGCCGACGCCGCGGCCGGCATTATTATGACGTTGCTGCAGGAGTCGAAGATCGTCAATCCGACCTTCGGTTGGAAGGACCCAGAACATCGCTTCGTCGCGCCGAGCACCTTTACGATGGCCAAGTTCATGCGCTGGGCTTCGTATTCGGGTTCTCCTGAGATGCGCGAACTAGGGCGCGAGTTCCTCAAGGGCATCGGCAAGGCGGGAGTCAAGGCCCGCAAGTTGCTATAAGCCACGGCACGCGCGGGCACGCCTATCGATATTCAGCGAAGTGCCGAGCGGTGATAATCGCCCGGCACTTCGCTATTCCACTTTCCTGGAGGTTTCCATGATTCGTGGCACGAGTCGAGATCAGACAGATTTGCAGGTGGTCCGCTCCGAATCGTTCTCCCGCGCTTCGGTTGCCTACGTCCTCATGGTGTTGGTGCCCATGGGGGTGGCCATATACCTACTGCGTGTTTCACATGGCGGATCGGTTCATAACGCGCCGACCAATCCGTCGGCGTTGGCGTCCGATTATATCGGCCAGCTTCTGCTCGCGACGACGGTTGTCGTCAGCTTCGCGGGCCTGCTGGGTCTAGCTTGCCGGTTCATCGGACAATCACCAGTGGTGGGCGAGATGCTCGCAGGCATTGTGCTCGGGCCGTCTGCGCTTGGCGTTATTTCGCCACATCTGGAACGCCATATCTTCCCCGCCGCCGGGAAGCCGTTCTTGAATGTCTTGGCGCAGGTCGGAGTGGTCTTCTTTATGTTCTTGATTGGGCTGGAGATGCCGTTGACGATGTTGCGCCGCATCGGTAGAGGGGTAATGCCGGTGGCGCATGCCGCGGTCGCGGTGCCATTCGTTCTCGGTGTCGGGCTTGCCTTAGGCCTTCGTGGTCGCTACCAGCCTGGCAATGTTCGTGAGCTGCCCTTCGTACTTTTCGTTGCGCTGACGGTGAGCGTCACGGCGTTTCCCGTGCTCGCAAGGATTCTGTCGGACCGCAATCTTATCGGCAGCCGGCTTGGCACCATGGGGCTCGCGTCGGCGGGTGTTGCCGATGTTACTGCCTGGTGCGCGTTGAGTCTGGTAATCGCTGAGGTGCGAAACAGCTCGTCGCTGGGTTTGGCGCGGACCGTTACTGAGGTTGCATTGTTCTCCGCTGCGATGTGGTTCGGCGTTCGCCCCGGTCTTGCTGTCTTGCTGCGTTGGTTGGAGCGGCGTTGGAGTGGGCCCTTGTCGGTCGGGCCGTTTATCGCGGCGTTCGTATTGCTGTGTGCGGTCTTAACTAACTCGTTCGGCGTCCACCCGATCTTCGGTGCGTTTCTCGCTGGCATGGTGATGCCTCGGCATTCGCGAGCCGTTACTGATTTCGCGGCAAAGACCGAAGGTCTGACCGTGTGGCTTCTGTTGCCGCTGTTCTTCGCGACCATCGGCCTGCAAACCCGCGTCCAGGACGTGTTCTCCGGAGGCGCGGCTATTGCGTTGGCGAGCGTGTTACTGGTCGCCATCATCGGTAAGGTCGCCGGTACCGCGTTCGCGGCACGGATGACTGGCGAGAACCGCAATGCCGCGTTCAGCCTTGGCGTCATGATGAATTGCCGTGGCCTGACCGAACTCATCGTATTGAATATCGGCTTGTCGCTGGGAGTCATCCGTTCGGATCTGTTCTCAGTGCTCGTCGTTATGACGGTGGTGACCACGATGATGACTGATCCGCTGTTGAGGCTCTTGAAAATGGGTCGACTCGACGCTGAGACGAAAGCCGAGACCTCTCACCACACGCAGCCGCCCGCCCATGTATCACTAGGCGTCCAGGTCGACTGATGTCATCGCGGCCCGCCAACGTTGTCGACCACTGGAATCCAAGGAAGGGGATATCGCGATGACGTCGACCCAACCAGTGCGGGAGCTATCCTCGATTGAGGCGGGCACACTGCGGAAGGTCTGCGGCCTTTTCGTGACGGGGGTCACCGTGATTACCAGCGGCGCTGACGCGTGCGCGGCCGGTACCACCGTCAACTCCTTCACCTCCGTATCACTCGACCCGCCTCTGGTGCTCTTCTGTCTACACAAGGATTCCAGGCTGGCGCCCGTCGTTGAGGAGTTCTCGACGTTCGCGGTTAACTTTCTGGCGAGTCCGCAGGCCCACATCGCCTGGGCATTCGCGGGCCGAAATACCGCCGTCGTGCAGGATATTCCGCATCGCCTCTCGTCCGGCGGCCTGCCAATCTTGAAGGGTGCGCTAGCTTTTCTCGCTTGCCGAGTAGTGAACATTGTCGAGGGCGGCGATCACTCGATCTTTCTCGGTGAAGTCGAAGAGCTTGGCCTCGCTCCGGACGTGCGAGATCCTTTGATCTTCTTCCGCGGCCAGCTGGGTGCGCTAGAAGACGATCCACGGGCCACGCACCCGATTTGGGACGGATAACTATCCCCAGCTGCAATCCTAAGTAAACCGTAACCTCAAAAAAGGAGTCTGCCGTGTTGCTTATCACCGGAGCTACTGGAAATGTCGGGCGCGCTTTGGTCGAAGAACTCATCGGCCGTGACACAAAGGTTCGCGCCGTGACACGCAACCCCAACAAAGCGAACCTACCGGAAGACGCTGAGGTCGTCGCCGGAGATGTGACGTCTCCACAAACCCTGGCTGATGCTCTCACCGGCGTGACGACGGTGTTCTTGAACCCGGCGACGGTCGGCGATTCAGCTGCCGCATTCCTCGCGTTTGCCCGCGAACATGGCGTTACTCGAGTCGTGATGCTCTCTTCGGCGGCGGTTCGAGATGAGCTCCCGCAACAGACCGACCCGTTGGCAGCATGGCATAAGAGGATCGAAGACGAAGTGACGAGTAGCGGGCTTGATTGGACGATATTGCGGTCGTTCGAGTTCGCGACGAACGTCGTCCAGCAGTGGGCAGATCAGATTCGGTATACCGGTGGAGTCAGTGAGGCCTACGGTAAGGCAACCACTGCGCCGATTCACGAACGTGACATCGCCGCCGTCGCTGCGGAGGTGCTGATCTCTGTTGAGCATGTGGGTCACATTTACTCACTGAGTGGTCCTGAGTCGCTGACACGAATACAGATGGTGAAGATTCTTGCTGACACGATTGGCCGGCCCATCCGGTTCGAGGAAGTGTCGAAAGAGCAGGCACTGCAAGATATGACCACGCATGGCCTCCCATCATTCATCGCGGAGTCGGTGCTGGCGATGCGGGCCGCGTCCGTCGGGCACGACGCGATCGTGACCCCCGCCGTCCAGGAACTCACTGGTCACCCGGCTCGTACGTTCGGGTCGTGGGCAGCTGATCACGCGACAGACTTCGCGTGATGGACGAGACGCAGATCTGGATCGATGCCGATCCTTCGCGAGTGTGGTCGTTGGTGACCGATATCACTCGCTACCGGGAATGGAGCCCGGAAAATCGGCGCGGGCGTTGGCGCGGCAATGCGGGCCCCGGTGGTGTGTTCAAGGGCATGAACCGGCACGGGTTTATGCGCTGGAGCACCACCTGCACGGTGGTGGAGCACGACGAACCTTCGCGATTCAGTTTCGATGTGGCCGAATCAAGAATGCGGTGGGGCTATCGCCTCGAGCCAGAGGCAGGTGGAACCAGAGTGGTGGAATGGCGTGTGCACGTCGGCGTCGCTCCGTTGGCTATCCGGCTGATTCAGGCGAGTGGCCTCATTGGGAGAGACCGTGAACGCCTGATGGTGGAAGGGATGCGCCGGACTCTCGAAGGCCTTAAAGAAGCGGCCGAGCATTCGACTGTCCGGGCCTGAAGATCTCAGACCGCAGCGACTCTTTTTGGGTGGTGGGGGTTGACGAGTTCTTCGGATTCTCCTAGGCTCCCTAGTATCTAGTTTCCCTAGAGACCTTTCTCGTTCGCGAGCGTACTAGGAGGTTCGCCGTGGCGAACGACATCCTCAATCCCGCTGGGCCGCCGAGAATCAACGGCACTAACTCCCTCGATACGCGAGTGTCGGCGCCGGATCCGCAACGATGGCTTGCACTCATCGTCGTCCTTGTCGCGGGCTTTATGGATCTGTTGGATGCCACGATCGTCAACGTGGCTTTGCCGAGCATCCAGAAGAATCTTTCGGCTCAGTACGCGCAACTCGAATGGATCGTCGCGGCTTACGCGTTAGCGTTCGCCGCGATATTGATTACCGGCGGCCGTCTCGGCGACATCTTCGGTCGCAAGCGGCTGTTTTTGCTAGGAGTGGGCGGCTTCACGCTGGCGTCGGCGTTATGCGGGGTGGCATCTACTCCGACGCTGCTCATTGCCGCTCGCTCATTCCAGGGCATCATGGCTGCCTTGATGGTCCCGCAAGTGCTGGCGATTATTCACGTGACCTTTCCGGCGAGTGAACGCGGTAAGGTTTTCGGCCTTTTCGGAGGCATCGTCGGATCGGCGTCGGTGGCGGGACCTATTCTCGGCGGTCTCCTTGTGCAGTGGAATATTTTTGGGCTGCACTGGCGGCCCATCTTCTTAGTGAATATCCCGGTCGGTATTGCCACCTTAATCGCGGCCACTATCTACATTCGGGAGTCACGCTCACCCAGTGCTCCCAAGCTGGACCTCATTGGCATGGCTATCGCGGTGACGAGCATTCTCATGCTCGTCTACCCGTTGACCGAGGGTCGCACGTTGGGCTGGCCGCTGTGGACCTTCGCTCTGATGGTGGGCTCGTTCGTGTTGTTCGGTGTGTTCATCGCCTACGAGCGCCGGCGTTCGGATCGGGTGGGCTCACCGCTGGTTGTGCTCAGTCTATTCCGAGCTAGGTCCTTTGATGCCGGTCTTGCCGTCTGGCTGCTCTTCAATATCGCGCTGGGCGGGTTCTTCCTGGTCTGGACGCTGTACATGCAGATCGGTTTGGGCTGGACGCCGTTGCACGCCGGGCTCACGGCGGTATTCTTCGCGCTTGGTGCCGCGCCGGCGGCTGGATTGTCCGTCCAGGTATTGACGCCCAGGTTTGGGCGCAAGGTATTGATGGTCGGAGCTCTCCTTAACGCAACCGGATTCGGCATCTATATCTGGTATACGAGCCATTATCTGGTCGGGATTCACTCGTGGCAGATGATTGTCCCGATCGTTGTGGCCGGTATGGGCTTCGGTTTGGTCGTCGCTCCGGTGACAGATCTTGTTCTAAGCGACGTGCCAACCGAGGATGCCGGCTCCGCGTCGGGTGTTTTCAGCACGATCCAGCAGCTTGGTATGGCGCTCGGAGTGGCCGTTATTGGCGTCATCTTCTTCGCGCAACTGAGCAGCCAATCGGGGCGCGCCGCCGATTCGGTGACGCCGAAGCTGCGCCAAGAACTGATCGCGGCACAGATTTCGGTGCCAGTTCAGAATCACATTGTCGACGAGTTCCGTACCTGCATTCAAAATAGGTCATCGGCAACCGACCCGACCGCGATACCAGCCAGCTGTCAAACCCTGACGACGGAATCGTCACAGCTTGGCCCGGCAGTGGCACCCAAGGTGGCGCAAGACCTTGCTCAGGCCAGTACTGGGGCGAACGGCAAGAACTTCGTGGGCTCCCTCGGGTTCTCGCTATGGATCGCGATAGCCATCCTGATCCTGGTCTTCTTGGGAATGTTCGCGCTGCCCAAGCGGGTACGCGTTCTTGACGGAGCAGACGAAAGTGATGGCGCATTCGCGCTGGTCCAATGACGCCGATGAGGCCGAATGTGGCGGCTCAACAATGAATGGGAGAGCGAGAAAGTGATAGCTGGGACTATGTCAGTGGCGACAGTTGTCCACCTTGCCGAGGTAAAACCAATTACCTGGGCTGGCGAGGAGTCGGGGCGATTCTTGTTGCGAGCCGAAGATACCGGCGGTCGGTTCTCGTATTACCAGGTGGTTGTGCCAGCCGGGGAGGGCTCGCTTCGTCATCTTCACGAAGAAATGGACGAGACTTTCCATATTCTCGACGGCGAGTTCGAGGTCATTGTGGGCGGCGAAACGCACCACGCGCCGGCTGGAACCATTGTTTACGCGCCGCGCAATGTTGTGCATGCCTTCCAGAACGTGGGCTCCAGGCCCGGAACGATGCTGTGCATCACCACGCCCGGTGGCATCGAACGTTTCTTCGAAGAGTTGAGCGATTTGTTGCACGCTGATCCGCCGGCCGAGTGGAGTCAGATGAGCGACCTAGCGGCGCGATATCGCATCGTTGCCTTCAAAGATGAACCTGTACCAGCAGCCGCCGTGTCTGCTGCGGTTTCGAGCGAGTAGTTCAGGAGAGAAGATGACTATCAACGAGCATCCCGGCTCTAGTGCCGTACGGTACAGCGCGGGCGATCGCCTTATTGCCATGAATGCCGCCCATGACGCATTCCGTCGTGACCTGCGACGAATGGCCATCTCCGCGACTCCTACCAATCTGCGTGACCCGTCCAGATATCAATCCGTCTTAAGTGGCTGGAATATTTTCAAGCATCAGTTGCATATCCATCACAGTCACGAAGACAGATTCCTCTGGCCGCGGATGAGGCAGCGGGCGGCTAACAATGACTCGGCTCTTTCTATGCTCGACGAGATGGAATCAGAGCACGGGCTCATCGATCCATTGCTCGCCGCTGTCGACGCTGGTTTCGAGCGCCCAGAGAATGTCGACGTAGCCGCTGTTATTGATGAGTTGACCAGCAAGCTCTCCTTTCACCTCGGCCACGAGGAACGCGACGCAATGCCATTCATTGGTGAAGTGATCTCGGATCAGGAGTGGACGCGCGTCGTTCATGACATTCGCAAAGCGACGAAGCTCTCATCGGCGGCTGAATTTATGCCGTGGCTGACCGACGGTACATCTGCGGCGCAGACCAAAGTCATCGCGAGCATCATGCCGGCTCCGGCGCGAGTCGTCCTCCGGCGAGTCTGGAAGCCGAGATACGACAAGGTGAGTCATTGGTAGACACTGAAGGCCGTGGCCGCTGGTTGATCGGCTACCTACCGGCTGAAGAGTTGTTCCAGCTAGCGCACGTAACTCAGCTAGCGCTACGTGATAAGGAAGGTGCGTCGTGCCAAGGCAGCCGCTGGATGGGGTTTCGCCGATCGACCAAGTGATTTCCACGATGCGTACTTCTCATACCTACGTTGTCATGGTCAGCCAGGCCGCTGCCGACCGGATCGGGATCAACACTACCGATCTTCATTGTTTGAACATCTTGGCTTTTAGCGATCACGAGCCGAGTGCCGGCGAGTTGGCAACCATTACCAAGCTCACGACAGCCTCGATCACTGGGGTGATTGATCGGCTGGAATTCGCCGGTCTCGTCAAGCGAACAAGTGATCCGCGCGACCGCCGTCGCGTGGTCGTCAAGCTCGTTCCAGAGATAGCCAGAACACGTGTGGCGCCGGTGTTCGCCCCGCTGCTTAACGAGTGGCAGCGAGAATTATCGACATACAGTGATAGTGAACTCGTGCTAATTCTGAAATTTCAGCAGCGCATGCTTGCCATTCTGCAAGATCAGGTTACCCGCCTCCGCGAGCCGACCGCACCAGCGGAGGCGCCGCTCTCGATTGCTGAAGATCTAGCCGAAAATCGAGAGTCACCAGACGTATCTCGTCGGGGAGATGGCCACTCTTCTTCAAGTGCCGCTGTTTTGCGGACATGATGGATATTCCACGAGATAAGTAGTCGGGGAGAATAAAAATGAACCACAAAGTCGGCGCTCGGATTGAAAACTCGTCAAAATCTACGCAGCGAACAGCCCGATCAAGAACGGGCTCGTTGAGGCTTTGTTGTGAGTCCGGGCATTGCGACCGACAGGTCAGCAATGCCCGCACGCAGGTGGGCCTGGCTCTTCCGGGGGCACGGTTATGTCGCGCTTGTAAAGAAGCTCTTAGGCGGGACTTGGCCCGAATCCCGTGGCTGCATGCCGCCTGCGGGGGTAGTTTGACCGGCTCTGACCAGTCGGTAACTGAACGAGTGACCGGAACCCGAGCTATCGGAATTACCCTCAATGCCGAGGCACTGGAGGTGCGTTCTTCAATCATGCGGGCGTTGGTGAGCTGGTCGGCCTGGGCGGTGAAGGAATTCGAGGTTGACCGCCCATGCAGCCGTGAAGTCTCGGCGCTGGCACAATTTCTTGTAGATAAACTAGATTGGCTGGCGGCCCATACCGTTGCTGGCTCTCTTGCTAGTGAGATGCGTATGTTGGCGATAGCCGCCGATCGGGCAGCTCTTGGTGAGCCCCCGCCGCGGCGGGTTGAGCTAGGTCCTTGTGCTTATGCGGGTTGTGAAAGCGTTATCCACTCGTCAATACCGGTCACCGGCGCTCGTGCCGGCATTGAGGTCGGTTGCGATTCGGGACATTACTGGCCGCCGCAGCAATGGTTATCGCTGGCTCTCGGGTCAGGGGCAACGAGAAAAACGGGATAACTAGGCGGGTCCTCACGACATTGTTCGGGAGAAATCGTGGAAGCTCGTTCAGCAGGTGGACGTGAAGTGCGCACATTACCCACGATGCTCGCGGCAATGGCGGCGGGAGTTGGTGAAGCTACCATCCGTAAATGGGCCAGTCGTGGCAAGTTGACGCGGTACGGTTCTCCCGGCCGGGCGGAATATGACGTCGAGGAGCTGCTCAAGCTCGCGTCCGGCTTGCCGCACCACCCGTCGGCGCATCGGGCGAAATCTACTCGACCCAAGTAGGCGTCTTTTCGGATTCCATCAATTGGCCTTATGTGTTGCCCACTATTTCGTGAACTCTCAATGAAGAATCGAGTGTGTAAAATGACGAGTCAAATCTCAGCGGAGCCATTGACGTTAATCAACGTATTCGAGATCGGCGCGGACGGAGTCGATACCTTCGCCGCGAAGTGGCGGGAACGTCTCGATATCATGGCTGCGAAAGACGGGTTCATATCTGCCAAGCTTTATCGGGCAGCTTCCGACGACAGTCGATTCCAGCTCGTTAATGTGGCACAGTGGGCCAGTCAGGCTGATTTCGAGCGTGCGGTTTCAGATCCGGGCTTTCGGCAAAGCGAACACTCCAGCGCTACCGATACCGCTGCTCCCGTCCGCGCCAATCCGGGCCTCTATCGCATGGTTGCCGAACGCCACAACGGTGAGTGAAGAGCGGCGAGTGAAGCTCGCGCGGTCAGCTCTCGCGTTTGACGGCTACGAGCAGACCTTCGCCCACTGGCAGCAGAGCTGAAATCAGGCGCGGGTCATCGCGTATCAATTTGCCGAGATCGCGGATCGCGATGGTGGTCGCGTCGCGTTGCGCTGGATCGGGTACTAAACCGCGACCGAGCGCGTTGTCGAATACCACCATGCCGCCGGGGCGCAGCAACCGGAGAGCTTCACGCAGGTAGTCCGGGTATTCCAGCGGAGCGCCGTCACAGAAAACGAGGTCGTAGCCGCTATCGGTGAGCCGGGGGACGACGTCCAGAGCTGGTCCGCAGATTAGCCGGCAGCGAGTGGGTGCGAAGCCGGCGTCCACAAAGGCTTGTCGCGCTTGCCGCTGATGTTCGGCTTCGATATCGATGGAGGTGAGTACCCCGTCGGGATGCATGCCGCGCAGCAGCCAGATCGCCGAGACGCCACAGCCAGTGCCGATCTCGACCACATTGCGGGCGTCGATGGCGGCGGCTAGTAACCGAAGCCCGGCGCCGGCACCGGGCGCGATCGGGGTGGCGCCAAGTTCGGTGCCCCGTTGCGTTGCCGCAGTGATGACCTCGTCGGGTGCAATGAAGGCCTCGACGTAGGCCCGGGTGGTCGGCAAACCAGAGATGGCTAGCTCCTCACAGACGCCGGAGTCGGGATGCAACGAGTCTGTCAGCCTAGCTGGAACCTCAGGCTCACCTAGCCCGGGAACCAGCACGTCGTCTGTGACGTTGGTCAGTCGAGTTCATCAGGAGGTTCTCAGGATAGAAGGGGAGCATGGCCGTGCTGCTCGCCGCTTTGCCACATGTCAGGCCCAATGTCGTGCTGGATATCAGGTCTGACACATGGGTTGGCGGCGTACCGAGAAAGGTCCCAGCCGGGTTCGCCAGGTCGGGCCAGCTGGTAACTGGAGGCCGTGTACCGATGACTGTGACACCGCAACCGACCGCGACACCACGACCGAGAGTCAGCGAGCCCGAACCGACGCGGCAGCCGGAGTTGACGACGGAGTGGGCCGCGCCGTCCTGGGATTCGTTGGTGCGGACCCATAGTGCGCGAGTGCACCGGCTGGCTTACCGGCTGACCGGCAACGCCCACGACGCCGACGATCTCACCCAGGACGTTTTCGTCCGCGTGTTTCGCTCGCTGTCGTCGTACACCCCTGGTACTTTCGAGGGCTGGTTGCACCGAATCACCACGAACCTTTTCCTGGACATGATGCGGCGCAAGGCGCGCATCCGGTTCGAGGCGCTGGCTGATGATGCTTCCGAAAAGATCGCTGGCCTCGAACCGAGTCCGGCCCAAGCCTATGACGACACGCATTGGGACGACGACGTGCAACGCGCGCTCGATGGGCTCGCGCCGGAGTTTCGGGCGGCCGTGGTGTTGTGCGATATCGAGGGCTTGTCGTATGAAGAGATTGCGGAAATCCTCGACATCAAACTGGGCACCGTGCGCAGTCGAATCCATCGCGGGCGTTCGCAGCTGCGCACCGCGCTAGCGCACCGGGTTCCGGCCACCGCGACTCGGTTGCCCACGGCTACCTTGCCTGCGGCTGCCCAAGTTGTTGGCGCGGGCCGGTGACCGAACGCGGGCACGGTAGCCACCTCGGCGATATCGTCGCCGCGCTGGTCGATGGCGAACTCGGCGTCGACGCCCGTGACCGGGCCCTGTCTCATGCCGCTGGTTGCTCGCGTTGCAAGGCGGACGTCGACGCGCAGCGTCAGCTGAAGGCGACCCTGCGCGGAACTACAGTCGAGACCGTTAGCGCGGAGTTCTTCCTGCTCGCCAGCTTGCTTGAAATACCGCAATCGCCGCTGGCAATAGATCCCGAACCTCGTCTCGGCGCCAGGTCATTGCCTTTCGTCCGGTCGCATTTTTCCGGTGACCGTGGCACGAGATTAGCCGCTCCGTTGGGTGACCAAGGGTGGAATTCGCGCCGGCGATACGTCGTTGGGGCCGGCTGCGCGGCGTCCGTCATGCTCGGTTTCGTCGGTGTTGCCTCGCTCGGCGCGGGCGGTGCCGAGAGTGGAGTCAACGGCAGGCTGGTCTCGCCGGCGGTTTCGACCTACACAGTCGAGAATGCGGCAACGATCGGCGAGGTGCCATTGACGGATGCCAATCTGCAGGCGGCTGTCACCGTAGCTTTTCGTGGTCGCTGAGAACGGCAGGGCCGATGCGGCGTATCGATTTGATCGGCCCGGTGGTGCTATTCATGTCGGTTGGCGCGGTCGCCATGTGCGTCACTGCGGAACCCAACGAAGGGGCTCGATCGTCGGCTACTCAGCTGGGTTCGGCTGAAGTCACCGGGCCAAGCACGGCCGGTGATCCGGTTGTCGCTCCTTCCAGCGCGGACGACGTTGTCGGGTTGCTTGATGAATCGAGTGAAGCCGCGCTGAATACGGCTTACCAGGGAGAGCAGGTCGTGTCGTCGTGGCGACCGACCGGTACCCAAACGCTGGCTCTGGACGTATCGCATCAGCCAGGCGCCGGCACCCTCATTCAGATCCCCAGTTCGCTAAAAGCCGGTTCGCTAGAAGCCAGCTCACCCGATGTCGGTTCCCCCGACGTCAGCTCCCCCGACGTCAGCTCCCCCGACGTCAGCTCCGTGCCGGCCGGTTCGGTGATGACGCGGCAAGACGCGGGCGTGCTCGATTCGTCGGCCTCGATTGCGTTGTTGCTTGACCACTACGTCTGCGCGAAGGACGGTAACGCTTCGGTGGCTGGCCGTTCGGCGGCGGTTATCGAGGTACGGCGTCCGGGCGATTCAGGAGCGGCGGAAGGCCCGGTGGTGGCCCGTTTCTGGCTGGACGCCGACACCGGATTGCTCTTGCAACGCGAGGTCTACGACGCGAGCGGACGGATTGTCGGTACCAGCAAGTTCGCCTCGCTGAACCTGATCGGGTCCGCCGTGGCCGCGCCGTCCT
>OLLX01000022.1_pt1 | contig 46705 bp, 50 predicted proteins | sample 1604651 | NCBI WGS metagenome assembly OLLX01 (sample SAMEA104055725, study PRJEB20765) | soil metagenome | biome: Arctic tundra; feature: Polygonal ground; material: soil | place: USA | collected 2011-09 | depth 0-0.5 m
ATTGCGGCGGATTTGGTCGCGGTCGGATCTGGCATGACCTTGTTGTGACCCGCGTGGCAACGTCAATCCGACTAGGGCTTTGACAACGAATACCACACATGGCACCGGTGACAGCACGATCGCTACCCCGCAGTGACTCGCCTTCGCCGTTGGGGAGGTTCGGGTGATCACCGCTGCCGCGGTTGGTGTCCGTGACTTACGGGTAGTGCCTGACAATGCGCGTGGCACGGCTCGTCCCGAGCCTCAGCGGTATGTGAGACTCGCTTTCGTGCCTATGGATCGGACCTCGCCCTACGACTTCTATGACGACGTCTCCCTTGGCGAACTCATCGCGGGCCGCGACGGACGGGCGCTTGAGGAGTTGTACGACCGCCACGGTGCGGCGTCGTACGGGCTGGCTCGGCGGATCGTCGCCGACGAGCAACTGGCACACGACGTCGTCCAAGAGGTTTTCCTGGCGATTTGGCGTGGCGCGGCCAGCTATGACGGTTCGCGCGGCAGCCTAAGCACCTGGCTGTTCACTCTTACTCATCACAAGGCGGTTGACGCCGTACGCCGAGCTCAACGCCACAGCGGACGCCGCGCATCCGAAGACGCCTTGCTTGTCGAACCTGATCCGGCGCCCGGAGTCGACGACCAGGCGGTCGACACGCTGAACCGGGAGCGAGTGCGGGCGGCGGTCGACACACTTCCCGAGCCGCAGCGGAAGGCTCTGCTGCTTGCCTATTTCGGTGGCTACTCGCAATCGGAGATCGCGCAGCTGACCGGCACCCCGCTCGGTACTGTAAAAACGCGCACCCTAGCGGCGATGCGTCGGTTGCGAACAGTGTTGGCAGACTCCGAAATATCGGCGCACTCCGGCGAAGGAGAAGGGGTGTGACCATCATGAACACCGACGAAGATCACGAGCGCTGGGCCGAGTTGGCAGCCGGGCACGTGTTGTCGTCGTTGGACGACGCGGACCAAGCGCTCTACGTGGAGCACGCGGCGCTTTGCTCGTCGTGCCAAGAACTTGAGCGCGAGCTCAGTGCCACACTGGCCGATCTCGCCCAGGTGCCCGCGCAGGTCACTCCGCCGTCATCGTTGAAGGCATCGATCATGCGAGCAGTCATCGAGGACGACGGAAAGCACACAGCGCCGGTGGTCTCGATCGGTGGCCGGTCTCCAGTGATCGACATCACCGACGTCCGGCCCGGATCGCGAAAGGCCATCAACAAGCATGCCTGGTTGACTGCGGTGGCAGCCGCTGGGGTCGTCATCGCCGCGACCGTTGTCGGAGTGAACCTGACGGGTCATCAGCAGGCGTCGGTGGCGACTCGCTGCGCGAAGGAACACTGCCCAACCGTCGCTCTGCGTGCCGACGGACATCAGGTGGCGACCGTGATGGTGCTCGGCAAGATCGCCTACGTCCAGGCCGATGGTTTGCCCGAAACCCCTCGCGGCGACAGCTACGTGCTATGGCGCATCTCCGATGGCCAGCCACCGGTCGGCATTGCCGCCGTGCGCACTCGGCCGACATCGGGCCCGGTCAAAGTTGGTTCGGTGCCCGTTCTGGTCTCCGCTGTCACCACCTTCGCCTTGAGTGAGGAGAACGGTGATTCGGTGCCGGCCGCACCCACCGACGTCATCGCTCAGGGCAACGCGGCCTGACCAGCGAATCTTGCCGTTGATTCGGCAGTGTGAGTTTTTGGAGTGCTACGGGTAGCCGCAGTGGCAAAGAGCGCGGCAGCGAAAAGCACCATCAGGACCCCACTATTGGGGTCGGTGGCTTGCCCACTGTAGAGCTGGCCGAGAGATTGGCCCGTCGTCCAGTACACAAGAGACAGTGCCGCACCGGCTATGGCGGCGATTCGTCGGGGTGCGCCGTTATAGAGCGCACTGATGCCAATAATTGCTTGGACGGCGATGACAGCGATGAGGAGTCCAGTGCCACCGTGCCGGATCGCGATGCCAAGATGGTGATCGATATCGGCTAGCCAGCCGGGTGCGCCAACGGCGCCCGCGTCTATCGCGTCAGTCGTTGCCGCGGCGGAATTCTGACCTGGTAGCGCATTCATGACGGCGACGCCGATCCATACAGTTGCCCATGCCCCCGGGAACCAGCTCGCGATTGTTGCCAATCGTCGACCTGTATTTCCGGAATCGATGACACGTGGCCATAGTGCCGCGGCCAGAATCGCGTACAGCAACGCAGCCCCGGGTGCGCCGGTCAACATCCAGGCACGTCCCGACGTGAGACCTCCAAGGCCTTCACCGAAATACCAGATGCCCAAAGCCCAACCAATGCTGGCCGCCAGCGCAAGGTGCGCGGTCGGGCGAAAGAGCAGGCCGAAACCCAAGCCCAGCTGGACAATCGCGAAGAGCGAATCGTAGAACGCCGGGTGGGTGAGGATCAGCGCGGCAGACCAATGCACCCCCGCTGACACGATGTGCGGCTGCCCGTCGGCGGCAGGGGAGATGACATCTTTCGCGAAACCTGGCCCGAACATGAACGGCTGCAACTGCAATGCGCCGTCAAGCAACCAGAGCAGACCGAGTCCGATTTGCAGGCGACGGGCGATACGAATATTCGACCCCGGGGCGAGGTCCACACTCTGCTGTGATGAGTCTTGCTGTGGTCGGTTCATGTTGGCTCCGATGGACTATTGGTCAGCGGCGCTCTTGGTCGACTCGGTGGCGCGAGTACATCGGCAATTTCGACGAGGGCTATTTCTCTGTCCAACAAGCCAGTACGTCGGTGGCCGCGGTGTAGGCAAGATCGTTGCGTGACTCACCTTGCGAGCCGACGTGAGCGGGTACCTGGGTTGCGTCTACTTCCAGAACGTCGTTGTCTTTGAGGAAGACGACAATGCCATTTCCGGTGCCGTAAGCGGGAAACCCCAGAGTTGCCAGGCCGTGCAGTTGTTGAGTGGGTGGAAGCGTCTTTTGCAATTGGTCGAAGTAGTTATGCGCGGCGGTGGCGTCACTCAACTCTTTTACCGACAGCAGTAGCGGTCCGCCGGAAAGACGGTAGCTGCAGGTATAGAGACTGTTGATCCAGCTCGACGTCGTAGGTATTTGCCCATGGACACCAGCGAGTAGGGCAATATTGCCGTTGATCTCCGACTCGCAAATCAACTTCGCGGAAGCCGATGGGCCGGCCGCTGTATTGGCCGTCACGGGCTGCGGGCTCCGCGAAGGCATCGGCGCCGCCATTGACGTTCCCGGCGTCATCGAAGTACCGGGGGCCATCGACATCCCGGGCGACATAGCCGGGCTGGCCGCTGCTGGTTGAACTGGAGCTGAGTGAACGGGGTGCGCGCTCGCGCATCCAGTCAGCGCTACCAACAGCACCGGTAGCAGTACGCGATATTTGCGACTGTCCATCTGCACGACTCCGATTTCTGTGCGTTGCTAATTTGCCTGGCCTCAGACGAAGTTCTCCGCTTGAGAGTTCTTCACGATGCTGTTCGGATGCCGGTCATCAATCGGTTCACTTCGGCGGCGTGCCTACGAGCTGGTCGTCCCTTTGCCGGTCGTGAACAGATGTCCGCTAACTGGTCGTCGCGGAAAATAATCAACAGGGACGACGAACCGATTGCCACGTCGAGTGCGAACCAACGCCATGAAGACCATCCTGAAGGTTCTGCCTCTTGCCCTGGCCATCGCCGGCGCCACCGCTTGTAGCTCGTCGACGCCGGCCGCGTCTCCGTCGTCCGCTTCGGCCGTCGCTTTGCCGAGTGGGTCGATATCGACCACACCATCGATGTCGCCGTCCATGGACCCGTCGATGGACCCGTCGATGGCAATGCCGATTCCGTCCGCATCGGTGTCCATGTCGTCCGCGCCAGGAAAGGCATCGACATCTCCCGGCACGGCGAATTCCACCGCGGCGCTGATTGTGATCAAAAACTTCGGGTACGCCGTGCCGGCGGGTGTGGCACCTGGCGCGACCGTCACCGTGAAGAACAGTGACGACCTCACTCATACGGTGACCGCCGATAGCGGCAATGCCTTCGCTGACAATGCGCCCGGCGATGGCACCACAACCTTTACGGCGCCGACCAAGCCGGGCAGTTATCCGTTCCATTGCGACTACCACGGAAATATGCATGGAATCTTGGTCGTCAAGTGAACCGGTGGGCCGGGTAACCACGAATGACCATCACGAGGAGCTTGGATTTTCTTGCTCCACAACGTTTTTCGTCCATAACGCTGTCCACTCCACAACGAAGGGCTTATCACATGAAGGCATCGAAGAGGACTCTGCTGGCAGCTTTGCCGTTGGCAATGTTGCCGCTTGCCGCGATCCCTGGCGCCGCGAGTGCCGCGACGACAACGACGTACACGGCTACCTTGGCGCCGCTGAATGGCGCGACCGGCTCTGGAACGCTGACGTTGAAGTTGACCGGCAACCAGGCAGTTATTACCGAGAACTACAGCGGTTTAGCGACCACGTTCATGGGTGCGGCGTATCCCCACGTTCAGCACATTCACATCGACGGCATGGGTATTTGCCCGACGAAGACCGCTGACACGAGTGGCGACGGTGTGATTAGCACGACCGAAGGTGGTCCGTTCTACGGCAAAATCGGTGTCACGCTTTCTGTTACCGGTGACACCACTCCGGCGGCCGCGCTCAGCGTTGGCACCGCCCCCAGTGGTGGCAGCGCTCACTACAGCCGTACCGTCACTCTCGATCCGGCCACGTTGGCGTCAGTCCAGGCTGGCAAGGGAGTCATCGTCGTGCATGGTCTCGACCCGTCCACGCTCAGTGCCGCCGCGCAGGCCGAGAAGAGTGACCTAACTCCGACGCTGCCACTCGCGGCGACCTCGCCGGCGCTGTGCGGAACACTGGTGGCAGCTCAGATGTCGAGCATGCCGACCGGTGGCGCGGCTACCGGCGGTGGTTCGACGTCTGGTTTCCAGAACGCCGATCTGCTCGCTGCCGGTGGCGGCCTGGTGTTGTTCGCCGGAGCTGGCTCGGTCGTGGTCGCTCGTCGTCGTCGCAACGAGATCTAAATCACTACACCACAGTGGTAACTGACAAAGTGCGCCGTGAAGGTCACCAGGGAAAGCTCCTGGTGACCTTTGCGGCGTGTGCTATTGCCGGTATTATCTGCGTCGGTATCGCGCTTGCATCCCAGCATCACGCGCCGCAACCACCGGCGGCTACGGCACAAGCACCGCTGCCGCCGGCACCTACTGCTCCGGAGTCATCAGCTACAGCGTCAACGCAGGCATTGACCGCGAGCGGACTAGCTACTTCACCCTCAGTAGAGGCCACGCCGGTGCGGCCGCGTTCGGCGCCGACGAGTATCGCTATTCCAGCCTTAGATGTGCACGCCTCTTTCGTGCAGCTCGGACTTAACCCGGACGGAACGCTTCAAGTCCCCGGCGACGTTACCCATGTCGGCTGGTACACAGGTGGGCCCAGCCCCGGTCAGCTCGGGCCGGCCGTGGTGTTGGGGCATGTCGATTCGGCGGCAAGTGGCGCCGGAGTTTTCTTCAAGCTCGGTGCGGCCAAACCTGGCGAGATTGTCGCCATCACTCTGGCTGACGGACGCACCGTGAGTTTTAGCATCTACGCCGTCCGCGAATACGCTAAAGATGCATTCCCGACTTCCACCGTGTATGGAAATACGGCTGGCCCTGAGTTGCGTCTGATTACCTGTGGTGGCCGATTCGATAAAGCCACCGGGCATTACTTATCCAATATCGTCGTTTTCGCCCGTGAGGGCTGACGGGTACGCGAGGAATACGGAGCGCACTGCACTCGCGAACGCAGTCGCGATCTGGATCATTTTACTGAGCCGGCTAGTACGCCTTGGACGAAGAAACGTTGGAAGAACAGGAAAACAACGAGCGGCACGATCAGTGAAAGGAAGGCCCCGGGCGCCAGAATGTCGATGCTGCTGCCGAACTGCCGGGTTTGGCTGGCCAGGGCGACCGTCAGTGGTTGGCTCGAAGAATTGGTGAAGATCAGGGCGACGAGCAAGTCATTCCAGACCCACAGGAACTGGAAGATGCTCAGCGAGGCAATTGCCGGAAGGCCGAGCGGGATGATGATGCGGAAGAAGATCCGCCCCTCGCGGGCGCCGTCCATTCGGGCTGCTTCCATCAGGTCGCGGGGGATTCCGGCGAAGTAATTGCGCAGCAGAAAGGTCGCGAACGGCAGGCCGAAGGCAACATGAAAAATCACCACCGACAGAATCGAGCCGGAAATGCCGAGCGCGGAGTAGAGCTTGACGACGGGGATGAGCGCGATTTGGATCGGGATAATGAGCAACCCGACGACGATGAGGAACAGCCAATCGCGGCCGGGGAACTCCATCCAGGCAAAGGCATAGCCGGCAGCGGCGCCGAACAGCACGACGAGAGCGGTTGCGGGCACGGTGATTTTGACGGTGTTCCAGAACGATCCGGTGATGGCGTGGTTTTTCAACAACGTCGAGTAGTTCGAGAAGGTGAATTCGGCTGGGTGGATGAGGGTGTTCCACCAGCCGCCATTGGCGTATTGGGTCGGGTTGCGCAGCGATTCGATGAGCAGCCCGAACGTCGGCAACAGCCACACCAGCGCGATGACGATGAGGACGATGCGCAATACGCCGCCGCCCGTCCGCGCGGTGATGCGCGCGGCCAGTCCACGGTTAATAGCACCGGTGACGAGATCAGACGGAGGTGCGGTCATCGCTGGTCCCTCCTGAACCGTCGGATATTGAAAATCATCGCGGGCAATACCAGCAGCACCAAAATGACGCCGATGGCGCTGGCAATGCCGTACTGCTGGTTGCCGTAAGAGTCGAATAGCTGAGTCGCGAGCACGTCGGCATATTTCGCGTTCGCGCCGGCACCCTGCTGAAGAACGAAGACAAGGTCGAAAACCTTGAGTACGTTAATAACCAGGGTGACGAAGACAACCATGATCACCGGGGCGAGCAGCGGCGCGGTGACTCGTCGAAATACTTGCCACTCGGTGGCGCCGTCAACTCGCGCCGCTTCTAGCGCGTCACGAGGGATTGCCGCCATGCCGGCCGCGAGCAACACCATTGCGAAGCCCGCGTAAACCCACAGGTAGGCGATCATGATGGCTGGGGTAATGAGGTTTGGACCTAGCCAAGAGAGACCGCTGTAGGGCGCGGCGAAGTTGCTCGCGGGCAGCTTGAGTTGGTAACTGCCTGAGGTGAGGTGCGCAAAGTCGAAGGCGCCGTCCGCGTTGGCTGTTGTAGAGGCCACGACCCGGCCGCCCTGGATTGCCTGCACTTTCATGCCGCGCAGGCCGAGTTCGCCGGGGTCGATCTTGCCGATCGTGCCGCCGCCGCCGAGTTTGAAGTCATTCCACACGACGCCATCAAGGCCGGTCTGGTTGGTTGGCAGCGCGGCGGGTTGAAGGCCCTTGGGTGGTGATGTCAGGCTGACACCCACCATCGGCAAGAGGGCTGGCGTGCCTGGTGAAAAACTTTGGGTGGATGTGTAGCCGGTAGATGGGCCGCCGGCGAATTTCGCGGCGGCGCCTCCGTGCACGGTCGGATATTGACTTTGGTTGGAGAAAATATCGTGGATGCCTACCGTGACGGCATTGGCTAAGCCTCGGCTCGGCTGGTCGTTATAGATCAGTTCGAAAGTAACGCCGGAGGCCAAAAACGAAATCGCCATCGGCATGAAGAGCACGGTCTTAAAGACGGTCGCCCAGCTAATTCGCTCCGACAACACAGCGAAGATGAGGCCAAGGATCGTTACCACTGTCGGCACGATGAGCATCCAGAGGACGTTATTCTTCACTGCCCGCAAGGTGGCGGGCTCAGTGAAAATACTCCCATAGTTGCGAAGCCAGGCGAACGAGCCGGTGGTGCCGGCGGGTCCGTCAGAGAAAAGGCTGCGGACGACGGTGTAAGCAAGCGGGTACAGCAAAATCGCCGCGAGCAATACCAGCGCGGGGGCCAGAAAAACCACCGCGAGCCAACTCCGCTCACCGGGTGCCCGCGACGGCTTGCGTCGTCGCGGGCCCTTCGCCCCAAGTGCGCTCTCTGTCTCGAGCACAGGGGAACCGATCGTCGATGGTGTCGCTATCGATTCCCCTGCTGCTTCTGACATTTTTTACCGTCCTCCGAGTCCGGTGTTCGGCGCCGGCGTGCCGGTGCTGGCGAAAACTGGTGCCGGCGAATCTCAGCCCCAGCCCTGGGCTGCCTTGGCGTCGCTTTCAAGCTGAGCCTGAGCGGCTGCCACATTGCCGTTGCCGAGGAAGGTCTGCAGGTCGGCCCACTCACCCTTGTTCGGGGTGCCGCCGAAGGCAGCAGGTGCTTGGTCGGACATATCGAAGCGGAAGTTGTCGCCCACACTGACGATTTGTCCGCCGAGCCCGGCCGAGGTGGCGTCGGGGTAGGCCGAAGCTGACAGGTTCTTGTTCGCGGACAGGAATCCACTTCCGGTGGCCGATACCAGCAGCTTTGCCGCCTCAGGTGAAGCGAGGTACTGCAAGAAGGGCTGCACGCATGGGTTAGTGCTGAACCCGACACCGAAGTCACCGGCGGCTTCTAGTACTGGAGCTGAACCGTTGATCGACGGGAACGGGAAGAATTTTGCCTCCGTGCCGACGACGGCTGGATCTTTATCGCCGGTGATCGTCGTCGCGACGAAGCTGGCTTCGTAAACAACTGCCGAGGTCGGAGCCGCCTTGAATACATTGTCGACCGAGGCAGTGAAGCCTACTTTTAGCGCGTTTGCCGAGGCGCCAATGAGTGACGGGTCACCCCATATTTGCTTCAAGGTATTCAGCGCGGTAGCCACCGACGGATCTGTCCAGGGGATCTGGTGATCGGTCAGCTTGTCGTACATGGCGACACCGGCGGTGCGAATATAGACGTTCTCGAACCAGTCGGTCAGTGTCCAACCATCGCCGCCACCGACGGCGATCGGAGTAGCGATGCCGGAGGAGCTGAGCGTCTTGCCATCTTGGATAAGGTCTTGCCAGGTAGCGGGAGCGGTGGTAATACCGGCATTACTGAAGTCTTTTGCGTTGTACCAAACAGTCGACTTGTCTGACGCGTCGACCGGAACGCCATAGAGCTTTCCGCTAACCGTTGCCAGCTTCGCCCACTCACTAGAGAAGTTGGCGCTCACGGCCGTTTGGCCGGCGCTATTGACCGCCTGCAACTTGCCCGCCGTCGCGTACTGTGAAATCGCACCCGGCAAAGCCAGAATCGCGACGTCGGGCGGCGTGCCGCCAGCAACCTGGGTGCCGAGTACGGTGGCTTCATCGCCGCCTGCCGCCGGAGTGTAGTTGGCCTTGGCGCCGGTCTCTTTATCGAACTGATTCAAGACGTCTTGGAACGCGGCTTGTTCAGCTCCGGTCCATTGCCCGAGAATAGTGAAAGATTTGCCGGTTAGATCGGCGGTTGCACCGGCTGGGGTGTTCGAACCACTGCTACCCGAACCAGTGCTGCCAGATGCCGTTGGGCTCATGCTGGCGGAGCCAGGAGTGGCTGAACCGCTGGGTGTTGGTGAGCTTGAGCTGCTCGGTTTACTCGATGAACACGCGGCCATTAAACCCAGTGTCGCCGTTGCGACGCTGACTGCTGCCAATGCCCTCTTAGTTGAATGCATAATCTTTTCTCCTTGCGGACTGGGCAGGCTGTGATTCAGTCTGTGGTCGGTCAATCTGCGATCTGTTAGGCATGGACGACTGTCTCTCCGGTTGTGGGATCGAAGAAATGCAACCGTTCGGTGGTGATCGCTAGCTGTACGGCGTCCCCGACCTTGACATGACTACGCGGGCTAAACCGCGCGACGACGATCGCTTTGCCGTCTGCCAATGGCATTCCGTCGGCCGTTTCTTGGGCAAGTTCGGCGATGTCTTCGAGGCCAGATGCCTCTCGGGCATCTACCGATAGATGGACGACGAGATCTGAACCGAGTGGTTCCACTAATTCGGTAATGGCCCGAAGCGTATGCCTCGGACTCGCGCCGGCAATGGCAGCGTCTTCCATCTCCTCAGGGCGGATTCCGATGATTATCGGCTTGTCTACGTAGGCGGCCAGTGCTGGCCGCTCGATGAGCACGACGTCGGGAACTTCCAGCGTGTCGTGGCCTACCTGAACCGAGTAACCGTCGTCGTCGTTGTGGTGCAGGGTGGCAGAAAGGAAGTTCATCGCCGGCGATCCGATGAAACCCGCGACGAAGAGATTGAGTGGCCGGTCATAGAGTTCTTGCGGGGGTGCGATCTGCAGTAACGCGCCCTTTTTCATGACGGCGACTCGCTGACCTAACGTCATCGCCTCGGTCTGGTCATGGGTGACGTAAATCGTGGTCACATTCAGGTCACGTTGCAGTTTTCCGATTTCCGCGCGCATCTGTACCCGGAGTTTCGCGTCCAGGTTAGACAGCGGCTCGTCCATCAAGAATGCCTGTGGCTGCCGGACGATTGCTCGGCCCATAGCGACCCGTTGCCGTTGCCCGCCGGAAAGATTACGCGGTTTCCGATCGAGATAGTCGGTGAGGCCAAGAGTCCGGGCGGCATCTTCGACTCGGCGTTTCAGCTCGGGCTTGGGCATCTTGCGCAGTTGCAGGCCGAATCCGATGTTGTCCCGTACTGATAAATGCGGGTACAGCGCATAAGATTGAAACACCATTGCGACATCGCGATCACGCGGAGGCACGTCATTGACGACCCGATCTCCGATCCGGACCTCGCCCTCGCTGATCGATTCAAGACCCGCGACCATCCGCAGTGCGGTTGATTTGCCGCAGCCAGACGGGCCGACGAACACCAAGAACTCGCCATCGGCGACCGCGATATTGAGGTCGGTGACCGCGCGGGTGCCGTCGTCATACACCTTGCCGACATGCGACAGCGTGATACGGGCCATGCACGTCCTCCCAACGGGGCAGTAACGGGCGGGCCAGCAGTCCGCAGCCTCAGATGGATCTAGCTCCTGGCGTGCACATTCCCCAAAATCGTAAAGACATGCATTCTGGGAGGTTCGGGTTTCAGGTCTGTCGCAGCAGCACTGTGTACAGGGTCAGACCAGGTCCGAAAGCGAGCATGACCACCGCGTCGCCGGCGTGAAGAGTCGTCGCGTCGACGAGTCGTTGAAGGACGAGAAGCACGGTCGAGGAAGAGGAATTCCCGCGCTCGCGCAGCGTTTCCCGAGACGCAGTCAACGCGGAAGTATCCAAGCCAAGCCGGTCGGCGACGACGTCCAGAATGCGTGGGCCACCCGGATGCACAGCCCATCCGGCAACGTCGGGAATGGCCAGTGAATGTCGAGCCAGCAGCGCCTCGACCAAAGGACGCACGTGCCGGCCGAGCACGTCAGGAATCTGCGGCGACAGACCCATCCGAAAGCCGAGGTCGGTGACCTGCCACGTCATGTGGTCGGCCGTGGTCGCGTCCGTGCAGGCTTGGATATCGACGATTTCCAGTCCAGGTCTCGCGGGCAAACTGGGGGTTCCCGGCAAACCATGTGCGTCCGGATGATCGGGCCCATCGGGCAGCACAACTACCGCCGCCGCCGCGTCGGAGAACAGCGCGTGCGCGATGACCTGTTGGACGTCGTCAACACCGAGCCGGCCCGCTCGCATTGACTCTGTCGGCGGCTGGACGTGCAGACTCGTCAGTTCACAACACAACAACACTGCCGGTAGACCGCGCGCGGAAACGAAATCAGAAATCGCGCCCAAGCCTGGCAGCGCCGCGTAGCAGCCCATATGCCCGATCGAAAGTCGTTGTACGGACGGCGCCATCGCGAGATCTCGGGCGAGCAAAATGTCGAGCCCTGGCGTGGCATAGCCGGTGCACGAGACGACGCCGAATAATCCGACGTCTGGCGCGGAAATGCCTGCGGTGGCGAGCGCGGTCGACACTGCTTCTTTACCGAGCGGCATCGCCTCGGCGAGAAATCGTTGCATTCGCGCGCCGGTAGTCCAGGTAGAAATATCTTCTACCCGTGGATCGATGACGCCGTATCGGGTTGCGACACCGGCTGATTTCCAGATCCGGCCGGCTCGTTCGTCGTGGGCATAGTGGTCGGCGAAGTATCCGTCCCACAATTCTTGCTGATCCATCGCGACCGGTGGGACGACGGAGGCCATCGCGGCAATGCGCGCTTTGCTTACCAACGCGCGACCTCGGCTTTGTCTGGGTCGAGTCCAAGGGCGGCCATCCCGAGCCAGTCGGCGCATACGTCGCTCGTCGCGGGTTGTAGTGAACCGCAGCGGGAGTCGCGATAAAGCCGTTCGAGGTCGTTGCCGCGCCTGGTCGCGCCCGTTCCGCACGCTTCCAGTAGTGACCCCGCGACCTCGAAAGCGGTCTGGCCAGCAAGCAGTTTCGCTCGCCACACCCACCGGTTAGTGTCGGGGTCACCAGGTGCCTCGTCGACCAATCGGGCCGCGACGCGAACCACTTCACGTGCCGCCGCGACAGCGGCGTCAGCCCGACCTACCCTAGCTCGCACGGCTGGCAGTTTTTCCAGGCCACGCAGGCGAATGTAGGTAACCGCGGCATCGATCGCCGCTTGCGCAACCCCGACGTATACGGCGGAATATGACGCCACTAGCCACTGCGGCATCGCTTGGGCAAGCAGCACGCCGAGGCCTTCGATACCGCCGAGCAGCGCGTCAGTGGCGACCTCGACGTCCAGATGCAGATCATGGCTAGCGGTTGCCCGCATTCCGAGAGAATCCCAGGTTTCTTCGACGGTGATGCCGGCCGAGGTAGCTGGTACGAGAAATTGCGATACTCGATCGGGATAATCAGCCGCGCGAGCTGCAACGAGGTAACCGTCGGCATATCCGGCACCGGAACAGAATGTCTTCGAGCCGCTGATCCGAAAGCCGTTATCAGTGCGGGTATACGTCGTCGCGAGTTGTGACAGCCGAGAGCCAGCGCCTCGCTCCGACATCGCGACCGCGTACAGCGCGCCACCGGCAGCCGCGGCCAATACTCGGTCGCGCATAGCGAAAAATGAATCGGGGACGCCGAGTGCGCCAGCTGTCGCCTCGGAGACGAGAGCCAGCGCGCCGGTTACCGATGTGTGCATATTGAATACCAGCGCGGTCGAGCCATTTCCGGCTGCTAGTTGCATCGCGACTTCGGCGTGGTCGGCGAAACCGGCACCCACCCCATGAAGTCGTTGCGGCACCATCAATCCGAGCAATCCGGCCTCGCGTAGCTGGTGGAAATCTTCGATCGGGAAGGTGCCGTCGCGATCGTAGCCAGCGGCTCGGGTGCGCATATCGTTGGCGATCCGGGCGGCGGTCGCGACCGCGTCGTGGCGGCTAAGGCGGGGTGCCAGTGCGATGTCGGTCATCGGGTGTTCTCCTCGCGTTTGGTTCCAACAGCCTGAAACAACACCGCCGTCGAACGAGTGCGCACCATGCGTGACGATTCTCGCCGCCGGAGCAGCCAGGCTAGCGACGACCCGATAGCTGGGCGCAATCCGACCAGCTGAAGCGTTACGCCGTGGCGCGCACACTCTCGCACCAACTCAGCACGGTCGACGAACAGCGACGGTTCATGCAGACCTGGCGGCGGGCCGCCGGGCAGCCTTTCAGCCAGCGTGACAGTGAGAAACTTGGCGAGCGGCGTCGCGGCGATTGTGTCGACGATAAGCGTGCCACCGGGGGCAAGAATCCGGCAGATTTCCTCGACTACGCGGGGTAGATCGGGGACGTGCTCAAGGCATTCACCGGCCACCACCACCTGCGCGATGCCGTCACGCAACGGCAACTTGGCGGCGTCACCGCGAATAGCGGTCACCCCATGCTGAGCCGCTACCGCGACGGCCGTGGGGGAGAGGTCTACTCCGATATGGCAATAGCCGCGATCGAGGTGCGGCGCGAGCAGGCCGCCACCACAGGCCACATCAACCAGGACGGCGCCGGGCGTAGGTGCTGGTGGGATGAAGGTGGCGCGTGCCTGTGCGATCCAATGCAGCATCGCGAAAGGTCCACGCGGTTCCCACCAGGTGTGGGCCAGATCGTCGTATTGCGCCGGGTCGTTTCGCGCGCGCAACGGCGTGGTGGCAGTGGGCATGATGCTGATCTTCCCCTACTCAGCTGTCACAATCGGCCGATGCGAAGAGCGCGATTCGTCGGTGGCCTGGCGCGAGCCTGTCATAGTGGCCCGACGTTGACGGTGACCGCGGTGATGACAGCGTTTGCGATCGCGGCCGGACGCAGTGGTGGTGCGGCCTGGGTCGCGGCCGCGGTGCTGGCCGGGCAGCTGTCGGTGGGCTGGAGCAACGACTATCTCGACCACGGACGAGACGTAGCCGCTGGTCGTCTCGATAAGCCGATCGTGTCTGGGGCGGTCTCGGCGCGCGTTGTCGGCGCGGGTGCACTCATCGCTTTGGCGGCAGCGGTGCCGCTGTCATTGGCTAGCGGTTGGCGAGCTGGGCTGATACACCTTGTCGGCGTGGGGTTCGCGTGGGCGTACAACCTTCGACTGAAGGCCACAGTGTTTTCGCCGCTGCCTTATGCGGTCGGTTTTGGCGCGCTGCCGGCATTCGTGGTGCTTGGCTTACCTGGCCATCCGGGGCCACCGGTATGGCTCGTCGTCGCGGGAGTGCTACTTGGTGTTGGGGCGCATTTCGCGAATGTGCTTCCCGATATGGACGACGACATCACCCTTGGCATTATCGGATTACCGCACCGGCTTGGCCCTCGGTATTCAGCGCTAACCGCGGCCACACTGTTATTCGCGGCCAGCCTGGTCTTGGCTTTTGGTCCGGAGAGCGGGCCGGGTATTTACGGTGTGCTCGGGATTGTCGGCGCCGCCGTCCTGCTGGCTATAGGTTTCGCGGCGTCGCGTCGGCCTGCGTCGCGTACCCCGTTTCGGGTCGCGCTCGCGGTCGCGATCCTGGACGTCGGTTTGCTCCTACTCAGCGGGCACACCTTTGGTTCTCCCCGACTTGTAGCGTGCCCCCTATCAGATATTCATGCCGAGGGTTGTGGCTTCGTGACCTCAAGCGGGCCAGCGCGTCTAACCTCGAACCCGCACCGATTATGATCCGCCATGGTGACTGTCGCCACCGAATAGTTGACGTAATAGTTCGGTAATATGGATTCACAGCGTGGTCTCAGTTTGGCCGCCTAGGGTGATCCACACCAGAGTGTCGGCGAAGGAGTCATCGGTCTCGTGTTTTCCAGGCGACCAGCGTGACTACGCTTATTCTGATCGGGCTCGTGGGTGGGCTCATCACCGGTATTTCGCCCTGTGTTCTTCCTGTTCTGCCGGTGATTCTCCTCTCCGGTGGAGCTCAGGGCGCCAGGTTGGCGCGGCCGATGCGGGGTGCCACGGCAACATCAAATGCTAAGTCAACACCGAAGGTTCCCCCCGGAGGTGCGGCCCTCGCCGAAGCGCTTGCTCGGCGTACGGCAAAACGTACCGCCAAACGTGAAGGTCGACGTCCCTACCTTGTGGTGGCTGGGTTGGCTCTCAGTTTTAGTGTGTTCACCTTGCTGGGAACGCTCGCGCTGAGTGCGCTGCCGTTGCCGAAAGACATCATCCGGTGGACCGGCCTGGTCGTGTTGGTACTGGTCGGGTTCGCGATGATGTTCCCGCAGGTGCAGGATCTGCTGGAGAAGCCTTTCTCCTGGATTCCGCAACGCCGAGTCGGCGGCGATCACGGTGGATTCGTACTCGGCTTGGCCTTGGGTGCGGTGTACGTGCCCTGTGCTGGGCCAGTTCTTGCCGCTATCACTGTCGCCGGCGCGACCGGAAAAATCGGTATCGACACCGTTGCGCTGACGGTCGCTTTCGCGATCGGCACGGCGATTCCACTGCTGGCATTTGCCTTGGCTGGGCGCCGGGTCGCCGAACGGGTGCGGGCTTTTCGTACCCGACAGCGAGGCGTTCGCATTGCCGCGGGTGTCGTCGTTATCGGGCTCGCGGTGGCGCTGACGTTCAACGTGACCGATGCCTTGCAGCGCGCGGTTCCCGATTACACCGCGAGCCTGAACAAAACGCTCGACAGCACTGGCACGGCCGCGAAAGCATTGACGCCAGGCCAGAGTGTGGGGCTGGCGACCTGTGCGCAGAATCCTGAATCTACCTTGCAAAATTGTGGGGCAGCTCCGGCGGTCTCCGGTATTCAGCAGTGGCTGAACACCCCGGGAGATTCTCCGATCAGCCTGGCTTCACTGAAGGGCAAGGTGGTGCTTATCGATTTCTGGGCTTACTCCTGCATCAATTGTCAGCGCGCGATCACTCACGTCACGGCCTGGTACTCCCGCTACAAGGCCGACGGCCTGGTCGTGATCGGAGTTCACACACCTGAATATGCTTTCGAGCATGTAGCCAGCAATGTAGCTGCCGGCGCCAAACGACTCAAGATCACTTACCCCGTTGCCATCGACAATAACTACACGACGTGGAACAACTTCAGCAACGAGTCTTGGCCAGCTGAGTATCTGATCGATGCGACCGGTGAAGTGCGACACATCGCTATCGGCGAAGGCGATTACTCGACGAGCGAATCGCTGATCCGACAACTGCTGACTGCCGCTAATCCGACCGCCGTACTCCCGTCCGCTACGAACGTTGCCGACACCACACCGACGTTGCAGTTGACCCCGGAGACCTACCTCGGGTCGGCTCGTGAGAACAGTTTTACCGGCGGCTTGGTCGGAGCTGGCACCCAGACTTTCAGCTACCCCACCTCGGTTCCTGACAACGAGTTCGGCCTTACCGGCAGCTGGTCGGTCAGTGACGAATCGCTTACCGCGAGGCAAGGCGCTGGTATTAGACTGAACTTTCTCGCGGACGACGTTTACCTCGACGTCGGTGGCAGCGGAACGGTTACCGCGACGTTCAATGGGAAGACGACGACCTATTCGATATCGGGTGCGCCGGATATCTATACCGTGGTCGGCTCGAAGATTCCCGAGCAAGGAACGGTGCAGCTGACTCTCTCGCCTGGACTGAGCGCGTACTCCTTCACCTTTGGCTAGCCGCCGCGTTGTTGTTGCCCGCTGTTCATCTCAACGTCTTGTCACGGTGTGTCGGATCTGTGGGCCGGTTGCTACCGTAGGTCGGTGACTGAACTTAATGAGGATGAGCACATCCGGGCGCGGCAGTTGCTCGACGCGCAGGCGAAGGCCGTCGAGTTGTTCGACGCTATCGAAGCTCACGGCGTAATCGCGCCGGGTGTGGCCGAAACTGCCGCGAGCGACGCGATACGAGATCTCGCGGCAGAGATGTTCGGGGTCAGCCGATATTGGCACAAGCGGATCGTGCGGGCTGGCCCAAACACGTTGCAGCCCTACCGTGAGAACCCGCCGGATCGACCCATCGGCGAGGACGACATTGTCTTCTGCGACTTCGGGCCGATTTTCACTGACTGGGAAGCCGATTTCGGCCGCACCTTCGTGCTCGGTGACGACCCAGCCAAGCATCAGCTGCGTGACGCGCTACCGGTTATTTTTGAGGCTGGCCGAGCGTTTTTCGAGGCGCACTCCGATGTCACCGGTGAGCAGCTGTTCGCCCATGTCGCCGAACTTACCGAGAGCATGGGGTGGGAGTTCGGCGGCGAGATTGCCGGACATCTGGTGGGGGAGTTCCCGCACGAGAAGATCGCCGGCGACGAAATCGCGTCGTACGTCGCACCGGGTAATGAGCAGCCGATGCGGCGCTTAGACCAGGCCGGACGACGCTGCCACTGGATTCTTGAAATTCATCTGGTCGATCGCGCCCGGCAGATCGGCGGTTTTTATGAGGAGCTACTCGACCTCGGCCAACGAGGCTAGCGCCAGCGAGGCTAGGGCCAGAGCAGTTGGTGGCTCCAACTGTCGCCGGTGCGGTAGTAGCGAACACGGGTGTGTTGCCGATTTTTATTGGCCTGCCAGAACTCGACCTGGTCGGCCGCGACTACATACAGCGCCCAGCTTGGCGACACGAGATCTGGCTTGTCGACGAGTTGAGCTTGGGCTTGCTCGACCGCAGCGACGCGTTCACCGGTATTACTCAGGGGTGCGCTTTGCGTGCTGGCCAACGCAATTGCTCGAGCACCCAGCCCGCGGGCCAGGAAATCCGCGGCGCTAAGTGCAGCTGATGCGCGAATTACCGGCCCGCGTATTCTGACCTGGCGGCCGATGAGCGGCCAATAGAACGTAAGCGCGGCGGCTGGTCGGCTCGCCATTTGCTGGCCCTGCGCACTGGCCGCGCTCGTCGCGAACCACCATCCGCTTTCGTCGAGGTCTTTCAGAATGAGCACTCGAGCATCAGGGACGCCGTGCTCGTCACAGGTAGAGACGACCATCGCGTGCGGTTCGGCAACGCCAGCGTCGATGGCTGTCGTCAACCAGGTGGTGAACAGCGTGGCCGGCGAGACGGGCACTGACTCAGGATCAAAATCCGGTATGACGCCGTCCAATACTGGCAATGAACGCAGCAGAGTTCGAAGCGGGCTGGTGTCTGGCATGTCGACCATTCTGGCGTACAGAAATAGCGAGCGTCATCTACGTTCCACCGCTAACGTAGGCATGTCGCGAACGACTGGCTGAGACGCTTGGGATAAGGAGCGGTGTCATGGGTCCTCGTATTGCCGGCGATTTCGATTATGAGACTCGCGGTGCCGGTTACGGCGTCCAACGTCGTACGGATCCACGGATAGCTGCCTACGTGCATACTGCCTTGGGTGCGGCTGCCACCGTTCTTAACGTCGGTGCTGGTGCCGGCTCCTACGAACCAGAGGATCGCGAGGTCACCGCGGTCGAGCCGTCGGAGTCGATGCGCTCGCAACGGCCGGCACACTTGGCGATAGCAATTGACGCGGTGGCGGAAGAGCTGCCGTTTGCTGACAACAGTTTCGATGCCGCGATGGCCACTATCACGATTCATCAGTGGTCAGATACCGACCAAGGGTTACGGGAATTGCGGCGTGTCAGTCGTGGCCGAGTTGTCGTGCTGACATTTGACGGCGACGCGCTCGATCTGCTGTGGCTGGCCGAATACGCGCCGGAACTGATTGCCGCCGAGCGTCGCCGCTATCCGGCAATCGAGCATATTCGCGAAGTCCTGGGCGGCACCAGTGAAGTTACCGCTCTTCCGATCCCTCGTGATTGCGTCGATGGATTTACCGAGGCTTACTACGCCCGCCCCGAACGATTCCTTGACGCGCGAGTGCGACAGTCGCAGTCCGCGTGGGGTTTCGTCGATGCGGCCGCTACCGATCGGGCGGTTGCTCGGCTACGGGCCGATCTCGAATCCGGTGAATGGGATCGGCGCTATGGCGCGCTGCGAACTCAGCCAGAATTCCTCGGATCATTACGCCTTATTGTTGCTCGGCCCGATTCAGGCTAGCGACCGAGGCGTCATAGACGGTGAGGTCGGTGGCTTTTATTGATAGCCACACAGGTTCGGCTACCGTGAGATCGAGTTCTGCCATGGCTTCGGCGGTCACGTCGACGATCATATCGGGTGGTCCGGTAACGGCGAGACGAACGAGATCTCCGTGCCGCTCGACATTGTTGATAATGCCTGGCCAGACATTGCGTGGGCTGCCATGTGGCATCACGCGATGGACGGCGACACTGGTGGGCCGGGCGACGACGAAGACCTCGCCGTAATGAGGTTCGGCGATAGTTAGCTCGGTGCCACCGCGCAAGGTGACTCGGGTCTGGTCGGCGATACCGGCAAGCAGATTTAAGCCGACGAGTTGAGCGACATAGCGGGTTCGTGGTTGGCGGGTAATCTCTTGCGGAGTCCCGGTCTGAACGATACGACCGGCCTCGATTACGGCTACCTGATCCGCCAGGATCAGTGCGTCGAGCGGATCGTGAGTAACCAACACGGTCGCGCCGGCAAACTCGCCCAGATGACGCCGCAAGTCGCTGCGCACACTCATTCGAGTGCCGGCGTCTAAGGCCGCGAGTGGTTCGTCGAGCAAGAGTAGGTCGGGTGTTCCGGCCAGCGCTCTAGCTAAGGCGACCCGTTGCGCTTGCCCGCCAGATAGTTGTGCTGGACGATGCCCGGCGTGTTCGGAAAGCCCGACCCGGGCCAGCCATTCATCGGCAGCTACGCGCGCGGCGGGTTTATCCCAGCCTTTGGCCCGAAGACCGAAAGCCACATTGTCGCGCGCTGTCATGGTGGGAAACAGTAGGTAATCCTGGAAAACCACGCCGAGAGATCGCTGCTCGGCCGCCAACCGCACCCCGGTCGAGGGGTCTTCCCACACGCTGGCGCCGACACGAATATGGCCGGCTGTCGATGGTTCTAGCCCAGCAAGGACAGCAAGCGCAGTAGATTTGCCGGCCCCGTTCGGCCCTAACAATGCGAGCACACCACCGGCCGGCACTGACAATTCGACGTCGAGTTTCCAGGTTCCGCGCTGAACGAGAATATGCGCGTCCAGCGATGTGTCGCGCTGACCTGTCATGCCCGCAGCCATCGCTCGCGCAAGCCGGCCAGAATAGCCACCGAAACAACGAGCAGTACCAAACTCAACGCGATAGCGGCGTCCGGATTACTCTGCAGCGCAAGGTAAACCTGCAATGGCATGGTCTCAGTAGTGCCTGGATAGCTGCCGGCGAAGGTAATCGTGGCGCCGAACTCACCGAGCGCCCGAGCCCAACACAACACCGCACCGGCGGCGATTCCCGGTGCGAGCATCGGCAATGTGACATGACGAAACGTGAACCAGCGTGAAGCTCCGAGAGTGGCGGCGGCATGGTCATAGCGGACGTCGAGCCCGCGCAACGAGCCTTCTACCGAGATAATCAGGAACGGCATCGCGACGAATGTTTCCGCGACGATAACCGCGGCCGTGGTGAAGGGCAGTGATATCCCGAATGCCTTGAACAGCCAGCCGCCGACGACCCCGCGTCGTCCATAAGCCAGTAACAGCGCGATGCCACCGGCAACTGGGGGGAGCACCAAGGGCAGTGTGATCAGTGCGCGCAACAACGCGCGGCCACGAAATCTCAACCGTGCCAGCACCCAAGCGATCGGCACTCCGAGCACGATCGCGATAACTGTCGCCGCAGTGGCGGTTTCCAGCGATAGCCGCAGTGCTGTCCGGACGTCGGCGCCGCTGAGCAACGCGGGTAATTGGCGCCATGGTGTTCGTACCAGCAGGCCGACTATCGGGAGCAACAGAAAGAGCACGCCGAGCCCGGCTGGCAAGAACAATCCGTAGGGCGCGCGCGACCTGGGTCGGGTGCTCTGTTCGTCCCGACCCAGATCGGTGGCCACATCGGTCATGACGTCATTGTGGCCTGGATGGCCTTACGGTTGCTGGAACCCGGCCGCCTGCAAGATTTGTTGCCCAGCCGGTGAGAGTACGTAGGTGACGAATGCTTGTGCCGCTGTTGGGTTCTTCGCGCCCTTGATGACCGTAATCGGGTAGGTATTGATCGCGCTCGCCGCTTCGGCGAAATTCACTCCGGCAACCTTGCTGCCAGCCGATTTCACGTCGGTTTGGTAAACGATGCCGGCATCGACTTCGCCAAGCTCGACCTTCGTCAGTACCGAGGTGACGTCTTGTTCGAGGGTAACCGGGTGCGCGGTGAGTTTCGCTGCCGCGAACGCCTTGGTGGCCGCCGCGCCACAAGGAACGGTCGGTGCGCACAATGCCAACTTCACACCCGACTTCGTCAGGTCAGCGAGCGTGGCAATATGGTCAGGATTTCTTGGCGCGACAGCGATTTCGAGCTCATTCTTGGCAAATACCTGCGGTGTGCCAACCGCGTCGCCGGCCTTGGTCACCGTTGCCATCGTGGTGGTGCTCGCCGCGGCAAAGACATCGACCGGAGCGTCCTGAGTAATCGAAGCCGCCAGCGTGTCAGAACCGCCGTAGGACGGCACGATTTTCACGCCCGGATTCAGCTGCTCGAAGTTTTTGGCCAGCGTAGTGAAAGTGCCTGTCAATGAGGACGCCGCGAATACCACCACCGTCCCGGTCGCTGCCGCTGACGAGCCAGCCGGCACGGATGCGGCTGGCGATGAAGCCACCAGAGACGAGGGCGAAGCGGTCTTTTTCGAAGAGCCGCAGGCGGCCAGAATCAAGCCAATGACGGCGATCATGATCGCGTTATTCGACGAGCGGCGGTTCATTGGCCCTCCAGGGCACGTCAGGGACGTCGCATAGCCGCGTCCATTTCGTTAATGATGAGCGGGCAGCTCGACCACGACATTCGTTGATTTGATCGATGCGATCGCGAGGACGCCAGGTTCCAACCCGAGTTCGTCGGCCGCTTCTCGACTCATCAGCGACACCACCCGATGCGGGCCACATTGCAGCTCGACTTGGGCCATCACCTTGTCTCGCACCACACCTGTCACGATGCCGACCAGCCGGTTGCGAGCCGACGCCTGCACTACCGGACCAGGCTGCAGCGGATCTTTCAGCGTGGTCGCGAAACGAGCCAATTCCGCGCCGTCAACTGCCCGGCGTCCGCTCTCATCGGTCGTGGTCGCGAACTTGCCCGATTCGGCCCAGCGACGCGCGGTGTCATCGCTGACGCCAAGCAGCTTCGCCGCATCAGCGATCCGATAAGTCGGCACAACCCAGAGCATAACCGCACCTGCGGTGATGTGTGACTTGACAAATGCATGATCGTTTGAGAGACTTTATTCATGAAGCAGGAGTTCTCGATCCCGAGCCTGGCCGCTCAATTAGCGACCGAAGCTGACGCCTACCTTTTCCTTGAGAAGCTCCGCTGGGGCGGCTCACCGGATGCTTGCCCACAGTGCGGCGCGATGGGTCGTTGTTCCTACCTGACCCCCGCTAACGGCGCATCTCGGAAAACCCGCACAGGTTCCATATCGCAACGCCGCGTCTGGTTCTGCGGGCATTGCCGTAAGCAGTTCTCCGTCCTCACCAACACTGTCTTTCACGGCACGAAGATCCCGATCCGCACATGGGTATTCGTGATCTTCGAAATATGCGCGTCGAAGAACGGCATCAGTACCCGCGAGATCGAACGCAAATATGAGCTGACCCCCAAAACCGCATGGTTCATGTCCATGCGGCTACGCGAAGCCATGCGCACCGACCCACTCATTGGACTCATGTCCGGCACCATCGTTGCGGACGAAACCTGGATCGGTGGCGACCCTAAGAACCGTCACGGCGCACGTTACGGCAAGGGAACCAAAGGTCAAACCGACAAGCAGCCCGTGCTTTCTTTAATCCTCAAGGAAAGCGGCGAGGTTCGCTCACAAGTCGTACCCACAGTCCGAGGCCCACACCTACGGCAAGTGATCGACGCGCAAGTCGATGTGGCGAATAGCGACCTGCACACCGACTCCGCGAAGGTGTACATCGGCATGGGTGAAGATTTCGCCAACCACGAATCCGTCAACCATTTCAAAGCCGAATACGTGCGTGGCGACGTAAGCACGAACCAAGCAGAAAACTACTTCTCCCAACTGAAGCGTTCACTCGACGGCACCCATCATGCTGTCTCCGTAGAGCACCTGCCCCGTTACCTCGCGCAGTTCGACTTCATGTACACCCATTGCGACGACACGGACTCGCAGCGGATGCGCACACTCCTGCGCCGGGTCGGTGGACGTCGACTCACCTACAAACCTCTAACTGCGGGCTAGCTCTCCGGGATGGCTTTCGTAGCGACACCGGTAACCTTCGCGTAGGCAGCGGCCACAGCGGCTGCTTGCGTGGGTGTGTAGTACGACGAAAGGCGAATCAGCACGGGGCCGGCCGTGTAGTCATATTCGTGACCGAGGATCCCGGTTGAAGTTTGCGCCGATTCGATGTACTCGCCGCGCGTCATAGCGCCACTTGATGACGGATAGACCTCGAACCCGCCACCGAAATCGACATCGCCTGGATCGTCGCCAACGATTTGGGTTTGGTCAATCGCAGTATCGGTGAAAGCCGACTTCGAGGTGTACCCACCGGGTCGACCCTGTAGATGGTTCGGATCAGTTGCCGCCGTATATACGGCGGTGACCTTGATGGTCGAGATCACACTGGCCAACAGTGCCGCAGCTTCGGCGGCCGTCTTCGGCTTACCGGCAGGAGTCTTCGACGGCGAGCTGGATGCACTCGACGTTGTCGAAGGCTTCACCGATGTCGACGCGACGGTAGCGCTGGGGGTAGCTGGACTGGCGGCCTTCGTAGTCGATTTGCATCCGGTCAAGCTCAGTGCAACGAGCAGGGTCCCTGCGGTGTAGACGTTGATGCGATTCGGCATCGTTGGGCCTTTCATGGGTGACTTGTCGGGGTGCAGCAAAGGCCTTGTGTACTCATGATCTCTAGACTGATAGTCCCTGGTCAACCTGAACTCTTAGGGTGCCAGCCCAAGCCCGACGCCACCCTGCGGCTATCGCTTTCGGGGCACGAGTCCGGGCCCGACGCAAAGAATTAGGCTGGAGTCAACGCGTCCTCGCCGAACAAGCCGACATGGATTGGTCCTACGCAGCCCAAGTTGAACGCGGGGAACGAAACCTGACCCTGCTCAACATCCTGCGCATCGCTGAAGCCCTCGACATCGAGGCCGCCGACCTAATGGACGGACTGCGGCTCAACCCCTTGAAAGAGCCCGATCTGGGCGTAACGTAAAGCCCATGCCGACACCACGTAACCCCGAGCGTGACGAGCCAATCAGCTTGCACCCGCTCGACCCCCAAGCCGTCCTACGTGCACTCATGGGGATCAGCTTGGACGACGATGGTCCACCGGACCATTCCTCGGGGCCGGATCGGGAAGCTCCGACGGAGTAGCAGAGGATTCCGCTTCCGCTGGGGCTCCGGTAACGCTTACAGATGCGATAACGATGTGTCCGAACTTACCTTTGGTCTCCTGGCGATTTGTTTCCACCACTCCCGAATATGATCCTGTGAACGGTGAGTAGTCCGCCCGTATTTTGGCCGTTTCGCATTCCTTCAAGGCTGCATCACGTTCGCTCTGCGTTGAGGCGAGCACTTCCCGTGTCTTGTCGTGAGCCTCTTGGCTTTCGGCCAACAGACGCCTTAGTTTGTTCCGTTGCTCATATGGAGCGACCACTAAGGCGTACACCAGCGTGCCAATCAGAATCACTCCGACAGCGATCCCGAAGCCGGAAAGTGCATTGATCATCCGTTGTGCAGTAGTTGGGTGGCTCGGCAGGTGAATGGCGACACCGAGGACCGCCACAAACGCGCCTAGGAGCACGCTACCCACCCCGAACCTGCCACGGTGATTACGCGCCCGCGTCCGAGCCCAGCGGAAGACTCCACGCCTCGGGTCCAAGTCCATCTGTCGATCTTGTCATGCACGTCTGCATTTGTCATGTCACACGACACCGCACCTGCGGCGATACAGCGCTTACTAGGTGGCATATGAGGGTCTGATGCCGAGCTAGCTCGACGTATCTCCCCGCTACGATGAGTGGCGAAGGGGAGTAGTTCTTCCTATCTCATCTGGCGCCTGCGGTTCCGCGGCCCCGACCGCAGGGACACCTCGTGAGCCTGACAGTGCTGGCCTCCGTCTTCGGCATCGTGTTTCTCGCCGAGTTGCCCGACAAAACCGCGCTGGCGAGTCTGGTTCTCGGCACTCGCTACCGCGCTTCCTGGGTTTTCGCTGGAGTTGCTACCGCGTTTGTGGTCCATGTCGCGCTCGCGATCACTGCCGGCCGGCTGCTCGCGCTACTGCCGCACCGGGTGCTTGAATCGGTTGTTGCCGCGATCTTTCTGCTCGGAGCCGTACTGCTATTACGCGGCCGGACCGAAGAAGACGAGAACATCAAAGAGACCGCCGCTAGTTTTTGGCGGGTCTCGACCGCGTCATTCGTGGTGATTTTGATCGCCGAGTTCGGTGACCTCACCCAAATCGTGACGGCGAACCTTGCCGCCAAATACTCCGACACCGCGGCGGTGGCATTGGGCGCCGTCCTCGCGTTGTGGGCGGTAGCGGGCCTGGCGATCCTGGGTGGGCAAAGCTTGCTGCGGGTGTTGCCGATGAAATGGATCATCCGGACGGCCGCCGCGATCATGATGGTGCTGGCCGGCTACAGCCTGTACTCCGCGATTCACGGTTAGAGCCCACTGCGCGGCGGCCGCAAGAGATTCAGGGTGCGGCTATCATCGATCCGGCGCGCGATGCGCGACGTTGGATGGAGAAACCGTGGCCGCGAGTCGACGCGTCTCTGCTGATGAGCGAGACCACACCGTGCAATTCTATGGCCGCGATGATGACCTGATCGACAACGTCGCTACTTACCTCGTTGACGCTATCGAGGCAGGTGAAGTCGCGGTCGTCATCGGTAGGCCGGCGCACTCGTTTGCTTTCGAAGCTCGATTGGTCGCCGCTGGTATCGATATCACGGCGGCTCGAGCCGGTGGCGATCTTCTGGTGCTGGACGCCGAAGAAACAATGCGTCGATTCTTGGTTGCTGATAGGCCAGATCCTGATGGTTTCCAGTCGGTTATCGGTGAGGTGATCCAGCGGGCGGCTCGGCCTGGCCGGATGGTTCGGGTTTATGGAGAGATGGTGGCGCTGCTGTGGGAAGCCGGCCATGTTAATGCGGCTATCGAACTCGAAACGCTGTGGAACGAGCTAGATCGGCAGCTGCCGTTCTCGTTATTCTGCGCCTACTCGATGCAGTCCGTTGTCGGCGAAGAGCACCTCGACGCGTTTGCCGAGGTTTGTCGCCTGCACTCAACCGTGGTCGGTCTTCCGGTGGAACCTTCAGCTTCACCGGCTGCCCGCGCCGAAAGCAAAGTCGTTCGCAGCTTCGTCGGGACCCTCAATGCGCCGAGAGACGCGCGTCAATTCGTTATGGACACCTTGCGCCAGTGGGGTAAGGAAGACGTTATCTCCGACGCCGCACTCGTCGTCACCGAACTCGCGACCAACGCTGTCCTGCATGCGCAGTCTGAGTTCACCGTGGTTATCACGCCCGTACCTGGCGCGGTTCGCATTTCCGTTCGCGACGGCGATATGAGCATGCCCACGCAACGTGATTCGCCGCCAGAAGCTTTCAATGGTCGTGGCCTTGGTCTAGTTTCCGCGCTCGCGAGTCATTGGGCAGTAGAACTAGTGCCTGGCGGTAAAGAAGTATGGGCTGAACTAAGGGTATGAGTTTCGTCCGCTGGCCATTCATTGATCGGCATCTACCGACCGCATGCCCGCCGCTAGCTGGCTGACCAGCCCGGCCTGCCGAGGCCGTTGACGCAGGCGGCTGCCCGTTGGAACACCAGAGCCCGACTGCACTAGACTCGCGACCGCGACCACCGGATGCTCGACCTGCTCTAGCTCTGACGCGTCGCCGAATAATCATTTTGGCGAACCGCTGGTCTCTACGAATCGGGTCTGCACCGAAGCGGTTTGCACTGCCGAGTCGGTTTGGCACTGTCAATCATGAAGATGAGGAGTTGTAGTGGAGGTTGTGATCGTGTCCGACGCCGCGGCGTCGGGCACCCTGGTCGCTGGAGCGATAGCGGAGTGCGTCCGGCAGCGACCGAATGCCGTTCTCGGTCTCGCGACCGGATCGTCGCCGTTGCCCGTCTATCGAGACTTGGAGCGCCGGGTAAAAGAAGGCTCGCTGAGCCTGGCCCACTGCAAGGCTTTTCTTCTCGACGAGTATGTCGGCCTCTCGGCTGGCCACCCGCAGTCATATCGGGCGACGATCCAACGTGAAGTCATCGACCGTCTCGATATTCCCGCTGAGGCAGTGCTCGGTCCAGATGGTTCGGCCGAAGATCTTCCCGCCGCGTGCGCGGCATATGAAGAGGCAATTAAGGCTGCTGGCGGAGTAGACCTTCAGCTGCTCGGTATTGGCAGCGACGGGCATATCGGCTTCAATGAGCCGGTCTCCTCATTCGCGTCACGTACCCGAGTAAAGACGCTGACCGCGCAAACGCGCACCGATAATGCTCGGTTCTTCGGTAGTGAAGAAGAAGTTCCCTGGCACGTCATTACCCAAGGCGTTGGCACGATCCTCGAAGCGCGCCACCTCGTTCTGGTGGTAACCGGCGAAAGTAAGGCCGACGCTGTCGCGCAAGCAGTAGAGGGCCCGATATCGGCGTTCATGCCGGCGTCCGCGCTGCAGTTGCACCCGCACTCCACCCTCGTCGCCGACGAAGCGGCGGCCAGCCAGCTCAAGCTGGCGCAGTACTACCGTCAAACCTACGAGACGAAGCCGTCCTGGCAAGGCCTGTAACGAGGTCTGTAACGTCGGTATGACGACCTGCCTGGCCACGTTCTCCCCGGCTGAGCACACCTAACAAAGATCCTGTTATGTTCGCTCATCCTAACAACATTCCTGTTAGGATGGGCGAACATAAAGGAGAAGGTGTTATGGGTGCGCGGCCAGAGAAGAACCCCTACCGTCCAGGTGCTGCTACACCTCCGCTGTACCTGGCAGGCCGGGAGCCGCAGCTGACAAGGTTCCCAAAGTTGCTGCGAGCCGCGCCCGAGATCCCGGCCAACGTGTGCCTCACTGGCTTACGTGGGGTCGGTAAATCCGTTCTCCTTAAGGAGTTCGAGACCCTCGCTCTAGCCGAGGGCTGGGCGGTTGCGCGTCACCAAGTTGAGCCGAGACACAACACCGAAGAGGCTGTCAGTCGCTTTCTAGCACAGTCGACCGAGGCCGCGAAAGCCCGTATGTCCAGAGTCCGTCGAGTCCGTGCCGGCATTACCAATGCTGTCGAAGTTGGGCGACGTCTCCTGTCCGTGCAGTACGACGACATCACCTTTACTGTGGGGGGATCCTCAGCGGTTGAGTTGGACGTATCGAGGAACCTTTATGAGGCAGTCGAGGCTGCTCTCGACACCGGGCATGAGGGTTTCGCGTTACTCCTTGATGAGGCGCAGGTCATCCGGGATGACACTGTGCGTGGTGGGGAGCATCCGCTGTCCATGCTGATCGCGGCGGTGAATGCTTTGCAGGAGGCAGGTTTGCCGCTCGCCCTTGTGATGTGCGGTTTGCCGACCCTTCGGGTAAACCTGCAGCGGGCTCGGACCTACTCCGAACGCATGTTCCGCCGGGAAAACATTGGTGAACTCATCGGTAATCCCGGTCCGGCGCGTGATGCTTTTGTCGAGCCACTGGTTGGCACCGGGGTCATCGCCGAAGAAGCGTTGATTTCCCGAGTCTTGGATGAAGTTGAGGGATATCCATTTTTCATTCAGCTCTGGGGTGCGGAGCTATGGGAGGCAGCCCATGACGCTCAGACCAACGTGTTCACGCCGCAAATCCTGGACACTATCGAGGGTGACATCTACGCGCGGTTGGACGAAGAATTCTACGCCGGCCGTATCGAGGCGCTAACGCCTAGTGAGCAGGATCTTCTGCTGTCAACAGCAGGTTGCCCATACCCTCCTCTTCGGACGGCTGACCTCCGAAAATTTAGTATCAAAAGCGTAAGCAATGTGAACGTATTAATGGGTCGCCTAGCGGACCAAGGTGTTTTATATCGCCTACAGAAGGGTGTCTACGAGTACACCGCTCCAAAATTTCACCAATACCTTGGGCGTCGTGCTGATCGGCTTAGGGATATATAACGGTTTACGCGGTCCGGCAGTGAGCAGTCAATCAGAATGGCGCGCTTGTTCGAAATGGAATGCGCTAATAAAGCAGTCACGAGGTTGGCCCACCGCGAAGACGACGCACTCGACCAATGACTTCGACGTTAATTCGTCATAAGGGCCACGGGGTGCGGCGTCCCACGCTGGAGAAAGTCGATCGGGGTTGTCGAAGTCTGGCGGGTACAACGAGATGACCCGCACGCCAGCTGACCGCAGCCGTTTAGACGCGATGCCGGTGAAACCGGCCTGCGCCGATTTCACCGGCATAAAACGCCTCATGAGCCTGGGAGCGTTCATGTCCGGGCACCCCGCAGGCGGAGATCATGGTCACCAGGTCGGGTTTATCGGAGTTCAACAATAGCGGCAAGAAATGCTTAGTGGTGAGAATACTGCCGGTTGCGGCTGAGGCGATTGTCGCGACAATGTCGTCGTCGGACACCGAAAGCAGATCGCCGTCCAGGTAGCTCGCACCGTTGTTGAGCAGCACATCAATTCGGTCGGTGAGTGCGCTGACGTCGTCCGCGAAGGCGCGTATCGATGCCGGATCGGTCAGGTCACAGCCGAATGCGTAGACGTGGTCGAAGCCGAGGTCGCGAATCTCGTCGCGGGTGCGTTCGGCGTGCTGGATGTTGCGAGCCGAGATAAAGACCGTCGCGCCACGGCAGGCGAACTCGATGGCCAGCGTCCGCCCGAAGTCGCGGCCAGCAGCCGTGATGACGATGCGATAGCCAGAGAAGTCAGGCCCGGGAAGTGGCGGCGTCATCAGAACATCGTGGCGTATGCCCGAGTATGACCAGGCGCCACGGCCCACCTCGACCCCTGCAATGTCCTCCGAATGGGTGCTAGACCAGGGCCCGATCGGCGGCAATCATCAGACGATGCGAGTCGAAGCGGGCGCTGTCATAGACGAGTTCGAGATTGCCGACGTCGGCGATGTGGTGGTGCGGTACATCCGTACCCGGACGTCCGAAGGCAGCAGCTGGGAGTGCATGTTCACCGTCGTGGCCGCTGGTGTGGGTGATCTCGCCATCGTGCACCGGTTGCATGCGCCGACGCTGGCCGATGCTCGGCGCGGCGTGCGGCAGGCGGTGGAGTTCCTGGCCGGGCGATCACTCGACGCCAATGAGACCACCGGTCGGCAGTCAAACGTAGATTCAGGCCCAGTGTGGACGGCGGATCCGCGCGGCAATCAGCCACGGTCGTCGATGCTTCGGTTGCCGAGCGCATCAGGTGTACCGGTGCCCAGCCAACCGTTCGCGCTGCCGAGTTTGGGGCACATACCGCTGCCGTGACGTCCGCGACTCCTCGCGCGCGACACTCTCGCTAGCATCGGAACCTCACGTCCGAGGTTTATCGCTTACCGGGAGTCGCAGTGTCTGAGGTCAAGGTCATCGTGTCCGGCGAAGGCAACGTCCGAGCGCTTCCGGTTGGGACGACGGCGGCAGACCTGTTCACCGATGACCGTGCGGTGATCGCGGCCAAGGTTGACGGCCAGATCCGCGACCTCGCGTTCGTGTTGCCAGCCGGCTCCGGCGACGCGATTGCTGTCGTGCCTATCACGATCGGGTCACCCGAAGGACGATCGATCCTTCGGCATTCGACCGCGCACGTAATGGCCCAGGCCGTCCAGGCGATCTTCCCCGGCACCAAGCTCGGTATTGGCCCGCCGATCGAGAACGGCTTCTACTACGACTTCGATCCTGCCGCGCCGTTCACGCCCGAAGATCTGGCCAAGATCGAGAAGAAGATGCTCGAGATCGTCAAAGAAGGCCAGACCTTCCAACGACGAGCCGTGTCGGACGACGAAGCGCGCGCCGAACTCGCCGATGAGCCGTACAAGCTCGAACTCATCGGTATCAAAGGCGGTTCGAGTGCCGATGACGGGTCCGATGTCGAGGTCGGCGCCGGCGAGCTGACCATCTACGACAACCTTCGGCGGGACGGATCGCTTGCCTGGAAGGACCTTTGTCGAGGCCCGCACATTCCGTCGACTCGGTTGATTCCGGCGTTGAAGCTGATGCGTAGCGCGGCGGCTTACTGGCGGGGGAGTGAGAAGAACCCGCAGTTGCAGCGCATTTACGGCACCGCGTGGGAGTCGCGCGACGCCCTGAAAGAACACCTCAGACTGCTTGAAGAAGCCGAAAAGCGCGACCACCGCAAACTTGGCGCCGAGCTTGATTTGTTCAGCTTCCCCGACGAGATCGGTTCGGGTCTGGCCGTTTTCCATCCCAAGGGCGGCATCATCCGCCGCGAGATGGAGAACTATTCGCGGCTCAAGCACGACGAGGCCGGCTACTCCTTCGTGAATACGCCGCATATTGCCAAGCAGGATCTGTTCATGACCTCGGGTCACTTGCAGTGGTACTCCGAAGGCATGTACCCGCCGATGGAACTCGACGGCGGTATCAACTATTACTTGAAGCCTATGAACTGCCCGTTCCACATCTTGATTTACCGGTCGAGGGGGCGTTCCTATCGCGAGCTGCCGCTGCGACTGTTCGAGTTCGGCACGGTCTACCGCTACGAGAAGTCCGGCGTTATCCACGGTCTGACCCGGGTTCGCGGTATGACTCAAGACGACTCGCACATCTTCTGCACGAAAGAGCAGATGGCCGGCGAGCTGAAGAGCCTGCTCGATTTCGTGCTCGACCTGCTGCGTGATTACGGGCTGAACGACTTCTATCTCGAACTCTCGACTCGCGATGGCTCCAACAAGTTCGTCGGCACCGAAGAAGACTGGGCCGAAGCGACGGCCGCGCTGCAGTCGGCTGCCGAGGATTCTGGGCTCGAACTGGTACCCGATCCTGGTGGTGCCGCGTTCTATGGCCCGAAGATCTCGGTGCAGGCTCGCGATGCCATCGGCCGCACCTGGCAGATGTCGACGATCCAGGTCGATTTCAACAATCCGAAACTGTTCGACCTCGAATACCAGGGCGCGGACGCCGGCCGGCAGCAGCCGGTGATGATTCACCGCGCGCTCTTCGGCTCGATCGAGCGGTTCTTCGGCGTCCTGGTCGAGCACTACGCCGGCGCGTTTCCGCCCTGGTTGGCGCCGGTGCAGGCGGTCGGCATTCCGATTACCGACGCGCACGTCGACTATCTGCGTGAGCAGGTTGGCGGGCCATTGAAGACGGCCGGCGTCCGCTTCGATATCGACACCTCTGACGACCGGATGCAGAAGAAAATCCGCAATGCGCAGAAGCAGAAAGTGCCGTTCATGCTGATTGCTGGTGACGAAGACGTGGCCGCGGGTGCGGTGTCGTTCCGTTATCGCGACGGTACGCAGAAGAACGGCGTGCCGATTGCCGAAGCGGTGGCCGAGATTCGAAACGCGATTGACAGCCGGGTGCAGGTGTGACTCTCGACTCCAACCTTGCCACCGGTATCGCGGGTGTGCCGGCCGAGATTGACGTTTCGGGCGCGACCGGCGTTACCGACGGGTTCGATCGAATCTGGACGCCGCATCGGATGGCCTACATCCATGGCGATTCGAAGCCGATCGGTGACCCGCACGACCCGGCGGTCTGCCCTTTCTGTGTAATACCAGGGAAATCCGACGAAGACGGCCTGATCGTAGCCCGCGGCGAGACGGTGTATGCCGTGCTGAATCTCTATCCCTATAACGCAGGCCACCTGCTCGTCGTCCCGTATCGGCACGTGTCTGACATCACCGATCTCGACGTCGCCGAGTCGGCCGAACTGATTGCCTATACCCAAGCCGCAGTGGCGACATTGCGGGTGGTATCGAATCCGGGCGGGTTCAACCTCGGCGTTAATCTGGGCGCGATCGCCGGTGCTGGCATCGCGGCGCACCTGCACCAGCACGTGGTGCCTCGCTGGGGTGGCGACACGAACTTCATGCCGATCGTCGGCCACACCCGGGTCTTGCCGCAGCTGCTGCACGAAACGCGCGAACTTATCGCCGCGGCCTGGCCGGCTTCCTAGCGATCGTCGCTACCGAGATAGTTAGTCGTCCTGGTCGGCCATTGCCTTGGCCGCCAGCTGCGCCGGCATCGGTTCATAACGCAGCGGACGCCGCGAGAAGATGCCGGTGCCGTGGGAGAGCGAGCGCAGTTCGACCGCGTACCTGACGACCTCGACTTGGGGGACTTCCGCTCGTATCAATGTTCGCCCGGAATCGGCTGGTTCGGTGCCACTGACCCGGCCGCGACGTCCGGATAGATCGCTCATGACCGCGCCGACGTATTCGTCGGCGATGATGACCTCGACCGCGTCGACCGGCTCGAGTAGGGCGACCTGCCCGGTCTTGGCGGCTTCTTTTAGGGCGAGCGCGCCGGCCATCTGAAAGGCCATGTCGGAGGAGTCGACGGCGTGTGACTTCCCGTCCAGCAAGGTGACGCGAATATCGACGAGCGGATAGCCGGCCACGACTCCGCGTTCCATCTGAGCGCGCAGGCCCTTTTCGACCGACGAAATAAACTGGCGGGGTACCGAGCCGCCGACGACTTTGTCGACGAACTCGAAGCCGCCGCCTTCAGGCAGTGGTTCGATTTCGATATCGCAGACGCCGAATTGCCCGTGGCCACCGGATTGTTTGACGTGGCGGCCTTGAGCGCTGATCTTGCTGGTGAAAGTCTCCCGCATCGGCACGCGCATCGGAACAATTTCGACGTTGACGCCATATTTGACCTGGAGCCGGTCGAGTAATACGTCGGCATGAGCCTCGCCCATGCACCACAAAATCAGTTGGTGAGTCTCGGCATTCATTTCCAACCGCAGCGTCGGGTCTTCGGCCGCGAGGCGCGCGAGCCCTTGGGAGAGCTTGTCGTCGTCGGCCTTCGATTGTGCTCGCATCGCTACCGGCAACAGCGGCTCGGGCATGTCCCAGGCCGACATCAGCAGCGGATTTCCCTTATCTGACAGGGTGTCGGAGGTTTCCGCTCGCGCGAGCTTGGCGATCGCGCAGATGTCACCAGCGACGCAGGCGGTGATCGCGCGCTGGGTCTTGCCCAAGGGGGAGCTAAGCGTGCCGACTCGCATATCGATGTCATGGTCTTCATGGCCACGGTCGATCATGCCGTGGCCGGACACGTGCACGGGTGTGTCGGGTCGAAGTGTGCCCGAGAAGACGCGGACTAAAGAAATCCTGCCAACATAGGGATCCGTGGTCGTCTTGATGACTTCGGCGAGTAGCGGCCCGACTGGGTCGCAGCTGATGGGTGGACGACGTGAGCCGTCGATCCCGGTGACTACCGGTAACGGATGTTCCAGCGGTGATGGGAAAGCGTGAGCCAAGACCTCAAGGAGCTCTGCCATGCCGAAACCATTCAGGCCGCATGCGCACAGCACGGGGAAGAATGAGCCACGGGCGACTGCCTTTTCCAGATCGTCGACGACGACCTTGGCATCGATCGCTTCACCGCCGAGGTAGCGGCCCATCAGCGTCTCGTCTTCGCTTTCGGCGATGATCCCTTCAAGGAGTGAATCGCGAGCTGATTCCGCCGTAGCTAGCTCCGCTGCGGTTGCGTCGCGGACTGTTCGCCGTCCGTCTCGGTATTCGGCGACTTCGCGGCTAATGAGTCCGAGCAGGCTGGTGATCGATCCGTCGCTGGCTTCTCGCAGAGGTAGCGACAGTGGCATGACACCACTGCCGAAGATGTCGCGGCAGCTGGCAACGACAGCGTGGTAGTCGGCGCGCGGTGAGTCGAGTTTGGTGATGACGACGGCCCGTGGCATGCCAACACTCGCGCATTCCTGCCACAGTGCCTGAGTAGCGCCATCGATGCCGTCGGCGGCAGACATCACGAAGAGCGCGGCGTCGGCTGCCCGCAGACCGGCGCGGAGATCGCCGACAAAATCATTAAATCCGGGGGCGTCGAGCAGGTTGATTTTGATGTCGTCGTGCATGATCGGCGCGATTGCCAATCCGACCGAACGCTGTTGGCGCAGTTCGGCGTCCTCGAAATCGGTGACAGTGGTTCCGTCTTCAACCCGACCCGCACGGGGGATCGCGCCAGTGGCGATCAACAGTGCTTCGGTCAATGTCGTCTTACCCGCTCCGCAATGGCCGACCAGCACTACGTTGCGGATCTTTGCGGGCTGGTCGGCCAAAGGTACTCTGCCGGCGGCCCCGATAAGGTTGTGCCCTTTCTCTGCCATGATTGCGCCTCCAGATTGCTCGGAGAGATTGCTTGGCAATGAGACTTCACCTTCCTCGACTCTCCACCTCGTAGCAGAGCAAGGCAAGGTGTCATCGGAGGTATTTGGGCCGGCCGACGATGATCGAGGCAAGAGAGGCCATGGCGGCGCGTAGCCGCTCGCTACGATGGGCAATGGCTGCCCGCCGGGTCGTGCGCGCAGGCCGGCATTACCCCTGTCATGACCAAGCAGACCGAACGGACCGGACTTGCTCAAGCGTGTGCGCGTTCCGCTCCAACGGATACTCGTCCCCCTCGGCCACACCTTGGCCCGGCTAGGTGTCAGCCCGAACTGGGTCACGTTCATCGGCACGGTCGGTGTTGTCGGCGCCGCGCTGGTTTGCTACCCGCGAGGTTGGCTTTTCTGGGGTTCGTTCGTCATCACGTTCTTCGTGCTCCTCGACATGGTCGACGGCGCGCTCGCTCGCGCGAAGGGTGTGAGTAATCCGTGGGGCGCATTTCTTGATTCCAGTCTCGATCGGTTAGCTGACGCGGCCATTTTCGCCGGCCTGATCTGGTGGTTTGCCCGAGCCGGACACCAGCCGGTGTTGTTCGTCCTCTGCGTCTTCTGTCTGATCGCCGGCAATCTGGTGTCCTATACCAGGGCGCGCGCCGAAGGGCTTGGCCTGCGCGCGGATATCGGCATTGGTGAACGGGCCGAGCGGATCATCGTCATCTTGGTATCGACCGGCTTGAGTGGCCTCGGCGTGCCATTCATTCAGGCGGTCGGACTTTGGCTGTTGGCCGGGGCCAGCGCCGTCACCGTTGGCCAGCGGTTCTGGGCGGTTTATCGCCAAGCCCACCCGCGGACGCCGTGAGAACACGAAGCTCTCGAGCGCCTCAGCCTGACGGAGGGCTAAGCGGAGCCGGGGGGCCCAGCGGAACCGAGAAAACGGAGCGAATCGGGAGCACTCTGGGCGCACGGCTTCGAGGCCGGATCATCAGCCGCGCGACCATCTGGATTGCGGCAATGCCCGAAGCGCCGCTGCGTCTGCTCTTTCGATTCGGCGCCGATGTCGCATGGGCGCGCCACGGTGTTGGCGTCCGGCAGCTGGAGACCAACCTGCGCCGGGTCACCGCCACCGGTGCCGCCGGCAATGTCTCCGAGAAGCAGCTGCGCCGGCTCAGCCGCGCGGGTATGCGTTCCTACGCCCGCTACTGGCTGGAATTCTTACGCCTGCCCGAGCTTGGTAACGCGCGGATCCTCGACCGGATGGCCACCCAAGGTGAGCAGATCTTGGACGACGCAATGGCGCGCGGTCGGGGCGCGATCCTCGCGCTTCCACACGCCGGCAACTGGGATCATGCCGGTGCCTGGGTCGCGCTCAAGGGCTACCCCTTCACGACCGTGGCCGAGCGGCTCGAACCGGCCTCGGTTTTCGACCGGTTCGTCGCGATCCGCGAGCGGCTCGGCATGGAAGTGTTGCCGCTCACCGGTGGCGATCGGAACACGTTCGCGGTGCTGATGCGGCGGTTGCGCGCGGGCAAACTCGTCTGCCTGGTCGCCGAACGCGATCTTGGTGAGAGTGGGGTGCAGGTGTCCTTCTTCGGCGAACCGACCCGAATGCCGCCTGGCCCGGCCGCTCTCGCTGTCGCCACCGGCGCCGCCTTGTTGCCGGTAACGCTGTGGTTCACCGATGATGGCGGCCCGGGCGGTGGCTGGGGGGCGCGCATTTGGCCGGCGATCGAGTCGCCGACCGACGGTGACCGCAACGCCAAGGTCGCCACGATGACGCAAGAACTCGCTGATACCTTCGCCGCTGGAATAGCCGAACACCCGGCTGATTGGCATATGTTGCAGCGATTGTGGCTCGCTGATCTGCCCCCTCGACCGTCGTCTATGACCCGGGTTGACGCGTGAAAATCGGCCTGGTCTGCCCCTACACCTGGGATATCCCTGGTGGCGTCTCAGCGCATATTCATGACCTGGCCAAGACGCTGATCAGCTTCGGTCACGACGTCTCGGTGATTACTCCAGCGGACGACGACGAGAAATTACCGCCCTATGTGGTGTCGACCGGGCGGGCCGTACCGGTGCCTTATAACGGCGCGGTGGCCCGGATGGCTTTCGGCGTGTTCTCGTTGAGCCGGGTACGCCGGTGGCTGCGCGAGGGCAACTTCGACGTCGTCCATGTGCACGAACCGGCCGCGCCGAGTCTCGGCGTGCTGGCCTGCTGGGCGGCTGATGGTCCAGTGGTCGCGACTTTCCACGGATCGGTGACTCGTTCGCGCGCGATGGCCGCGGCCTATCCGATTTTGCAGACCGCGCTGGAGAAAATATCCGGCCGGATCGCGGTCTCGGAAGCGGCCCGACGAACTCTGGTCGAGCATCTTGGTGGCGACGCGGTGCTGATTCCCAACGGCGTCAATGTCGCGCCGTTTGCCGACGCGGAACCAGTGCGTGGTTGGCCAGGAACCGGTGGCACGCTTGGTTTTCTTGGCCGCATTGACGAATCACGCAAAGGTTTACCGGTGTTGCTCGCGGCCTTTGAGATGCTCGCCGTCGATCGGCCGGAGCTGCGGCTGCTGGTCGCTGGTCCGGGCGATATCGAGGAGATACGCAAGGCAGTGCCGCAGCCGCTACGCGATCGCGTCGTGTTGCTCGGCATGGTCAGCAACGAAGAAAAAGCCCGCATGCTGAGCTCGGTTGACGTTTATGTCGCGCCCAATATCGGCGGCGAAAGCTTCGGCATCGTGCTGCTCGAATCGATGGCCGCCGGAACGCCTGTGTTGGCCAGTGATCTCGAAGCGTTCCGCACGGTCTTGGACGACGGTCGCCTCGGCGTGCTGTTTCCCGTCGGTGACGCGGCCGCGCTGGCGAAAGCGGCGGCGGCTCTGCTCGACGATCCGGTCAAGCGGGCCGAACTCTCCGCGCGCGGCTCACTCGCCGTCCAGGCTTATGACTGGACGACCATTGCCCGCGACATCGTGCGGGTCTATGAGACGGTCGCGCTCGATCCCACCGGACGGCGGTAGCCGATGTTGCATGAGTGGTACTGGATCGTTGTGGCGGTCGTGGTTCTTGGCGGTTACGTCTACGCGACCAGTAGCCGGCTCGACGGTTTGCATGCCCGGGTCGACGCCGCCCGGGCGGGGCTCGACGCCCAGTTGCTGCGGCGATCGGCGGTGACGCTGGAGATCGCGGCGTCCGGGCTGCTCGATCCGGCTACCAGCGTGTTGCTCGCGAGCGCCGCGCACGAGGCGCGGACCGCCGAGCCGGACGAACGCGAGTATCAAGAAAGCCGACTCACGGTCGCGCTTCGAGCTACGTTCGATGACCCGGACGTCGCGGCCACGCTGGCTGTTGAACCGTCTGGGCTCGGCCTACTCGTCGAACTCGAAGCCGCCATCAGCAAGGTGACGCTAGCTCGCCGGTTCTGTAATGACGGCGTCCGGGCTACCCGGGCTTTACGTCGCCACCGGATCGTCCGGTGGCTGCGATTGTCGGGTCGGGTGCCATTGCCAGCATTCTTCGAGATGGACGACGTTCCACCGCCGAGTTTGATGCGGTTGCCGATCTCCAGTAGTGGCGGATCCGCTGGTGGCCTTAATGGATCGGGTCCGGGACCGTTGGCGACGTAGAATGGGTTTGCTCACCATTTGACCCCAGCGCTCGCCGTCCCTGTGAGGTTTCCCGTGTCCAGCTCGCCGAACGAATCCGCGTCCGTCTCACCGGCTACCGGCACCAATCGGGTCAAGCGCGGAATGGCCGAGATGCTCAAGGGCGGCGTCATTATGGACGTCGTCACCGCCGAGCAGGCGAAGATCGCCGAAGACGCTGGCGCCGTCGCGGTGATGGCGTTGGAGCGGGTGCCGGCCGACATTCGGGCTCAAGGCGGCGTGGCGCGGATGAGCGACCCCGACCTGATCGAGGCGATCATCGCGCAGGTGTCGATTCCGGTGATGGCCAAGGCCCGGATCGGTCACTTCGTCGAGGCGCAGGTATTGCAGTCGCTCGGCGTCGACTACATCGACGAATCCGAAGTCCTGACGCCGGCTGACTACGCCCACCACATCGACAAGTGGAAGTTCACCGTTCCCTTCGTCTGCGGCGCGACCAACCTCGGTGAGGCACTGCGCCGGATCACTGAAGGCGCCGCGATGATCCGCTCCAAGGGCGAGGCTGGCACCGGCGACGTTTCCAACGCGACCACCCACATGCGTCAGCTGCGCGACCAGATCCGGGCGCTGACATCCTTGCCCGAAGACGAGTTGTACGTCGCGGCCAAGGAGCTGCAGGCGCCGATCGAGTTGGTCCGTGAGGTCGCGCTGGCCGGCAAGCTACCCGTCGTTCTGTTCACGGCCGGTGGCATCGCCACTCCCGCGGACGCCGCGATGATGATGCAGCTTGGCGCCGAGGGTGTCTTCGTCGGGTCGGGCATCTTCAAGTCGGGCAACCCGGCTCAGCGCGCCGAGGCGATCGTCAAGGCGACGACGTTTTACGACGACCCCGACGTGATCGCCAAGGTCTCGCGTGGGCTGGGCGAAGCGATGGTCGGCATCAACGTCGACGACGTGCCGGTCGACCACAGGCTGGCCACCCGCGGCTGGTAGTCGTCCGCTGGGATCGCACCTGAGCGGCGTTCTACCACCGCGAGTCCGAGAGTGGCGGCTAGCGTGAACGCGGTGATGCCCGTCGTCCAGCTACCAAGATCACCGCTGACGCTGCAAATGCCGACTAACGCGATGATGATGGCAATTCTTGCGTGGTTGGCAGCACGTAAGAACACCATTCCGGCTATCAGTGTGATCTGAGGGGCGACCCAGTAATAGCCGATCTGCACCGGGTCTAGCAGTAGCCGGGTAAGCAGAATCGTCAGCGGAACCAACCAGATCGCGCCCGCACGGTGGCGTAGAGCCACAGTCATGATGCAGCCGATGCCGAGACAAAGGGCACCTTGGAGTAGTCGAGGTGCCCAGCCGAACGTAGTGGCGTGTGGCCACAGGAGGTGTACCAAAGTGCCGTTGAAGATTGGCCAGCGGTACTTCGGTTGCTCGAAGGGCCCTGACAACAAGAATGGCAGGTAGATCAGAGCGGCGGTAGCTATCATGATCGCCGCTGACCGGATCGCACGCGACGATTGATCGGCCAGCAAAGCGATGGGAATTCCGAGCAACCCCCATGCCTCGAAGCCGGTCGCTAAGCCTAACAGGATGCCAGCTTGGGCCCAACGACCGCGACGGGCTGCGACGCCCGCAAACATCCATGCAACCGGCACGGTCAGTTCGGCGAGATGACACCGGACTCCATAGCCGCCGACGATCCATGCGGCTGTGATGAGCCCGGCGGTCAGTTCGTGCGGAGCGCTCGACGGTAAAGCGAAGGACCTTCGCAGGCAGCGAATCAACCACATCGAGGCAATCGCGATGACGACGCCGCTGGAGATATTCAAGGCGATGATGGTCCCGGAATGAAATGCACTGAGGGGCACGATGGCCGCGGCGATGAGCTGAAGGGGACCGCCTTGGTTGATGGGGGAGGCGTAAGCGGCACTGAGGTGTCCGGCCAATACGGCTCGACCTAACGTGTCGAACAAGTGGAGGTCGATCGAAGAAACGAACGCCTCACTGCGGTATGCCGCCATGATCGCAGCCAGTATTGGCACGACAATCCAACGCCACCGAGCTACCCTGTGCGCCAATTCCAGGAGTCGCACGTCTGCGGCAGCCAGTTGGTCACTCCGGTTCGGGGCCAGGTTGACCTTGGCGCTGGAATGGGCGGTCACCTGATCTGGATCGGCTCCACTCGCGCCGTGCTTGAATCCGGTCGTGCTTGAACCCGCCGGCTTGAACCCGGTGACTTGAATCATGCCCAACTAGTAGCGCGCCGGCCAGTAGAGTCACGGGTTCCGTAACGACGTGAAAGGGCGATGACAGATTGTTGCCGGGACCGCGCGTCGGCGTGCTGGCTTTGCAGGGTGACGTCGTCGAACATCTACGTGCTTTGACGGCGGTTGGTGCGGCCGCGTCGGCGATTCGGCGTCCGACCGAACTCGACGAGGTCGACGCGCTGGTGATCCCCGGTGGTGAGTCGACCACGATGTACAAGCTGGCGATCGCCTTTGATCTGCTAGAACCGCTGCGTTCGCGGTTGGCTGCCGGTATGCCTGCGTACGGCTCGTGCGCCGGGATGATCATGCTGGCTGACCGGGTCGTCGACGGCATCGACGGGCAAGTCACCCTTGGCGGCATCGATATGATCGTGCGCCGCAACGCCTTCGGCCGACAAGTCGACTCTTTTGAAGGCGATGTCGCGCTTGAGAATGTTGAGGGCGGGCCGTTTCACGCCGTGTTCATCCGGGCGCCGTGGGTAGATGAGGTGGGTCCAGACGTCGAGGTGGTCGGGCGGGTGGTCGCGAAGTCCGGCGCGGGTGGAACGATCGTGTCAGCCGGCGGCAGGCGTTCTTCGTCCGATGGTGTGAGTTCTTCGATCGACGGTGTGGGCGGCTTGAGGTCTTCAGTCGATGGCGCGGGTAGGATCGTCGCCGTTCGGCGCGGGCCACTCCTGGCCACCGCGTTCCATCCCGAACTGACCGGGGATACGCGCATCCACGCGCTGTTCGTCTCGATGGTCAACGAGCATGCGAAAGGCGACAGATGAGCGGCCATTCCAAGTGGGCGACCACCAAGCATAAGAAGGCCGTCGTCGATGCCAAGCGCAGCAAGCTATTCGCCAAGCTGATCAAGAACATCGAGGTGGCGGCCCGCACCGGTGGAGCCGATCCGTCGGGTAACCCGACCCTGACCGACGCTATCGCCAAGGCCAAAGGTCAGTCGGTGCCGAACGAGAACATCGACCGCGCGGTCAAGCGTGGCGCCGGACTTGAGGCAGGCGCCGCTGACTGGGAGCCGATCACCTACGAGGGCTACGGGCCAGCTGGTGTGGCCATTCTCATCGAGTGCCTGACCGACAACCGCAACCGGGCGGCGTCCGAGGTGCGAACCGCTATGTCGCGCAACGGCGGCAGCCTGGCCGATCCTGGGTCGGTCGCGTATCTCTTCACCCGCAAGGGCGTCGTCTTGGTGCCGAAGAATGGGCCAGAAGCCTTGGGCGAAGATGATGTGCTGGCCGCCGTCCTCGAGGCTGGTGCCGAAGAAGTCAACGATCTCGACGACTCGTTCGAAGTGATCAGCGAGGCGCACGATCTGCCGGCTGTTCGCGCGGCGTTGACCGCGGCCAAGATCGGCTACGAGTCGGCAGAGACCGCGTGGCTGCCGAGTGTGACCGTCGAACTCGAGGACGACGCCGCCCGCAAGGTGCTCCGCTTGGTCGACGCGCTCGAAGATTGCGACGACGTCCAGAACGTGTGGGCGAACTTCGACATCAGCGACGACGTTCTCGCCGAGGTCTGACCCCGCGTTTCGCTCGCGGCCCCAGTTCGCCGGCCTTCTGTCGGTGCCCGCTCGTGGCACGCCGTCCGTCTATCGGGACTTCGCACCCCTGGGCGTTATTTTCTGTCCGAAATGTCGGTTATAAATGACGCTCAGGGGTGCGAAGTCGTGCGCGGGCGCCTGGATCGAGGGCGGATCGCAGCCTTGTCACGAGTTTGTACGGTGAGTAGAAGACATCGTTCCAGCTCCATCTCACGACCTGGAACCCGAGAGCGCGAAGGTGATCTTCGCGCCGTTTCTCTGCCCAAAGCACAGTTGGGTCGGCGTATTTGAGCCGGCCGTCTGCCTCGCCGATCGTGCGGTGGGTCGGCCAGTAGAAATCCGCCCGGTAGGAGAATTGGTTCCCTATTCGGATTACCTGTTGAAGCTCTGGTCGAGGAAGTCCAGCCTCCTCGACCAGCACCCGCGAATAGGACTCGAGCGGACTTTCTGCTAAGCCGGTTGCGAAGTTGAACACGCGACGCGCGCCGATTGACCCGGGCCATTGTTGGTACGCCGTCAGAAGCTCGTCGAGCGACGCGGTAGTGACAGCTTTCGATCGCAATGCCGAGTCGGTGTAAGCGACAGCGTCGGCGAAAGAGAGGTGGCGAGCAAGGTCGACGATCGTGCGGGTGGGAGTAGTGCACGGGAGAGCCACGACCTTCATGACATCTCGGGCGGGTAGTTGGGCGGCGCGTTCGATGACTCCCGGCTTGTCGTGCCGCCCATTTCGACACGTCGGCGGTCGGGTGAGCCACACGATCGGAGACTTTTGAGTTCCGACGTCCAAATCAAGGAGAAACGCGGCAGACCGATGGCTGGCTACCGCGCCTGGCCCGACGACCGCTAGCGCGGCCGCGATCTGGAGCCGGTCGAGATCGGCCGTCATGCTGGACGGCGATTCGGCGTAGCAGCCGCGTCTCATGGTCAGCCAATCGCCGGTTCGCAATCGATGCCTAATGATGTTGGGGGTAAACCCTGTCTGGGCAGCATCTGAGCTGAGGAAGACGCCGCCTCGCATCGAGGCAAGAGCGCGGAGCGCGGCTAAGTCGGGCACGATCTGACGATGACCGGTCGGCATCCCACAGAACGGCTGCTGCGTCGGGTTGTTGACGTAGCCGGTAGGTCAGTTGTCGGTGGAAAACCCCACCACCCGAAGAACCCAGTACCGGACTCAAGCCCTCGTGGAACAGGCACCGGACTCAGACGCCGGGGATCAGGCGCCGAACTCGAACCTGCGGACGTCGCACCCCTGGGCGTCATTTATAACCGACATTTCGGACAGAAAATAACGTCCAGGGGTGCGAAGTACCGAACGAACCGAACGGGCAGAGCGGGTGGGGGCGGGCAGACGGCCGGTGTGATCGGCGACCGACGGACGGTGCGACGGTGCCTGCCGAAGTGAGGGCGTGGCGGTGCGGGACGGCGAGGGGTGGCGGCGCTAAGGTTCCGAACATGCGTTCGATTAGGGTGCTTGGCGTCGACCCCGGCCTGACGCGCTGCGGCCTCGGTGTGGTCGATGGCGCGCCGGGCGGGCGGGTCGTGCTGATCGACGTCGAGGTGGCGCGTACACCGGCCGGTGACGATATCGGCGCCAGGTTAGTCGAGATCGAACGCAAGATCGAGGCAATGCTCGACCTTCATCAACCCCATGTTGTCGCTGTTGAGCGGGTCTTCAGTCAGCACAACGTGCGGTCGGTGATGGGCACCGCGCAGGCGTCGGCTATTGCTATCGCGTGTGCGGCTCGGCGTCACATCCCTGTCGCGATGCACACCCCGACCGAGGTCAAGGCCGCCGTTACCGGCAATGGTCGGGCCGACAAGGAGCAGGTCGCTTTCATGGTCCGCCGGTTGCTCGGCCAGCCCGCGCTGCAAGGTCCGCCTGACGCTACCGATGCCCTCGCGTTAGCGATTTGCCAGGTCTGGCGCGGTGCCGCCGCTGGCAAAGTGGCCGCCGCATTGGCGGGGTTGGCCCGATGATTTCGTTCGTCCGTGGCCGGGTCGCCGGCATCACCGCGGATTCGGTGGTCGTCGAGGTCGGCGGTTTCGGCGTCCAGCTGTATTGCGCGCCGACCACGATCGCGAAGGTGCGGGTGGGGGAGCCCGCCCGGCTCAGCACGTCGCTCGTCGTCCGCGAAGATTCCCTTACGCTGTATGGTTTTTCGGACGACGACGAGCGCATGGTCTTCGAGTTGTTGCTGACCGCGACGGGTGTCGGACCAAGGCTCGCCCAGGCCATGCTCGGCGTGCACACGCCGGCCGCATTAAGGCAAGCTGTCGGCACGGACGACTTCACCGCGCTGTCGCTGGTGCCTGGCATCGGTCGCAAGACGGCGCAGCGGATTGTGCTGGAACTTAAGGAAAAACTGGCCGCGACCAGCCTCGGCGCCGACGTCGTCGTGTTGCCTGGTGGAGCGAATGCGAGCTGGCGTGACAGTGTGCACGGCGCGCTGCTGGGGCTCGGCTATTCCATCAGAGAGGCCGATGAGGCCGTCCGAAATGTGGCCGCCGACGATGACATGCAAGACGAGCAGGATGTCGCCGCGTTGCTCCGGGTAGCGCTGCGGTCATTGGGTCGAGCATGAGCGAGTCGCAGTCGTTGGGTCAGGCGTGAGCGAGTCGCGGGCGCTGGTCGACGCCTATGCCGACGACCAAGATCGGGTCGTCGATGCGGCTTTGCGACCTAAGCACCTCGATGAGTTCATCGGCCAAGAGCGGGTCCGCGAGCAGCTTTCGCTGATTATGGACGGCGCCAGGCGGCGCGGTCGGCCGTCTGATCATGTGCTGCTCTCGGGCTCACCTGGGCTGGGCAAGACGACGCTGGCCATGATCATTGCCGCCGAGATGAACGCGCCGCTGCGCATCACCAGCGGACCAGCTATCCAGCATGCCGGTGATCTAGCGGCTGTGCTCACCCAGTTGACCGAGGGTGAGGTGTTGTTTCTTGATGAGATCCACCGGATGTCGCGCCCGGCCGAAGAGATGCTCTATCTCGCTATGGAGGATTTTCGGGTCGATGTGATCGTGGGTAAGGGCCCTGGCGCGACTGCTATTCCGCTCGATCTCGCGCCGTTCACGCTTGTCGGCGCGACGACGAGGGCCGGGCTGTTGCCTGGTCCGCTGCGCGACCGATTCGGTTTCACTGCGCATATGGAGTTCTATGCCGCGACTGAGCTTGAACGTGTTTTGACCAGGTCGGCCGCGCTTCTCGACGTCCGGCTGCTGCCCGAAGGTGGTCGTGAGATCGCCGGACGAGCACGGGGCACACCGCGTATCGCTAACCGGCTGTTACGCCGAGTCCGCGACTACGCCGAAGTGCGGGCCGACGGAGTGATCACTCGTGACGTCGCGGCCGCCGCGTTGAAGGTTTACGAGGTCGACGAGCTCGGCCTCGACCGGCTCGACCTTGGCGTGCTATCCGCGCTGGTCAAGCGCTTCGGCGGTGGTCCGGTCGGGCTGTCGACGATTGCGATCGCGGTAGGAGAAGAGCCGGAAACGGTGGAAGAAGTGGCTGAGCCGTTCCTCTTCCGCGCCGGTCTGATCGCTCGCACTCCGCGTGGCCGGGTCGCGACTGCCGCTGGCTGGCGGCATCTCGGGTTGGCGGCGCCTTCGGCATCGCTGGGGGCGTTAGCGGGAGCCACCCTTTTTGATACCGATGGTGAGGCTAACGATGACGTCGATCCGTGACGCCGACAATGACATCGGGTAGCGAAGTCATTGTCGGCT
>OLLX01000222.1_pt1 | contig 46589 bp, 43 predicted proteins | sample 1604651 | NCBI WGS metagenome assembly OLLX01 (sample SAMEA104055725, study PRJEB20765) | soil metagenome | biome: Arctic tundra; feature: Polygonal ground; material: soil | place: USA | collected 2011-09 | depth 0-0.5 m
GAGGCCAGTTGACATCTCGAGTCAAACCGTCGGACTTCAGGGCACTACCAGTATTGATGTTGACTCCTTGCCTGTGAGGATTCGTCCTTGCTGGAAGGATGAGGGTGCGACTTGATGTGGCGACGACGGCTAACTTGACCGACAGCCAGGAGCAGGTCATGCGGTTGGTGTATTCCGGGTCATACCCAGCGGCAGACCGCGCAGATCACGGGTGTGTCTGTGGAGGAAGTGCGGGCGATGATGCTTGCGGCGGTGCGCAAACTCGTCGAAGAACAATCTCGGACCCGCTCGCGCCGCGCTTCGCGGTGGTTTCGATGAGTGATAGGCAGGAGACGCCATACTGTGCCGATGGCCACCACGGTTCCGCGGGCACCTCACGATTCGGTTGTCGATATTAATGCGGCCGGGCAGTCGACGGGGTGGCGGAGCTATGTGAAGGCGTTGGGTCCGGGTCTTGTCACGGGTGCCTCTGATGATGATCCGTCTGGTGTCGCGACTTATTCTCAGGCTGGCGCTCAATTCGGGCTGGGATTGTTGTGGGTGTCGTTGTTGACGTTGCCGTTGATGGCCGGGGTCCAAGAGATTTGTGACCGGACCGCGTTGGCTACCGGACGCGGTCTGGGGGAGTTGGCTACCGCGAAGTTTACGAGGCGCGCCAGGCCTATCCTGATCGTGTTGCTGACGGCGTTGATTGTTGCGAACGCGTTGAACATTGCGGCGGATTTGGTCGCGGTCGGATCTGGCATGACCTTGTTGCATGCTGGGCCGACGTGGGTGTGGGCGCTGATTGCTGGGATCGCCATAACTGCGCTGGTCACCTTAGGCAGCTTCGCCCAGGTCGCGCGGGTATTTAAGTTGTTGTGCTTGGCGCTGTTCACCTATTTCGTGGTGATGTTCTCCGTGCACGTGAACTGGGGGAGCGTCGGCTTACATACCGTGGTACCGCACGTGACGTTCAGCAAGGCTTATTTGGCTTTATTGGTTGCCGTGTTGGGTACCACTATTAGTCCTTACCTGTTTTTCTGGCAATCGGCGCACCGTCTCGAAGAACTCCGCGCTGAACCCGAAGGCGGCGATAAAGCGGTAGATCTGGTCGACCGTAACCCCGCCGATGCCAAGCATAAGGAACGCACCAGCCGCGGTGATGTGTTCACCGGGATGGGATTTTCTAACGCCGTCATGTTCGCGATCATCGTGTCCACCGCAGTAACCCTGCATGGTAAAACGATTACCAGTGCCGCGGGTGCCGCCGCAGCGTTGAAACCAGTCGCCGGGCACTGGTCTTCGGCTCTGTTCGCACTGGGTTTTATTGGTACCGGGATGCTCGCTATTCCCGTACTGGCTGGGTCTGGTTCCGCTGGTATGGCTGGGTTACTCGGTAAACGCTGGGGATTTTCCCGGTCGATCCGTAAAGCGCCTGTCTTCTATGGGTTGGTCGCGGTCGGCACTATCGGTGGCACCATCCTCAGTCTGCTGACCAATAACCCCATCCATCTTCTGGTTATCGTCGCTGTCATCAACGGCATCGCGGCCGCGCCATTCCTGATCCTGGTCATGTTGATCGCCGCCGACCGAACCATCATGGGTGACTACCGCAACGGTAAACTCGCCACCATCATCGGCTGGTTCACCATCGCTCTCATGGCTATTGCCGCCATCGCCATGCTCGCCCAATACGCGGGCGCTTAGAGTCAGCTGTTTGTTCGACGAGCCGACCAGAAAGTAATATCCGGTTGATGCTTGTCAGTATTGCGGTTGATGGCCCGCGCATTGCCGGCCGATCGCAGCGGATCGCGACCGGTGTTCACACCTGATCACTGCGCTCCTGCTCTCGTTGCTTCTGTTCTTGGGCGCTCTCCGGCTCAAGGCTGATCGTCAGCCCTGGGACTTGTCCGCCTAGTCGTGCTGGTACTTGCTGCTCGCGGGGGACAGCTACTTCGAAATCGTGGAGGAGTTCGAGCAGGTTGTCGTCCAGCCTGGTTTGCGAAACGTCGTTGCCCTCGCGCACCTCCGTGATCGGGCGACCATCGAGGCGACGCAAGTCCGCGAACAGCGACGCGGGTAGCACGAGTGGGTCGAACGGGCTGTACCCGACGAGTCGGAGCACCTCAGGCGTGGCAGCGCTGCCGTCACCCGGATGGAACCTCAGCCGGTCAGGCACATCATGGGTGTTGAGGTCGTGCCCACAATCGGCGACCGCCTGGCAGAGGTGGGGCACGTCGGCCATCAAGGCGATGAACTCTGCGGGTTTTATCGATGCCGCGACGTCGGCCGTTGCGCGGAACCAGTCCTCCTCCCGGCCGGCCCACTCGCCCCACATGGTTTCGTACCAGTGCGCCGACTCGCCGCCGACCTCGATGTCAGGCACCGCCTCGCCGGCATTGGCGCGAGCGATGGCAGCTTGGATCCCGGCCCGATGAGCAAGTACGGCGTCGGCTTGCTCATCGGGGAGGCCGCCGTGGGTGAGACAGTGCTGACCTACGCGTTCCTCCGCAGCCATCAACAAATCGCGCACAGCCTGCCAAAATCGCAGGCTCACCGCCCCGCGCTCGTGCTTACAGAACCAGGTCGAGCAGACAGCGTTGCGGGTCTGCCAGATGCCACAGCCCTTGGTCTCCTGGTCGAAGTGCGGGCAGACAACGACCGGTGAGCGACCGAACTGGGATCGCTCGCTGACGACACGCTGGATGTCGGCGTAGCTCAGGCCGAGCGCCAACGGGGTCACCCCTGCCTTGCGCGCGATCCTGGCCGAAATGCTCGCGTGGCCCGGGCCCAGGAGTGAGCGGCCGGCCACGAAGTTCGCCAGATGAGGGACGTAGCTGCAGCACTTCACATCGGGAGAAAAGGTCACGCTGCTTCCGGATCGATCCACACCGGCACACATGACACAGTCGCCGCAGGTCGACTTCGGTTCCGATGCCGGGTTCTGAATACTGGTGAGCATGCCCAGCCAGGCGTTGTGAAGCGGCGGCAACGCTGAGGTGTCCGCACTGCCCGAGGCGCCGGCCCAGACTTGCGCGTCGTTCACTCGCGAACCAACATTCGTCGTCGGAAATCACATGGTGTTGACATAGGGGCAACGTACTCCTGACATCAACGCGTTGGTCGCTGATCGTCAGACGGCGCGGCGGCGGAGCCAGTAGAAACAGAGTGTCCCGAGCAACGCGGCCGCCGCGAGGAAGATCGCGGTCTCATAGACCTGGAAGATCCAGTAGCGGTTGGCGGGCTGATAGGTCACCAGGCCGTGGTAGTGAGAACTCAGCTTCGCAACGCAGTTCTGAAAGGCATCTCGTGCCCCGGTAGAGGCTTGAACAGGACCCGCTCCGGCGCCTGAACCAGGGCTGGGTTCGGCCAGGTTAGAGCAGGCGGCGCTGGCTATCTGCGAGCTGAGGCCATGCCCCTGCGCGTCGACGATCCGAGTTGAGTAAATCCAGGCGTTGGGCAGGTTCGGGGCGCCCGCAAACAGGTTCTGCGGGCCGCCGTTGGAGCTGCCGAACCCATCGACGACGCGGGCAAGGGGCAGCTTCACGTGTCGTGGCTGGAGCAGGTGCGGGCGTACCAGGTACGTGAAGCCGAGGCGCACGCCAAGGAACACCCCGAGCGTCGCGGCCATCGCGGGCAGTGTCCGTCGAAGGAACAGGCCGGCCGTGACTCCTAGGACGAAGGCGAAGGCGGCGTAGCCGAGCGGGACGATGTTGCGCTCGCCGAACAGGCCTGAGCCGAAGCGATCGAGTTTGGACTGGTCGATCGGGTTCGACCACCAGGTGACCAGCAGGCTGAGCAGCCCGGTCGCTAGCACGCTCGCGCCGCCGCCGACCGCGAGCTTGGCGGTGAGCCAGCGGGTGCGGGTGATGCTCTGCGTCCAGGCCAACCGATGCGTGCCGTTTTCGAGTTCCCGGCTGATGAGTGGCGCGCCCCAGAATGCGCCGACGAGCGCTGGGAGGGCTACGAGCGCGGTGCCGACCAATTCGAGAAGCTGGTCGAACGCTCCGATCTGGATGCTGACCTGTTGGCAACGCGTCGAGCTCTGACACGCCGCTTGTGCCCGCGAATACACGCCGTAGAGGTGGGCAAGGTGTGGCCGGGTCGAGGCAAACGCCACCGCGACGACGCCCAGCAGCCCGATTGCGACCAAGGCCTGGATGCGGAACTGGCGGATCGCGAGGCTGATCATCGGACAGCCCCGAGGTGCCCAGCGCGGATCCGATCCGGCGCGGCGGCGCGGCGCATGTAGGCAAGCACGAGGTCCTCGAGACCGACCGGCTCGACTGTCCAACTCGGGTCGTAGATCGGCCCGTCGCAGCGTACGAACAGCGTGCTCTGCCGGTCGGTGTGGCTCGCCTCGATGAGCTCTATGCCGCTCGGCAGGCTCTGCGGGTCGCGTCGAGCGCCGCTCAATGTGTAATGGGTTGCAAGCAGATCTTCGACGTCACCGGCCAACTGCACGCGCGAATCCGCGAGAACGATCAGGTAGTCACAGACGCGTTCGAGATCGGCAACCAGATGTGAGGAGAGTACGACGGTGATGTCCTCGTCGGCGACTGTCCCCATCAGCAGTTGCAGGAACTCGTGACGGGCAAGCGGGTCGAGGCTCGCCACCGGTTCATCGAGGACGAGCAGCTCGGGCCGCTTGGCAATGGCCATGGTGAGGGCAAGCTGGGCATGCTGGCCACCGGAGAGCTTGCCCGTCCGCTGGCTAGGGTCAAGACCAAGCTCGCTGACCCGCCGCTCGGCGAGGCTCATGTCCCACTGAGGGTTGAGCCACTTGCCGACCTTCAGGTGCTCCTTCACCGTCAGAGACCCATAGAGCGGGTTCTGCTGGGCTACGAAGCCGACCCGACCGATAGCTGCCGGCGTATGCCCGGGCTTGGTGCCGAGGACGTTGATATGCCCCGCTGATGGTTCGAGCAGCCCGACAGCGAGATGCAGCAGCGTGGTTTTGCCAGCCCCGTTGGGCCCGACCAGACCGACAACCCGGCGGCGCGGCACTTCGACCGTGCAGTCGCGCAGCGCCCAGCGGTTCCGGTAGCGCTTGCCTAGCCCCTCGGCTTCGAGGATCGCGCTCATGCGGTGGCCTTGCCGTTCATGAGTCGAAGTGTGTCCAGGAAGAGATCCTCGATGCCCTCGGCGTCTAGGCCGGCCAGGCTCGCCTTGTCTATCCACCGATTCAGATCGCGGCGTAGTGGAGCGATCGCGGCCGGCGAGTCACCGCCGAGGCTCCCGGTCACGAAGGTTCCGACGCCAGGGCGAGCGGCGACTAGGCCGGCGTGTTCGAGTTCTCGGTACGCCTTCAACACCGTGTTCGGATTGATCGCGAGATGCCCGACGACATCTTTGACGGTGGGCAGTTGGTCACCGGCGGTGAGCAGTCCGAGGCGGAGTGCACGTCGCACCTGCTGAACGAGCTGTTGATACGGCGGCACCCCCGAGCGGCTGCTGAGGTGGAACTCGATCACGGCTTCCTCCATTGTGCTATGGAACTAGCAGAATGGTTACCTAGTGAGAGGTCGCTGTCAACTACGCCAAGTAGTAGGGCCGTTCACCGTGCTACACACTCCTGTTCCAACCCGTGACGCGAAGCTATCCGTCACGGCGGGTGATGAGGATGGTCGCGGCGGTGAGGGCGGCGAGGGCATAAAGGCACAGGACGCCGAACCCGGTCCACGGTGCGAGGGCTCCGGATGTGTGGATGACGGTGATGATTTGGCTGCCGGCGTTGGCGGGCAGGTAGTTGATGACGTCGTTGCGCCAGCTGGTAGGCAGTAGGTCGGTGACGACGGTCAGCGCGAAGAGGGTTCCGAAGAAGGCCGACAGAGCGCCGGCGGTGTGTCGGATTAGGGCGCCGAGCCCGAAGCCGAGTAGGCCGACGGCGGTGAGGTAGAGGCCGCCGCCGATGGTTGCGCGCAAGGCGTCTGGGTTGGACAGCGAGGTGCCCGCGTGCGCGTGGGCCAGCAGTGCTTGGCCGATCCCGAAAGCGGTGAAGCTCATCAGCTCCCCGGCGATGAGGGTCGCTAGGGCGAAGACGAGGCCTTTGGCGGCGAGCATCGCGCGGCGTTGGGGGACAGCGGACAGAGTCGCGCGGATCATTCCGGTGCCGTACTCGCCACTGATGGTAAGTACGCCGAGGGCGCCGATCGCGACCTGAGCGATATAGAGGCCGTCGAGGCTGGTCAAGGTCGGGTCGAACCCGGCGAGGCTCAGTTGGCCGCGGTTGATGTTGTAGGCAGTGCGGGCGCAGACGATCACGCTCAGCGCGATGCTGGCGAGTACGGCCACGCCAGCGGTCCAGTAGGTCGATCGGACGCTGCGAAGCTTCGTCCATTCGGATCGGAGCAGGTTCGCGAATCCGATCGTGGCTGGCTGCGCGACGGGTTCGCCGAGATCTCGACGGGCGGCAGCGGAGGTTGTGGTGATCATGTCAGGCTCCAGAATCGGTCGAGGAATTCGCCGCGACGCTTGTTTTGGCGGAGCGCGTGCCGGTGTGGAAGTCGGCGTAGTCGCGGGTGAGTTCCATATAGGCGGCTTCCAAAGACGCGTTGTGCGGGGTGAGTTCGAGGACGGAAATACGGTGCTCGGCGGCGAGATCACCGATTGCGTCAGGTTCGAGTCCGACGACGTGCAGCCCGCCTCTACCGTCCGCCTCGCCAGAACCGTCAGGGCTGTCGATGCTCGCGTTTGCGGGGTTCTCGGTGACCGTGGCGCCAGCGGCACGCAGCAAGTCACCCAGCTGACGGGGGTTGCGGGTGCGGACCAGAACGTAGTGGCGAGAACTGCCGGCGATGATGTCGGCGGTACTGGCGTCGGCGAGCAGCTTGCCTTGTCCGATGACGATCAGGTGATCGGCGGTCAACGCCATCTCACTCATCAGGTGGCTGGAGACAAACACGGCCCGGCCCTCGGCAGCGAGTCCGCGTAGTAGCGTTCTGATCCAGAGAATCCCTTCCGGGTCGAGTCCGTTGACGGGCTCATCGCAAATCAGCATGGCTGGATCACCGAGCAACGCCGCAGCGAGACCGAGGCGTTGGCTCATGCCGAGAGAGAACTTCCCGGCCCGCTTACGTCCTACCTTTTCGAGCCCGACGAGGTTGAGGACCTCAGTGACGCGTCGTTTACCGATGCCGGAGGCCTGGGCTAGGCACAGCAGGTGGTTGTAGGCGCTGCGCCCGGAGTGCACGGCGCGGACTTCGAGGACGGCCCCGATTTGGTGCAGTGGCCGCTTGAGGTCCCCGTAGGGAAGTCCGTTCACAGTGACTGCACCTCGGCTTGGTCTGTCCAGGCCAAGGATCATTCGCATCGTCGTGGATTTGCCAGCGCCGTTAGGTCCGAGGAAACCGGTGACGAGCCCGGGTCGGACGGTAAAATTTAGGCCGTCGACGGCGGTGGCCGTGCCGTAGTTCTTGGTCAGGTCGGTTGCTTCGATCATGAACCCGAGGCTAGGTCGCCGGGCAGGCTGCGCGCCTCGCCCGCAAGTAGCCAGTTTCACCGCGACATCGCTACTTCAGGGTGAGCCGATGGGCGACTGCGGGACGCGAATCGGGCGAGCGGTTACCGGTTCGCGCCGGGGGTGATGATGCCAGATTCGTAGGCGAGTACGACTGCCTGGACTCGGTCGCGTAGCCCGAGCTTGAGCAGGACGGCGCTGACGTGGGTCTTGACCGTCTGCCCGGCCAGGTGTAACTGTTCGGCGATTTCGGCATTGGACAGCCCTGTTACCAGCAGCCCGAAGACGTCGCGTTCCCTAGGCGTGAGGTCCTGTAACCGCGTTGGTGGTTGGAGCGGGGCGCGAGCAGCGAATTCAGTGATGAGCCGCCGCGTTACTGCGGGCGCAAGCAGAGCTTCGCCGGCGCCGATCACGCGGACCGCATCGAGGATCAGCTCAGGCGTGGCGTCTTTGAGGAGAAATCCGCTCGCGCCTGCCCGCAAGGCGTCATACACATATTCGTCGAGGTCAAAGGTCGTGAGGATCAGAACTCGTGGCGGGTTGGAGAGTTGCTGCAGGGCTCGCGTCGCCTCGATACCTCCCATGAGCGGCATCCGAACATCCATCAACACCACGTCGACCTCAATGCTTGAGGCGAGTCGGACAGCTTCGCGTCCGTCGCCGGCGACAGCGAGGACGCTCAGATCGGGCTGGGACTCGAGCAGGGCCTGGAAACCTAGCCGGACAATGGCCTGGTCATCGACGATCATCAAACGCAGTGAGGGTGACTGACTCATTCGGGCCCTGCTTGTTCCGTGGGGGCGACGGCCGGGACGAGCGCTTTCACCTGAAACTCACTCTGAGCTAGGCCTGCCTCAAACTGTCCACCCAACGCTGTGACGCGCTCCCGCATGCCGATGAGACCGAACCCTGACGATGCCTCCTTGCGCTGACCCGCCGCCGAATCGACGGGGTTGCTGACAAGGATCGTGATGGTGGCGCCGTGGTCGATATCGATCGCAACCGGCGCGCCGGGCGCATGACGGGCGGCGTTGGTCAGCGCCTCCTGCACTAGCCGATAGCAGCACAGTTCTACGCCTTCTGATACTCGCGTCGGGGATCCGTGGGTTCGAAACGCGATACGCATGCCGCTCGTTTCCATTCGTTCGATCAGCTCGCCCACATCGGCCAGGCCAGGTTGAGGCGCCTGCGGTGGCGTCCCGTCAGGTGTACGCAGCACCCCCAGGACCGTCCGGAGCTCCTCGAGAGCAGTGCGGGCCTGGTCCGCGATCTCCGCGAACGCCATCCGAGTGGCCGGCGATAGATCGTCAAGTTGATAAGGGGCAGTCGCAGCCCGCACCGCGATCAGTGAGACCTGGTGAGCGACAACGTCATGCAGCTCGCGGGCGATCCCGGCTCGGCCTTGTGCCAGCACGTTTCGTTCTTGCAATCGTCGCAGTGACGCGATGGTTATCGCTCGCTTTAGTTCCGACTCGCGACGGGCGCGCAGACTCTCGCCAACGCCCCAGGCCAGTAGCACCGCGAGTGCTTCCGTGATCGGGGCGTCCCAGGGCCGCATGTTAATCGTTGCCGGTACGCAGGCGCCGGTGAGTGCGGCAACCTCGCTTACTCCGACGATGAGTAGCCCCACCGGTCGGGCCACCACCAGCGGACATACCGCCAACGCAACAAGCCACGCCATCACTGCGGTCGGCGGCCAGGGCAACCTCGAGTCGATGACGAAAACGGCATTGGCTGCCGCGACAAGCGCGAGTCCCGTTACAGGGAATCGACGCACTAGCAGCAGAGGCGCGGTCGCGAGACCGGCCAACGGAATTCCGACGGCGGGCAGCACATCCGCGTGAACCTTGGCGACCAGCACCGCGCTTGCCGTTGCCAGGATGACGACGACAAGCCACGCTCCGCGCCAAAACCGAGATGCCCTACCGCCGAGGACGAATTCTTCGAGAAGCGTTCCAAGCCAGGGTGTAACTGCCCGCGTCTGCGTGGCGGCGGGCATGACAGGTGTGGCAGTCTTCACGCTCTCAGCATCCCCCGCCGGATTTCCAAGCGCCTCCCGCCGTCGAGGGGCAGCATCCCCTACCCGAGTAGGTGACCGACAGATCCATTGTGGCCGGGATCGCTGACCCCAGCTGCCGCGGGAGGCCGAAGTAAGTGCCGTTGCGGTAGGTAGGGGTGAGTCTCACTGCCGCAGCGTCGTTGCCGTCATTTCGGGTGCGGAGTCGCGGTAGTACTGGCGCCAGATGAGCCGGTAAAGGGGGACGAGTTTCGGGATAGACCGCAGGCCGGGGATGAATGGTACGAAGATGAAGATCGCGGTGAGCAGGGCCATCACTGACCATACGAGCGCGTCGCCGTTCCCCGACGTTGAAAACGGCTTGACCTGGTACCAGAAGGTGTACAGCCACAGCCAGGCCTGGCCGGGGTAGTTGCCGGTTTCGTTCATCATGCCCCACTGGTCACCGCCGAGGTGCTGGGTGCGGGCGAGGCTCTCTAGGTAGGTGCCGTCGGCGATAAACAGCAACGGTTTGGTGTAGTCGGTTTGGTAGAACCGGCCTTGAGCTAACAGTGCGCCGTCAAGGCCGCCAGATTGGGCGAGGCCCAGTAGCTGGTTCAACATCACGGGTACCGGCCCGTAGTCGCCGGCCGCGACGTTGGTCGGATCGTTGTTTGTTGCCTTCGTGAGGGCGTCGTCGTAACCAGCTGCCCATTTCTGTTGCTGATCGGAACTAGCCGATGTCCACGCGGCCAAGGCGGCGATGAGTTGAGGGTTGTGGGCGGCCCCTCGCAGTGGCGCGACGACGAAATCGCGTGCCGCGTTAATGGGGATGGTGACGCCGGGCCAGTTCTGTGGCGCGATCGGACCGATCTTTTGCGCGGCACTTTTGTCGTGGGTGTAGGGCGCCCCGTAGCTGGCGGACCCGCTGGTGCCGTCGAGTTCGGTGGCGGCGGTCGCTACGAAATCGTTGGGGGCGGCGTTGGCCCATTGACCTAAGGTGACGGCCTTGTCATCGGGTGAGGAGAACAGCGCGGCCAGTACCACTGTGAGCAACGCGACCACGAGCAGCGCGACGGTGAACTCTTTGACCAGGTCATACTCACGTTTGGGACCGGCCCAGGGCTCGGCGTCGTGGTCAACACCGTGGCGTGCGGCCCTGCCGGGCGCGACGCTGGTCACGACGCGTCCGCGGTGTTGGTTACCCGAGCCAGGTCGTCGTCGTTACTGATCGCGGTGTCTGTGCCACCGGGGAGTGGTAGCGGCGGTACGACCCCGTGCCTGCGCACCAATAACACGTGCACAACGACGAGAACGCCGATCGCCAGCGGCAACACGATGATGTGCCACATCAGCATTTGGCCGAAGTTGAGCACGTTGAAGTACGCGCCGATGCCCACCGAGTTCAGGCCGTCTTTGGCTTGGGTCGCGATCCATTGGGAGGCAAGGTTTTGCTGCGTCAGGTAACCGGTGAACGCGGCTCCTACCGAAGCCAGGAATGAAACCGCGCCAGTGATCCAGGTCATGGCTCGTTTCCCGCGCCACGCGGCCATGAAGAACTTCCCCCACAGGTGGATGACCATGAAGGCCATGAACAACTCGGCGCTCCACAAGTGGGTGCTGTTCACGAAATGACCGACACTGGAGGTGTGCCACCATGCGGGGCCCATCAACGCGATAATTCCGCCGGTGCCTAGCACCACGATGAACGCCGCGAGAGTCGCTACCCCGAAAACGTAGGTCCACGACGCGACGTACACAGGTTGTTTGTCAGGCAGTAACTGCTCGGGCGGGAAGTTACGTAACGCGCGGCGGCGAACCCACGCCGTCCAACTAGCGGAGCCCTCGACTTCCGTCGGATCGCTGCTCATTTGTGTCGCTTACGACCGGGGAACGGCAACAAAATGGCAACGGCGAACAAAATAATCATCACCGCGATGACCACTAAATTCGCAACCGATATCTGCACCACACCCCAATGCACGTAACGGCCGGGATGATTCAGATTGACCACTCGTACCGACTGAAACGCGTACCCCATACCGGCCTCCGTCTCAGATTCGAACGATCAGCTGACTCAGCATCGTGGAAGCGCATGGTCTGGACCGGTCCAAGCACGCTAAGGGCTCCACCCTCGCACGAATTGAGTACGAAAGATAGCGTTCGTGACGATCGCCGAGCAGTCAAGATTCGACCTGCCGATGGGTGCTAGGGATGCCCGAGTCGCCGTACGAACGTGATTGCGGTCGAAGGTACGTGGCTATCGGGACCTTCGTCACTGTTACCTCGACTCCGTTATGCGCTGCACTGCATATGATTTACCGCGTTTTAGATTGCTAGGACGGTGATCTTCTCGCCGTCCTACATTGTCTTGTCCATTTCTCGATCAGGAGATCGTTGTGTCACCCGCGCCCTCTCCACGTAAATCTCATCACCGAGTTGTCATCGTTGGGGGCGGTAACGCCGGGCTCAGTGTCGCTGCCCGACTACAGCGAGCCAGCATCAATGATGTCGCCATTATCGAACCAAGCACGTTGCACTATTACCAACCGCTATGGACGCTCGTTGGTGGCGGATTAGTTGATGCCGCAAAAACGGTTCGCTCCGAAAGCTCTCTCATCCCCAAGTACGCCACTTGGTTCCGCGACCGCGCCGTTGATATCAATCCCGTTGACCAGGTCGTCACTACGGCTGATGGTGGCCAGGTGGGTTATGACCGGCTCGTTGTCGCTCCCGGCATCCAGCTCGATTGGGATGCGACGCCCGGTTTACCGTCAGCGCTTGAGACGCCGTACGTGTCGTCGAATTATGACTTTGCGCTTGCACCCAAGACGTGGGAAATCATGCGGGAGCTGAGCCGAGGCACTGCGGTATTTGTCATGCCGACAGGTGCCATCAAATGCGCGGGGGCACCGCAGAAGATTGCCTATTTATGCGCCGACTATTGGCGTTCCCGTGGGGTACTTCAGGACATTCGCGTCGTCCTCACGTTACCGAGTAGCGGTTTGTTCGGTGTTCCTGTTTTCGCGGAAGCACTCGCTAAAACCGTGGAGAAGTACGGCATCGAAGTACGGTTCAATACAGAACTTGTTGAGGTCGACGGCGACTCTCGCCGGGTGAGCTTGCTTGACACCACAACGGGGGTAAAAGAATCACTCGACTATGACGCATTGCATGTCGCTCCGAAGCAAAGTGCTCCCGATTGGCTCAAGCACAGTTCACTCGCTGACCCAACCAATCCAGCTGGATACGTCGATATCGACAAGCACACACTGCGGCATGTTCACCACCCCACAGTGTTTGCGCTAGGTGACGCGGGCAACACGCCGAACTCCAAGACTGGCGCCGCGATTCGGCGACAAGCACCTGTCGTCGTAGCCAATGTGATCGCCTCGCTACGAGATCAACCGTTGGCCTCTAGCTACGACGGGTATGCCGCCTGCCCGTTTACCACCGCGCGCAACAGAATGTTGCTTGCGGAGTTCGACTACACATTCACTCACCGGCCGTCATTTCCTTTTATTGACACCACTAAGGAGCGCTACGACATGTGGCTCCTCAAGCGTTACGGCCTACCGTGGTACTACTGGCATCTGCTGCTTCGAGGACGCTGATTAATCGGCGGGTTTGTCGAACTCGATGAGTTTGGGTGTGTTCAGAATGAGGAGCAGACACTTATCCAGCTTGTAGGCGCCACGGACGAAGTCGCGGCTCGTCGGAGTCATCGTCTCGGGCGGAGCCTCGAACTGATCGTCCGACACCTCGGCGACATCGCCGATACTGTCGACCAACAGACTGATGAGGTCGTCGCCCAAACGCACGACAACATTCATCGGTTCCTCGCCGTCCAGGGCGGGCGCCAGCGCCATCCGCTTCCGGACGTCGACCGTGGTAACAACTTCACCCCGCAGGTTGATCAGCCCGAGTGTGCCGTTCCATGCCAGCGGTATGGAGGTAATCGGCTGGTGGCGAAGGACTTCCTGTACGTCGGACACCGCGACCCCGAATACGAGGTCAGCCACCGTGAAGGTGGCTAGCTGCTGAGTTCCCATGTCAGGAACCAATCTCGTTGTAGGAGTCGGATCTATCGTCGGGCGCGGTAAAAAACTCCGCGTCGACCGTGGTGATAGTGCGTTCCATGTCGAGCAGTTCGGTCACTCGACCCTGGACAACTGATACCCCTGACAACTGGTAGTCGTCGGTGACCTCACGCGATCCCGGCTCCTCGGTCGCGATGTCGACGATTGCGTCAACGACGAGGCCGACCTGGTGGTTGCCGCGGCAGAAGACGATGACTTTAAGGTTCTGATCCCGATCCGCGTTTGACTCGACGCCGAGAACGGACGTTAGCCGGATCAGTGTCAAGAGTTGACTGCGGTACTGGACGACCTCGCGCTGGCCGCTGCGCTCGATTTTGTCGAGGGGGATATCTTCCAGCCGCGTGACCATCGCGAGTGGTACCCCGAGCCGGCGCTCTCCGACGCTGACGATCAGGAGCCGTTCTGCAGCATTGGTGAGGTCGACCACATGATCGGGTGGTCTCGCGTCCGCGCTGTCTCCTTCGCGGATGACATGCGCGCGACGGGCCAAGGTCCGCACGTCCAGAATCAACGCGACGCGACCGTCACCGAGAATAGTCGTTCCGGCGTAGGCGCCGATGCCCAGTAGTCGGCTTGACAACGGCTTGACGACGACTTCTTCGGTGTTCAGGATCCGGTCGACGACGAGACCGAATCGGCGGCCATCAGCCTGCACCATCAGGATGAATACCTCGTCATCGACGTGAACTTTTTCGGCGAGCTGGAGCACATTGTCCAGCCAGACCAGTGGCACCAGATTGCCTCGAAGACGCAGCACCGGTGCCCCGGATAGATATTCGACCTGGGCCCGGCCCGGTCCGCCGTCTAGGCAGACGAGTTCTTCGATGCTGACCTGCGGCACGATGTAGCGGTCGCCCGCGCATTCGATGATCAACGCGGGGATAATCGCCAGTGTGAGCGGGATTTTGATCCGCATCGTGGTGCCGACACCGTGCACGCTCGTGACGTCGACCGCGCCACCGATTTTCTCGATATTGGTACGCACGACGTCCATGCCGACGCCGCGTCCGGACACATTGGTCACGGCCGCCGCCGTCGACAAGCCGGGCAAGAAGATCAGGTTAGTCAGTTCATTAGGACTCATCGTCCGCGCCTGCTCGGCAGTGATCAAGCCACGTTCGAGCGCCTTGGCGGCGATCTTGGCCGGGTCGATACCGGCACCGTCGTCGCGGATCTCGATATTGACCTGGCCGCCCTCATGGAAGGCGCGCAGGCTCAAGAGGCCCTCCGCGGTCTTGCCGTGAGCGAGCCTTTCCGCCGGCGTCTCGATGCCATGGTCGACCGCGTTGCGAACGATATGCGTCAGCGGATCCTTGATGGCTTCCAGGATCGTCTTATCAAGTTCGGTGTCGCGGCCGTCCATCTCCAGCCGCACCTGCCGACCGCATTGCACGGCGAGGTCGCGAACCACGCGGGGCAACTTGTTCCAGACCGCGTCGATGGGCTGCATCCGGGTCTTCATGACGCTGGCCTGCAACTCGCTGACGATCAGGCTCAATCGCTGGGACGGGCGGATCATGCCGGGGTCGGCGAACGTGGCGGCGGTAGCCGAGATCTGGTTGCGCGCCAAAACTAACTCACCGACCTCGCGCATCAAGGTGTCGAGCAGGTTCACGTCGACCCGGATCGTGGAATCGCCGAGCTGGCTGGACCGCGCCTCGGACTGAGCGGCAAGCGCGTCGATGACCTGGGCGGATGTGACCTGCCCGTTGTCGAGCAGGATTTCGCCCAGAGCGCGAGAATCGCCGAGGGTTTGCTCCATCACGGCGACGGTGACGTCGTCTTCCACTACAGCTGCTTGCTCGACCAGGATCTCCCCGATCAGCGAGGCGCCGGATTCGGTTTGTGGCGGTGCGGGAGTCGCGGCCTTGGCCGGTGCCGGCACCTTGGTCTTAGCCGGTGCCGGAATCCTGGCCTTGGCGGGCGGAGACGTCACGGCCTTCGGGGGCGCCGAGGGGGCATCCGGGGCTTGAAGCGCGGTCAGCGTGGAGATCAATGTGGCATGGTTACGGTCGTCTTCACTACCGGTTGTTTCGATGGCGGAGAGGATGGCGCGGACCGCGTCGACGAGTTCTAGCAGAGCGGTGGCGCGCTCATGGGTCAGGGCCAGGCCACCGTCGCGGAGCTTGCTAAGTAGACCCTCGCCGGCGTGTGTGATGGCCTCGAGTTGGCTGAACGCGAGGAAACCACTGGTGCCTTTAATGGTGTGGATGGTACGGAAGATGCTCTGTAGCAGCGGTACCGCGTCGGGATCACGCTCTAGGGCTACCAAGTCCTGGTCGAGCTGGTCGAGGTTCTCGTAGCTTTCAACGAGGAACTCTCTGATGATCTCCTCGGATTCATCCACGTCGTCTACGGCCATGTCTGCTTCTCCTGATTTCGACGCCGGATGCGGAGCAGGTTGCCGTGTCGACTCGAGATCCAATGATCTCGAACGCGAGTCACCGCTAGGCCGCCGTATCGTCGCGAGACCCGAATGAACTATCGGTTCGCCGACGCTAAACGTGAACCTTCGGACGCGTCTGCTGCTGAGGAGTCGCTGGCGCGGGGGAATCGGCTTGCCGTTGGGCCGACCGGGGGAGTGGGCGGTGGTATCGCCGACGAGAACTGCTTCACCTATGCGCTTTTTGCGTCGATTGGGTACTCAGTCAGTTCTGACTCGCCACCGCAGCGGTTTTCCCTTTGGAGTTCGCGAATGAGCATCCCACGCCAAGCCCGGCCGGGGCGAGGGCTCACGCTCGCCGTCAAGATTGCTATTCCGGTGCTGGTCGCGATACTCGCCTCTGGCATGGTGGCGTTCACCGGGTTGACCGCCGCGTCTACTGGCGCCCGTACAGCCGCCAATCTCTACCAGCACGCCGCGCTTCCCCTAAGTGATCTGGCAAGGACACTTGATTCCGCCAGCGATACCCGAAGCGAGGTACGCGATCTCGTTATCACTGCCGGCACCCCAGCGGCGGCGGCAGTAACCGCCAGTTTCGCCCAGACCGACAGCACGCTCGATGCCGCCGTCGTCGCGTTCAAGAAGGATGTCGGCACTCTCGACTCGACCAGCACGGCCTCGCTGGCAACGTTCGTTGCCGGCCTCGCCACTTTCCGACAACTGCGCGACACCCAACTTGTGCCGCTGATCGCGGCCAAACAGACAACCAAGGCGGTGTCGTTGTTGAACGGCGCCATGGCCAATGCGGACAACAGCTTGTCGACCGGCATGGATAACCTATTCGCCCATCAGGTAACGCTCGCTGCCGCAACCGATAAGCAGGCAAAAGCGTCTGCCGCCACCTCGAGTACCGAAATCGCCGTCGTCGCGGTGATTGGCGGTCTTCTCGCGGCCGGGATCGGCTGGATCGTGATCCGCCGGATCCTCGCACCGATTCGCCGAGTGAGTGCCGTGTTGTCTCAGGTCGCCGACGGCGACCTCACCCAGACGACGGGCGTGCAAGGCCGCGACGAGGTTGCTCAGATTGCTGAAGCGTTGGACCGAGCGAATGCTCGCACCCGAGCGACCGTGGTCTCCCTCGGCGAAGCCGCGCAGGCACTTGCGGTAAACGCCGACAAGTTGTCGGCGGTCGCCAAGCAGATCACGTCGTCAGCGGAGGGAACATCCGCCCAGGCAACGGTCGTGTCCGCCTCCGCGGAGCAGATCAGTCACAACGTGCAGACTGTCGCCAGCGGCGCCGAGGAGATGGGTGCCTCGATCGCTGAGATTACCCAAACGGCAACGCAGGCCGCCACGGTTGGCAACCACGCCATGTCGATCGCGGCGGCGGCAAACGCCACTGTCGCGCAGCTCGGCGTGTCGTCGGCTGAAATCGGCAATGTCGTGAAGCTGATCACCTCGATCGCCCAGCAGACGAACTTGCTGGCGCTGAACGCCACCATCGAGGCAGCCCGTGCCGGTGAGATGGGCAAGGGCTTCGCGGTTGTCGCCAGCGAGGTCAAAGACCTCGCCGGCGAGACCGCGAAAGCAACCGAAGACATCGCCCGGCGGATCTCCACTATCCAAGCCGACAGCGGCGAAGCCGTTACCTCCATTGGACAGATCTCCGACATCATCGGCGAGCTCGGCGGCTACCAAACCACGATTGCCGCCGCGGTCGAGGAGCAGGCCGCTACCACCAACGAAATGGCCCGCAACGTCGCCGAGGTCGCGGCCGGCTCGGGGGAGATCGCGCACAGCATCACCATGGTCGCGCAAGCCGCGTCCGATACCACCGACGGCGTGGCACAGGCCCTGCTGGCAGCCGACGAGTTGTCCCGCATGAGCAGCGATTTGCAACGGCTCGTCAGCCAGTTCCGCGTATAGCGCCGCCAGTCACCGGCGGACCCGGTTCCGGTGAACTTGCCGCTTGCACGCTCGGCGCCAAACGTGGAGAGGACCAGAGAATGGAACCAATCGGGGTGCTCGTCATCGACGACTCCGTCGTGATCCGCCGCGTGTTGTCGAACGTGCTGGACGCCGACCCGGGCATCCAGGTGCTCGGCACCGCCGCCAACGGTCAGCTCGGCTTAGACAAAATCGCCACCTTGCACCCTGATGTGGTGATCCTCGATGTCGAAATGCCAGTGATGGACGGGCTCTCGACGCTGCGCGCGTTGCGGCCGACGTACCCGCTGCTACCGGTCATCATGTTCAGCACACTGACCGAATACGGCGCCGCGGCAACGCTGGAAGCATTAGCGGCTGGCGCGAGCGATTACGTGACCAAGCCGTCGAAGTCGGGCAGCATCGAAGCGTCGGTCAACAGCATTCGCGACGAGCTGGTACCCAAGATTAAGGCGCTCTTCAAGGCCGATCGAGAACACGTCGCTCCAACGGTCGTCAAGCCGGTGACCCGGATAGCCGCGCCTCGTCGGCAGAGCCGTGTCGAGATCCTGGCGATCGGCTGTTCGACCGGGGGCCCGGAGGCGCTGAACACGATCGTTGCTCAGCTTCCGGCCGGATTGCCGGTGCCTGTCGTGGTTACCCAACATATGCCGGCACTGTTCACCCGGCTGTTCGCCGAACGACTGAACCGCACGTCCGCACTCATGGTGGCCGAGGCAATCGACGGCCAGCCGTTGGTTGCCGGGCAGATCCTTATCGCGCCGGGTGGCCAGCATTTGACGGTGATCCGCCGCGGCGCCGGTGTGCACGTCAAGCTCACCTCAGAACCGCCCGAAAACTTCTGCCGCCCCGCAGTCGACGTTATGTTCCGGTCTGTCGCGGCGGTTTACGGGGCGGGTTCGCTGGCGTGCGTGTTGACCGGCATGGGACACGACGGCGCCGCCGCGTGCGAGCTCATCGCGGCAGCCGGTGGTCGGATCGTGGTGCAGGACCAAGCCACTTCGGTCGTGTGGGGTATGCCCGGGGCGGTTGCCGCGGCAGGACTCGCGGACGATGTTGTGCCGATCGGTTCGATCGCCGGGCTGCTGGTCGCCGCGATCGGCAGTGGCGCGCGCCGCGACGGCGCTCCCGCTCGACCAGACCCGCCGAAGGCCTTCAGTATGCCTGCGCGAGCAACAACGCAAATAGGAACAGGGACACGATGAGCCTGTCCGAACCCACGTTCACCTACGTGCGTGACCTGCTCCGGCGAAGCGCGGCGATCGTTATCGGGCCCGATAAGCAATACCTCGTCGAAAGCCGACTGTTACCGATCGCCCGGAGTGCCGGCCACGCCGATATCGAGGCGTTGGTCGCGAGCCTTCGGTCTCGCCCGGATGCCGCACTTCAGCAACGGGTAGTCGAAGCCATGACCACCAATGAAACCTCGTTTTTCCGTGACCGGGAACCATTCAACGCACTGTCGCAAGTCGTCATCCCCGACCTTTGCCAGGCTCGGGCCTCGACCCGACGAATATCGGTGTGGTCAGCGGCGTGCTCCACTGGCCAGGAGGCCTACAGCATCGCGATGTTGATGGGTGACCACCCGCAGGTCACCGCCGGCTGGCAGGTCGACATCTTGGGTACCGATATCAATCATGAAATGGTCGCCCGGGCACAAGAAGCCAGATTTTCGCAGCTTGAGGTGAACCGTGGCATGCCGATCACGATGTTGCTCAAGCATTTCGAACGTGTCGACACCAGCTTTCGGCCGGTGGCAGCCATTCGCAAGATGACCACCTTTCGCTATTTGAATCTGGCGACCCGGTTCGACCTACCGGCGATGGATGTCATCTTCTTACGCAACGTACTGATCTATTTCGACGCGGCGACGAAGATCGAAATCCTGGCCCGAATTCGAAAGGTACTTCGTCCAGACGGTTATCTCTTTCTCGGCGGTGCTGAGACCACGTTGGGTCTTGACGATGGCTTCGACCGGGTTGCCTTCGGCAAGGCGACGGCATACCGGCTGAAAGGCGCGAGACCGATCAGCGGCGTAGCGTCGTCGGTACCACCACCTGTCGGCTCCCCGGGCGGCCTTGGCGCGGCTGCCCTCGCGATGGCGGCACGTCGATGAGACTCGCCGCCGAAACATTCTGTTTCGCCCGACCGGAGAAAGGTTGCGTCCCGTGTTGGCTTTGATAATCGACGATTCACGTGCCATGCGTTTGATCGTGGGCAGGATCATGCGCAGTTTGGGATTTGAAACCGCGGAGGCCGAAAACGGTGCGGTAGCGCTGGAGTTGCTCAATGACGGACTGTTACCCGATGTGGCGCTGATCGACTGGAACATGCCGGTGATGGACGGCCTGACGTTTGTGACGAAGGTTCGCGACGAGGTCAAGTGGCGGCAGATCACCTTGATGATGGTCACCACTGAGAGCGAGTACTCCCAGATCGTGCGAGCTCTCGCGGCCGGTGCGCACGAATACCTGATCAAGCCATTCACTGCTGATGCGCTTGCGGAAAAGCTCGATTTGCTCGGCGTTTCCGTTTCCGTCGTCGCCTAATCTCAGCAATCGAAAGCGAGTACGCCCGTGACCCAATCAATGAGTGCCGTAGCCCTACCCACGAGCGAAGACATCGAGCTGATCACGCGCGAGGTGTGGTCATCCTTCGTCGACAGCGACGATTCCGACCTTATTCGTGGTGTGGAAGCTATCCCGGCCAACCGGGTCACCGCTTGCGTGCACGTGTCTGGCGGTTACAGCGGGTCGATTCTCCTGCAGTGTTCGGCCGTCGCCGCGCGGTTGGTGGCCGCCGCGCTTTTCGCCATCGAACCTGGCGATGTAAGCGACGACGATCTCGTCGACGCGGCCGGTGAGGTCGTGAATATCGTTGGCGGCAACGTGAAAGGCATCCTGCCCGGCCCGTCCGCGTTGTCTCTGCCGACCGTCGCGGTCGGCGAGTTCAGCAACCTGTCGGTGCCCAGGTCGCGCGTCGTTCGTGACGTCCAATTGGTCTGGCGTGGCGAGCCGGTCGTCGTTAGTCTCCTTCAGCACGTGGACTCGACATGCGCATCTTGATTGTTGACGACAGCAAGGCCATGCGGATGATTTTGGCCCGAACCCTGCGGCAGGCCGGCTATGACGGCCACGACGTCGTCCAGGCCACCAATGGTCGAGAGGCGTTGGACTTGGTTCGCGACTGCGAGCCCGATCTCGTTATTTCAGATTGGAATATGCCGGAGATGTCTGGCATCGAGCTGCTGACCGCACTGCGCTGCGCCGGTTTCACCGTGCCATTCGGATTCGTCACCTCAGAGAGTTCGACGCAGTCACGAGAGCTGGCAGCGTCAGAAGGAGCAACTTTTCTGATCGCCAAGCCATTCTCGGCTGACGATTTCTCCGCTGTGCTGGACGGGGTGCTGACATGAGCAACGCCGCATTGCCGAATCCGAAGGATGTGTGCGACCTCTTTGGCGATTTGCTGGGCCGGGAGGTGATCTCGTCAGCTGGAAATCCCGTCGAGATCACTCTGGAAGATCCCGCGGTTGTGGCCGTCTACGTCGACGACGCACTGCACATGTATGGCCTGATACTGCTCGACGTGCCGTTGGCCGCGATCGCTGGCGCCGCATTGGCGTTGGTGCCGCCGCTTGTCGCCGAAGAGTCAGCGAAAGCAAAAGCCTTGACGCAGGCACTCGCCGAGAACGTATCGGAGATTATGAATATCGCGACAGCTCTGATCGCGGGCAAGACGGATCGCCACCTTCGCCTTTACCGCGTCTACGAACCTAACGAGACGGTGCCGACCGATATTGTCGCGCTCGCGTCGTCTTTCGGTGCCCGGCTAGATCTGGCCCTCTCTGTCGCGGGTTATGGCCAGGGTCTGATCTCGATCGTGCTGGCGACGTAGTCGTATCCCAAGGACGTAGCCGTATCCCCGACTCAGAGGAGACTGTGGTTCCGGGGCTTGCGCGTACGCACTAGGGCACGATGATGGCGTCGATGTCGGGCGCGTTCTTGGTCGGGTTGGAAAATTCGATCGTGTTTGGCCCGGCAGTGAGCATCATGGGCATGGTGAGGTCTTCGGTGGCGGTCCACGATGCGGTTCGGTCGAACAAAACTTTGGTCGCGGTCCCGCTGTTGATGCTGATATAGGCGGTCAATGTTGAACCCTGGTTTTGGGTATAGGCAATAGCTACCTGGTAGATGCCGGTAGTCGGTACGGTGATGGCCTTATATTCCAAGGTGGCACCGACGCCGATGTCTCCGACTCGGTCACCGCCCGAACAGGTAGCGCACGCGATAACTTTCGCGCCTCCGGCCAGAATATTGGCGGAAGATTCGGCTTCGTAGTTGGTCGTGGAGCCACTCGGAAGCGTGAGGTCGTCGATGTCGGGTGCGTTCTTGGTGGGGTTGGAGAATCCGATCGTGTTCGACCCAGCCGCCAACGGCAACGACATTGTTACATTCGCGGGAACATTGAACGACGCGGTCTTGGGGAACTGAATCGCTGTCGCGGGGGCGCCGTTGACGCTGATATCGGCGGTCAATGTCGAGGCCTGGCCTTGGGTGTAGGCGATCACTACCGGATACGTGCCAGCTGTGGTTTCGACGATGTTATTGAATGTCAGTACGCCGCCTGAACCGACGTAACCCACCCTGGCGCCGTCTGAACACTCAGCACACGTAATCACCGCGGCGCCGCCTGACAAAGTATTGGACGGCGACTCTGCCTCATAGCTGCTGGAGCCAGTAGACGTGATTGGGTGGCTAACCTCGCAACCGCCAGTACCGTTATCGAAGTCGTTAGCCCAGATGCTTTGTACCGCGAAGGTTCCGGTCGTCAAGGTGAGGTTTTCAGTGGAGCCTTGTCCCAATGAAAGCCATGCGCATTTGTCGGCGGATTCATTACCTGAACTATCGATCCATCCGCTTGCCGGGAACTGGTCGGTGATGGTCTCCGCATACTCGTGGCCATTAATGATGGTCACACCGTCGTCGGTACCGGCTGCGCCGCTGTTCACGAAGTTCGCGCCACAGTTGCGCCCAACATCGGTCAGGTAGGGCATATTCGTGAACGCCATTGGGCCACCTGGAGCGTCATTGGTGTAGGAGTGCCAAGCGCAAAGACCGCTGTTTCGGTAATTATCGGGGTTGGTGCCGGTCGGTGAGATCACATCGTATTGCGCGTTGCGGTTTGCGTCCGGTGTTGTGTTGCCAAAGTGCGCTGCCGCGTTCACTGCTTCTTGGGCGATTTGATCCCAGGTTGCCTCGGCGGGGGCGGCTGAGGATTCGTCAACCCACAGGCCGGCAAACGAGCCGCCTAGCGGATACCCCACATGTTGGGTATTGCTCGGGCAGCTCTGAGCCCCGGTCGCGATTCCTTGGCAGTACTGAGTCATCACCCCACTCCATGTCTCACCGCCGGTGCCCAAGCCCTTGAAGAAGCCTTGCAGCAGTGGCGCTATTGCGTTCGGGTCGCCGGACAAAGTCACATTTCCTTGTGCGTTGGTGCTCTGCGAGCCCCATTGGGAACCCCAGAAGACCAGGTAAATCTTTGGCGGCCCGGTGGTGACGCTTGGGTCGCTTAGGTCACCGTTATATGTCAAATTCGTGGCACTCGCTTGGGTCGCATGATTCTTTAGCCATGTCCGTGTTGGCACTATGCCGTAACGGGAGGGTTGGGTATTCGCTTCGCTAACAGGTGTCGAGCTTGAGCGCTGCGCTGAAACTAGCGCTGATGCCGGCGCTGGCGGCGCCATTAATACTATAAAGATGATAGGAAATACTGTGGCGACAGTAACAAGAAAGTGGCGAATGGCCTTAGTCATGGTAACCTCCGAGAAACGGTCAAGACTGCGTGCATTAGTGAATGAGATATCCGTACTTTCCAGATACCTCTGGTCAGGGGGTGGGCGTCAATGGTCGCGTGATTGTCTGAACGCTGAGGACGTCCTCGAGTAGGGCGTCCGCAATTGATTTGAGTAGATCGAGGTCACCTGGGTCTACTGGTCCGTAGGTCATTCCTGTTGTCACGCAAAAACCGTAGCACTCGAATGCATCATTACCCTACTAGGGCACCTACTGTTATGCAGTTGTTACCTATTGTTTGTACAGTTATTGTTGTTAACATTTACAGGGTCTATTTGTTAACATTCCTAATTCACTAACAGTTTATCTACCTAATAGTTACCTCAGTCTCCTCGTCGTAGCGGCGAGGCGACAGGCAATGCGGTGCCACGCTCGAATAGTCAGGTGGGCGTTTGATATCTCATTCTTTCGAGCGAGAAAATAGCGCCCAGGTTATGAGGAAACATTATGGATTGCGCAGAGGCTCACCGCTGGTGAATCGGCTCGGGAATCTAGAAGGGCAGTAAAGCAAGCTCTGTCCCGGAGTTGACGCCGATGGTGCCAAGCTGCTCGAGTGGGCTCATGCGGTCATCGCCACGCGAACGCCCGCCCCTGTGACGGTGCGGTGCAACCGCCGCGGGTGTCGGGCATTATGTGGGGGTGCGCTGGGTGCTGATCGTCAATGGACCGCCTGGATCAGGGAAAAGCACGCTCGCCTGTGCGCTTGCTCGCAGTCTCGACCTGCCCCTGTTCTCAAAGGATGCCGTCAAGGAGACGCTGTTAGACCAGCTGGGGTATGCCGACCGCGCGGATTCTCGTCGTATCGGCGCTGCCAGCGGCGAGGTGCTGTGGACCTTACTTCGTGACTGTCCCACCCCCGCGATCGTGGAATCTTGGCTCGCACCCGCCACCCGTGACATCGTTCGAAGCGGCCTCAACCGAGCCTCGATCGACAAGGTCGTGGAGGTGTGGTGCGTGTGCCCGCCGGAGGAGACAAGTCGGCGCTACACCAGCCGCGATAGGCATCCTGGTCACTTCGACGATGCGATGTTGGCGGACTTCGACCAGGTCTTAGCTACAGCGGAGCCATTGGGAGTTGGTGAGGTCATCAGCGTGGCGACTGACCAACCCGTCGACGTCGAGTATGTGGTGGCGCTGATCAATGACGCCGTCCGCGCCTAATGCTTGGCGAGGCGCGCTGAGTGGCACGCCGTGAATGTGTTGGCGGCGGCCACGTGGATCCCTTATTGGACGTTAATGTGCAACCTCCAATAAGGGAGTGCGGTGCTGGAGGTTACGAGGTGCCAGGTGCAGTCGCGACGGTGCTGATCGCGGGAGCGGTGGCGGCCACTCATCATTCTTGGGGCAGTAGTTGTCAGTCCTCTGGCAGAGCAGCAAAATCATGCTTGGCTTTTTTGTACCATCCCATTCCGGCGATGGGGTGTTTCCAGCGACCCTTCATCGCCGTCAAGGCGATTTTATGCGTCTCATCGCCACCCGCGACGATTTCCTTGAGGTGCTTATCTTGCGCCTTTATTACCTCGTCAGCGGTATTTCCATGGTGAGGGAAATCACAGGGTCCGCCCAATTCCTTGCAGGTCATCGTTTTCATCAGTCTCGCTCCCTATGGTTAGGCCTGCGCGATGCGGACGAGGTTGCCCGAGGGGTCGCGGAACGCGCAGTCGCGTGCTCCCCAGGGCTGGGACGCCGGCTCTTGGAGCACCTCAGCGCCGGACGCCCGGACCTTCTCGAAGGTGGCGTCGAGGTCGTCGGACCGGAAGATCGCAGCCTGTATCGACCCTTGCGTCACGAGTGAAAGGAGGGCATCTCCTTCTACCTGTGAGCGACCGCCGTGCGGCTGGAACAAGACGATGTCGACGTCCTGCCCCGGGGCGCTGACGGTGACCCAGCGGAAGCCGTCGGAGGCGACGTCGTTGCGGACCTCAAGGCCGAGCGCGTCGCGGTAGAAGCCGAGCGCGGCGTCGGGGTCGTGGACGGGGATGAACATTGCGGAGACGGTAACTGTCATGCGATAACCGTAGGCCACTGACCAGGTGCGCGCTTCTCCGATCCTGCTCGGTGTACCTAGGGGTGTTCGCTCCACGGGTCGACGACGCTGATGTCGCTGTCGGTGAAGTCTTTGATATTGCGGGTGGCCAATATTGCGTCGTGTGCTCGACAGATTGACGCTATTTGTGCGTCGAAACCGTCGATCGGCGTTCCGGTCGTGTCGCGACGACTAACGATCCGGCCATAGTGCCGCGCCGCAGCCGCATCGAATGCCAGTATCTGATCGGCGAATGTCGAAAAAATGTCATCCGCGGCTCGTCGTAACGCGTCTTTGCGTCGGCCGTTGGGCAGCCGCTCGATGCCGTAGCCGATCTCGGCCACTGTGATCGCGGTCGTGTAGAGCTCAGCGGACCGGTGTCCGCGTACCCATTCGATTACTTGCGCTGAGGGTGCCGGTTTCATCAACTCCGACGTCACATTGGTGTCGAGAACGATCATGCCGATAGATCAGCGGCACGCGGCCGAGTTGTACGTTTAGTGAGCTTCAGTTCGACGCCACCGAGGTCGCCGAATCGGTCCAGCAGCGTAGTGAACAGCCCGTCCGACGCCGACTCGTCTTGGACGGCGTCGACGAGGATGTGGCGCATTTCCGCTTCCATCGATCTGCCATTGCGGGCAGCCCGCACGCGTAGCCGGTCTCTGACCTCGTCGTCCAAACCACGAATACTCAACGCTGCCACGACTCACCTCTTTCTGCTAGCAATGCTAGCACTTCGTTGCTGAGGGTGGTCGGATTTTTTCGCAGCAATCTGCTTAGAGCTGCTTAGAGCCAGACTCGGACTGTCCACGGCCGTGTGGTTCAGGCCGCGCAAGCCGAGGTCGGCATAGGCGGTGCGACATCGTGTCAGCGACGGAACATCATCCGGCATGAACGGGCGGATGATCAGTTTGTCGCTGTCCTTTTACTCTGCCAGATGGGACGCCAGATGGGACCGGAAGTATATATCAGTTATATCAGTGCGATATTTACTCTTTGTGTAGTAAAGATCGGACTGGAATCGAGGCGCCTCGTGATTACCGAGAAGCGGCAGGCCGGCCTGCCAGTCGAGTTTGCTCGGGCACCCATGCGTACCGTCCGTACAACCGACGCGGGTGCGGTTTATGCGCACCTCGGAACTCAGCCGTCGCTCGCTACGTCGTCGTGCCTCAAGAGCGCATCGGGACAGCCTGGATGCCGACCATCGAGGCTGCGGCAGCCGGGATCGCCACAGCTGCGATAGGAGCGGGGCGAACGGTATTGATGGGTATTAGCGCAGCTAGCATGCACAATGTCATACCGCGTGCGCTTGGCATCGCGATCGTCGCCGTACCCGATGACCGGCGCGACATGACACTCCGCGATCGAGACGGCACGGCGCTAGGCTACGAGCCATTTCCGGCATCCGCTACGGGTACTACCAATTGACCGATAGGTGTGTTGTCGGATTGCGTGTAAACCGCATCGACTAACTATTCCAAGACTATGACCCGCGCGGATCGTTCGAGATTCGCGCACCGCGCACTCGGACGCTCAAGGTAGATGTGCTGCTATCGGCGGTCGTCGTCCACTGCCCTCGGCAACGACGGGTAGTTGCCTCCACGCCGCTTCGTCGTGGGGATCGGCGGGGGAGCCGTCGCACAGGATGTAATAGCCAGGCGCCATCGCGGTGTACTTATCAACCGTCAATTTCATGCAGGCCGCATGGGCGGCCTGCGGCGTCTTTATCGTTGCGGTTGAGGGAATATGCGCGACAAGAATCGGGCCAGTTGCGTCGTCCGATTTTTGCACCGCGACAGAGACAGAGTCGCTGCCAATCGCATCCCTGACCAATTGGCGAACAGCACTGAGTTCGACCCAGCTTGAGTTGATACGCTGCCAGTCTGCCCCGCGAGAGACTTCTTGGACGTCGATAACTTCGCCCAGCTGCGCTAGCGGCAACACTTCGAACGCGGCGGCTACCAACAATCGTTCAACAGCCTTGAGGATCTCTTCGGCCTGTGCACGTGCGAGGTAACGCGTATTCACCGAAAATATTGCTTGCAGTACTGGCTCCAACGATAGCGGGAGGCAGATCAGTATCTCGGGAATGGGATCAACGCGGACCCAGGAAATCGTGGTCGATGAAAGTAGCTGAGTGAGCTGATCGTGATTTGTGGCCGTAGGTACTGAAGTTTTGGGCAGTGTCGAAGCCTCGGCAATCTGTGAATCGGTGCTCCGCAAAGCCGTTTGGCGGTCGATTTCATCCATGATCCGATAGCTGGCCAGGTTGTTGAAGACGAAGTCGCGGGTGAACCGAGTGCCCCGATTGTGGTTTATCTCGTCCATAGTTCTACTAAGGCTAGGCCAGTCGTAGAGCCCGTGCTTGTTGGCTTTAATGACGGCTATACCGGTGCGTCGAATGACGTCGTCAAACGACGAGCCGGAGATTTCCAGCGTCATGATGATGTCCATAGCGAGGTCGCCAATGTAGTGGCGCAGCCCAGGTAGATAACGGTTACCGGAATATCCCTCGAAGACGCACTGTCTTGTTCCTGTGTAGAGAGCTACGACCGTACACACAGCTGACAAAAGCACCGCCGAAGTTCCTACACCGGTCCTGGCCGCGATGGCTCTTAGTGCGGCGCCGCCGGCCGGCGACCCCAAAGACAGCCGCACGCATCCTTCGTCTGGTTGTTCCGGCTTCGGTACCGCGAGCAAGGCTTGCGGCGCGTCTCGTAAGCAGTTGCCCCAGTAGTGCGCCGCGGCCGCGAAACGCGCTTGCCCCGGACCGGACTGTTCTACCGCTGCTTGATCTAGTGGCTGATGCCCGAGTGGGCCCGGGTCAAGTGGTACGCCAGCTATCGACATGGTCACGAGTTCGGTGAACTGCTGGACGACGGTGAATAGGCTTCCGAAATCCATTGTCATATGCGAAGCAGCGATGGCAGCAGCGCGAGGGATGTCGTCCTGAATAGCGACTGCCACTCTGAAGGATGGATCTACCGCGAGATTGAGACCTTTGGCGCGGAGTTCGCTAACCAGGGACGCTTCAACATCGGAGTAGAACGTGTCGAGGTCGCTACCTGGTTCAGGTGTGACGATCCGGTGGACGTCGATCAGAAACTCACCTGAGGCGGCGACAGACTGCACCGGTTCGGTAGTGGCGTCTGTGCTGACAAAAGTCGTCCGCAGCGTCTCGTGTCGAATCAGCAGAATGCCCACGGCGGCAGTAATGTCAGCCATTTTCGTTCCCTTGGGAAGCGAAATTGGCACACCGAGGATCGCACCAGCGTTGTCAGTATTGACCCAAGTCCAGGTATCGCGTTGACCGCATGTCAGCGCCGCCGTACCCTCTCGTTCCCCCTGGAAGGCGAGCCGAACATGCCCAATAAATTCTATCGTAGCCATTGCCGGCTCCTTACTGTGGCGATATCACGAATCAGAACGCGCGCGTTTCACGGATGTATTCAAGCCTCCATGGGAGACGGCCGCGTCCGGGTGTGGCAATAGTTCAAGCACGAGTGCCCAGGGTATCGCTACTACGTGCGTCGACGTCGGCACCGAATCGGGATGTCAGCGCGAGTAACATGTCAGGGTGACTGTCCCGGGATTCGGAGCGTAGCGCGCAATCCTCCGAGTGGGCTCGCGTCGAGTGTGATGTCGCCGCCGTGGTGTCGGGCTATTGCTCTGGCAATAGATAACCCGAGGCCAGAGCCGCCATCGGCTTGGCCACGTCCTTCGTCCAGCCGTACCCATCTATCGAAGGCCCGTTCGCGGTCATGTGCGCTAATACCGGGGCCGTCGTCGTCCACGGTGACGATGACGTCGGTTGCCGTTATCGTGGTTTGTATATTGACGTGCGCCGCAGCGTGTCGCGTCGCGTTTGAGGTCAGGTTGTCGAGGAGCCGACGAAGGTCAGTTTCGTTGCCACGTACAAACATCGACGGGCTGGCGGGGTCGGCGAGTTTGCCGAGATCGACGAGGTTATGGAGGCTCCGCGATTCTGGGGGCCGTGCGTCGAGTCGGGCGAGCAGCAGCAGATCCGCGGCGACTCGACTGAGTCTCTCGACATCGGTGAGTACGTCGGCGGCAATGTCGGGCCACTGGTCGGCGGTCGGCGAGGTGGCTAGCGCTACCTCGAGCTGGGTTTGAATAGCGGCGATAGGAGAGCGGAGTTCGTGCGCGGCGTCGGCGATAAAGGAGCGCTGTTGTTCACCGGCGATATGCAGACGTCCGAGCATGCGATTTAACGTCATGCTCAGACGCCGAAGTTCATCCGCGCCGACGGGCACTGGTAGTTGCGGGGGATTCTTGCCGCCACTGACTTCGAGTGCGTCGGCCTCTTCGCGTAAGTCGTCGACAGGTCGCAACGCGGAGCCGATAGCTAACCAAGTCGCGGCGGCGGCGGCAAGCAGCACGACCGGAATGACGAAGAGTAGTACTCGCCGTAAAGCATTGAGCGTCGAGGTGACATCGGAAATCGGTACGGCGGCAATGACTTCGACGGGTATTCCTCGCACCTGTGTATTACGGAACACGATCCGAAGTGGCGTGGGTCCTAGTGTGCTCGCTGTGGTAGTGAACGTTCGGTTGGGGGAGCCTGATTTCTCTGGCGAGACAGGCACGATGGCCAACACTCGGCTGGCCGAAGCGGTCGCCGCTAGCACGGTGCCGGCATGGTCGACGATCTGGGCCAGCGCAGTGCCGCCGGCGGGTGCCGGAAGAGGTGCCGGAAGGTCACCGGTGAGAGCTAGCGAGGTAACTGTCGTTGCTTCGTCGTCCGCGACCGTATCGACAGCGGCCAACCTGGCGTGCACGAATAGTTGCGCTAATACTAAAGATCCGACCGTCAGGCCGAGAGCGAGAACAGTGGTCGATAACAACGTGACCCGCAACCGTAGAGAACGCCGTCTCCACCAATGACCTGACGCGGGGTTCATATTTGACTAAGCCGGTACCCGGCACCGCGAACCGTTTCCAGTACATCGCGACCGAGTTTTCGACGCAGATAGCCAGCATAAACTTCCACCGCGTTCGGGTCGGTTGCCGAATCGCTCCAGACATGCCGTAGCAGCTCGGTTTTGGTTACTACCCGACCATGATTGCGCATCAGGTATTCGAGCATCGCGAACTCGCGCGCGGTTAACTCGATCGGCGTGCCTGCCGCTGTGACTGCGCGCGCTGCCGGATCGAGGGTGAGTCGGCCCACTATCAAAATCGAGGGCCGCGGCCGAGCACCTCGCCGAAGCAGGGCACGGATTCTGGCCAACAGGACGACGAACGCAAACGGTTTAGTGAGGTAATCGTCGGCACCGAGATCGAGCCCGTCGGCTTGGTCGTAGTCGCCGTCTTTCGCCGATGCCAGCAGGATCGGCGTCCAGATGCCGAGCGCTCGAAGCTGCCGCGTCACTTCATAGCCCGACAACCGCGGCAGCATCACGTCGAGCACGATCGCGTCGTAATCAAGCGTGCGGGCAAGCTCCAGACCACGCACGCCATCGGTCGCGATGTCGACGGTAAAGCCAGCGTGCACGAGACCGCGTTGCATGGCGGATGCCATTCGCTGCTCGTCTTCGACAACCAGAAGCCGCATCTTCACCTCCACGATCACCGACAGCTTGACGATCACCGACGTCGATCACAGTAAGCCGACCTGCACCGTAAGGTGCGAGGCCAGGCTATGGGTGAACCTGTGGCGACGCTGAGCGTGGTAGTTAGTGCGCTCGGTGAATGGCGTCAGCTGACACATAGTGACAGCATGACCAAATTCTTTTCATCGAACCGAATCCGTTGGGCAGCTCCGGCGGTCGTCGCGGCGGCAATCGCGGCGGCGACATTGACGAGCAATGTGGCGGCCAATGCCTCCGGTCAGCCGAAGTTGGCCCCGCGAACCGCCGCGCAGCTCCTCGTCGCGGTCGAGAAAGCGTCGCCGCCCGGTCTGTCGGGCACCGTCGTCGAAACCACCAAGCTGGGGTTGCCGTCGCTGCCTAATATCGGCGGATCTGGCAGTGATTCCGATCTCTCACTGGAGAATCTGATCACCGGCTCGCATACCTTGCGAGTCTGGGACGCAGGCCCGGATGAGCAGCGGCTCGCGCTACTCGGGCAGCTTTCGGAGAGTGACGTCGTCCATAACGGCACTGATCTGTGGACCTACTCGTCTACCACCCGGAAAGTTACCCACTCGACGCTGAAGAAAGCCGCCGACTCCGACGCGGCGGACAAGGCCAGCGGCGCCATGACGCCGCAAGCGACCGCGCAGCAGGCACTTGCCGCGATTGATCCGACGACGACAGTGCAGGTCGATACGACAGCACGAGTTGCCGGCCGAGCGGCCTATCAACTGTCGCTACTCCCCAAAGACACCCGCTCGCTGATCGGCAGCGTCCGAATCGCGATTGACGCGGCCACTTCGGTGCCGCTGCGGGTGCAGGTTTTCGCGAAGGGCGCGTCAAGCCCAGCGATCGACGTCGGATTTACCGATGTCAGCTTCGGCGTTCCGTCGGCGTCGGTATTCCATTTCGTCCCGCCGGCCGGCACCACCGTTACCCAAGACAAGCTGCCATTCGGAGCTGATATCGCAAAGCCCATGACGTCTCACGCAACGGCGAAGTCCAGTGTGACGGCGAAATCCGGCCCGATGACGAGTGGCCCGATGACGAGCGGCGCGATGCTGAAGGGACGGGCACTCGGCAAGGTAGGCGATAACTCGAGGTCGAAGATTCTCGGCACCGGCTGGACGGCGGTCGTTGAGATTACGGGCGGCAATGCCCTTAATGGTGGCGCTGATGCGAGGATTCTCAATCGGCTCGCGACACCGGTGCCAGGTGGTCAGCTGATCACGACCGCGTTGATTTCGGTATTCATTACCAATGATGGTCGGATCTTCGCCGGCCCGGTTAGTGCCGCGGCACTGCAACAGGTGGCGACGACCGGGCACGGTCTGTGAGCACGTTGGCCACGTCGGTACCCGCCGACGTGGCTCATGAACAGGCGCCACTTGCCATTCGTACCGAGGGTTTGACTCGTCGTTTCGGTAATCACGTAGCCGTGAACAATGTGGGGCTGGCGGTTCCACACGGCGCGGTCTACGGATTTCTCGGCCCTAATGGCTCGGGCAAGACGACGACGATTCGTTTGCTGCTCGGATTGATGCGGCCACACGAAGGCTCGGTTGAGCTCTTTGGCGAGCTGATGCCCAAAGCCGCCGGCGATGCGCTAGCCCGGGTCGGTACTTTGGTCGAAGGGCCGGCCTTTCACCCTTATCTCAGCGGCAAAGACAACCTGCGCCGGCTCGATGCCTTCGACGCGAGCACTGATCCGGCCACGTCGTCGGACCGGATCGCTATGGCATTAGACCGGGTTGGCCTCGGAGCGGCGGCGACAAAGAACTTCCGTCGATATTCACTGGGAATGAAACAGCGGCTCGGATTGGCCGCTGCGTTATTGCGGCCGCGTGATCTGTTGATTCTGGATGAACCGACAAATGGGCTCGATCCGCAAGGCACCCGCGAAGTGCGCGGTCTGATCCGCGAGCTCGCCTCCGATGGAACCACGGTGCTGGTATCGAGCCATTTGCTGGCCGAGATCGAGCAGGTGGCTACTCACGTCGGAATCATGAGTGGTGGCCGCCTACTTCGGCAGGGATCGCTCGCCGAGGTTCTCAGTGATACTGCCACGTTGGTGCGGGTCGAGACCACGCAGCCCGACGACGCGGTAAAAGTGCTGCTGGGGTTGGGTTTATCGGTCGAGGCTCGGCTAGCAGACCACGTGAGCGCGGTGATTGGCAGTCTCGCCCCCGAAGAAATCACGGCCGCCCTGGTGCATGCCGGCGTGCCGGTGCGAGGTCTCGCGGTCGAGCGACCTGCGCTGGAAGATCTGTTCGTCCAAATCACCGGGGAGGGTTTCGATGTCGTCCGCTGACGTGCTCGTGCCGCCGAGCCAGCTGGTCGAGCCCGCGCGAACGGTTCGGTATCGAGGTACATTTGGTCGCCAGATTCGCAGCGAGCTACGGCTCACCTTCCGGCGCAAGCGGAATATCGCCATGCTCATCGTACTGTGCGCTGTACCGATTCTGATTGGGACGGCGGTCAAGGTATCTGCACCCCGGCCGGGGCAAGGCCCGCCGTTCATTGGCCAACTTACCGGCAATGGTCTCTTCCTTGCTTTCGCTGCCCTGACGATCTGTCTGCCGGTATTTCTGCCGCTGGCCATAGCGGTAGTCGCGGGCGACTCGATTGCTGGTGAGGCGAGCAGCGGCACCTTGCGCTATTTGTTGACTGTACCCGTATCGAGAACACGGCTCTTGCTCGTCAAAGCCATCGGGACGATGAGCTATATCGCGGTAGCTGTCGTGCTTGTCGCGGTGGTCGGGATCGCCGTCGGCGGAATACTCTTCGGCCTGCACAATGTGACACTGCTTTCGGGCAGCACCGTGTCACTTACTGACGGCCTGCTGCGGACGGCGGGTGTTGCGAGCTACGTGTTCGTTGATTTGCTGGGCCTGGCAGCTATCGCGCTGTTCTTCTCGACACTTACCGAAGTGCCGATCGGGGCAATGGCGGCCACGGTGGCCTTGGTCATCGCTTTCGCCGTCCTGGATTCGGTGCCTCAGCTGGGTGGCTTCCGTGGCTTGCTGCTCACCCACCACTGGCTCGACTTCAGTGATCTGCTGCGCAGCCCATTAGTATTCCGGCCACTGCTGCACGGCCTCGCTATACCGCTCGCGTACGCCGCGATCTTCGGTAGCGCGGCATGGTCGCGAATATCAACAGCGGACGTCACGTCCTAGAGGCGCATATAACTGTTTACCAATCAACTGAATGGCCGGTATCCCCACGGGTTGGGGATACCGGCCATTCAGCGTTAGGACGACTAGCGGGTGACTAGAGCGATCTAGTCTTCGCTTCGCTAGGTGAGATTTCTAGTGTTGGTTGGTACCTGGGGTGAAGGAGACGCCACGAATAAGTGATCCGGCCGGCGCCTTTTCGACGGTCAGGAAGCTTTCGTGGGTCGGGGCCGTGGTGGTGCTGAGGTGGTCTTGGATCGTGACGAGTTTGTTTGGGTCGGCACCTTGGTCACCGCTGCCGCTCACGGTGGAGGTCACTGCCCAGATCGACACGGTGCCGTCGTGGTTGACCTTTCCGGTGAGCGCGCGCAGACCGTCGGTGGCCGGCGTCCATGGCAGGTTACTTCCACCGGGGCCTGAGTTAATGCCGGTGGGGTAACCGGGAATGCTGTAAGGCGCGCCGAGATTCAGCCCTGATTGAAGGGTGTAGGCGAGCTTCCATTCTCCGGCGGTGGAGTCGTAGACCCACTTTTGCAGTCCAGCCGTCGTTGATGCGGCGGCAGCGCTGTATGCACCGGTGGTTGTTGAATACGCGTTGTCACCGCTGCCTTCGTCGGCGACGTAGAGCGTGCTGGCGTTAGCGAACCACAAGCCGAACGGATAGCCACTCGCGTCCGTAGCGCCCTTCGCCAAAGTGGTTGGGAATCCCTTGAGAATGCACATGTTCTGCGGCGTCAGGCCTGGATCGCCACTGCCACCCTCGGTGGCGTTGTACGTCTGGGTCGAGCTGGTCGGCAACGTTGCGCCCGCTACTGGCAGCCCGACTCCCGTGGGGCAGGCTTTGCCGGTGGTGTCGACGAAGTAAACCGTGTCGACACCGTTGCTTCCGCTGCCCTTCGTGTAATACAGGACGTTATTGAAGATCCCAATGCCTCGGTAGTTGTCGTCCTTGGCGCTCTTGTCCGCTGTATTTCCAAGCTGGGTGATATTGAAGCTACCCACTGGTGTCGGCTGAAGAGGGCTCTGCTGCGACTCAGGCAGAGTCGACGGATGGATGAGCTGAGCACCCGCGCCGAGCACAACGCCTTCGGGTTCGGGATTGCCGCCATCACCAGCGTTGCCGGCCGCATAGAACACGTTCGCGCCCGGCTCGTCGTTGAGTATCGCGGCCCGTCCGTTGTCTCCGGAGAAGGCATTCGTCTCGGTGAAATCGAACTTTCCGTTCTGCCCAAGTTTCGCGATCGCCCGGTAATAGGGGAAAATCGTGGGGTTGGTCGGGTCGATTTCCCCAGGGGTGCTGGAGTTCGAGACATCGGCCGCATCGACCGGAGCGTTGTAGCCGCTGAAGGTGACGTACTTGCCGTCGGTGGAGAGATTAAGAGCGAGCTCAGACTTGGACGAGAAACTCGTCGCCAGCTGGTCATCGTTCGCGGATACTCCGTGCTGGCTGCTATTGGGTACCTCGATCGTGCCGACTTGCTTGCCTGCGGTGGTGAGTTCGTTCAGGATGATGGGCGAAGTGACGCCGAAACTTGGGTCGATCGTCTCATTGTTGAAGACCTCGGGATATTGCCCGCTGGTCACGGCGTACTGGCAGCTTGAACTGCTCGGGCTTGGGTCGCTACAGCCGGCTGGCAGCGTCGTCTGGCCGACGATGATGTTCTTGTCATTGCTGTAAGAGGTTGTGCTCACTAGCAGGTCACCCGGTACCAGCGAGGTCGGACGGGTGGGCTGACCACCCTGGCCACCCTGGGCATGTGTTCCTGTATCGGCGAGGGCTGGCGCTTGCGCGGCTAGCCCGGCTAAAGCGGCGATGCTGACGAGCGCGGCAGGGAGCCGGAAGGCTCCAAGAGATGGGCGGGACAATGACATGGGCGCACTCCTTTGCGGTGGCGATGCGTGGCGGGGCCCGCGTCAGCTGAGGCGGGTTGGCGCGAAAGTAGCGAGCCCAGCTGAACAGGAGTGAACGCGCAGGTGGCCAGCCGGCAAAAGTTCTCTGTCAACTCTCTGTGTGTCTTTGCGTAGGGGTGTCCGATCTTGACGCTCCAGCTGCCGAGTAATCGAGACAGCGACGGTAACCTTGAGGTGAAGCCTCGTCAGGCCGTTCCGAATCTTGGATGCGGCGGCGAGTTCTCGCGGGCATGATGATCCGTACGAATCTGATCGATACCTGAGTCTGATCGATACCTAAAGGAGCGCCGGTGCCCGAAGTGCCGTCCCTGCGCCCTGACGCTACGGAATCCTTGGTCGCGTTGCTCCAATCGCGGATTCTGGTCCTTGACGGCGCGATGGGCACGATGATTCAGCGGCACACCTTCAGCGAGGCTGAGTACCGTGGCGAGCGTTTCGCCGACTGGCATCGCGATCTCAAAGGCAACAACGACCTGCTGACACTGACCCAGCCGGAGACAATCAGCGCGATTCACCGCGCTTATCTTGAGGCCGGCGCAGACCTCGTCGAGACCAATACCTTCAATGCGCAGCGGATCTCACTCGCTGACTACGGCATGGAAGAACTGGCCTACGAACTCAACCTCAACTCGGCACGGCTCGCTCGCGTCGAGTGCGACGCGATGACCGCGACTGACAGCAGCCGGCCGCGCTACGTCGCCGGGGCTCTTGGGCCCACCAACCGCACTGCCTCGATCTCGCCCGACGTCAATGATCCAGGCGCACGCAACGTCACCTTCATGGAACTCGTCGACGCCTACCTGGAGCAGACGAACGGCCTTGTCGATGGTGGCGCGGATCTCCTGTTAATCGAGACCATTTTTGACACCCTGAACGCGAAAGCCGCCATCTTCGCCGTCGAGACGCTCTTTGAAGAGCGTGGACGGCGTTGGCCGGTGATGATTTCCGGAACGATTACTGATGCCTCTGGGCGCACGCTTTCAGGTCAGGTCACCGAAGCTTTCTGGAACTCGGTACGACACGCCAAGCCTTTGCTGATCGGGCTGAATTGCGCGCTCGGTGCTCAAGAAATGCGGCCATACTTGGCTGAGATCTCCCGTATCGCTGACTGTTTCGTGTCGTGCTATCCGAATGCTGGCTTGCCGAATGCTTTCGGCGAATACGACGAAGCCCCAGACCAGACCGCAGCGATTGTGCGCGAGTTCGCCGAGAGCGGCCTGGTTAACCTACTTGGCGGTTGTTGTGGGACGACGCCCGATCACATCCGAGCGATGGCTGCAACGGTCGAGGCGGTCGCGCCTCGGGTGCCGCCGGAGATTGCCGCCGCGTGCCGGCTTTCTGGTCTCGAGCCGCTCGCCATCACGGCCGATTCGCTGTTCGTCAATGTCGGCGAGCGCACCAATATCACCGGCTCGGCGAAGTTCCGCAATCTCATTCGTGACGGCGATTACAACGCGGCGCTATCGGTGGCTCGCCAGCAGGTCGAGAATGGCGCGCAGGTCATCGACGTCAATATGGACGAGGGCATGATCGATGGCCTCGCCGCGATGGATCGCTTCGTCAAACTGATCGCGAGTGAGCCCGATATCAGCCGCGTGCCGATTATGGTCGACTCGTCGAAATTCGAAGTTATCGAGGCTGGCCTGCGCTGCGTCCAGGGCAAGCCGATCGTCAACTCGATCTCGATGAAGGAGGGCGAGGAGAAGTTTCGCGAGCAGGCTCAGCTGTGCCGCAAATACGGCGCCGCTATCGTGGTGATGGCTTTCGACGAGGACGGCCAAGCCGATAATCTCGAGCGACGTAAGGCTATTTGCTCACGGGCCTATCGGATTCTGGTCGATGAGGTCGGCTTCCCGGCCGAAGACATCATCTTCGATCCCAACATCTTCGCGGTAGCTACCGGCATCGAAGAGCACGTCAACTACGGCGTCGATTTCATCGAGGGCACCCGCTGGATCAAGCAGAACCTGCCCGGTGCGTTGGTTTCCGGTGGCGTGTCCAATGTTTCGTTCTCCTTCCGCGGCAACAATGCGGTGCGCGAAGCTATTCACGCGGTCTTCCTGTTCCACGCGATTGCCGCCGGAATGGACATGGGCATCGTCAATGCCGGCGCTCTGGTGGTCTACGACCAAGTAGATGAGCGGCTGCGTGAGCGCATCGAAGACGTCATCCTCAATAGGCGTCCCGATGCCGCTGAGCGATTGCTCGAGATCGCGACCGAGTTCGCCGGTGAAGGCAAGAAGATCGAGGCGCTCAACGACGAGTGGCGCCAGTTGCCGGTTGACGAGCGCATTACGCACGCGCTGGTGAAGGGAATCGACGAGTACGCCGAGACCGACACTGAAGAGCTCAGGACCCTTATCGAGGCCCGGGGCGGTCAGCCGATCGAGGTCATTGAAGGTCCGCTCATGGCCGGTATGAACGTCGTCGGTGACCTGTTCGGCGCCGGCAAGATGTTCCTCCCGCAGGTGGTGAAGTCGGCCCGGGTGATGAAAAAGGCCGTCGCCTATCTCATTCCCTTCATCGAAGCGGGTAAGTCGCCCGAAGATGCTGGTCGTAGCAACGGCAAAGTCATCATGGCGACAGTCAAGGGCGACGTCCACGACATCGGGAAGAACATCGTCGGTGTCGTGCTGCAATGCAACAACTACGACGTCATCGACCTCGGCGTGATGGTGCCTGCCCAGAAAATTCTGGACGCCGCGAAAGAACACGGCGCCGACATCATCGGTTTGTCCGGGCTGATTACGCCGTCCCTTGACGAGATGGTCAACGTCGCGATGGAAATGGAGCGGCAGGGGTTCGATATTCCGCTGATTATTGGCGGCGCGACGACATCACGCGCGCACACAGCGGTCAAGGTCGACCGGAAGTATCACGGTCCGGTGATCTGGGTGAAAGACGCGTCGCGCTCGGTGCCCGTTGTTGCCGCGCTGCTCTCCGACGACCAACGCCCGGGGTTGTTAGCGGACATCGAGACCGACTACAACTCACTGCGAGAGCGGTACGCCGCCCGCGCCGATGCCAAGGTGATGTTACCGATTGACGTCGTCCGCGAAAACCGCACGCCGATCGACTGGACAGGTTACCGGCCACCGCGGCCCCGCTTGCTCGCGCAACAGGCACCAGATGTTCACCACGATGACGAGCGGGCGACTGCTTCCGCGACGCAGTTCGTCAAGACATTCCACGATTACCCGCTCGAAGAACTACGTGAATACATTGACTGGCAGCCATTCTTCAATGCGTGGGAAATGAAAGGACGATTTCCCGACATCCTCAATAACCCGGCATCGGGTGAGGCGGCACGTCGCCTCTGGGACGACGGTCAGGTCATGCTCGATAAACTGATTGCGGAGAAATGGGTTCGCGCGGCCGGCGTATTCGGGCTTTTCCCAGCGAACACGGTAGATCACGACGATATCGAGGTCTACAAGAACGAGGATCGGTTGGAGCTGCTGACGACGCTGAATCAGCTGCGTCAGCAGAGCGAGCATCGCCCTGGCGTGCCGCATCGCTCGTTGGCCGATTTCATCGCACCGAAATCGACTGGCCTGCACGACTATGTCGGTGCCTTCGCGGTGACAGCGGGTCTTGGCGTGACTGAGAAGATTATCGAATTCAAGGCTGCCCTTGACGACTACAGCGCGATCTTGCTCGAATCACTCACCGACCGGTTGGCCGAGGCGTTTGCCGAGCGGCTGCATGAACGCGTCCGCACCGAGTTCTGGGCTTACCGGCCTGATGAGAATCTCGACAATGAATCGCTGATTAAAGAAAAGTATTCCGGTATTCGGCCGGCTCCGGGTTACCCTGCTTGCCCCGAACATACCGAGAAGCAGACCATCTGGGAGCTCCTCGACGTGTACGCGAATACCGGTATCGAGCTGACTGACAGCATGGCGATGTGGCCGGGTGCCGCTGTCAGCGGTCTGTACTTTTCACACCCACAGTCGCAGTACTTCGTCGTCGGGCAGATCGGTCGCGACCAGGTCGAAGAATACGCCAAGCGCAAAGGCTGGACGGTCGCCGAAGCCGAGAAGTGGCTATCGCCCAATCTTGGCTACCGTTCCGACAACGAATAGTTGCTCTAGCCGGTCAGGCCGCGACCCACGATTTTCAGGCATGCGTCGATTAACGCCGTGCGTTCTTCTGGTGGCACCTCAGACATAGGGCCGAGAAGGAGTAGTGCTATGCCGTGTACTACTGCCCAGGCGGTGGTGGCAGCAGCGTCGTATTCGGCGGGATTCAACAAGCCGGTTGCCACTAACCCGTTCAAAGCCTGATGAAGCAGGCCATCGGGGGTGCATGCCTCTTGCGCGCTGTCGGGCTCTGGTCTGGCGGTTTCTTCTGGACAGCTGAACGCGGTGGAGAACAGGCCGGGTTCTTGGAGTGCGTAGAGCACGTATCCGCGGCCGACCGCGAGCAGATTCTCCCGAGCGTCAAGGCCCGGATCGACGCTCGGAACGCACTTAGCGAGCTCGATCCGCATCGAGGCCGCCATTCTGGCCAGCGCAACGCGAGCAACGTCGGCGATGAGATCAGGTAGAGCGTCAAAGTGTCGGTAGGCGGCATTCGGCGAAACACCTACCCGGCGGGCAGCCTCGCGCAGCACGATCGCGGCTGGGCCACCTTCGTGCGCTAGCTCTACCGCTGCCTCGACGAGTGCGTTGCGTAGATCGCCGTGATGGTAAGGGGCTTTTCGGGTTTTGACTGAATTCGCGGAAGTCACAACTGCGATGTTGACACCGTAAACTTTCTGTGGCAAGTTCACGGTGTCAACATCGGAGGAATCGAGGGAGCCGATCATGTTCTATACGCTGGGTTTGGTCATCGTTAGGCGTGCTCGGCTCGTTTTGGCGCTGAGTCTCGCGGTGCTGATCGTGTTCGTGGTGCTCAGTGTCGGGGTCTTCGGCCGGCTGTTGTCAGCCGGGTTCGACGACCCGGCATCGGCGTCCAGTCAGGCCACCCTGCTCCTTGACCAGAAGTTCGGTGGCGAGCCAGACATGATTTTTCTGGTGCACGCGCGGTCGGGCACCGTCAATGGGGGAGCCGCGCGGGCGAGTGGCCAGGCGTTAGCGAGCGAGCTTGCCGCTGACCGCCGGCTAACTGGCGTCATGTCTTACTGGAGCACACGTTCAGCTGCTCTGTGCTCCAAAGACAGTTCGGACGCGCTGATTTTGGCCCGCGTGGTCGGTAACAATAATCAGGCAGGCAGCACGGCGACCGCGATTCTGGCCGACTACGCCCACCTGAATACGTCGGCTATTACGGTGCGGATTGGTGGCGCTCTCGGTACGAATATCGGCGGTCAGGTCAGCAAGGATCTCGCGGTTGCCGAGAGTATCGCCGTCCCGATTACCGTGATCTTGTTGATGATTGTTTTTGGCAGCATGGTCGCGGCCTTGTTGCCGCTGTGTGTTGGGGTGCTCGCGGTTTTCGGCACCTTGGCTGAGCTGAACGTGCTGACTCACGTCACCAGTGTCAGCATCTTCGCGATTAACCTGACCACCGCGCTTGGCCTCGGTCTGGGTATTGACTATGCCTTGTTGATGGTCAGCCGGTTCCGTGAAGAACTGGCTCGAGGTGCCGACGTCGGCGAAGCGGTGGCTCGTACTACTGCCACCGCTGGGCGCACTATCGCCTTCTCGGCGCTGACCGTAGCTGCCGCGCTATCGGCGATGCTCGTTTTTCCGGTCTATTTCTTGAAGTCTTTCGCCTATGCCGGTGTCGGTGTTACCGCATTTGCCGCGCTTGGCGCGTTGCTGGTTTTACCGGCCGTGTTCGCGACCCTTGGGCATCGGGTTAACGCGGGTCGTATTCCTGGTATCACGAGGGTACGTAGCGCGGAAGCGCCATTTTGGGGCAAGCTTGCCGGCGCCGTGATGCGTCGTCCGGTTATCGCGGCGGTGCCAGTTATCGCGGTGCTGCTGTTTATGGCTAGCCCACTATTGAAGGTCAGCTTTGGTACTCCCGACGAACGGGCGTTACCCACCAGTGCGCCAAGTCATCAGGTCGGCGACATCCTGCGCAGCGATTTCAGCACCGCGCCTAATGCCATCGAGCTCATCATTGCGCCAGCCCTATCGCCATCGGTAATCGCTCCGTACGAGCGAGAACTGAACGCGCTGCCTGGTGTACAGAGCATCGAGGACGCCGGCACAGTGTCTGGTACGCAACGACTCACCATCAGTACTGGTCTCGTTAGTACGTCGAATGCGGCTCAGGGCCTCGTCGAGCAAATCCGGCAGGCTGCCGCGCCAACCAATACGCACGTGCTGGTGGGCGGGGCTACCGCCGAGTTGATTGACGCGAAGCACGCCATTAGCTCCAAGCTGCTTCTCGCCGCAGTCATTATCGCTGCCACCACATTTATCCTGCTGTTCTTGTTCACCGGCAGCATCGTGCAACCTATCCGGGCTTTGTTCGGCAACGCGCTTACTCTGGGTGCGACCCTGGGTTCGATGGTGTGGATTTTCCAAGACGGCCATTTCGCGAGCCTCCTTGGTTTCACCCCGACTCCGACTAATACGTCGATGCCGGTGCTGCTGTTCTGCATCGCATTCGGACTTTCGATGGACTACGAAGTGTTCTTGATGAGCCGGATCAAGGAATTGCACGACGGCGGTGCGTCTAACGCGAGTGCTGTGACTGTCGGCCTGGCCCGCACTGGCCGCATTGTTTCTACCGCCGCCGCGCTGCTCGCGGTCAGCTTCTTCGCTTTCGCGACCAGCAAGGTGAGCTTTATTCAGTTCTTCGGTCTGGGTACCGGTTTCGCGATCCTCATCGACGCCACCCTGGTCCGAGGAGTGCTGGTGCCGGCATTCATGCGCGTCTTCGGCGAAAAAAGCTGGTACGCGCCGCCGCTACTTCGTCGTCTGCACAACAAGATCGGGGTTACCGATGCCGAGGCACCGGCTCGCGAACTGCAGACCGCATGACTGGCACTGCAGACCCCATGACTGGCAAGGTCATGGGAATGACACGTGTGCTCTCGCCTCTTCTTCCATTCTGTCCCTGATGTCACAGAGCGCGACCAGTCCCGCTCGCAAACCGGCGAGTTCGGATGTAGAGATTAACTGGGCGAGTTCGGTATCGACAGCTTCGACTCCGGCCAAGATTTCCGCGGCTGCGGCTCGACCCCGATCGGTCACATCGATCAGAATCCGGCGGCGGTCTTCCGCATTGACATCGCGAGTGAGATATCCGCGAATAACGAGGGTGTCGATGAGCTGACTGGCGGCCTGCTTACTGATGCCTAACTGACGAACCAGTTGGCCCGCTGATCCGCCACGGTTGACCATTCCACCTAATACGTAAGAGCCGTTACGCGGGATGTCATCGAATCCGGCGGCTGATAAGCGGTCAGTGATAGCCAGGCCGTAGGATCCCCGCGCCGCGCGCAGGAGCGCGGGGAGTGCGGCCTCGTCGGCAGTGGTGAGATTTTCCATATCCGAAGCCTGCCCCAGCACTTGGAGCTAGTCAACTATCTTGACAGTCTGAAGTGACCAGGAACTTTGAGATGCCGGCAGAGGTCTGGCCAGCGGGTGGTCGGTGACGTGCGAGTAGACAGACATGTTCGGTCGTTAACGACCATCGCGGGTGTGTCACCGTCCCATCAAACGCCCAGTCACCACTAACCTTGGGTCACGATGATGGTGGGTAAGGGCGCGTCGCTGCTCGGGCTGCGAGAACTGAATGCCACAACGGTTCTCGACGTCATCCGAACCCATGCGCCGATAACCCGAGCGCAGGTAGCTCGCCAGGTGGGGTTAACCCGGCCGACGGTGTCGAGTGCGCTGGAGACATTGCTCGAAGCTGGTCTGGTTCGAGAGACGACCATTCCCAAGGGGCAGCTCTCCTACGGGGCGACTTTTTACGAGCTGGCCCCTGATGCCGCCTACCTTGTGGCCTTTGATGTCGACCGCCGCCAGTACCGGGCGGTCCTGGCTGACGCGTCCGGTGCGATCAAGGCGCGCATCGATAGTGCCAGCGGCGCTGCCAACGCGCAGGATGTCGTCGATCGATGTGTCCAGTTGACTCACCAACTCTGCGCGGAAGCAGGAATTTCCCAGCAACAGATAGTGGCTGCGGTGGTCGGCGTTCCGGGCGCCATCGATCCGCGAAGTGGTCGTATCTGGTTGAGCGCCTATGGATTGCTCGACAATTTCGATATGGGTTCGGCAATGACCGCGGCGCTGTCGGTGCCGACTATTGTCGCCAACGATGTGAATCTCGCGGCTATCGGCGAGCATGCCAGTGGCGCGACCAGTTTGGTTAGCGAGTTCGCCTATATCACTATCGGGAAAAACGTCGGTGCTGGAATCCTGATTCGCGGCGACATCGTGCCAGGTTTCCACGGTGCCGCCGGTGAGATCGACGTGCCAGAACGTGGCGCCTATGTTCCCGATAGCCCTGCCGCGGACGCTTTCATTGCGATGGCCAAGGAGCGAATCGCGAAAGCTCAGCCGAACTCGGGACGCGCGTTGACCGCGACACCGGCCTCCGTTTTCGCAGCAGCCCGGGTCGGTGACCCGCTTGCCCTCGACATTCTCGCCGAGGAAGCGATGCGCATTGCCAAGCGCATCACCAGAATCTGCCAAGTCGTCGACGTCGAACTTGTTGTGCTCGGCGGCGGTATTGGGCGACGTTGCGATCTGATTTTGGACGACATCCGAGCTCATGTCGCCAAGCATCTCCCGTTCCCGCCCCGAGTGGTCATCTCGGCTTTGGAAGAACGCCCAGTACTGGCAGGGGCATTAGTGATCGGCGTACGCAGAGCGTGGGCCGAAGTTACCTCAGCTCGACTGGCTCGCGTGATAGCCGGCACTCCCAGCTGATGGCAGTGCGGGACTGCTTGAGCATTCTCGCTACCGGGCCCCATCCATAGGTGCGCTGGCGCCACTTTTGACGCTAGCGCGTTGGGTTGTTGCTGCTAGCAGTGCTCGGGTAAACGCCGGAGCGATCGCGCTTGGCGTGAATCGGGAAAGGGCGATTTCACGGCTCCGAGCGCCAAGCTCAGCCCGACGCGTAGGTGACTGGAGTTCCTTGAGCGCCGCGACGAGCGCCGGTAGCGATTCGGGTTCGACGACGAGTCCGCCGTCGCCGACGGCCCAAGGAAGCGGACCGACTCGACTAACCGCAATCGCTCGCCCGGCTAGCATCGCGCGGATTAGCTTTATCGGTAATTGACCCAGGGCCATGCCCCATGATTGTGAAGCGATTACCACGATATCGGCCTCGGCAACAAGCCGCTGCGCTGTGTCACTATCGACGCTGCCAACCCATTGTTCCCAGGGTTTGGCATCAGGTGGCGCGTTATCGGTGACCAAGAGCCGAAATCCCCGCGACTCAAGGGCTGCTACTGCCTCACGTAAGATCGGCAAACCCTTATGCGGACGATTGGTACCGATGAAACTCACCAATGGACGGTCTGATAAATGCGGTAACCCCGGACCTGAATCGATAGTGGCTTGGGGTACAACTTCTCCACCATAAATACGTTGGAGAATCGGATTACTAGTCAGACACATGTAGCCGCGAGCGATTCGTCGTAGCGATAGTGACGCAGCGACGACTCGTGGTCGGCAGATGGCGTTCACGAGCACGCGAGCCCGGGTGTGTTTCCAGCTGATGCGTACTTCGAGATCGGGGTCGTCGATGTCGACGATGATGGGCCCTGATTCGCCGGCGCGTTCCGCGCGGTGCGCGGCGCCAAGGGTTTCCGCGAATGGCTTGAACGCAACCACCGCGTCACACGTTCGCATCAGGCGTTTCAGCTCGTCGCCGTCGACACGTCGACAGAGCGTCGCGAAATCGGAGTTCGCGAACGGCCCCCAGATCTCGCCCGGCTCGGTCGTGACGACCGAATGCACTTCGTAACCAGCTTCGAGTGCTACCAGGTAAAGACAATGCACTCGAGAGAGTGCATTGCTTGACAACGTACCGGTCAGGAAGAGGAGCGTCATCGGCACCGGAGCGTCGCCTTTCGCGGCTGAGTTGTGGTCACGTCGAGCCTCGGTGGCCCGAGTTCGGTGCGGGTCACCGAGGCTCGACGTCTAGAAGAGTGGGGCGGTTTAGGAGCGGGTCCAACGAATTTCGCGGGTCCAGCGGATTTCACGCATCTGGGTCACCTCCTTTGGCACTGTGGCTCGACG
>OLLX01000057.1_pt1 | contig 46112 bp, 46 predicted proteins | sample 1604651 | NCBI WGS metagenome assembly OLLX01 (sample SAMEA104055725, study PRJEB20765) | soil metagenome | biome: Arctic tundra; feature: Polygonal ground; material: soil | place: USA | collected 2011-09 | depth 0-0.5 m
AGCCGCTGCCGCCGCTGCCGCGTTGGCAGCGTCGATCTGCGCTTGTACGACGCGCTCGGCGGTGACGACTTGCGCGTTCGCGTCCTTGAGGGCGGCCACCTGCTGGGCGAGATCGTTCTGGACGGCGGCGGACGCCGCCGAAGCCTGGATGGTGAGTTGGTTTTGATTCGACAACAAGGTGGCGACGCGGTTCTGGCTGTCCAGCGCTGACGTCGTCGAGCCGTTGACCGAGGCGAGAGTGCGCGCGTCGCCCACGGCCACGGCCTGCAGATCACGTAAGCCGGTCGCGAGTTGGCTGGGATTGGTGTTGTCCAAAACGCTTGCGTAGAGGCCGACGACGCCACCGGTCATGTAGAGCGCGCTGGCCCGACGTCCGATTGTTTCTTGGTCGGTGGTCGCGGTGCTTTGGGCGGCGTCCGCCTGCTCTTGCGCGATACGTTCCTCGACGATGAGTGTGCCGAGTTGGCTTTCGGTGGCGTCGTAGGACTCACTGTCGATTTCGGCCTGAGTTTGTAGCTGATTGACCTTGGCCTGGAGTTGCTGGGCTTGTTTGGTGGCGTCCGTTACGGCAGTGGCGGCGCTAGCGCTTCCTGCGGGGCCGGCGCTACCCGTCGGGCTGGGGCTACCCGTCGCGGCATTCGCGATCGGTAGTTCGACTATTCCCGCGACGATGATGATCGCGGTGATCGTGCATGCGCAGAGCGCGCGCCGGTGCCAGCGGGCACTGCGGCTGACGGGGTGGTCTTTCGCGGCAGTTCGGCTCATGGGGTTGCCTGATAGCGAATGCGAGCTTTGGCCAGTACGTCCGCCCAGGACCGCAGCGGCCCGAGTCGACGCACCAAGACAGTGCTGGCCTGTCGGTGGATCCGCAGCAGAACAGTTCCGTCGGACAGTACTTGCAAGCTGCCCGGGACAAGCGTCTCGCCGTGCTGGGCGATCACTTGCTGCGCGGCGGCCAGTGTTTGCGGGCCATTCCCGTGGGTGCTTTGCCAGACCTGACTAGCGGCTTGGGCGGCGTTCTTCGCGTCGTCGTTCGCGCTGACGTGGGCGAGCCCAATCGAAAGTCCGTCGAAGCCGATGACGGCGACCAGTGCGATTGTCGCGGCGAGACGCGTCAACCAGCCGAGGATCACGTCGCCTTGGTCGTACGCGACGTGCTCAGCTCTACTATGAATGCGCCCAAGAGCTGGAGCTCCGCGCTTACGACCGGTACTCAGTGTCCTTCACCTCGACAGATGAATCGGCTGAAACGTCGCGGTGCTTAAGGCTTCTGGCGTTTAGGCGGATCTTTCGGCGTAGCGCCGATCAGCCGATCGGCGCAGTAGCGCGGGGGCAGGTCAGCCCAAGTCGGGTCAGCCCAGACGGGCGCGGACCGCTCCGACGAGCTGGGTGATTTCGCCGATCCGCATCCGTCGGCCGAGCGAGACCAATACGACCAATCCGATACCAGTTCCGGCAAGGAGGCCGACCAGCGAGCCGGCGAAGCCTGCGCCGAGCAGACTTTGGGCTAGCCGGGCCAGCCCCAAAGCGATTGCGCCGGCAATTGCGGCAGCGATCATGAGCCGAACATAAGTGCGTATGACGCGGTAGCTGTCGAGACCACCGATCCGGCGTCCGAGAGAACGGCTGGTCATCACCAGCGCGACCCAGTAAGAAGCTCCGAAGCCGAGGGCAAGGCCGACCACCCGCCACTTCGGAGCCAGCAGCTCGTACAGGACGACGTCGGCGGCGATGTTGACGGCTGTCGCGGCGATGTTGATCAGCGCTGGTGTCTTGGTATCGCGCAGTGCGTAGAACGCTCGCAGTTGCAGTTGGAAGGCCGCGAACGGCACGAGTCCGAGCGCGAAAGCCATCAAGACGTAGCCGATGTAGTGGGCATCGGCCGGCGTACTTCGCCCATGTCGCAGTGCCACGATCGCGATTTGCGGGGCAAGCGCGAGGATGGCGGCTACGGCTGGCACCACAGCGATCGCCGTCATCCGCAACCCCGACGAGAGATCGGCTCGTACCGAGGCGAAGTCTCCGTTTACCGCGTGAGTGCTCATCCGCGGCAACAGCGCGGTGATCACCGAGACGGCCACGATTGCATAGGGCAGCTGGAACAGCTGATAAGCCGAGGAGTACGCCGTGTAGCCAACCCCGGCGGCGATGTGATGGGCGGTGGCGGCTCGCTCTGAGGCGCCACCCAAGTTGGTGATCACCACGAGGCCGATCTGATTGACCGCTACGTACAGAAGCACCCAGCCGCCGAGCCGACCCATCTGCCCGAGGCCGACGCCGCGCCAATCGAACCGAGGCCGGTAACGGAAGCCGACCGCTCGCAGCGACGGCCAGAGCGCCACCGTCTGAAGAATCACGCCCGCTGTCGTTCCGACGCCGAGCAACGTGCGTTGACCGGAGGTCAATCCGACCGTCGGGGTGCCTGAGGTGATCGAGATGAAACTGACACCAACCGCGATCATCACCACGTTGTTCAGCACTGGAGCCCACATCGGCGCCGCGAACTTACCTCGCACGTTCAAGATTGCGCTGATGGTGGCGCTCAGGCCATAGAAGAAGATCTGTGGCAGAAAATAGCGCGCGAAGATGACCGCGAGCTGATGCTGCGGCTGGCTGAAGCGGCTGGCATAGAGATCGACGATCAGTGGCGCCGCGACCACCGCGATTACCGTGCAGGCACCGAGCAGGACTGCCACGATCGTAAGTAGCCGCTGGGCGTACGCCTCGCCGTCGTCGGCGTCTTCGCGCGCGGCATTCACCAGTAGCGGTACCACCACGCTGGTCAAAATGCCGCCGAGCAAGAAGTCGTAGATGGCGTTCGGCACCGTGTTCGGGACGTTGTACGCGTCTCCGAGTTGGCCGGAGCCGAGCGCGGCCAGCAAAACCAGGGTGCGGAGAAAGCCGGTACCTCGCGAGGCGATCGTGCCGACCACCATCACGCCGGTCGAGCGGAGCACGCTAGGTGCGGATGAATCCGGCGGTGAGGCCTTAGCGGCTTGTTTGGTCACGACGCCGTCTCGGCGGCCGCAGTTGCTTGCTTCGGCGGGTTTGCCCTGCGGCGAAAGCGTCGAATCAACCGGATCGCTGACAGCAGAAACAGCAGGCCGGCGGCTCCACCGGCGATGGCGATTGCTCCGGTGCCATACACCGTGGAGTTCATCTCGAAAGTTATCGGCTCCCCGAACAAGCGCGGGGTGGTCTCCGGCGTCATCAGTTGCGCGCTTACCTCGAACCGGCCGTTGGTGCGGGGTTCGACGGTGATCAGCGCGGTGTGCCGGGTGCCGTTGCCATCAACGGTGAAGCTAGGAACAGGCTCAACTTTGAGCCTCGCGGTGTTCGTCGCGCCCAGTTGGAGAGCGACCGTGATCGGGTCGGGCAAATTGTTGACGACGGTGACCGGAATCTTGTCTTTACCGCTGGTGAGCGTGATGAGCCTCGGATTGCTGATCGACACTTTCGAGGTCAAAGTCCGCAGGTCTGTTTTCGCCGCGCCGCGGATGTTCGCGGCGAATGCCGGCTGGTCTCGCAGTTCCGCCGATTCGGCGCGGAGCAAGGACGTGCTGGCCGTAGTCAGGAACGGCTCGGTCGTGCTCGATCCGAGAATCGATCCGAAGGAATCGAGCCCTTGTCGTAGCCCGCCGATCTCCGCCAACCCCGACGTCGGTAGCTCCGCCGCGCGCGCGGCGCCTGGGTATACCAGCGGACTACGCGCCACGCCGTCCGCTGGTTGGCTCGTGATGGCAGACAGGTCGACGCCACGTAGCCACGGCACCGAGCCGCTGTCGGCAAGAAGGTCGCGCGCGAACGCGGGGTTGGGGTTCCACGTTCGAGGTGGGGCGATGACGACGGAGCTGCCAGCGCCCGGTCGCTGTTCGGTGATCAGCATGGTCTGGGCGAGGAACAGTTGTTCGGCCGCGCGGAGGCCGCCGGGGACGGTTGTGGGATTAGCGACCAGAGAATCGATGTCTGAGTCGGTCAGTACCGCGCCGACCGGGCCGGATGCGGTCTGTAGGTCGGCACGGATACCGGGAATCAGGTTCGGATCGCGCGGGGGTAGCGCGGTGTCTCCCAAGACGACAGTCCCGACCAGATCACCGGCCAGGTCACTGAGCGTCGATTCATCGATCACGCCGCCCACCGGCCAGACCACCCCGGACAGCACTCGCGCGTCGATCTCCGAATCGAGCGTGGACAGGCCGGTCGAGCGGGCAATATCGATTTCGCGGTCAAGCCCGGCGCGGTCGAGGGCGACGATATCGGCGTCCCCGTAGGGAACTCCGATCACTGCCGAGTGAGGATCTTCGGCGGAGGCTCGCAGTTTGGTCAAGAAGGCGGCCGCGACGTCGGCACCAGTTCCCGCTGTCGTCCTCGTGCCGTTAGCCACTCGATAGGTACCCGGTTGAGCTTTCGGTGCGACGACGGAAGCTGCCATCACGACGGCGTCGTCCACCAAGGCTGGGTCGAGGGCATAGGTGATGGGCACCGGCGCGGTGGTCGCGATCGACAGCAACGAGCCGACCCGCCCGGTCGGCGCGAGATCTTTCGCGAGCGCATCGTTGCTGAACGTCGTGCCGATCGAGCGGTGGATTCCGTCGATGAGTGGCCACAGCCAGCTGATATCGGTCTGAGCAAACTGGGCGTTGGTCGGCATCCAGGTCAAGAAGGTCGGTAGCCGAGTGCGTAGTCGGCCGCCGTTTGTCGCTGTGGTGCCAGCCTCGATTTCGATGGGATAGACGCCGAAGTCGGCGCTGTCGTCGGGCAAGCCAAGATTTCGGACGGGCACCGAGATATGCCAGCTGACCGACCCTCCGGGTGCGAGGTCGCCGAGAATCTGCTGGGTCGATAGCAACACCGCGCCGGTGATGGTGTTCGGGTCGCTGTCGTGATCGAGGTCGTAGCGGGTGCCGACCCGCTGCGAAGACGTGCGCAACACCACCGAGACATTGGTCAAGGACACACCCGAGGTATTCAGCAGCACGCCGTCTACCGTCACCGTGTCAGCTGGTTTGACGACCTTGGGTTCCAGCGAATCCAAGGTGATCTTTACCCGGTTGGCGGCATCCGATCCCGAGCCGGCCGTCGACGCTGTTGTCGAGCCAGGCGTTGAACTCGACGCCGTTGTCGTGGCGTGGGCGGGTAGCCCTGGGGTTGTCACGCCGAGACCCACTATGGCGCAGACGGCCGCGAAGAGGGTGGTAACCCGAGCCCATTGCGAGGGTGACGCCGTCATGACACGGTCACGCGATGTCCGCAAGCAACGTCGGCACCTGATCGACGAGGCGGCGCTCGTCGTCGTACGCCAAACGTTGTGCGAGTTCTCCCAGCGGCACCCAGGCCACTTCGACGACCTCGATGTCTTCGTCGGAGAGCTGACCACCTACGGCGAGCAATAAGTAGTGGTGCACCGTCTTGTGAATGCGCCGGCCTTCGGCAACGAACCAGAAATCGATGACGCCGAGCGGGGCAACTACCCGGCCGGCAATACCGGTCTCTTCGGCGACTTCGCGGACGGCGGCTACCTCGGGTGTTTCACCCTGCTCGACATGACCTTTCGGTAGCGACCAGATCAATCGACCGCGCCGATCATGCCGCGCGATCAGTGCCGCGCGTTGGCCGAACTTGCCATTCTCGACGACAAGGCCGCCGGCCGAGGTCTCTTCGACGCGCGGAAGACGTGAGTCAGCTCTCGGGCGGCGTCCAGACGGCACCGTTCGATCGTAATGCGAGGCCACCGTGGTGTCGCGTCGCACCCGCGCCAGCAGACGATGCGGGTCCTACTGCGGCGAGTTGGGGTTCAGGCTCGGTGACGCGGTTCTCGACGCGTGGCTCGTCGAGAACGAGGGTGGCAAGTTCGCCGAGAGGTCCAAGCAGTCGAGCCTTGCTGGTGTCGAGCAGGTCGCTGGCCCGGATGGCCAGCGCGGTTCCGCCATCACCTGTCGCGGTGTAGACCACATTCATGCTGAGTTCGGCGAGATTGGGTGTCGCGACGACCACGATGTCGGCCGGTAGTAGCAGCGGCGCGAGATGGCTCGCCAGATAGTCGGTGTGACTGCTCACCAGTTCCGGTCCAGCCGGTCGAACCTTCACGCTGGCCCGCGCCGGCCGGCGGCTTCGGCGACGAGCCAGGGTTGATCCTGACGGGGCGGTCTCGGAGAGAAAGGTCTCGATCGCGACGATCAACCGCGGGTCGGACGGCGCGATATCGGCGGTCGCCAGCGCGAGGATGAACCGCTCATCTCCGGCGCCTTCGACTTCGAAGAGATGCGCGAGCACGCACCGGTCAGGCCCGATGCTGAGCGATTCAGGTAGCTGGGCTGCGGTCGGCTCCGCGCGGCGGATCCGCACGATCTCGTGGTGGATGTCATGGGCTAGCAGATGCTGGTGGATGTCCAGTGGACCAAGCATGTCGACCTCGCTCATCCACCGTGTGAACAGTGACTTCGTCAGATAGGGGGTCTTACCTTGCGGAAGTCTTTTGAATCGGGGTCAGCACGTGAATCGACGTCCCTCAGTCTTGCTTGGTATCAACGTACGCTGCCCACTAAGCGATGTGAATGTACCGAAGCATCCTTTTTTGTACTTGGCTTTTGTACCGGGCAGGGCTCTCGGCTCGCGCCGGCTGTCAACGGGAGGATCTTTGCGGTCGGGGCGGGCGCTCCGACCGAGCCTGGGCTTACAGTAGTGACCCGTGTCTGCCTACCGTGACGTCGCCGCCGCACCGGATGATCCGGCCGGTGCGGACATCGAGATTCCCGCCACACCGAAGTTGTCCGCCGTCCAGCATGCGGCGATCACCGATCTGCTGCGGATTTCTCCGCTCGTCGACGAGCTTGGTGAGCTGTTCGCGCACGCGGGTCATGAGTTGGCGTTGGTCGGCGGCTCAGTCCGCGACGCGCTGCTGGGGCGTTCTGGTGATGACCTCGATTTCGCGACTAGCGCGCGACCCGACGAGGTGGTCCGGATCGCCGGCGGGTGGGCCGACAGCAAATGGGAGACCGGCATCGGGTTCGGCACGGTTGGGCTGCAGAAAAAAGGACTGCGGTTAGAGGTCACGACTTACCGGTCGGAGATCTATGACGACCAGTCGCGCAAGCCGACCGTGACCTACGGCGATTCCTTGCGCGATGACCTGCATCGACGTGACTTCACCATTAATGCGATGGCCGTCAGCGTGCCCGACCATGCTTTTCATGATCCGTTTCGCGGTCTGGCTGACCTGGCTATGGGGATTCTTCGTACCCCAGGCAGGCCGGAGGATTCATTCGGCGATGATCCACTCCGGATGCTGCGGGCCGCGCGGTTCGCGTCGAAGTTGTCGTTTACCGTCGACCCGACGGTCATTGTCGCGATGACAGAGATGGCCGACCGGATCTCGAAGGTGTCCGCCGAGCGGATTCGCGACGAGATATCCAAGCTGTTGATGGCGGGCTCGCCTCGTAGCGGTTTGACCCTGCTCGTCGATACCGGCCTCGCTGAGCGAGTGCTGCCGGAAGTGCCCAAGCTGCGGCTCGAGACTGACGAGCACTTCCGGCACAAGGACGTTTATGAGCATTCGCTGACCGTGCTCGAGCAGGCCATCGATCTCGAAGACGACGGCCCTGACCTGGTGCTGCGGTTAGCGGCGCTGCTGCACGACGTAGGTAAGCCGGCGACTCGGCGCAAAGAACCCGGCGGCCGGGTGTCGTTTCATCATCACGAGGTCGTCGGCTCCAAGATGGTGCGCAACCGATTGTCCGCGCTGAAATACCCGAAAGACATTATTTCGGACGTCGCGATGCTCGTGGAGCTACATCTGCGTTTTCACGGCTACGGCACCGGTGAGTGGACCGACTCCGCCGTCCGACGTTATGTGCGTGACGCTGGTCCGCTGCTTGACCGGCTACACAAGCTGACCCGTTCCGATTGCACGACCCGCAACAAGCGCCGAGCCGCCGCGCTATCGGCGGCTTACGACGACCTTGAGGAACGGATCGGGCAGCTTCGGGAGCAAGAAGAACTCGATGCGCTGCGTCCTGAACTCGACGGATTCGAGATCGGGGCCGTGCTCGGCATTCCACCGGGGCCAGATGTTGGTCGCGCCTACCGATTCCTTACCGAACTTCGCATCGAGCGCGGCCCGATCGGCAAGGAAACCGCTACCGAAGTGCTGCGCGGTTGGGCGAAGGAACACAAAATCAGCCCCGCTGGCGCTGTCCCCGCCGGGCCGGTCGACCCTGCCTGACGGGCAAGGCCGACCGGTAAATCTCAACGGTCGATGGTTCCGGCGATGAAGTCGGCGACAGCTTGGCGCGCGTCGTCGTCGCTGTATTGCACCGGCGGGCTCTTCATGAAGTAGCTGGACGCCGAATGGATCGGGCCGCCGATACCGCGGTCCTTGGCGATCTTGGCCGCGCGCACCGCGTCGATGATGACGCCGGCGGAGTTCGGGGAATCCCACACCTCGAGCTTGTATTCGAGGTTGAGCGGGGTGTCGCCGAATGAGCGACCCTCAAGACGCACGTACGCCCACTTGCGGTCGTCGAGCCACGGCACATAGTCGGACGGGCCGATGTGCACGTCGGCCTTAGCCATCTCGTGCGGGATCTGCGAGGTAACCGATTGGGTCTTGGAGATCTTCTTCGACTGCAAGCGCTTGCGCTCCAACATGTTCATGAAGTCCATGTTGCCGCCGAAGTTCAGCTGGTAAGTGCGCAGCAACTCCACGCCACGGTCTTCGAACAACTTGGCCATCACCCGGTGGGTGATCGTCGCGCCAACCTGGCTCTTGATGTCGTCGCCGATGATCGGCAGGCCGGCGTCTTCGAACTTCTTCGCCCAGGTCGGGTCACTGGCGATGAAGACCGGCAGCGCGTTGACGAAGGCAACACCCGCATCGATCGCGCACTGCGCGTAGAAGCGGTCTGCCTCTTCGGAGCCAACCGGAAGATAAGAGACCAGGACATCGACTTTGGACTCTTTGAGCACTTGGACGACATCGACCGGGATCTCGTCGGACTCCTGGATGGTCTCGCGGTAGTAATCGCCGAGGCCGTCATAGGTATGACCGCGCTGCACCGTGATGCCGGTGGGCGGCACGTCGCAGAACTTAATCGTGTTGTTCTCGCTGGCGCCGATCGCGTCGGCGAGATCTTGGCCGACCTTCTTGCCGTCGACGTCGAACGCGGCGACGAACTCGACGTCACGCACGTGGTAGGGCCCGAACTGCACATGCATCAGGCCTGGGACGCGATCTTGCGGGTCGGCGTCCTTGTAAAACTCGACCCCTTGGACCAGCGATGCGGCACAGTTGCCGACGCCGACGATAGCTACCCGAACCGAACCCATGAGGAGTTCTCCTTCTTTTGACGACCCCGTCGGGGTCAGTTGTTCTTGGCTGCGGACGACGCGGCGATCTCGCTACGGCGTCCGGTTTGGCGCTCTGTCTCGATCAACTCGGTGAGCCAGCGGACTTCGCGCTCAACGGATTCGAGCCCGTGCCGCTGCAATTCGAGGGTGTAACTGTCGACCCGCTCGCGGGTTCGCGAGACCGACGTCTTGACGTGGTCAACGCGCTCTTCGAGCTTGCTACGCCGGCCTTCGAGAATCCGCATCCGCACGGCCGCGTCTGTTTGCGCGAAAAAAGCGAAGTGGACGCCGAAGTTCTCGTCTTCCCACGACGACGGACCAGCCTCGGAGAGCAGATCTTGCAGATGCTCTTTACCCTCGGCGGTGAGCCGGTAGACGATCTTGCTCCGGCTACCGTCGGACTCGCCTTCGACGCTGGCGTAGCCACTGGCGAGAAGCTCTTTGAGGCAGGGGTACAGCGAGCCGTAAGAGAATGCCCGAAACGCCCCGAGCATGGTGTTCAGGCGCTTGCGCAGTTCGTAGCCATGCATAGGTGACTCATGCAGCAACCCGAGCACGGCGAGTTCGAGTACGCCGGAGCGCCCCGATCGCCGGGTTTGGGTAGCTTGAGGCACGTCGACTCCGATGCTGGAATTCTGCTGACTCGCGGTAAGACCTATCGGCACGGTGTACTCCCCCGGTGTACTCCCCTGATGTATCGGCCCGATACATCGCAACGATACGGACAGTTCCCCATGAACGCAAACAGCGGAGCCATAAAGGACGCGCGTGTCGTCAGGGCCGGCCGCGGCTGAGAGCCTGAGTTGGGCTCGGTCGGCGTAGGGTTATTTGGGTGGAAACAGTGCGCTCGCGGGTCGACTACTCGCTTGCCAAGCGAGCCGCGCTCGTCTCGTTGTTCTGGGGCGGCGCGACAGCGACCGACGTATGTGATGCTCACCCTTATCTGTTGCGCGCCGCCAAACATCATGGCGAACCGACCGATGAGGAGTGCCCGGTCTGCCACAAAGACAAGCTGACTCACGTCACCTATACCTATGGTGACGCGCTCGGGCAGTACGACGGCCGGATCAAGGCCACTCGTGAGCTGGAGCAGATGGAACAGGAGATCGAAGAGTTCAGGGTCTATGTCGTCGAGGTCTGCCAAAGCTGCGGATGGAACCATCTGACGTTGTCATACGTCCTCGGCCACGGACGCGCACCCGAGCGAACCACGGCACGCAAGCCTCGCAAAGAGGCGAGTCGCGCCGTCCGGAGCTGATCGGGTCGTGGCTTTCGAGCTTTTCCTATCCCGGCGATTCGAGCCGGCCGATGATTCGTGAGGTCGTGTGAGGATCGACTACCCGCGCGCCGGACGCCGGGGCGTGCGCCGTCTGCTGCCGTCGTGGCGGCAATGGTTTGGGTTGGCAGGTCTGGGCGTGTTCGTGCTCATCGGCCTTTTCGCGATCGGTTATGCCCTGGTCAGGGTGCCGTCGCCGTCCAGTATTTCGGTGGCCCAATCGGCATCGGTGTTCTATGCGGACGGTAAAACCCCGTTGGGTCAGGTAGGGGCGCGCAACCGTGAGGCGGTCGCGCTGGTGAAGGTGCCGCCGGGCGTACAGCGGGCGGTACTCGCCGCTGAAGATCGGAATTTTTACTCAGAGCAAGCCGTCTCACCAACCGGCATCGCGCGGGCCCTGTTGGTCGATCTCAAGGATCGCGACTTTGTCGAAGGCGGCTCGACGATCACCCAGCAATATGTCAAGAATGCCTATCTGACTCAGCAGCGCACGCTAACTCGAAAGCTCAAAGAATTCTTCATCGCGATCAAGATTGGCCACACGCATAGCAAGTCGGAGATTCTGCAAGACTACCTCAACACGATTTACTTCGGCCGCGGCGCTTATGGCATTCAGGCCGCCTCGAAAGCCTATTTCGGTAAAGATGTCAGCGCGTTGACGCCAGAAGAAGGCGCCGTGCTGGCGGCGTCCATTCAAGCGCCGTCGTATCTTGATCCGGCTCTGCATTTGGCCGCCGCGAAGTTCCGCTGGAATTACGTGCTTGACGGGATGGTCAAGAAAGGCTGGATGACGGCCGCCGCTCGAGCGGCAGCGGTTTATCCCACCGATATTCAGTCAGCGACGGCAAGTAGTGATCTGAGTGGGCCGAATGGTTACCTCTTGGCTACCGTCGAGACCGAACTTGAGTCGCACGGCATATCGGAGAACCAGATCAATCGCGGGGGCTTGAAGATTGTCACCACCTTCGATCAGTCAGCTCAGCAAGCCGCTCTCGCGGCGGTCAACGAATTCGTGGGCGATGGAAAAGTTCCAGCCGACGTACGGACAGCGATGATCGCGGTGCAGCCGGGTACCGGGAAGGTTCTCGCGATGTACGGCGGCAGTGATTACTTGACGCAGCCGTTCAACGAAGCTACCCAATCTATTCCGCAGATGGGGTCGACCTTCAAGGCCTATGTTTTGGCTGCCGCGCTGAAATCGGGCATTCCTTTGACTCGGACGTTCAGTGGGAGAACCCCGCAGACGATCGATGGGCAGCATTACTCTAACGACAGCGGTGAGCAGTTTGGTCAGATCAATCTGATTACCGCGATAGCGAAGTCGGTTAACACCGTCTTCGTGAAACTCGGCGTGACTGTTGGTGTCGATAAAGTCGCCGACGCTGCCTACGCCGCAGGGTTGCCGAAATCGACTGCCTTATCGAGGAATGGATCGATGATGCTCGGTAGTGATTCCGCGCATCCGATTGATGAGGCGGCCGCTTACGCGACATTCGCGGCTGGTGGAAACTATGTACAGCCCTACGTCGTCCAAACTGTCACCGACGGGTCAGGGAACACGCTGTATTCGGCTAAGCCGGCAACGAGTACACCGTTCTCGACACGTGTCAGTTCTGATGTGACGTACGCGTTGGAGCATGTCATTACCGGTGGCACTGGCACGTCCGCCGCGATCGGACGCCCAGCAGCCGGCAAGACAGGTACCTCGTCGAGCAACGAATCAGCCTGGTTCGTCGGTTATACCCCGCAGCTCTCTGCGGCCGTAGCGATGTTTCGTGACAACAACGTGCCTCTGAAAAATATCCGTGGGTACAGTCAGATTTACGGTGGCACCTTGCCGGCGTTGATGTGGGCGGCGTTTATGAAGGCCGCGTTGGCTCACACCAAGGTCGTGCCTTTCCCAACGCCGGCTGAGTTCGAACCACGGGCGACGCCGTCTCCGGTGGTCAGCAGTCCGCCGCCGAGTTCGTCACACTCGGCCACGCCGTCGGGGTCACTGCCGGCTAATTCGCCGATAGTGTCGCCGGTCGGATCTGTCTCTGGTTCGCCGTCGTCCAGCTCGTCTAACTCACCGACCACGTCTGGGGGGCAGATCACACCCACCGGGACACCAACGCCGGGAGGGTTGCCACCGCCGGCGTCAGCCAAGGCGGGTTTGCCACCAGCCGACACGCCGCTTGTCGATCCGGCGGCCTCGGCTCGTTAGCGATTGCGGTGAAGAGGATGAAGAGATAGGCGAGTGGCTCTCGTGTCGCGTCGTCCCGAGCGGTTAGGTTCTCACCATGAACGACGTCAGCGCGGTGGTCGCGCCCACGCTTGATGATCCGGTTATCGCTGGTGCCAGCCCGGCATTCGGCGGGCCGCTTGGTCGGCACGCGCTTATCGGCAGCTCATGGTGGACGCCGCTGCGGGTGTTGATAGGTCTGGTGCTCATCGCGAGTGTGTTGGGATATCTGCAGAAGTATCCGTGCCGAGACCAACCCTGGAACAGCGGTTTTCAGTACAGCCACGCGTGTTACAACGACATATACCCGCTGTACTCCTCGGAGGGCTTGGCCGCGGGCTTGCGGCCTTACCTCGATCCGCATGGCACAGGTCACAATCAGCAGGTCGAATACCCGGTGCTGATTGGTGCCGCGATGCAGATCGGCGCGGAGGCGGTGAAGCCGTTCCAGGTGGCGAGCCGGGCTCGCCGTTTCGTCGACGTCACCTGGATCATGATGACGATCGCCGCGGTGATCGCGGTGATCGCAACCGCGCTTACCGCTGGCCGTCGTCCCTGGGACGCCGCCATGTTGGCAACCGCGCCGGGCCTGATTTTGGCCGGTCTGATCAACTGGGACATGCTTGCCGTCGCGCTGACTTCGCTGGCGATGCTCGCCTGGGCCAGGCGACATCCGGTGCTCTCCGGCGTTTTCTTCGGTCTAGCGATCGCTACCAAATTCTACCCAATCATCTTGTTCGCGCCGCTGTTTTTGCTTTGCCTGCGGGCTCGCCAACTCAAAGCGTTCTTTGCCTGCCTGTTCGGGGCAGCGCTGGCCTGGGCAGTGGTCGACGTACCGATCTGGATCAAGGCGCCGTCAGGATTCGGCTACTTCTACAGTTTTAGCAAGTCACGCGGCGTCGACTGGGGCTCGATCTGGTACGCGGCGTCTCAGATCACTCACCACAGCGTCTCTGTGGCAAAGGTCAATGATTACGCAGCCGTGCTGTTTATGATCGCGTTGGCGGGGATCGGCGTCCTTGTCTTGGGCGCTCCTCGGCGACCTCGATTGCCGCAGGTGTTCTTCCTGACGATGGTGGCATTCGTGGTCGTCAACAAGGTCTATTCGCCGCAATACGTGTTGTGGCTGTTGCCTCTCGCCGTGCTTGCGCGGCCGCGTTGGCGAGCATTCTTGGTATGGCAGACGGGGGAGATTCTTTATTTCTTGGGCATCTGGCTGTACCTGCTGAATATCACTCGCCCTGGCAAGGGTCTGGAGTTCGCGCCGTACGCGATCTCACTCGCCGCTCGTGACTTGACGGTGATCGGGCTCGCGGTGCTCGTCGTGATCGACATCTTGCGACCCGAGCATGACGTGGTGCGCGCCGATGGGATCGATGATCCGGCTGGCGGGGTGCTTGACGGATCCGGACAAGTTTGGCAGGGCGGGAGCGCGTTGGTGCCGGTGCCGGCTTGAGTTGATGGAGGCCGGATTTCAGGTTGGCGGCACCGGGTTGTTATCCTGCGGTGTTGCTCGACGCAACGAACCCTCCTGTCACGGATCGACCGTGGCCGCTTAGACCGAAGGAGGTCGGTTCACGCATGCGTCGTTATGAACTCATGGTGTTGCTCGATCCCGAAGTAGAAGAGCGCACCGTAGCGCCGTCCCTTGACCAGTTTCTTGGGGTAGTACGCCAAGACGGCGGTACCGTCGAGAAGGTCGACATCTGGGGCCGCCGCCGCCTCGCGTACGAGATCAACAAGAAGACCGAAGGCATCTACGCGATCATCGATCTCGTCGCCGAGCCGGCGTCTGTGAAAGAACTCGATCGGCAGTTGAACCTCAACGAGACCGTGCTGCGCACCAAGCTCATGCGACCGGAAGCCCACTAGCCATGGCCGCCGGAGACACGAACATCACCCTCGTCGGCAACCTGGTTGACGATCCGGAGCTGCGGTTCACCCCGAGCGGGCACGCGACCGCGCGTTTCCGGATCGCTTCGACGCCGCGGTTCTTGGACAAGACGTCGAACGAGTGGAAGGACGGCGAAAGCCTCTTCCTGACCTGCAACGTGTGGCGGCAGGCGGCGGAGAACTGTGCCGAGTCCCTCACCCGGGGCATGCGGGTCATCGTGCAGGGCCGGCTCAAGCAGCGGTCATATGAGACCAAAGAGGGCGAGAAGCGCACCGTCTTCGAGGTCGAGGTCGACGAGGTCGGCCCGTCGCTGCGTAATGCCAGTGCCAAGGTCACCAAGGCTGCCCGTGGTGCGGGCGGCGGCGGTTTCGGTGGCGGTTCTTCATCTGGTGGTTCGAGTGGTCCCGCTGATGATCCGTGGTCGACGCCGGTAGCGGCGTCCAGCGGATTCTCCGACGAGCCTCCGTTCTAGGTCGCCTACTTCCTTCCTGATCTTTTCCCTGTCTTTTACTGCCTTTCCCGCCCGAGCCGCGAGGTCGCGGGCGCACACATTCTGGAGTGCACGCAATGCCGAAGGTTCCACTTCGTAAGCCGAAGAAGAAGGTCTGCGTCTTCTGCAAGGAGAAAATCTCCTATGTCGATTACAAAGACACCAACCTGCTGCGCAAGTTCATCTCCGATCGCGGCAAGATCCGCGCTCGTCGGGTGAGCGGCAACTGCACGCAGCACCAGCGCGACGTCGCTACCGCGGTTAAGAACAGCCGCGAGATGGCGCTGCTGCCTTACACCAGCGTCGCGCGCTGAGAAGGGACTGGCCAACACAATGAAGCTCATTCTCACCGCCGAGGTCGGTAAGCTCGGCGTCGCTGGCGACCTCGTCGAGGTCAAAGACGGTTACGGTCGCAACTACCTGGTTCCGCAAGGTCTCGCGATGCGCGCGACCCGTGGTGCGGAGAAGCAGGTCGCCTCGATGAGGCGTGCCCGCGAAGTCCGCGAGGTACGCGACGTTACTCATGCCCGCGAGATCAAGACCCAGCTCGAAGGGCTCTCGATCACGCTGGCCACTCGTGCCGGAACGGCTGGCCGGCTCTTCGGCTCAGTGACGGTGTCCGATGTTGTTGGCGCGGTCAAAGCAGCTGGCGGACCAGTTCTCGACAAGCGTCGCGTCGAGTTGCCATCGCCGATCAAGACCTTGGGCAAGCACCACTTCGTCGTCCGCATCCACAGTGATGTCTCAGCCAAGGTGCCCTTCGAGGTCGCCGCAAGTTAGGTTCTCCGCGTGGGTTTCCGCGCATTTGGGAGGGGCGGTCCGTTCTTCGGGTCGCCCCTCCTGGTTCTTGGCGTGATCATGCGCAAATTCGTCATGGCAGAGGCACCAGGTGACGAATTCCTGCATGATCACGAGGCTTGGCCTGCAAGGTCACGAGGCTTGGCCTGCAAGGTCACGACGCTTGGTTCGGCTTCGTAAGGCCGCGGCCACCGTCGCGACGAGTTCGTCGGGTCGGCCGAACACATCGGACGACGTGAAGCGGAGTATGGCGAAGCCCGCCGCCGTCAGCCTCGAGCCGCGGCGGATGTCATGGGCGAACTGAGCGCGATCGATGCGATGTTGATCGCCGTCGTACTCGACAAGTAGCCGCGCCTCGCGGAAGTACAGATCAGCGCGTGCGAGGAAGCATCCTTCGAGGTCGTACAGATTGACATTAACCTCTGGTGCCGGCAGGCCGGCGTCCAGTAGTAGGACGCGAAGGATGCTCTCCATCGGCGATTCCGAGCGGGGATCCGCTGATCGAAGGGCCGCCCGAGCTCGATCGTTGCCGCGATGTCCGGATCGCTTCTCGATGGCGAGTGCTAGTTCGTCGTGGTCGGCCAAACGTGCGCGCAGGATTGTATCGATCATCGCGACGAGGAACGGTCGTTTCGTCGTCTCGGCATGGTCGAGGAAGGTTCTTACTGCCGACGTGAATCGGATGTTGCCGAGCATCCAGATTTCGGCTTCGGTGATTTCGCGGAGGTGGCCTCGCATGCCTCGGCGGCGGATTGCCGTTAGTGGCGGAGACACCGTGACGTGGATTCGTTGATCGCTGTCCTGAGCCGGTAAGTCCAAGATTCGAGCGGCGGTCAGATCACTGAAAACGGCGGAATCTGGCAGCACCAACCGCGCCGCGTTGCACTGTTCCAGCAGGTTACGTGGGGCAGCGGTGAGGTGGACACCGTGAAAAGGAGAGATGAAGCGGGCGCCTTCCAGTTGGGTGGCAGTCACACCGAGGCGTGCTGCTTCCGCGCTCCGGAACGGACCTGCTTGTAGTTCCGGCGGGACCGGACGTCGTGATGGCATGACTTTACTGTGGGAGAAACGCCCCCGATGGCTCGACGGTTATCCACACCCAGGCCGTGGATGGCACGGAGCGGCGGGCAGGAATGGACGGCGTTACGACCAGGTGAGGCCGGTGAGGCGTTCGTAGGCCTCGACATATTTCTCACGGGTCTTGGCCACGATGTCGTCGGGGAGGCCAGGCGGGGCATCAGCCGACGAGCGATCCCAGCCGGACGCCGGCGAGACCAGCCAATCGCGCACGTACTGCTTGTCGTAGGAGACCTGGGCGTGACCCGGCTCCCATGACGTTGCAGGCCAGAAGCGCGATGAGTCGGGGGTGAGTACCTCGTCGGCCAACACGATGGTTCCATCGGGGCGTCGTCCGAACTCGATCTTGGTATCGGCCAGAATGATGCCGCGCGCACGGGCGATCTCTTCGGCGAGCCCGTAGACCGCCAGGGTCAGTCGTGACAGTTCGGCAGCGACGTCCGCGCCGACTTCGGCCGATACGTCGGCGAGCGAGATGTTCTCGTCGTGCGCGCCCTGGGCTGCTTTTGTGGACGGCGTGAAAAGCGGCTCCGGCAGCCGAGATCCGTCGAGGAGACCAGCCGGCAACGGCAACCCGCAGAGCGAGCCGGTGCGCTGATAATCCAGCAGCCCCGAACCAGTTAGGTAGCCACGCGCAATGCATTCGACCGGCAGCATGTCGAGCTTTTCGCAGATCATCGCCTGGCCGGCGAACTCGGTCGGCACATCGGTGGAGAGCAGGTGGTTGGGGACGACGTCCGCGAGCTGGGAGAACCACCAGGTCGACATTGCGGTGAGGATCCGGCCTTTGTCGGGGATCGGCGTTGGCAGCACGTAGTCGAACGCCGATATCCGGTCGCTAGCGACGAAAAGTAGCCGCCCGTCGGCCAGTTCGTAGAGGTCGCGGACTTTGCCACTGGCGATGTGGGTGTACGTCGGGTCGGTCACAGTGGTCAGTTTTCCAGATCGGGTCAGGACGCCGCGGGCGGTAGCAGTTTGCGCGGACCGGCTCCTTCGGCAGCGAGGACATCGGCTGGGTTGTAGAGCGCGCAACTGCGCAGCGAGAGACAGCCGCAACCGATGCAGCTAGTCAAACGGTTGCGCAGGCCATCGAGCAACGCGATTCGTTCGTCGAGCCGGCGTTGCCAGCCTCGCGAGAGCCTCGTCCAGTCGGCTTTCGTAGGCGCCCGGTCATGCGGGAGGCTGGCGAGAGCCTCCGCGATTTCGTCGAGTGCGATTCCGACTTGCTGCGCGACGCGAACAAAGGCAACCCGGCGTAATGCAGCCTGCGGATAGCGACGCTGATTACCGGCTGACCGCTCGGCCGGAATTAAACCGAGCCGGTCGTAGTAGCGCAGCGTTGATGTCGTGATGCCGCTGCGCTGTGCCAGTTCGCCGATCGTCCACGAGTGTTGCACCAGATCAGGCTACAACTCTTGACTTAAAGTTCACTTCAACTTGCAGAGTGATCTTATGACCACTGCCACAGATTTCACTGGTACGCGGAAGTTACTCTCCCGGATCGGTGCGGACGAGAAACACGAGACGAGTTCGACGTCCACCCTTGATGTGTTGTGGGTGCTCTACGACCGGCTACTGAATATTGCGCCAGGCCGTCTCACTGACCCCTCACGTGACAGGTTCTTGTTGTCGAAGGGCCATGGGCCGGCCTCGTATTACGCGGTTTTGGCGGCTAAGGGTTTCTTTCCGCCGGAATGGCTCGACAGTATTGGCGAGGGGCAGTCGCGCCTCGGCTATCACCCGGATCGGCTGCTCGTGCCCGGGGTCGAGATTTCCAGCGGCTCGCTCGGGCATGGATTGCCGCTCGCTGTCGGAACAACGCTCGGGCTGCGCGCCCACAATAACGAAGCGCGCGTGGTGGTTCTCGTTGGCGACGCCGAGCTCGACGAGGGCAGTAATCACGAGGCCATTGCGTTTGCCGGCCGCCGAAAACTGCGGGGTCTTATCGCCGTCGTTATCGATAATTCTTCATCAACGTATGGGTGGCCGGGTGGCATTGCTCGCCGATTCGACCTCGAAAGCTGGACGACGTCCACTGTTGATGGCCGTGACCACGACGAGATTGAGCAGGCATATCGGGCGGCCGGAATGAATGCGCCACACGCGGTAATTGCTCGGGTCGAGCGGAAAGGAAGCGCGCGATGACCATGCGAGAAGAGTTCGTCGAGGCGGCGGTGGCTGCCCTGGAAAGCGATCCGCGTACAGCTATTGTGCTCGCGGATATTTCGTCGGACGCATTTGCCGATGCGCAGGCGCGGTTTCCTGATCGGGTGATTAATGTCGGCATCCGTGAGCAATTGATGGTGTCGGTCGGGGGTGGGCTCGCGCTAGCCGGAATGCGGCCGATTATTCATACCTACGCGCCATTCGTCGTTAGCCGTGCTTTCGAACAGATCAAACTCGATCTCACCCACCAAGACGTTGAGGCCACCGTTGTCACAATCGGTGCGTCTTACGACGACTCGACTAGTGGGACCACACATTTCGCACCGGAAGATATCGCGCTGATCGATACGTTGCCCGGTTGGCAAGTGCATGTGCCGGCGCATGATGACGAAGTGGCGCCGCTTCTCGAACGGGCAATATGCGGTGGTCGCCATTACCTGCGTCTCACCGAGCGGTCAGTGCCTCGGGTCGCGGTGCCTGGAGTTGCGGTGTCACGAGTTGCGATGTCGCAGGGTGGCGGTGGGGTAGTCGTCATTGCGGTAGGGCCGACAATCGCGGCTGTGTTAGAGGCGACTCATGGGCTCGATGTCGCTGTGCTGCCGATGACGACAGTACGCCCCTTCAACGTGGCGAGTTTGCGAAATGCGGTGCGAGGCCGGGACGTCGTCGATGTGGTGCTGGTCGAGCCATATCTTGCCGGTACGTCGGCGCATCAGATCAACGAGGCGCTGGCCGATGTACCGCATCGGTTGCGGAGTCTCGGCGTCCAGCGCCGTGATCTACGCCACTACGGCATCGCGGAAGACCACGATATCGCCCACGGACTCGATGCGGTGTCGATTCGTCGGGCGATCGGGCAGGTTCAGAGAATCCCGGCGGGGGTGTAGTTCGCGGCGTCCGGATATTTCGCGACGATGTCGGCGACCAGTGAGGTGAAGGCGGCAACTTGGGCAGTCGCGGCGCCGGTGAATCCGAGCGGCGCCGAGACGAGCGCGTTGAGATCAGCGAGTGAAAGATGTAGCCGGGAATCACCGGCGAACCGTTCGAACAAGTCGTTGCGGTCGGTGCCTTTCTCGCGCATTTCGAGAGCGACCGCGACCGCGTGTTCTTTGATTGCCTCGTGCGCGACTTCGCGACCGACGCCTTTGCGTACCGCGGCGACCAGCACTTTGGTGGTGGCCAGAAATGGCAAATAGCGATCGAGCTCACGCTGCACCACAGCGGGGTAGGCGCCGAATTCGTCGAGTACGGTGAGAAATGTTTGATAAAGGCCGTCAGCCGCGAAGAATGCCCCCGGCAAAGCGACCCGTCGGACGACGGAACACGAGACATCACCTTCGTTCCATTGGTCGCCGGCGAGTTCACCTGTCATCGCGGCGAAGCCGCGCAGCACGACGGCTAGTCCGTTGACACGTTCGCAGGAGCGGGTATTCATTTTGTGCGGCATCGCGCTCGAACCGACCTGGCCGGCCTTAAAACCTTCGGTAACCAGCTCGTTGCCTGCCATCAACCGAATCGTGGTTGCCAACGACGAAGGCCCAGCCGCCGCTTGCACCAGGGCAGTCAATACCTCGTAGTCGAGCGAGCGCGGATAAACCTGCCCGACGCTGCCGAGCGAACGCGCGAATCCGAGATGGGTCGCGATGCGGGATTCGAGTGAGGCGAGTTTATCGGCGTCGCCGTCCAGCAAATCGAGCATGTCTTGCGACGTCCCCATCGGGCCTTTGATGCCGCGCAAAGGATATCGCCCGAGCAGATTTTCGATTCGGTCGAGCGCGACGAGTAGTTCTTCGCCGGCCGAGGCGAACCGCTTGCCAAGGGTGGTGGCTTGGGCGGCGACGTTGTGGCTGCGACCGGCGATGACCAACTCACTGTATTCGGTGGCGAGCCGGGCCAATCGAGCCAATGTCGCGACTATTCGATCGCGGATCAGCAATAGCGAATCACGCACTTGCAACTGCTCGACATTTTCGGTGAGGTCACGCGAGGTCATGCCTTTGTGGATTTGCTCGTGCCCGGCCAGTGCGGAGAATTCTTCTATTCGTGCTTTCACATCGTGGCGAGTGACCCGTTCGCGGTCACGGATTGAGTCGAGGTCGACGTCCTCGACGACGCGTTCGTAGGCAGCTACCGCATCTTCGGGGACGTCGATACCGAGTGCGGCTTGTGCTTTCAAGACGGCAATCCAGAGCCTGCGCTCGAGCACGACTTTGGTGCGCGGCGACCACAGCGCGGCCAGCTCAGCCGACGCGTATCGGTTGGCCAGCACGTCTGGCAGCTGGGTGGATCGTGACTCGGTCATATCGGCTCCAGCTCGGCATTCAGCGCGTCAGGGTCGGGGGTGCTCAACGTGAATCGACGGCGATGTCGCCATCGATAGCACGCCGCGCGATATCGGTGCGGTAATGGCTGCCTTCAAGCCGGACGGCGGCAACGCCGGCATAGGCGGCTTCAGTCGCGGCCGCCAACGTGTCAGCTACCGCCGTCACCGACAACACTCGGCCGCCGGCGGAAACAAGATTGCCGTCACGGAAAGCAGTGCCGGCATGGAGAACGTACGCGGGTGCGGGTATGTCGTCGAGACCGTTGATCGGGTCACCGGTTCGAGGGCTTTCCGGGTAACCCGCGGCGGCAACGACCACGGTTGTCGCCGCTCCCGGTCGCCAGCGCAGCGGCGGTTGATCCGCCAACGTGCCGATAGCTGCCGCGTGTAGTAAACCCGCGAGCGGTGTTTCGAGCAACGCGAGCACGACCTGGGCTTCTGGATCGCCGAAACGGGCGTTGAATTCGATAACCCGAATGCCACGCGAAGTCATCGCGAGACCGGCGTATAAAAGGCCAGAAAAGGGCGTGCCCCGCCGTCGCATTTCGTCGACCGTCGGTTGCAGGACGTCGCGCAATACCGATTCGATCAGATCGGACGGCGCCCAGGGTAGCGGCGCGTAGGCACCCATGCCCCCGGTATTCGGGCCCTGGTCGTCGTCGGCAACCCGCTTGAAGTCTTGGGCCGGAATAAGCGGCACGACGGTGACGCCGTCGCAGATCGCGAATAAAGAAACCTCGGGTCCATCGAGGAATTCTTCGATAACCACGCGGGTGCAGGTGGCGGCGTGCGCGATTGCTTCGGCGCGGTTTTCGGTGACGACGACACCTTTACCGGCGGCGAGGCCGTCGTCTTTGACGACGTAGGGCGGCCCGAACTCGTCGAGCGCTTGAGTGACTTGATCGGCGTTGGTGCACACTCGCGCGGCCGCGGTAGGAACATTAGCCGCAGTCATGATTTCTTTGGCGAACGCTTTGCTGCCTTCGAGTTGGGCGGCTTCTTTTGACGGTCCGAAACAGGCGATGCCGGCGGCCCTGATGGCATCGGCAATTCCCGCGACCAACGGGCCTTCTGGCCCGATCACGACGAGATCGGCGTCTGCTTGGCGTGCCGCGGCTACCACGGCGCTTGCGTCGAAGGGATCGAGATCGTGCACCTGCGCGATACCGGTGCTCGACGTCGTCCCGGATATAACGGCGCTGACCGGCGCAATAATGGGCGCATTGCCCGGTGTATTGGCGGGTGAGTTGTTTGGAGCTCCGGCGATTCCCGCATTGCCCGGCGCGCAGATTAAGGACTCGACGGCCGGGTCGTGTGACAGTGCCAGACAGAGCGCATGTTCGCGGGCGCCGCCGCCGACCACCAGAATCTTCACGGCGAACTCCTCCCGGCTAATGCCTTGTCGAGTCGGCCTTTCACGGCCGGCCATTCTTCGCGCAGGATCGAGAAGATGACAGCGTTCGTGCGGTCAGCGACATCGCTTAGACCAGCGAGCGGAGCTGGATCGTCTGGTCACGCGCCGGTCCAACGCCGATAACGCTGAATGGTGCACCAGACATTTTTTCGAGTGCCTCGATATAAACCCGGGCGTTCTTCGGCAGGTCGGTAATGGTGCGTGCCTTCGAGATATCTTCGCGCCAGCCGGCAAACTCCTCGTAGACCGGCACAGCATGGTGAAAATCCGTCTGGGTCAGTGGCATCTCGTCGATGACTTCGCCACTGGGTAGCCGATAGCCGACGCAGACCGGAATGCGGTCGAACTCCGACAAGACATCGAGTTTCGTGAGCACGAAATCGGTGACGCCGTTGACCCGCGCCGCGTATCGAGCAATCACCGCGTCGTACCAGCCACACCGTCGTGGCCGCCCAGTAGTGGTGCCGAACTCGGCACCGGTCGCGCGGAGCTGCTCGCCGTCCGCATCGAGGAGCTCTGTCGGAAATGGACCCGCGCCAACCCGGGTCGTATACGCCTTAACGACCGCGATGACGCGATCGATCCGGGTCGGGCCGATACCGGCGCCGGTACAAGCGCCGCCAGCTACCGCATTCGAGGAGGTGACGAACGGGTAAGTGCCATGGTCGACGTCGAGCAGGGTTGCCTGACCGGCTTCGAGCAGCACAGTCTTGCCGGCATCGAGCGCTTTGTTGAGCAGCAGGCTGGTGTCGGCGACCATCGGGCGCAGCCGCTCGGCGTACGGCAACAACTCATCGACGATCGCATCGACGTTGATCGCGCGCCGGTTATAGACCTTGAGCAGTAGTTGGTTCTTCTGCTCGATGGCACCCTCGACCTTTTGCCGCAGGATCTTCTCGTCGAAGAGATCCTGCACTCGGACGCCGACTCGCGACATTTTGTCGGCGTAGGCCGGGCCAATACCCCGACCGGTGGTGCCGATCCGGTGCTTGCCGAGAAAACGCTCAGTGACCTTGTCGATCGTTTGGTGATAGGACGCGATCACATGCGCGTTGGCACTGAGCACCAGCCGGCTGGTGTCGATCCCACGCTTGGCCAGGCCGTCGATCTCGCCGGTGAGTACACCGAGATCGACGACGACACCATTGCCGATCACCGGAATGACGGTCGGAGTGATGATGCCGCTCGGCAGCAGATGCAGCGCGTATTTCTCGCCGTCGACCACAATCGTGTGCCCGGCGTTGTTGCCGCCGTTGAAGCGCACGCAGTAGTCGAGCTGCTCACCGAGGACGTCGGTGGCCCTGCCCTTACCCTCGTCGCCCCACTGGGCGCCGACGAGCACGATCGCGGGCATCTGAATCCTCTCGCCGCGGATATGACACATGGCGCCCAGGCATCGGGCGCCGGGGCATTAACACGTAGACATCAACGCTTAGACATCAAAAAACCCCGGACGCAAGCGTCGGGGCCTCTTGCGAATAGAGGTTACCTGATGCCGGCCCGACGAGGGAATTCACGCTCAACACAGATGCCGTTATTGGGGAATTCGACCGGCGTTTAGCCGCCGAGGATGGTCGCGGCCGTCCGGCTCGAATCGACGAGGAATGCGGCACAGCGCGCGGCTTCGTCGTCCTCGCCGATGGCAAGAGCGGCCAGACCCAGCGCGTTGACGCTGCGAAGGAATCCACGGTTCGGCTCGTGCTCCCACGGCACTGGCCCGTGACCCTTCCAACCGGCGCGGCGCAGCTGATCGAGCGAGCGGTGGTAGCCGGTACGCGCGTAAGCGTAGGCAGCGACCGGTTCACCAGCGGCCAGTGCGCGTTCGGCCAGCTCCGCCCATGCCGCCGCGTATGCCGGATGCGCAGCCGCGACCGTGGTCGGATCATCGGTCGACTCAAGGGCTGACCGAGCGGCCACATCGTCGGGAAGAAGAGTGGCCGGCGGCTCGCCGAGCAGGTTTGTCATGACGCCATCATGCCGGATTCTTCAGTATGCGAATTCCGGTCGGCCTGGTGACCCGAGATGACGCGTGAGTTGACCACGTAAAGGAGGTGAGCAGTCGCATCAACAGGTGCGGATGCCTAGTGAAGTGTCTGTTCACCTTGCTAGGCGCCGGGACTTACGGGATGCCGCACGCCGGAGCTGCGTTTGGGCGCGGCCATGGGTTGGGCGTGAACGGCGCCTGGACGCGGGTCACGTTGGACGCCGCGCTGTGTGCGGACGTCGGCAGATGGTGGCGGAACGGTTCGCGCTCGCCCAGGCTGATCCGAGCCCGCAGGCCTCGGTGTTCCTACCTGCGGGCATGTCCGAGAGTGTCGCCAATCGGCATTTGGTGGGATGCGCGAGCGAATGCGGCTCGAATGCGACGCGCGACGGCCGGCGACTGATTGCGGATGTCATTCCAACCGAATCGGACGACCTCGAAGCCAGCTTCACGTAAGCGATCTTCGCGGCGTTTCTCGGCATAGAGAGTGGCAAAGTTGGCCGATTCGTTCTCGTACTTGATGCGCCCGTCAAACTCGCCGATCGTACGTTGAGCGGACCAGTAGAAGTCGACCCGGCCGATAAGACCGGCGCTATCGCGAATCTCGACCTGCTGTTCTGGCGTGGGCAGGTTTTCTCGCTCGAAAGCGATTCGTGCTAGCGATTCACCTGGTGACTCTGATCCGCAGGACGCGAACGAAACAACCCGGCCGGCATTTCTCGCCCCAGGCCAGTCTCGGCAACAAAAGAGCGCGGCTTGCAATGACGCTGCTGATGTTCGACCTTCCCAAAGTGCGGCTTCGGCGGTGACAAAACCTTGCTCGAAGCTCGACTGGCGGGCCATGTCGAGGATGCTCCACGCGACGTCACTTACTGGGATGCCATCGACAGTCGTGAGATGCGTCGACGGAATGTGGCCGACATGGTGCCGTACACCGGCTTCGATCCGCGATGAGGCGAGACCGGGCCTGGTGATGTTCACCAAAGACAAGTCTGGCTCAAGTAGGACGAGATTATGGACAGCGGCAGCCGTGACGTGGCTGGCATACGCCGGACCTTGCACCCGCAGGAGGACAGCCCGAGCCATGATGGCGTGATAGCTCGCTTGATCTGGGGGCAGGTGCGGCGTCTCGATGTAGATGCCACGCCGCAAACGCGTCCAGTACTTGGCGCGGATAAGTCGGGCGATGTCGCGCGCGGCATAGCCGGCAGCGAGTGCTTGTTCCATGGTGAACAGGCCATGCTGATGTGCCGCCTCGCGGGCGAGGTGCGGATGAAGATCCATATTCACATCGTGAAGCATGCGGATGGCGCATTTTGCCTTACGCAGTGCCGATGTGGGCGACGTCCGGTTATCAACAGGGACGACATCGGATTCTCAGATGCTGTCCCTTATGCCGGATCCGCGATCGCAGACGTGGCTATTTACGCCGGGAAGCGTGGTGCTTAGCAAGTCGAGTGGGCGCTTCAACAGGCATCGGCACCCATTGAAAGGAGGCCGCTCACTAAATGCAACGCGACGGCGCCTCAATTAGGTTGACAGCTTCCGGGGCGGAAGTGACAACAGCGGCGTCCAACATTGCACTACTCTGACACACTAAGTAACGGCGTCCACGTCCGGGGACCGCGAGACCACAGCCCTGTGCAGTTGTGCCGGTGAAAGGTCAGTTAGCGACTTAACCTGTTGTCCGCACAAGCATAGGGCGTCGGGTGCGACCGGATAGTCGGCATTCATGACGGCAATCACGTGCATTCCGGCCGCTGCCGCTGACCGAATGCCGTTGCCAGAATCCTCCACGGCAACGCTTCGATTGGCGGTGGCGCCGAGGCCCGCCAGCGCCGCGAAGTAGATCTCGGGAGCAGGTTTCCCGTGGGCCACCTCGTCGCCGGCTACCGTGGCGGAGAAGTACGGTGCGAGGTGAGTCTGCTCGAGCACCGCGTCCACCAGTCGTCGGCTTGACGACGACGCCAGGGCCACCGGAACTCCGTTTTTCACCAAAGCCCGCAGCAGGTCGACGGCGCCTGGGGTGGCCTCTAGTCCCTGCCCGTAGCGGTGCTGCACACGCTCGTCCAGGAGCGCGGAGATATCCTCGGGGGGAAGAGCGAAGCCAAGGTGTTCGTGCATATATATGCACGACTCGGCCATTCCGAGACCGATCATTGCACTTTGGGTTTCGGCAGTCCAATTCCCACCGAGTTCGTGGGCGACCTGAGTAATCACCTCATCCCATAGCACCTCGCTGTCGATTAACACGCCGTCCATGTCAAACACGACTGACCAGTCGGCTTTGCCTGAGCCGTTCACGAACTTGCCTCCAGCGGGGTTTGTTCTCGGTAGTACGACAGCGTGAGTGGATGCGCATCGCCGACAGCTTGAGAGTTCAGCACGGCTTCGAGCAGTCGGCCGCGCACGACCTGGGTAGTCAGGGCTTCGTCCAGGGCCCCCTGCACAAGCGCAAATGGCACTCCCCGACTCTGGGCACGTTCGACAAATCCGGCCCAGTAGTGCTGCCACAGCTTGCTGTGAAGAGTGTAGGTAGCCCAGAGCCGCTGTACGACCTGTCCCTGATCCAGTCCATCGAGGTTCTCGAAGGCGAGGACCGTCGGACTCGACTTCAGCAGCTCGACGAGACACCACAGAACCGCTCCTCTTAGCAATTCTGGACGGCGACAGAAGTCCTCTCGCAGGACGGTAAAGGTGTCGAAGTCGCACAGTCGGAACTCCCCCTCCACCACCGCCTCATTACCCATGTTGCTGTTGAGCACGCCGCGAAAGCCACCAGCGAAGTTCATTCGCAGAAGGACATCCGCTTTTTTCTTTGCATAGGTCGCATCTGACAGCCCGTTATACGCGGGAAGCTTCGGCATCAACTCTAGGCCCGGGAAACGCCGTTCCACGCCAGTGAGCACGATGGCGTCCTTGAGGCTGAGTCCTTGACATGTCTCATGGGCCTCTAGCCGTTGTACCGCGGGCCCGCTAGAGACCAGGCAGAAACAGTCGGCGAACTCCGCATAGCGCATGACCGCTACAGGATGCGTAAGGACTCCGAGACCGTGTTCCATGAAAAAGCAATAGCCCAACAGCTCGCGAGTGACAGCCTCGGCTGTCAACGTGCCGAACGGGACACGCTCCTTGACCACCTGCTCGGCGCCGAAGTCGAGGCGAAAATGTGGAAACGTGAAGCCGGATACGGGTCGGCAGCCCTTGAGTTGCAACGAGTGGATCGGCCAGTAGGCGCTGCGGTTGCCCATAAGGCGGATCCCGACGGCTGCCGGCCGCTTCATACTGCTGAGCACGTGGTCAACGCCCCTGGGAGGGAGGTGTGAGTTGCTCGACGAGCCTTAGCGGGTTACTTGATTTTGGTGCCGGTCGACCGGAGGTCGGTGCAGGCCTCGATGACGCGGGCGGCCATGCCGTTTTCGGCCGCCTTTGACCAGGCGCGCGGGTCGTAGGCCTTCTTGTTGCCGACTTCGCCGTCGATCTTGAGCACACCGTCGTAGTTCTTGAACATGTGCTCGACGACCGGGCGGGTATAGGCGTACTGGGTGTCGGTGTCGACGTTCATCTTGACCACGCCGTAGTCGAGGGTCTCGCGGATCTCGTCGAGCCCCGAGCCGGAGCCGCCGTGAAAGACCAGGTCGAACGGCTTCTCTTTGCCGTACTTGGCGCCGACGACGTCTTGGATTTCCTTCAGCACGGTCGGCCGCAACGTGACGCCGCCCGGCTTGTAGACGCCGTGCACGTTGCCAAAGGTGGCAGCGAGCAGGTAACGGCCGTTTTCGCCGAGACCGAGCGCTTCGACGGTCAGCAGCGCGTCGTCGGGCGTGGTGTAGAGCTTGTCGTTGATCTCGTGAGAGATGCCGTCTTCTTCGCCGCCGACGACACCGATCTCCACTTCCATGATGATGTTCGCCTTGACGCAACCGGCGAGCAGCTCGCGGGCGATCTTCAGGTTCTCATCGAGAGTGACGGCGGAACCGTCCCACATGTGCGAGCCGAAAAGCGGGTTCTTGCCGGCCGCGACCCGCTCTTGGGAAATCTGGATCAGTGGCTTCATGTAGCCCTCGAGCTTTTGCGGCGGGCAGTGGTCGGTGTGCAGCCCGATGTTGACGCTGTACTTCTCGGCGACCACGTGCGCGAACTCGGCCAGCGCGACCGCGCCGACCACCATGTCTTTGACCTTCTGGCCAGAGGCGAACTCGGCGCCGCCCCAGGAGAACTGGATGATGCCGTCGCTCTCGGCCTCCGCGAAGCCTTGAATCGCCGCGTTGATGGACGACGACGACGTCACGTTGATGGCCGGATAGGCGAATCGCCCAGCCTTGGCGCGGTCGATCATCTCGGCATAGACCTCGGGCGTGGCGATCGGCATATGTTGCTCCTGGGCTGCTGGTAAGGCTGAAGACGGCCAGGATCGATTATCGCCTAAAGGTTTCCGAGTGATGTTGTCGGGCAACGCTGCCGGGCAGCGAACCGCGTCAGTTGGCCCCGAAGTAGTCGTTGCCGGGGTTACTTCCTGCCGCGGGCTGCTGACTGCCGGATGGCTGGATAGGTGCCGGCGGCTGAGACGGCAGGGTGGACATGGTGCTGGGCGCCTGCTGCCAAGCCTGAACGGGCTGTTGCTGCTGAGCGTGCTGCTGGGCGGCGAATGACGGCAACGCCGCCGGGTCGACCTTGGTCGATAGCCCGCAGAACGTGCAAGTGCTGTAGTGCTTGGTGCTGATCGGGAACAGTGGAATGAAGAACAAGGTGAACTTTCGGACGACCTTACGAATGCTGTGGGCCGCCGGATTCTGACACCGGCCGCAGAGGAAGGTGAGGACGCCGAGCTGGCTTACATACGAGCGAAAACCCCAGATCAACAGCACAGTGGGACCCCGTTTCAATCGAGTGGCAGGCGCCGTGATTCGCGGTTGCACCCCCGGTTGAGGGTTTATCTATAGTGCCCGATGATCAGCCGCTACGTGGAGGACTTCTTCAACTCCGCTAACCTCGGCTGGTGCTGACCTACCACGTTGTGACCCATATCGCGGCCGTTAACGTCCTCGACGCGAACTCGCTGGTCAAGGCTTTTGGGCTAGCCGGCATCTTTGCGATCGTGTTCGCTGAGACCGGCTTACTGATCGGTTTCTTCCTGCCCGGCGACACGTTGTTGGCGATCGCCGGTGCGTTCGCCGCCTTGCCGGCGTCCGATTCACGGCACTTGCCGTTGGCCGCGCTGCTGATCGGTTGCCCGATCGCTGCCTTTGTCGGCGCGGAGGTTGGATATTTCATCGGCGTCCGTGGTGGGCGAGTGTTGGCAAAGCCCGGATCGTCGCTCGATCATTCGATCCATCGCATTGAGCCGTTGTTCGAGCGGTTCGGCGAGGGCTGGGCGGTGTTGCTTTGCCGATTCGTGCCGGTGCTGCGCACGTTCATCAATCCGGCCGCCGGCATCCTGGAGATGCCGGCTCGCACCTTCACCGTATGGAATGCGGTGGGCGCCGTGCTGTGGCCGGTCACGATTGTATTGATCGGCTATTACGCCGGGCTGAAGCTGCACATTGAGAAGTACGTGCTGCCGATTGTGGCGATCGTGGTGTTGGTCTCGATCGTCTCGGTGGGTCTGGAAATCCGCCGCAACAAGCGGCGTGAGCCGCTCAGCTGAAGTTTGCTTAGCTGAGGCCGAGATCGGTCAGCGAGTAGGCCGAGCGATATTCCAGCCCGGCGTCCGCGATTGCGCCGGCCGCGCCACGCTCGACGATGGTCGCCACCGCGACGACGTTAGCGCCGGCCTCGCGTGCCGCTTCGACGGCAGTCAGCGGCGAGCCACCGGTCGTCGAGGTGTCTTCGACCACGAGCACTCGTCGTCCAGCGATATCAGGACCCTCGATTCGGCGCTGCATACCGTGACCTTTGGCCTCCTTGCGGACGACGAAAGCATCGAGCCGCCGGCCGGTTGCGGCCGCAGCATGCAACATCGCGGTGGCCACCGGATCAGCGCCGAGGGTGAGGCCGCCGACGGCGTCGAAATCGAGATCTCGCGTTAGTTCCAGCATCACCGAGCCGACCAAGGGCGCGGCGGTGGAGTCGAGGGTGACCCGGCGCAGATCGATGTAGTAGTCGGACTCGCGGCCTGAACTCAAGATCACCTTTCCGTGTACGACGGCCTTGGAGGTGATCTCGGTCAGCAGGGAATTCCGATCGCTCATGGTCGGAAAGCCTAATGGCAGGCCGTTGTCATCGATTCACGGTGGCCTTCATATCGCGGCAGGCCTTCGTAGACCGGCGACTTTTGCGACCACGCTCGTTGGTAGCGCACGGCCAACCCTGGCGATGATCTTGTAGCGCTTGCTCGGCACGCTGATTGTTTTTCCGTTGCGCAGATCGCGCAGGCACTCATCGACGACCCGGTCGACGTCCAACCACATCCAGGCCGGCACCCGACCGGTCGCGACGTTGCCGCGCTGGTGGAACTCGGTTCGGGTTAGTCCAGGGCAAAGAGCGATTGCCCGGACGCCGGTGCCGGCTAGCTTGACTGACATCGCCTGACTGAACCGAATCGCCCAAGATTTCGTGGCGCCGTAACTGTTGTGCGAGACCAAGCCAGCGGTGCTGGCGACCATGATGAGGTCGCCGTGGCCGCGCTGAATGAGGCCGGGAAGAGCCGCCTTGCTGATGCGCATCGGCGCTCGCACCATGACGCGCAGCATCCGATCCTCGGCTTCGATATCAGAATGGAGGACGTCGATTCCGAGGCCGAAACCGGCGTTGTTGACGACCATGTCGATGGGTCGGTTGCTGTCGGCGACCCGTGTTTCGACCGCGCCGCAGCCATCGTCGGTCGAGAGATCGGCTGGCAGCACTTCGACGTCTACTCGCCATTTTTCGCGAAGTTCACGGGCGAGGAGGGTCAGCCTTTCGTCGTCGCGAGAGACGATCACCAGGTGGTAGCCGAGTGCGGCGAGCCGGCGGGCGAATCCCGCGCCGATTCCGGAGCTGGCACCGGTGATGAGAGCGGTCGACATGCCGTCACATTAGGGTGTCGGTCATTTAGGCTGTCGGCCATGCCGCGACCCGCCCTGGTGCCCCGTCTCCGCGGGCTCGGCACCACGATTTTCGCCGAGATGACGGCGCTTGCTCTCGCTACCGATTCGATCAATCTCGGTCAGGGCTTTCCGGACGTCGATGGGCCCTCGGTGGTGACGCGGGCAGCTATCGAAGCTATTGCGGCCGGTCGCAATCAATATGCTCCTGGTGATGGTGCTCCTGAGCTGCGCGCGGCGATTATGGCGCACCAGAAACGCTTCTACGGGATTTCACTGGATGACTCTCAGGTCATTGTCACGGCCGGCGCGACCGAGGCAGTCGCGGCGGCGCTACTCGCGATGGTCGATACGGGTGACGAGGTCATTGCGCTCGAGCCCTATTACGATTCGTACGCGGCTGGCATTGCGATGGCCGGTGGAGTTCGGGTGCCGGTCACGTTGCGGCCGCCCTCATTTCGGCTTTCCGTTGACGCTTTGCGAGCGGCAGTTACTCCACGCACCAAACTGATTTTGCTTAATACGCCGCATAATCCAACCGGGATGATGTTGTCGTTAGCCGAACTGCAAGCAGTCGCTGACGTCGCCATTTCGCACGACCTGATTGTGGTAACCGACGAGGTCTACGAGCATCTGGTGTACGACGGCACGCACGTACCGCTCTCGACGCTGCCTGGAATGTTCGAGCGCACGTTGACCATATCGTCGGCTGGCAAGACATTCGGTCTCACTGGTTGGAAAGTCGGCTGGGCAACTGGTCCGGCCGAGTTGGTCTCGGCACTGCGTACCACGAAGCAATTCATGACTTATACCAACGCGGCGCCGCTTCAGCCGGCAATCGCTCTCGGGCTGCGGCTCGACGACGGGTACTACTCCCATCTCGCCGCGTCGCTTCGACGTAAACGCGATCTATTGTGCGCTGGGCTCGCGTCGATTGGATTCGAGGTCTTCAAGCCGGCGGCAACGTACTTCGTGACAGCTGACATTTCCCCACTCGGCTATTCAGACGGCATGGAGTTCTGTCGTGCTCTGCCGGGACTGGCTGGCGTCGTCGCGATTCCGCATTCGGTGTTCTACGACTCCGACGTCGGAAAGTCGTTGGTACGGTTCGCCTTCTGCAAACGCGATGAGGTGCTGGTCGAAGCGATTTCTCGAATGCGGGTACTGGCATCATCAAGATGATGGCGAGCTGTTCCGGTGGCGGCTACATGCGTTGCTGACCGGCGAAGTCATTGGTGATCATGCAGAGAAACGTCACCTTCCTCGAAGCTGGTTGCCATTCTTTGCATGATCACGAGAAGTTGGAGCATGTGGTTGGCGCGTATGCGAAGGAACCCAAGTAGGTAGGGAGTTGGCCGTGATCGTGGTGGCGGGTGAGACCGTGATCGACCTCGTGCCAGCGGCCGATGCTTTGTGGCGGGCGTTTCCCGGTGGCGGGCCGGCCAATACAGCGATAGCTCTCTCCCGGCTCGGCACGTCCACCGCGATGCTCGCCCGAATTTCCGACGATTCGTTCGGGTTGCTCTCGCGGCAGCGATTTACCGATAACGATGTCGACTTCAGATACGAGGTTTCGGCCGCCGAACCTTCGACCCTGGCTGTGGTCACCTTCGATGAAGAGGGTTCCGCGTCGTACAGTTTCTATCTCGATGGCACCGCCGATTGGCAGTGGTCGGCGCCGGAGTTGCCTGAGTCGTTCGACGCGTCAGTGCGTGCGGTGCACACGGGGTCGATGGCGCTGATACGCAAGCCAGGTGGTTTGGTACTCGAATCCTTGCTGGTGCGGGAGAAACCCCATCGGATTATTTCGATCGATCCGAATGTCCGGGCAGCAGCGTGCCCAGACCGGCGAGAATATGCCGCTCACGTCGAACGCTGGCTCGGCTTTGCGCACCTGGTGAAGGCAAGTTCGGACGACGTGGCATGGCTGTATCCCGACAGATCAATCGACGATGTTCTTGCCGACTGGTCGTCGCGTGGACCAGCGGTCGTCGTTCTTACGCTCGCTGGTGATGGGGCAATCGCGCGGCTAACCGATGGCTCGACGGTAGGTGTTGCCGGCCAGGTGGTTGATGTGGTCGACACCATTGGCGCCGGCGACACGTTCAGTGCTGGCTTTCTTCATTACTTGGACGAGGCCGGCCTTCTCGATATCGACATGCTGGCTTCGCTAACGCCGGCTGATATCGAGGCCGCGCTGTGTTTCGGTGTTCGGGTGGCGGCTATGAGTTGCACTCGGGCTGGCGCCGACCCGCCATACCGCCGCGATCTCGTTTGATCCACAAAGTGCCTGAACCACAAGGAAAACGCAATTAGAGCTCAGCCGGTCGTACCTCAAGCGCGTCTTTGGTGGAAGAGAGATCGACGAGCGCGGTGTCGCCGTCGCGGATTTCACCGGCAAGGAGTGCTCGCGCGAGTTGGTCGCCGATAGCCGATTGCACCAGCCGGCGCAGCGGCCGTGCGCCGTACATCGGGTCGAAACCCGTCAGCGCAAGCCATTCGCGGGCGGCTGGCGTCACCGACAGCGTGATACGCCGGTCAGCCAATCGAGCCGATAACCGCGCGACCTGCAGGTCGACAATATGGGTGAGTTCTTCGGAGCCGAGGGCCTCGAAGAGGATCACGTCGTCGAGTCTGTTTAGGAATTCTGGCTTGAATGTCGACCGCACTACGGTCATCACGGCATCGCGACGCGCGTCGTCGTCCAATGTTGGGTCAATCAGATACATCGATCCGAGATTGGAGGTCAGGATCAGGATTGTGTTACGGAAATCGACGGTACGACCTTGGCCGTCGGTAAGCCGGCCATCATCGAGTACCTGCAGAAGAATATCGAAGACTTCGAGGTGCGCCTTTTCTACTTCGTCCAGCAAAATGACGCTATACGGACGCCGACGAACCGCCTCAGTAAGTTGGCCGCCTTCTTCATAACCGACATATCCCGGGGGCGCTCCGAGCAGGCGCGCCACCGAATGCTTCTCGGCATATTCGCTCATGTCGATCCGGACCATGGCTCGCTCGTCGTCGAAGAGGAAATCGGCCAGCGCTTTGGCGAGCTCGGTTTTTCCAACACCGGTCGGGCCGAGGAAAAGAAACGAGCCCGTTGGCCGATCGGGATCGGCTACGCCGGCCCGAGAACGCCGAACCGCGTCGGAAACCGCGGCTACCGCGCGTTTTTGCCCGATCAATCGCTGCCTAAGTGATTCTTCCATCCGCAGCAGCTTGGCGGTTTCGCCTTCGAGCAGTCGGCCCGCGGGGATGCCCGTCCAGGCGGCAACGACCTCAGCGACGTCGTCTGGGCCGACTTCTTCTTTGACCATCGTGTTGCCAGGCGCGACGCCTTCGGCAGTCACGGCCGCGGCGGCAAGCTCAGATTCGAGCGCCGGGATTTCGGCGTACATCAGCCGGGACGCGTTCTCGAAATCTCCGTCGCGCTGGGCGCGTTCGGCTTGGCTTCGCAGCTCGTCGAGTCGCTGCTTGAGCTCGCCGACTTTATTCAGGCCCGACTTCTCCTTTTCCCAGCGAGCGACCAAGCCGTTCAGCATTTCTTGACGATCGGCGAGTTCGAGCCGCAGTCGGGCGAGTCGTTCGAGGCTGGCGGGGTCGGCTTCGTGAGAGAGGGCCATCTCCTCCATCCGCATGCGGTCGACCGATCTCCGTAGCTGGTCGATCTCGACAGGCCAGGAGTCAATTTCCATCCGCAGCCGAGAAGCGGCTTCGTCAACGAGGTCGATGGCTTTGTCAGGAAGGAATCGACCGGTGATGTAACGATCAGACAAGGTGGCTGCGGCGACCAGAGTGGCGTCGGAAATCTGCACTTTATGGTGTGCCTCGTAACGGGATTTCAGGCCACGCAAAATACCGATGGTGTCTTCGACGCTGGGTTCACCCACCAGGACAGGCTGGAAACGCCGCTCCAGCGCCGGGTCTTTCTCAATGCGCTCACGGTATTCGTCGAGTGTGGTCGCGCCCACCATGCGGAGTTCGCCTCGGGCCAGCATGGGTTTGAGCATGTTGCCGGCGTCCATTGCGCCGGGAGCGGCGCCGGCTCCGACGACGGTATGGAGTTCGTCGATGAATGTCACGACTTCCCCGTCGGAGTTCTTAATCTCGTTCAGCACGGCCTTGAGCCGCTCTTCGAATTCGCCACGATATTTCGCGCCGGCAATCATCGCGCCAAGGTCGAGGGCAATCAATCGCTTGCCACGCAGTGATTCCGGGACGTCGCCAGCCACGATTCGCTGGGCGAGCCCTTCAACGACAGCTGTTTTGCCGACCCCAGGTTCGCCGATGAGTACCGGATTATTCTTGGTACGCCGCGAAAGAACCTGGACGACGCGACGAATCTCACTGTCGCGGCCAATGATCGGGTCGAGTTCGCCAGCTCGGGCGCGCTCGGTCAGGTCGACGCCGTATTTCGACAACGCCTGATAGGTCGATTCAGGATCGGGATTGGTCACGCGGACGTGGCCGCGCACTTTTTCGAAGGCGCCGAGCAAAGAATCAGGCACAGCACCGCGATGCTTGAGTAGCTCGGCAACATCGCCACCGGAATCGGCGAGCCCGACGAGAATATGTTCGGTCGAGACGTAATCGTCGTCGAGCTGTCTGGCAAAACGGCCAGCCGCAGTTAACGACGCTAACGCAGCTCGATCGAGTTCAGGCGCAGCTACCGTTGGCCCGCTCGCGCGCGGGAGCCGGCTAAGCAGTTGCTCGCCGTCAGCGCGAACGACGTTGTGATCGGCACCGACGGCGTCGAGTAGCGATGCCGCGATTCCTTCGGATTGGGCGAGTTCGGATTGGGCGAGTAAGGCGAGCAACAGATGGAGTGGCTGGACGTGGACGTGGCCTTCCGCAGCTGCCCGCCGGATTGCGTCGGCAACCGTTTGTTGCGCCCGGGTGGTGAGCTGCTGACCGTCCATCGATGTCATCCTCCGTCGGGCCTCGGTTGCCACACTATGACAGCACTGGCCTGATCGAATGGCACGAGTTCGCGCCGGTGCGAGGCATGCGCTTCGGCGACTTGGCGAGCGGACCGAGCTTGGGTGATCTCGAGGTCATTACGTAGTTCGGCGACCCGTTGCTGTAACGCCAGTACCTGATTCTCGAGTTCGAGAATCCGCTTGATACCGGCGAGATTCAGCCCTTCTTCGTGGGAGAGCCGTTGGACCTCGCGCAGTTGCTCGATATCGTGCGCCGAATACCGGCGTCCTCGGCCAACAGCCCGACCAGGTGAAACCAGCCCGAGCCGGTCATAGGTGCGTAGTGTTTGCGGATGCAGCCCGGAAAGCTGGGCGGCTATCGAGATGACAAAGACCGGAGCGTTGTCGTCGTACATCACGACTCCTCATGCACCAGGGAGGCACGTGGATTTTCTCCACTGGTCGCGGCCCGATATGCCTCAAGAGCTTCTTTGGCTTTGCCGGAAACCTTGGCTGGGACGCTGATATCAATCGTCACCAGTAGATCTCCACGGGTGCCGTCGCGCCGGGTTGCGCCTTTTCCGCGCACCCGTAGCGTCCGTCCATTGGTAGTGCCGGGCGCGAGTTTCACCGTGACTGAGCGGCCTTCGAGAGTCGGTACCTTGATTTCGGCACCGAGCGCGGCTTCTGGAAACGTCACCGGAACCGTCAACGTCAGGTGATCGCCGGCCCGCCCGAAGGTCGAATGTGGCCGGACATGGACGAGCACCAGCAGATCGCCGGCCGGACCGCCACGTTCCCCTGGCGATCCCTTGCCCTTCAAGCGAATCCGACTGCCGTCGTCAACGCCGGCGGGTATCCGCACATTCATGACTTTCTCGCTGACAGCGCGCCCACTGCCATGGCACACCGGACAAGGATCGTCGACGATCAGACCTCGGCCGCGGCAGTCGCTGCATGGCTCGGAGAAAGCGAATCCACCAGCACCGCGCGAAACCGCGCCGGTGCCGCTACAGGTGGGGCACACTCTCGGCATCGTGCCTGGCTTTGCCCCGGTGCCTTTGCAGGAATTGCATGGCTGCGGGCTGGTCATCCGCAACGGCACGGTTACACCATGGACGGCGTCTTCAAAGGCAAGAGTGACATCAGCCTCGACGTCGGCGCCACGACGTGCTGGTTGCGGCGTCGTGCCGGCGCGGCGATTGTTGCCGAAAAGACCACCGAGAATGTCGCCGATACCGCCAGCATTGGCATTTCCGCCGGCCCGGGCGTTACCCAAGATGTCGTTGATATCGAAGCTGAATCCGCCGGGTGTGCCGGCGGGACCTGGGCGACCTGGCCCTCGAAAGGCGCCCGACCCGAACAGCGAACGAGCGTCGTCGTATTCCTTTCGATGCTTCTCATCTGACAGGACGTCGTAAGCCTCGGAGATTTCCTTGAACTTCTCTTCAGACTTGGCATCGCCCTTGTTGGCGTCAGGATGATATTGCCGAGCGAGTTTGCGGTAAGACTTCTTGATTTCGGCGGCGGTAGCGTCCTTAGGGACGCCGATCGACTTGTAGTAATCCTTCTCGATAAAGTCTTTGGTGCTCATCGGCGTCCCTCCTCTCTGATGTTATTCAGCGTCAATCTGCTGTTCCGGCTCGACTACGGCTACTCGTGCGGCGCGCAGTACCCGGCCCCCGTAGCTGTAGCCCGGCTGCAGGATCTGCGCCGCAGTCGGCTGGCTGACCTCGCCTGAGTAGGAATGCATAAGGGCTTCGTGCAAATTCGGATCGAACGGATCGCCGGCCTCGCCATAAACGGTGAGGCCGAGTTTGCCGACAGCAGCCTCTAGAGCTTCGGCTACTTGCTTGAAGCCGCCCTGTAGTTCGTCGTGCGCGCGGGCCCGACCGATGTCATCGAGTACCGGCAACAAACTGGCCAGCGCATCGGCGACCGCTAATTCACGGACGGCTTCGCGGTCGCGCTCTACTCGCTTGCGGTAGTTGGCATATTCGGCCTGCAGTCGCTGCAGATCGGCAGTGCGTTCGGCGATATCGATGCGCAATTGAGGCAGCTCAATTGAATCGATATGCGGTAATAGTTTCTCGCCCTCGGCTGGCGTTTCAGAGCTGGCCGGCTCTGAAACCGCACCGGTCGAGGGGTCGAAACGCACCCGCCGCTTGTCACGTATTACCGGCTGCTCGTGGTCTGGCTCCTCCTGCGAGGAGCCAGACGGCGTTGGCCGGCCGAAGGGTGGAACGCTCATCGGTCACCGTCGTCGACGATTTCGGCGTCTACCACGTCCTCATGCGCACTGGCGTCGTGCCCGCCCGCGTTGCCTCCGTCACCGAAGTTCGCCGAACCAAAGTCGGGCGCACCTTCGTGCTCAGCGCCATCGGCGCTTTGACCAGCGGCCTGGGCGGCCGCGTAGATCGCGGTGCCCATCTTCTGGCTTTCGGCCGCGAGGTGATCGGTGCCGACGCGAATAGCCTCGATGTCAGAACCGTCGAGGGCCTTCTTGAGATCGGTCAACGCCGACTCGACGGTGGTTTTTTCGGCGTCCGGCACGGTTTCTGTGTTGTCACGCAGGAACTTTTCGGTCTGGTAGACGAGAGAGTCGGCCTGGTTGCGGACCTCGGCTTCGTCGCGACGCTGCTTATCTTCCTCGGCGTGTGCCTCGGCTTCGCGCATCATCCGCTCGATGTCGTCCTTCGGCAGCGACGAGCCGCCGGTGATCGTCATCGACTGCTCCTTGCCGGTGCCGAGATCCTTGGCCGACACATGCAGGATGCCGTTGGCGTCGATGTCGAAGGTGACCTCGATCTGCGGAATGCCACGTGGCGCCGGCGGCAGACCGGTCAGCTCGAACATGCCGAGCTTCTTGTTGTAGGCAGCCATTTCGCGCTCGCCCTGGAAGACCTGAATCTGCACGCTCGGCTGGTTGTCGTCGGCCGTGGTGAAGACCTGCGAACGCTTAGTCGGGATCGTGGTGTTGCGCTCGATCAACTTCTCCAGCACGCCACCCTTGGTCTCGATGCCGAGCGAAAGCGGGGTGACGTCGAGGAGCAACACATCCTTGACTTCGCCCTTCAGCACGCCGGCCTGCAAGCTCGCGCCGACCGCGACGACCTCGTCGGGGTTGACACCCTTGTTCGGCTCCTTGCCGCCGGTCAGGTCCTTGATCAGGTCGACGACGGCGGGCATCCGGGTCGAACCACCGACGAGGACCACGTGGTCGATTTTGTCGACGGTGATGCCGGCGTCTTTGATGGCCTGATTGAACGGGCCCTTGCAGCGGTCGAGCAGATCAGAAGTGATCTTCTGGAAGTCAGCCCGGGTGATCTTCACTTCGAGGTGCAGCGGACCTTCAGCACTGGCCGTGATGTACGGCAAGTTCACCGTGGTCTCGGCCTGCTGAGACAGCTCGATCTTGGCCTTCTCGGCCGCTTCGCGGAGTCGCTGAAGAGCCATCTTGTCTTTGGCGAGGTCGACGCCGTTGCTGTTCTTGAACGCGGTCACCAAGAAGTCGACGACGCGCTGGTCCCAGTCGTCGCCGCCGAGATGGGTGTCACCCGACGTCGACTTGACCTCGACGATGCCGTCACCGATTTCGAGTAGCGAGACATCGAAGGTGCCGCCACCGAGGTCAAAAACCAAGATGGTCTGCTCTTTTTCGCCCTTGTCGAGGCTGTACGCGAGTGCGGCCGCGGTCGGCTCGTTGATGATGCGGAGCACGTTCAGGCCGGCGATCGTGCCAGCCTCTTTGGTGGCTTCGCGCTGGGCGTCGTTGAAATACGCCGGCACGGTGATGACCGCGTCAGTGATCTGCTCGCCCAGGTAAGCCTCGGCGTCCCGCTTCAGTTTTTGCAGGATGCGGGCGCTGATCTCTTGCGGCGTGTACTTCTTGCCGTCGATGTCGAGAGTCCAGGTGGTGCCGATGTGGCGCTTCACCGAACGGATCGTGCGGTCGGCGTTCGTCACGGCCTGCCGCTTGGCGACCTCGCCGACGAGCACTTCACCATTCTTAGCGAACGCGACGACGGACGGCGTCGTGCGCGATCCTTCGGCGTTGGCGATGACGGTGGGTTCGCCACCTTCGAGGACGGCGACGACGGAGTTTGTCGTGCCAAGGTCGATTCCGACCGCTCGTGCCATGAGATTCTCCTTGAAAACCTACGGAAAGTTGAGTCTGTACGACTCATAGTATGGCCGCCAAGAGCGATGTCAAACCAAACTTGAGTGACTATCTATCAAGGTTTCGGGTGGCATAGGGTGCCCACTGCCTTTCTGGGAGCCAGACGGCACATTCGACACGGGGAGATCCGGTGACCGAGCAGGAAGCACGAATCCGCGCGCCAAAGATGGTGCGCCGAGGTCGGCGGGTCTCGATGGGCATGATTGTGTCGCTTAGTTCGGGCGTTGCCGCGGTCGGTATGCCGGCCGTGACCGCTCACGCCAGCCCAGCCGCACATCCGGCAGCAGCGTCGACAGTCACCCGGTTGGCGGGGGCGACCAGGTTCGCTACCGCGATCGCGGCGTCGCAAGATCAGTTCACGGCCGCGGGCAGCGCGAAGGCCGTCGTCTTGACCCGTGGCGATACCTACCCAGACGCGCTCGCGGGTGGGCCACTCGCCGCGAAGGTTGGCGGCCCACTTCTGCTGACGCCACCGACCGTGCTCGACCCTGGCGTGCAGGCCGAAATCGTCAGAGTGCTGCCAGCGGGTGGCACGGTGTATGTCCTCGGTGGAGCGGTGGCGATCAGCGCGAGCGTTGAGGCCGCGATCACCAAGCTCGGCTTCGTCGTCAAGCGGATTTTCGGCGCTACTCGATTCGCGACCGCAGTCGCCGTGGCCGATGTCATGGGTGATCCCACCACCGTGTTCGAAGCGACCGGGCTCAACTACGCAGACGCGTTGGCGGGTGGCCCGGCGGCTATCAAGAGTGGTGGCGTGATTCTGCTGACTAATGGATCGACCCAGGCACCGGAGACGGCGGCATATCTCGCGGCACATCCCGGCGGTACCCATTACGCGCTCGGCGGTCCAGCGGTAGCGGCAGACAAGAGCGCTACCGCGATCGCTGGCGCGGACAGATATAAAACCGCTGCCGATATCGCCAGCAAATTTTTCGATACTGAACAGGAAGTCGGTATTGCCACCGGGACGAATTTCCCTGATGCCCTCGCGGCCGGCCCAGATCTTGGAGCCAAGGGAGCGCCGCTGCTGCTTGTTGCTCCGATAGGGCCAGTAGCTGAGGCGCCGACGGCGGTTCTTCTCCGATTGTCAGCAACCGTTAGGGGCGCGGTCGTCTTCGGCGGAACATCGTCGGTAGGTGATGACGTCGCCGGGCAGGTTGGTGCGCTGGCCGGTTCAGGAGCGGTAGCCATAGCGGCGGATGCTTCGCCGTCATTTACTGGGCAGTACGGCGTGTTGGCTGAAACCATCACGACGAAGGGAAGCGTAGCTCCGCTCACCCAAGTTTTCGACGGAACCGCTGGCAGCGTCACGGTTTATGCGCGATCCGTCGCGCCAGTAACGGATACGTCTCCGGCGCTCGCCCAGTTGAATGCGCTCCCCTTGGACGCCGCAAGTATGGAGACGGCAGTCAATACATTGTTCGCCAGCTACGACATGTCGATCGGCTTGACTATCACCGATCCCAAATCGCTGTTCTTCCTTAACTCGGCGCAGATTCTTCTGGATCCGGTTACTCCCCCAACGTTGCGGTTGGCTGCCTACGCGGCGATCGCAACCCTGCCGGAGAGCGAGGTGGCTTCGGAAGTCAAGGATTCGATGGGGCGGGTAGGAGTCGAAATCTTCGCCAACTCCGGCACCGCTGGTGACAGCGACGAAATCAGCTACATCTTCGATCCGGCTACCGGTCTGCCCCTGGAGAACACGGTCTTTGGTAGCAACGGTTCGGTGGTAGCACGCACGACGGTCACTTCGCTATCCACAACTAATACTTTGCCGACGGACCCGTACACGTCCTGACGTTTTGTTGGCTTGTGATTAGCTGGCGCAGAGGCAAAACGGGTGCCCGGCTGGGTCGGCGAAGACGCGGAAACGGTCGGGGGCTTCGGAGGCATCCAGCAACGTCGCGCCGAGTTCGAGCGCGCGGGCCTGTGCTTCGTCGACGTCAATATCGAGGTGAGCCTGTTGTGGTTGGTCGGCGGCGGGCCATTTCGGCGGCACGTGATCAGGCGCGAGCTGGAACGAAAGCTTCACGCCACGGTCGCTCATCAGGTCGATCCAGTCGTCATCGGTTCGCACGATGGGCCAGCCGGTGAGGGCGGCGTAGAAGTTCGCCGCGCGATGAGTGTCGGCACAGTCGAACACGATGTTTCCGAGGCTCATCGCCATCTGGACTCCTCAGATTTTGGTGCGATGAAAGTTCTGCCAGCTACGGGACGGCGTGGGGCCGCGTTGGCCTTGGTAGCGCGAGCCGTAGGCGCTCGATCCGTAGGGGTGTTCGACCGGCGACGACGTCCGGAACAGGCAGAGTTGACCGATCTTCATGCCCGGCCACAGCTTGATCGGCAGGGTGGCGACGTTGCTCAGCTCAAGGGTGACGTGGCCGGAGAATCCGGGGTCGATCCAGCCGGCGGTCGAGTGAGTGAGCAGCCCGAGTCTGCCCAGGCTCGATTTGCCTTCGAGGCGGCCGGCGACGTCGTCCGGCAGGGTAATGACCTCATAAGTAGAGGCCAGCACGAACTCGCCCGGATGCAAGATGAAGGGATCGCCCTCGGCCGGCTCGACCTCGCGGGTCAGGTCGGGCTGCTCGACCGCCGGGTCGATGTGTGGGTAGCGGTGATTCTCGAAAACCCGAAAGAACTTATCGATCCGGACGTCGACACTCGACGGCTGGACCATGCTCTGGTCGAAGGGTTCGAGCATGACGCGGCCGGCAGCGAGTTCGGCGCGGATGTCGCGATCGGAGAGCAGCACGCGCGCAATCTATCGGTTGCTGGGCAGTGGGTTGCCTAGGGTCACCGGGCGACTCAGGGTTACTGGGCCGCTTCCGCGGCGCGCTGGAGTTGGTTGAGATGGGCGAGGTCGTGAGCGGCGATCTTGCGCAGCGTTTCGTCGAAGGTCTCTGGGCCTTGCTCGGAGTGCGTGGCTGTGCGGGTCAGCGCTTGCGGCGGGGCAGCGTTCAGGATCAGCAGGTTGGCTTGGCGCAGACCGTCCCAGGCATCGAGCAATTGCGCGAAGGGCAGCCGTGGCATCGGCGTCCACAGTTTCTCGTCGTAGCCGGGATAGGTCGGGTTGTCTTCAGTGAGAATGAGGCGCCAGCGAAAGCCGTAAACGATGTCGACGTCGAAGAGGTGGCCGGTAATCTCGGTGATCGTCCACTCGTCGTCATCGGGGTGGCGCGCGAGTTGCTCCGGTGTGAGACCGGCCGTGGTTTTACGCCAGGCAGGCACGGTTGTGGCCAGCGTGGCGAGCGGATCAGCATCGGCGATCAGGTCGAGCAGAGCCTGCTTGTAGGCGGCCGGCTCGGCACTGGCGTCGGGGATCTGGATCGGCTCGGTCGGCATGGTTTCCCCTTGCGCTCGGTGGCGACGTGCAGCTCTGTCTACCGGGTCGCGGCGGGTGTTGCCAACAGAGATTCGCGGCTGTGCCGGACGCCGGTAGAGTAGGGCGGTCGTCGCCTGGGATGCGGTTGGTTTCGTGGTCGTTGGCGTCGCGCGGGTGTAGTTCAATGGCAGAACATCAGCTTCCCAAGCTGATAGTGCGAGTTCGATTCTCGTCACCCGCTCCCCATGTTTTGAACAGTGAAATCATGGAAACGTGCAGGTCAGAGCTATGATCGGCGTCAAGTTATGGGCGGTTGCGATTGACCGCTAAGGACCGCGACGGACCCTGTTTGGCCGCTAGATGTGGCCCAGATGTGGCCCAGATGTGGCCCAACACATGGGTCTTGGTCAGCGGGTGACGCGTTGCGTCCAGGGTTCGACGCGTCCGGCTTGTATGAACGCCTCGATGTCGGTGGCGTTGAGCCGCACATGGCGCCCGATCTTGTTGAACGCGATCCGACGTTCGCTGATTAGTCGGCGCACGAATCGTGGTGACGTACCGAGGCACTCGGCAGCCTGCTCAATGGTGAGCATCTTGTTCACGTTGGTCGGTCACTCCTTCGGCTTAGAGACCGACCGGGAAGGTGGCCGTTTCGCGGAGCTGTGCCGCGATCGTGATCCTCTGTGTCGCCGACGCCGTGGGGATGGTGTCGTCACCAGGTATAGGTGCTTTCCCTGATGCCGAGGCGGACATCTGCGGCGATCTTTTTCGCAACGGCGCCACGCGACCCATCATTGGCGCGCGCGGGAACGTGCAATCGAAGTGGCGGACCAGCTAGGGTCCCTCTAAACGATCTTGGATCTGTTTCCGTTTTCGATAGCTGACCGACGAAACCATCTGAGGTATTGCCGGATTTCTACTGGTTTCTGGGTTTAGATCGTCCGTTGTGACTATGGCTGCTGGCCGTTCGTTCCTGTCAGGATGGCGGTTGTTGTCCGGGGGTGTGTGCATGGTTGGGCGCATCGCCTGGGTTGCCGTGGTGTGTTGGCGGCGCGTTAAGGGGTTGGGTTTGAAACGTCGGGGTGTTTTGTTGTGCACGGTGTTGGTTGTGTTGTCGGGGGTGACGGGGTGTTCGGGGAGTCATTCAAAGACGGCTACTAAAAACAGTGCTTCGGCGCGGGTGCGGGCTACGTGGGTGGCGTTTTTTGATTCGAAGACGCCGTTGGTGACGCGGGTGTCGTTGCTTCAGAGTGGTTCGGCTTTCGGGTCGGTGTTGGCCGCGCAGGATCGTGGCGGGTTGATGACGGTGACCGTGAAGCAGGTGACGGTGTTGGATTCGTCGCACGCGTCGGTGGGGTTTTCGTTGAAGGTCGCGCCGTCAACGTATTTGTCGAGTGTGGCCGGCGCGGCGGTGTTGGTTTCCGGTAAATGGCTGGTGTCGAAATCAACGATGTGTGTGGTGTTGGCCGCGACTGGCCAACAGTTCCCGGCCTGCAACAGCTAACCCGCACTACCTGATCTGATCTGGGCCGAAGGCCTGTCGTCATATCTGAATACTTGGCTGTCGATTTTTCTCAGTGGTGATTTTCTTCAACCTGTAGGGGTTTTCGTGAGCGTGTTGTCACCGTTGGCGTCTCGTTTTCGTCGTCTGATCGTGGTGTTGGCGAGTGTG